>Ga0181579_10000193_pt1 | contig 45980 bp, 41 predicted proteins | sample 071ome_24_FD_132996 | JGI IMG/M metagenome (GOLD analysis project Ga0181579, IMG submission 132996) | Coastal salt marsh microbial communities from the Groves Creek Marsh, Skidaway Island, Georgia - 071402CT metaG (megahit assembly) | ecosystem: Environmental > Aquatic > Marine > Intertidal...
ACTGTGTCACCGGATCCGGATTGGCAAACGGATCTTCTTCCAGCAACTCCTCCAATTCCAGTTCATTGATCTCCAGCCGCGGATAAACAAAGACGGAATAGATATTGGAAGTATTCGTGCCAACCCATGCCGAGAGTTCCTGCATGTTTTCAAATGGCACAATCTCGCCAATCTCGGCGCGATTATTGAAATCCTCTCTTAGCCTGAATGCCAGGATGTTTTCGATCATTTCCTCATCCAGACCAGGTAAGAGTTGCAAGGCTTCCCGTGTAGCAAGATTCAAATTTACGGTTCGCGTGTTTCCGTAAACAGTAAAAGCCGCGTCGAGGTTCACACCTTCGAATAATTCGGCAAAGCCTCTTATATGCAGAATCTCATCCACGGAATCGAGTTCCGGATTATTGCGTGGGCTAAAGGGCACTTCAAGTGATTGATAGTACTCTTCCTCGGCACCATTAAGACCTGGCAAATCATTCAGGTCGGTCCAGTCAGTCCAGGCCGAGAGTAAATCCTGTACTTCTTCCGGATCCGCATCTTCGCCGCCCAGCCGCTTTTCGATCAACAGTTGCATGTTGCGGCGCGGAATTCGATTCAGGTTGATCTTGCCGGCATGATCATAGACACGCACCATATAGTTTTCGCTAACCGGATAATTGAGCGTTAATGGTTGACCATTGAAGCGATAGGCGTCGATGCGGATTTCGCCGTCCTCGGTCTCTTCCTGAACTTCGCCCACTGGTCGCGGCATACGTTCCAGCATCAGTTCCATTTCGGCATGACTTACAACACCCATAAGCTCTGCCCAGTTCTGACTCAAATCCTGATTGTGTTGCACTGTTCTGGCAGACAGCCTGACTTTGCTCGCCATAGCCGTGACGAGCACAGTCAGTAATACTGCGGTCCATAGGACAATAATTATGACTGCGCCACTCTGTCGGGATTTATTCATAGGTCCATGAAAAGCGAGTCATTGGGACGGATACTGCGATGTTCGTTGTTGCGAATGCGCGCAACAATTTCCAGTGGAGCGTCGGTATCATCTTCAGGCTCGAAGCGAATATAAACCGCTAACGGTAGCGCATTGAGCTCGCGCGCCTCCCATTCATCAGTCCAGGATTTGCTTTCATTCAGATCCTGGAATAAATAGGAAACCTCCAGCGTGTATCCAGGCAGAATCAGGATGGGTTCTGCTTCTTCCAGACGGCTTAGTGGATCATCACTCATGGCCGGAGCCATCGTGAGAAAAACGCCTTCATCCCGTTCGGAGTACAGATACCACGCCATAAGACCCGGCGTACGTTGTGGCGACACACTGGACACCCAACTGATCTCGCTGCTGTCACCGGTGAAGTGAATCTGGCGTGCCAGTAATTCCCGATTCGTAAAGCTGTGTGGGAAAGCCGCCTGCAGCGCGCGTTCCAGTTGCAGAATAACCAGCGCTTCATCCAGCTCCTCATCAAGGATGTCCGAATTGCGGTTCCAGTCATCCGCCACGATATATACACCAGTACTTAGAAGACCCAAGAGCATGGTAGTCAATGCCAGCGACATGATGACTTCAATTAACGTGAAACCAGCAGACCTTGCTCGATGAATCGCCTGCACTGTTTCGTTTCGAGACTTCGCACTCATCTTGGCAGTTCCAGTTCCACCCAGCGACTGGCACTGATGGTCACGTCGCGTTCGGGGTCATAGAGTTCGAATTCCTGCAACGCATAATTCATGGCCTGGGTTTTACGCTCCGGGTCCTCGAGAAATTCACCGCCACGTACCTCGTAGATTTCGTCAACCAGAATTGGTTCAACATCATTGTATTCGTCTTCGAGTAAGGCGAAATTGGCAGCAGTACGCATTTGCGTCGCACGAATCAGGGATTCTTCTGCACGCCAGGACAATTGTTTGCTCTGACCCACCAGCGTGAACAAACTGCCGAGGATGAAGCCGGTAATAACCAATGCCACGATAACTTCCAGCAGCGTGAACCCGCGCTGTTTGCACTTTCTGAAATTCCACTGATGCAGAGTCATGTCTGTTTTGCCATTGGATGTCATGGCGCGTCTTCCAGGATGGCTACCCGACCGGAAAAAGGATCTACGGAGATGTTTATTTCCTGCTCATCCTGGGACAAGCGAATGATGCCGCCGGTGCTGCCGCCTTCCGGAAAAAACGTTACTGCAAGCAAGGTCTCTACCAGGGTTTCAGTACCCGTACTGTCGATGAACTCGACGGTGGTATTCTGGCTTTCCCAGGTTCCGACACTATTGCGTGGCGGTTTTAACTCGCTGGCCTGCTGGTCTATCCCGGTAACCAGGGTAGTTGCTGCGGGTTGGCCACTGACAACAGCCATACGCCGCCCATGATTCAGTAGTGCCGTGAGTTCGCGCACCTGGGTACTGAAGCTACGGGATTCAAGTGTGGACAGGTTGGGTATGATAAGCACACTGGCCATGCCAATAATGGTCAATACCAGCAATATCTCAAGCAGGGTAAACCCGCGTGTAGAATCGGGTGAAATGCGGGGATATACGCGGGTCTTATAACCCGATGTCTGCATCCACATCTTCGCCACCGCGCTCGCCGTCGGCACCATATGAGACTAAAGTGAAACTTCGGCCATCAACGTCATAGACGTATTCATTACCCCAGGGGTCAAGTGGCACATCGCGCCGCAGATAAGGCCCGTTCCATGCCGCTCGTCCACTTTCGTTTTCCACCAGACCCTGCAAGGAATCCGGGTAGTCACCCATATCAAGCCGATAGGTATCCAGTGCTGCTTCAAGCGCCGAGATCTGCGAGCGTGCCGCGTCTTGCATGGCGCCTGCCCGCTGATTGAATAAATTCGGTGCGACCATAACTGCCAGCATGCCGATTATTGCCATGACTACCAGAATCTCAATTAGCGTAAAGCCTTTATGTCTTTTGCCGTTGTTTCCTGCATCGAAGTTGCTCATGGTCTATCCTGCATATATCTGTAAATAGAATGTAGTTTCATTAACAGCACCGTATCAGATTCCGCTCTCCTGGATAAGTTCTGATGCCAGCTCAAAGCGCTCGAGAATTTCCGCGTACTGCACACTGTTTTGCTCATTCAGGTTGATAATTTCAGGGCGCAATACGATAAACAGCTCGCGCCTTTCAACACTATCCTGTTGATAGGAAAACAGCCGCCCCAGCACTGGAATGCGATTGAGTCCGGGAACACCGGAATTCAGGTTTTCGTTATCGGTTTGTATCAGGCCACCCAGCACGACGTTTTCGCCATTGCGCACCACTACAGTGGTGTTGATCTCCTGATTGTTGAATACCGGGTTGTTGTTGACTCCCGCGGCGCTACTATCGACTGAAGACAATTCCTGACGAATAATCAGGTTCACCACGCCATCGCGATTAATTTGCGGTGTAATGGAAAGCACGATGCCCGTATCGCGATATTGAATATTCGTAGTGGCGATTCCTCCACCGCCCACTGATTCGCCCTGTTCCACCGGCACCTGCGCACCGATCTGGATCTCACCTTCCTGGTTATTGGTAACAGTAAGAGAAGGCCGCGCCAGCAAACGCACGTCGTTGTTCACTGATATGGCTTCCAGTGTTGCGTCAACCTGCGCAGCACCATCAATAAAAGTCTTGCTGAACAACAAGCCGCCAAGGCCAGCACCGGGCAGAAAGCTGGTACTGGTGGCTGTGGAAATGTCATTCACCGCGCTGTCTGCAGCAACTCGTGACCAGTCCACGCCAAATTCATTGGCATCGGTCAGGGTGATCTGGGCAATGACTGCGTTGATCATGACTTGCAGAGGCACCGTATCCAGTTGATTGATTGTGGTGAGTAGTTGTCGATAATCTCTGGCAGTGCTGCGGATTAACAAGCTATTGGTGCGCTCGTCGGCAACAATGGTGACATTCAGATCGGCAGAAACCACAGTGGTTCTGGTGGTGAATGCAGATGGAGGCACAGTATCTGCGCCAGACTGATCTCCATTGTCATTGTCTGCCGGTAAGCCAATCAATCCAGGCTGGGACACCACTACCGGACCTTCATCATCATCCCGGTCGAACACATTAGTCAGCGTTTCTGCCAATTCCACCGCACTCAGATTTTTTACCTGGTAATGGAAAAGCTGTTCCACCTGTTCCTGGGCATCAGCATCCAGTATGCGCACCCAACGCTGTACTTCGTCGAAGCCTCGCGTGGCCGGTGCAGTAACTAAAATAGCATTGATACGTTCGATGCCCTTGACCTGATAAGCAGGCAGGGGGCCTTCAATCAATTGCAGAATCTCCTCCAGTTCGGTAGCTACTTCTAGGGCATTGGAGTTACTTAACTGATACAGGCGAATACCCTGATTACTGAAAGGATCTGTATCGATCAGGGAAATCACCTGGTTAATACGCATCAACTGGTTTTCCGTTGCCTCAATTGCAAGGGTGTTGCTGGAGGTAATGCGCCTGACTACGCCCTCAGGTTCGAGCATGGGCGTGATAGATTCACTGGCCGCTTCAGCCGAAATAAATCGCAGTGGTGTAATCTGTAATACTCTCGCAGCGGTACCCGAACCAAGTTGGTCGGGTGTAATAATTTCGGCGGGCAAATTACTGTCCAACACACGCGCATTGAAAACATTACCGGCTCGCTCAATCACCACACCGGCATCCCGCGCCAGCAGTTGCATCAATGGCCAGATATCTGCCTGACCCAGCGGACGATCTGCTGCTGTGCGAATGCTGACGACGCTATTGATAGACGGATCAATGATGATCGTCATATCCAGCGCATCAGCTAGTTCTTCCAATACCAGCCGCAACTGCGCCTGTTCATAGTTCAGTTCGACTACGTCGTCACCCTCTACTGGTCCCGGTGTTGGAATTTGTTCCCGGTAACCCGGCGCAGCAGGAATCTGGCCATCGCGATTTATTTCGTTAATAAGCGCCAGTCGTTCTGCGTTATCAATGCTGTCAATTTCGGCTATGGCGGTTATCTGGCTGGTCGGAGTCTGATTCTGATTGGCAATGGCCTGTCCAGTTGCGGTGTCAGGGCTCGCACCAGTTTGCTGATCATTGATCGCAGCACAAGACGAGAGCGCTATACACAACATAGCGTAGCTGATCGTCCTGATGTGATTTTTTCTCTTGCTTACGAGATCCACATTATTCTCCAGTATTAAAACTCCACGGCATTCATGCTGAACACCGCCGAAAGCATAGTAATCGTGATGCCACCTACTGCAATGGCTAAAAAGATAATCAACGCAGGTTGCAAGGCTGATACGAGCGCAGACATCTGATTGCGTACATAGTTGTCAAAAGTAGCGGCTGTCTTGAGCAGTATTTCGCCAGTACGTCCAGACTCCTCACCCACGGTGACCAATTGATGCAGCAACGTGGGGAACTGATTGGTTTTTTCCAGCGAGATGCCGAGACCGGCACCCCCCCTGACATCCTCTTCAACCTGCAACAAGTTATTGGTAAGTAGTTGATTGCCTATCACTTCGCGTGCGACACGTAGTGCCCTGATCAAGGGAATGCCTGCGCCAAGAAGTGCGCCCAGGGTGCGAGAAAACACGGCACAATCCCTGAATAGAATCAGGTTACCCAGCAATGGCAGCGTTAGCAGAAATTTGTCTCTGCGCAAGCGTGTTGCAGGCTCACGATCCAGTGACTTCCAGAATAGTATGAGCCCGGCAATCAACAGGATGAATAAAAAGCCGTAGCTTTGAATAAACGCACTCAGTGAAAGCAGGAACTGGGCCGAAGGGGGTATCTCGGTGCCTGCATCCTCAAACATCGCGGCAAACTGTGGCACAACGAAGACCAGCAACAGCATTACTGAAATCACACCAGTAATTAACAGGACAATAGGGTAAACCATGGCTGCGATTATGGCCTGGCGTGTTCTGGCACTGACTTCGAGAAACTCCGCCAGATCCGGCAGAACCTGATGCAAGATACCGCCTTCTTCGCCCGCCCGTACGATATTGATGTACATTTTGGAAAATACTTTTGGATGGCTTTCCATGGCCTCTGCCAGGCCCCTGCCTTCCTTCACGTCGCGCAACAGATCCAGCACCAATTCACTCATTGCTGCTGATTCCGTGATGCCTTCGAGCAACCTTAACGCCTTGTCTATGGGAACGCGAGCTTCGACGAGCGTACAGAGGCCATTGGTAAAATCGAGTATGTCATTGTGACGGATACGTTTACGGCGCGGTGTCTGAATAGAATGTCTGGATTCCTGCAGTTTCACCGGTGTGAGTTTGCGTCCACGTAAAATACGCACGGCTTCCCGTTCGGAATCGGCACTTAGCTGGCCCGTTTCCATTTTGCCTTTGGCATCAAATGCCTGATATTTGTATTCGACAGCGCTCATTGTGCTCGCGTCACCCTCACTACTTCTTCCGGGGTAGTCAGTCCGGCTTTAAGTTTCGCTAACGCATCCTGACGCAAGGTCAGCATGCCTTCTTTGATAGCCTCTTCCCGAATCACATTAGCGTCCGCTCCTGTAGCTATGTGATGGCGAATGGCATCGCTCATAAGCAGCAATTCGTAAAGCCCGATACGGCCTCGATACCCGGTTTTGCCACAGCGTTCACACCCATCACCGCGCTGTATTTGCGGGCATTCAGCCTTGTCGATTTTAAGCACAGCAGCCTCATCGTCGCTTAGTTCAACTGCCTGGCTGCAGTCCGTGCACACCCGTCGCACCAGGCGTTGAGCCTGAATAGCCAATAAAGACGAACTGATGAGATAACCCTCGACACCCATATCCTGCAAACGAGTTACGGCGCCAGCGGCATCGTTGGTATGTAGCGTGGAGAAGACCAGGTGCCCGGTCAGTGCTGACTCGATGGCGATCTCTGCGGTCTCGTGATCACGTATCTCACCTACCATCAAGACATCCGGATCCTGTCGTACGATCGAGCGCAATCCCGACGCAAAGCTCAATCCAATGGCTGAGTTGGCCTGGATTTGGGTTATTCCTTCGAGCTGATATTCCACCGGGTCTTCAACGGTGATGATCTTTTGTCGTTCGCTGTTTATTTTCTCCAGGGTGGCATAGAGCGTTGTTGTCTTACCTGAGCCTGTGGGGCCAGTAATCAGAATCATGCCGTGTGGTTGCGAAATCACTGACTGGTATTGTTTTAAAATCTGTTCCGGCATGCCAAGTTGCTGCAAGGCGACGGTACTGTCATCACGATCCAAGATACGCAAAACGATCGACTCGCCATGGACGCCAGGCAGGGTTGAAACTCGCATATCCAATTGTTTATTGCCTATCTTGTAGTCGATGCGGCCGTCTTGGGGCAGGCGCTTCTCCCCGATATCGAGCTTGGCCATCAGTTTCAGACGCGACGCCACTGCCGTGTGAATACGCGCAGGAAGTCGCTCAATGCGCGTCATGATGCCATCTACCCGGCACCGTATATCGAGATGTGCTTCGTTAGGTTCGAAATGGATGTCGCTGGCATTGAGATCCAGTGCACGGGCAAACAAATGATTCACCAGACGAATTATCGGCGCCTCCGAAGCCAGATCCTTGAGCGCTTCATCGTCTTCAAAACCGGATACAAAAACATCATCATCGCTGCTGTCGATCTGGGGCGAGAGTTCGGCGCGCCAATGGCGCAGCAATCGGCGTACCTCATCATTGTCACCAACGGCGAATACCACGGGCTCACCAATGATGAAACGAATTCTGGCCCGTAAATCTATTGAGGGTGCCTCATTGCACACCAGGCGCCCAGATTCGCTATAGTCGTTAGCCGGCGCGATGCCCTCTGGTTCCAGTAGCTGGGAAAAAATGGGGAGCGTCATCGCATTGAAGCGACCGCTTTCCTGTTGTTCCACCTGCTGGAGTTCCGTATCACTCATCGTTATTCCCTATGCTCTCGCTACGTGCGAAACCCACTACCGTAATCGCTCCGTTATATTGGGTGCGGCTGTGTGACAAATTAAAATGCGTCACATGCAAGCGCGGCGACGATGTCTCGAGCTGTCGCAAAAACTCCACTGTGTTGCCCGCATCGCTGGTTCGGAAAGACATCTCCTGGCTAATCAAAATCCAGCCAGCCGTCTCCAGCCGGTCCGCGAGGCGGGTTGAGCTAACGGTAATTCCCGCATCGCGTGCGTGTTGTGACAGGGCTCTTTGAATATTGGCCTCGATAACCGGTACGGTCGCGCCGCTGAAAGTCTGCGCTGCCAGTTCATCGCGCCTGGTTTCTGCCGCGATGCGCCGTTCACGCCATTGGGCAGTATTTTCTGTGAGCCTTTCTTCTCGTGCCAGGTCTAACTCTAAAGATTCAATATTTTGTTGCCGTGAGTCATAGATTCTCTGCAATGCCGGGAACAAATTGGTGACTACAAGTACCAATGCCACCAGTGCAGCCAGCATGACTACCCGTTTCTCTCTGGCCGACATCTGGATATTGACTAAAGGATTATTCATCCGGGAAGTACCGCACCATGTAGGCGTCAAAATTCACAGTGCTTAAGCGCAGATCAATAAAGTATCTGTCGTTATTGGTAGCTCGCGAAAACACGACTTCAGTAAACATTGGATGTTGTTCCAGGCGCTGCAAAATTGACTGCGGCTCGCTACTGGTTCCCTGAATACGGATGAGTCCTTCATCAACCTCCATTGACGATAGCTGGTCAGGTAACAAGATGCTCTGCAAAGTAAACATGGCTTCGCGGATGCGTTGATCCGGAAAGTCATTTATAGGCCCCCAGGTATCTTCGAAATCTATTACTATCGATTGGTCACGACGGGCATCAGCAGATAGTTCACGACTCGCTTCCAGGTTGGCCGCCTTCAACCGGAACTCCACTGATTGCGCGACAAAGGGAATTGAGGATAAGAGCAACACAACGACTGCTGCGGCTGCAGCCACAAGGAACTTCTTGCCTTTCTCTGCCTGCTTTCGCGCTGCCAACGCACCCTCTGGAAAGAATCGGTATAGTGCAGTAAATCCGCCGGAATAGTTATCAGTGAAATCCTGCAGGTCATTCAGGTTGACAACATTTACGTCGGCCTGGTTCGCACATGTAGTTTCCCATTCTTCGCGAAATATCTCCTGTTGCAAGTCGGAGTTCAATACGTGGGACCACTGCTTGATGACCCCGGCCTCGTTATGAATGGCCGTGCCTGTACCGGCGTCCCGATCGATGATAAGACAATCCGCTGAGGCATCGACTGCAATCAGTGAACGAGGGGAGACTACGGCAAGAAACACCCCGGCATCTGATAGCGCTGAGAAATACTCATCCAGTCTGGATTGACGCATCCACAGTGCCACGTGAGGAGATTCAAAATTTGCGCCAGCTGGATTTACAGAAAGCGCCAGGTCGCTCTCATAAGTCGGCAATATTGATTCGCACTGCAGTAGCAACGCTGAATATAATGTTTCGCTTGAAACGCCGGCCAGTTCTACTGGAGTGCCCACGAATTCCTCAGCGGGTAACAGCAATCGCAGTGCTTCATCATGCGAGTCAACGGGTAACAGGGTACGCACACATTGAGCCAACGCAGTCACATCGACAGGGGCAGGCTCACTCTGAAATTGCGCGCTGCGCCCTGATTCCAGATGCAAACAATGGCCATCGCGCACAACCACTGTGTGCGCCACCGATTTCAACAAGTCCTGCTGCGAACTGTCTGCCAAAATACGGCGTAAAGACGCTGGCAAGGCCGCGCGAAGTTTTTCTTGTATTTGACTCATAACGACAGGTGGCAGTCGACCAGCTGATCCTGGGCACTGCTTCCCGGTTGTCCCCGATTCAGCTAAGTCGCTGAATAAATTATTAAAACTGTGTCATATGACTGACTCAGGCAGGAAAAAGTTTGAATAAATCAGGGGTTTCAACAATTAATCCACCCTGATGGGGAAAAACCATAGCCCCAAAACGCAATTCGGCCCCTGGCAGCGATTTGCCAGGGGCCGAAGTTACAATCCTGCGTGGCCGCGGGATCTGGCTATTCGCCAGAGGCCGACATGGCGAGACGCTCTTTTTCTACAAGAAAATCAACCACTTCCAACAATTCTGCCTGAGTGGGCACGTTCTGGCCGGTGGTGATCAGGTATTTGCCATTAACGATCATGTTGGGCGTGCTGCGAATTTCGTAACGCTGCATGCGACGCTCAGCCTGATTGACTTTGGTCACGACCGAGAAATTATTGAAGGCGCTCTCGAATTCTTCCTGACTGATGCCATGGCGAGCGAATACTTCACCTATCTGTCGCTCGTTTTGCATACGATTGCCTTCCACATTGATGGCATTGAAGATCGGTTCATGCAGCACGTCCAGCGCATCGAGATGCTCGGCAGCGTAATACACCTGTGCATGGATCTTCATCAGGGCATTCCACATGGCTGGAAACCGCGCAAATTCTACATAGTCTGGCGCATTCTCTTCCCAATGGGTAATGAGAGGCTCGAAACGGAAACAGTGCGAACAGCCGTACCAGAACGCCTCTAGCACCTCGACTTTCGAGGGATCACTGGTATTTACCGGGTTACGCAATTCGGTGTAATGGGTTCCTGCTACGTAGCGATCGATTTGGGCGTAGCTGCTTACGGCGAGTGGCAACAGCATGACTACTGCAAGAACCTGGCAAAATCGCTTAATCATTGTTCAACTCCATCTCAATGGGGGTAGATCTAACATTACGTGAAATTAGCATAGGGGCTTGAGCCTGACTATTTCACTGATGCGGTAATTTGACCAGCTTACCGCAGAGTTTTGTTCGTCAGTCTAGTTAAGTCCCGACACATAACTTGCCAGCGCTTCCAGTTCAGTGTCTGTGAGCCGCTCGACAACCGTGCGCATCATGCCGCTTGCGTCATTCTGACGCACACCGGCTCGAAAATCCTTCAGTTGCTGCAAGGTATATTCAGGGTGCTGGCCGCTCAGAGCAGGGAAGCCTGCCTCGGCATTGCCCTGACCAGTCGGGCTGTGGCATGCAGAGCACGCCGCAACAGACAGTTCAGCGTTACCCGCACGATACAGAGTCTCAGCAAGCTCGAGGCTCGCCGGATCGGCACCGCCTACCGTGGCATCCTGTGAGGCATACCAGGCCGCCAGATCTGCCATATCCTGCTCAGACAGGGACATTACCATTGCCGCCATGGTGACACCGGTGCGTGCACCAGATTTGAAATCCATGAGCTGTTTGAACAGATAGTTGGCATTCTGACCCGCGATTTTGGGGTTGATAGCCAGCTCGCTATTGCCATCACTGCCATGGCAGGTTGCACACAGGGCAGATTTAGCCTGGCCGGCCGCCGCATCACCCTCAACCTGGGCAAGCGCGAGAACGGGCAAGAAACCGCCAATAAGCATGGAGAACACAAAAATAACGAGTTTTTTCATGGACTAACCTGTAATTACTTCATTTAATAGGAAAATCGAAAGGCTGGGACACAGCCTTGCGGCCGCGGATTATAGCGCAATAAATCGCAGGTCTCTATCTGCGACAGGTCTCTGTTAACAAGCAAATGACAACATGATTTTCAGCCAGGCTCATTTCATTACCAGCGCCGCCACTTTGCGCGATTGCCCGCCCGACAGTATCGCTGAAGTGGCGTTTGCAGGTCGCTCCAATGCCGGAAAGTCGAGCGCGATCAATGCCATAACCGGTCATAGCCGGCTCGCCAGGATCAGCAAAACCCCCGGACGCACTCAGCTTATAAATTTTTTCCAGCTACAACCGGAAAGATATCTGGTTGACTTGCCCGGATACGGTTTTGCCCAAGTACCCCTGGCCGTCAAGGAAAAATGGCAGCGCGAACTGGAAGACTACCTGCGCAAACGTGAAACACTCAAAGGCCTGGTATTACTAAGCGACATTCGACATCCGCTCAAGGAATTCGATCGCATGATGATTGCCTGGGCTAACCAGGCCGAATTGCCCCTGCATCTGTTGCTTACCAAAGCCGACAAGCTCAAGCGCGGCGCGGCGCAAAACACCCTGCTAGGAGTACGCAGGGAGCTGGGGGAACAAGCTTCCGTACAGCTATTTTCGGCTGTGAAGAAACAGGGCCTCATTGATGCCCGACGTCAATTGTCAGAGTGGCTCGAACTGGAGTCAGAGACTAATGAAGCGGTGGAGACCTCCTGATTAGTTGCTAGTGGGCCTGGTCCCAGTTATCACCCACACCCACATCCACAACCAGCGGTACATCCAGGGCAGCGGCACTGGTCATACGAAATTTCACGCCTTCGCGCAGTAATTCCAGGTCCGGTTCCGCCACTTCGAACACCAACTCATCGTGCACTTGCAGGATCATCCTGGCATCGAGTTCACCCAAACCCAGCCAGTGATCAATGTCTATCATTGCCTGCTTGATGATATCTGCCGCCGTTCCCTGCATCGGGGCATTGATTGCTGTGCGCTGCGCTGCCTTGCGAATCATGACGTTTCCGGCATGAATCTCTGGTAAATAAAGACGCCGACCAAACAGGGTTTCCACGTAGCCTTTTTCATCAGCAAGAGCCTGGGTTTCGTCCATATACTTGCGCACGCCCGGGTAGCGTTCAAAATAACGCTCGACATACTGCTGGGCATCGCGGCGCGATATATTGAGTTGGTTAGCCAGCCCGAATGCCGACATGCCATAAATCAGGCCAAAGTTAATTGCCTTGGCGCTGCGACGCTGATCTGGCGTTACGTTTTCCAATTTAATGTTGAAGACTTCGGCGGCGGTGGCCTGATGCACATCGCGCGCTTCGGAGAAGGCTTCCAGCAAGCCCGCATCACGTGACAAATGCGCCATGATTCGAAGTTCCACCTGGGAATAATCTGCTGCCATCAATTTGTATCCTGAGTCGCAAATGAAAGCCTGGCGCACACGGCGACCCTCTGCGGTGCGGATGGGGATATTCTGCAGATTGGGATCAGTGGAAGACAGCCTGCCAGTAGCTGCAACCGCTTGCTGAAAAGTGGAATGTATACGGCCGGTACTTTCCTGGATCTGCAGAGGTAGTTTGTCAGTATAAGTAGATTTCAGTTTACTGAGCGATCTCTGTTCAAGAATCAGCCGTGGTAATTCGAACTTTTCCGCCAGTTCTTGCAAGACAGGCTCAGCGGTCGACGCCTGTCCTGTTTTGGTTTTTTTCAGGACTGGCAGTTCGAGTTTTTCGAACAGAATTTGTTGTAGCTGTTTGGGTGAACCGAGATTGAACTCTTCGCCAGCCATTTCGAAAACTTCGGCCTGCAATTTATCGAGCTGCTTTGCAATTTGTTTGCTCTGTTTCTCCAGAACCTTTGCGTCTACTTTGATGCCATTGCGCTCAACCCGCTGCAGTACATCGATCAGTGCCACTTCATAGTACTGGTAGAGGCCAAACAGATGGCCGTCCACTTTCATCTTGTGCTCAAGCAACGCCGCCAACCGTAGTATCAGGTCAGCCTGTTGTGCTGCGTAGTTACCAAAATCCTCGATCTTGACCTGAGACCTGGTGAGCTTCCCGCGTCCTTTGCCTAGCAATGAATCTACGTCTACGGGAGATATGTCCAAATAGTAACGCGCAATATCGCCTAACATATGCTTGCTGGCCACCGAGTTAACCACATACGATGCCAGCAACACATCAGACTTCACCGGTTGCAGTTCAATGCCATGGTTCTGCAGCACATGCATTGTGTGTTTGATGTCGTAACCGTATTTGACGATCTCCGGGTTTTCCAACAATGGCCTTAGCTGATCCAATACATCGTCCACGGCCAATTGATCAGGGCAATCCTCATATTCATGGGCGACTGGTATATACACTGCATTACCAAATTCCGGCGCGATGGCCAGGCCAATAATGCGCTGCTGAAGAAAATGCTCTCCCTCATACTCGACAAAGACCGCAAAGCCTTCTGAGTTCTCCAGTGACTTGACCAGTGCATGCAGATCTTTTGTTTTATAAATGCAGGAGTAGTCGTTTTTGGCGATAGCCACATCCGGCGCGTCATCCGGTGTCTCCTGCTCCTGGGCAGTGAGCGCGGCAGCATTGGAAGAAGCGGTTACACCCGCATCTTCCAGTTCCTTGATCCAGGTTTTGAATTCCATTTCCACAAACAGATCGTGCAAGCGTTGCAGATCGTCGGGCGACTTTTGCAATTCGCTTATCTGGAAATCCAGTTTTACATCCATCTTGATAGTCGCTAATTCATATGACAATTCCAGCGAATCAAGATTAGCTCGAAGCTTCTCCCCGATTTTGCCACCAACTTTATCTGCGTTGTCGATAATGCCCTGCATTGAGCCATATTCCTGCAACCACTTAACGGCAGTCTTGGGACCAACTCCGGGCACTCCCGGAATATTGTCAGACTTGTCCCCCATAAGCGCCAGGTAGTCCACTATAAGTTCCGGGCCGATACCAAACTTCTTTTCCACACCCGCAATATCGAGCAGTTCATTGGTCATTGTGTTCATCAGCGTCACATGTTCATTGACCAGCTGTGCCAGATCTTTATCACTAGTTGAAATCAAGGTTTCTCTGCCAAGCTCTGTTGCTTGTGTGGCCAACGTGCCAATCACGTCGTCAGCCTCCACATCATCAACGATCAACAGCGGCAGCCCCATCGCCCGGATAATTTCGTGAATCGGTGCGATTTGTGACCGCAGCTCATCAGGCATGGGCGGACGATGAGCTTTGTAGTCGGTATAGATTTTATTGCGGAAGGTTTTGCCCTTGGCATCGAACACCACGGCAATATTGGCATCGGGGTATGACTTGATCAGACTCCTGATCATATTGATTACGCCCTTTACTGCACCGGTAGGCTGCCCCCTGCTACTTACCAGGGGCGGCAGGGCATGAAATGCGCGAAACAGATACGACGAACCGTCGATGAGTACCAGTTGTTTATCTTCTTTCATATCAGGGCTCACAGGTACTCACGGTGATGGGATTTATGTGTGGTATTGGGCGATCAACAGCTGGCAAATGCATTTGTAAGATTGTGCATCAACTCGATGTAGTTTTCAGCTTCGACACCCATCAGGTCGATCATGACCTGGTCTGCCTCGGTATCCCGCAGTAATGTCTCGAGCAGAGCAGCGTTGTATTCAGGGTCCAGCATGACACACGCCGGTGGACGCAACTGCAGTTGTTCGCGAGTCTGTATGATCTCGCGCATGCCCGGTTGTATCTCGGTACTACGCACCAAAGCAGTACTATGGGCCAGATTAAACTTTGCTTCGAAATAGCGATAGGCGTCGTGATAGACCGCATAATTCTGCTGGCCAGACGAACTTAACTGTGCGGCCAGCTCCCCTTCCAGGGTGTCGAGTCTTGCTTTAAACCCGGCCAGATTAGCGCTGATCTGAGCACTGAGGTGGGGAGCCGTTAACTGCAGTTGCTCAGCCAGTGCCGCAGCGATCATTCCTGCATTATTCAGATCCAGCCAAAGGTGGTAATCCGTAGTGCCGTCTTCCAGCATGTACAGGCGCAATCCATCAATTGCGGATGCCATCAGGATATCCTGCGATGCGCCCTGATTGGCAAAGAAATCCGCGAGATAAACCTCGAACCCGGGATCGATCCAGAGCACCAGGTCAGCGCGGGCCAGCAGCGTCCTGTCAGAAGGCTTCAACGTATAGTGATGGGAAGATTGTCGCGGATCCACAATTGATCGCACTTCAAACTGCTCACCGGCAATTTCGCGCGCAATCAACTCGAGAGGTTTGATTGTGGTCACGATCACTGCTTCGCTGGCAATGCTTGCCGAACAAAAAATGCCTATAAACAGGCCAAAAATAATTTTACGCATAGACAGAAAGAAACGGTATCGGGCGAGACGATTAAGCAGTGCATGATATAACATTGTTCACGCGACTCCCACGCGACGATATTTAGACTTGAACATGGCTCCCTGAGAATTGACCCTGGATTATGGAAGAACTGGACGGAGACAACAGAGTACTACTCCGCGCGCGCGGTATCACCAAGCAGTTTGGTGAACGCAAGGTGTTGGACAATATTGATCTGGAGATCAAACAGGGCCAGATACTGACACTGATAGGGCCCAATGGCGCTGGCAAGACCACGTTGGTTCGCATCACATTGGGACTCCTGAGTGCTGACAGCGGGTCCATCAGCCAGCGGCGCAACCTGCGAGTGGGCTACATGCCCCAGCGACTGCACATCAAGCCCACGTTGCCTCTGACCGTGGCGCGGTTCCTGCGACTGGGGGGGCATCAGAACGATGCTGTAATCGCAGACTGTCTGAAAAAATTACATGTACCGCATCTGGTTGATCAGCAAATGGTGGAGATTTCTGGCGGCGAACTACAACGAGTGCTGCTGGCTCGGGCGCTTCTGCGCAAACCTGAACTGCTGATTCTCGACGAACCTGCACAGGGCGTGGATGTTGCCGGGCAAGCCGAACTGTATGCACTAATAGATGAAATTAGTGCTGAGCAGGACTGTGGAGTTCTGATGATCTCGCATGACCTGCACCTCGTCATGTCAGCAACTGATGAGGTTATCTGCCTGAACCATCATGTTTGTTGCCATGGCAAGCCGGAACAGGTAAGCAATGATCCTGCTTATCTCGATCTATTCGGAGCTCGCACAGCCGAAAATATTGCAGTCTATACCCATAATCATACACACGAGCATGACATTGCAGGCGCAGTAATTCCGGAAGAGGGTAAGGACTGAATGCTTGAATTGTTAACCACAGATTTTTTCCTGTATGCATTGGTTGCCGGCTTGAGTCTCGCCCTTGTAGCAGGGCCTTTAGGTTCATTTATTGTATGGCGCCAGATGTCTTATTTTGGCGACACACTCGCACATTCGGCATTACTCGGTATTGCAATCGGGTTGGTAACCGGCAGCAATCCACAATTGTCAATTATAGTTAGCAGTGCCATATTCGCCTGCCTGCTGGCGCTTCTCGACCGTAAACCAGCGATTGCTACCGATGCGCTACTCGGCATTCTGGCACACAGTACACTGGCTCTGGGCATTGTCGTGTTGGCCCTTACGGACTCAGTCAGAATAGATCTTGAAGCGTATTTGTTTGGCGCACTGCTCACGATCAACCCGACTGATCTCATGTGGGTGATCGTTGTTGCAGCGCTGGTCGCAGCGACACTGGGGAGGTTGTGGAATCAATTGCTGTCTGCCACCGTGCATATGGAACTGGCGCAGATCGAGGGTGCACAGGTCCAGCGCCTTAATTTGATCCTCATGCTGCTGATCGCTCTAACCATTGCAGTGTCAATGAAAATCGTCGGCGTACTTTTGATTACTTCGCTACTGATTATTCCACCCGCCGCGGCACGCAGACTTGCCAATACTCCAGAACAAATGGCGGTAACAGCCAGCGCTATTGGTGCGCTGTCAGTTATTACAGGTTTGCTTGTGGCGTTTTATGCAGATGTACCGGTGGGGCCAGCTATTGTAGTTGTGGCTACAATGATCTTCTTTTTACTGTATTTTTATCCGACCAGACAAAAATAGTGCATTGAGCCTCAGCGCAGGATCATACTGAGCGCTTCACCAATGTCTCCTGCCCGGTGTGGCGGCTTGAGAACTGCGTGCACCTTGCCCTCGGGAGTTACGATGCTGATGTGGCTAGTGTGATTAATCAGGTATTGGTCTGTGGGCATGTCACCATGTGAGGTGTGTTCCTGTCCTTCGGCAAGTCGCTCGTGTACCGCGTACATAGTATCCGCGAGTCTATTTATGGCAGCGTAGTCGCCCGTCAAGCCACGAAAATCAGTATTGAACTGATCCAGGTAGTCAGCAAGGGCGGTTGGTGTATCGCGCAATGGGTCGACGCTAACCAACACGACCTGCAAATCCTTTGTGACTTCCTCGTATGCAGGATCGGCGAAAAGTCGACCGAGCTGCTCCATGGTCAAAGGGCAGATGTCAGGGCATTCTGTAAAACCGAAAAATACCAGGCTCCAGCGCTCGTCAAACAAAGATGCGTCGGCCTGTGCACCATGTTCATCGATTAATTCGAAATCAGGGATGAATCGCGATTCCACCAGAATGGCACCGCCCAGATCACTCAGCTGATCGAATTCCGCCAGATCCTCGCGCAAAAGAAACAAGTAGGTCAGGAACGCTGCCAACAAGACATCAAACAGGATGAACGCCAGTATGGCATGGCGACGCGATATGGTGAGGGCCATAGCCTAGTACTCTCTTGGTAAGGGTGTGGCCATTCCCGGCGAGGTGCGCCTTGTCAGGATCATTGGCAGATCAACTGAACCCGTAAAATTAAGCATTACAGAGCGCTAGAACAGGTAGTGATCGACAACCAGGGCAACAAACAACAGGGCCAGGTACACGATAGAGTAGCGGAAAGTGTCCATTGCGGTAGTGGGGCCAGGTTTAAACATCAGACGTCCAGACCAGGCGAGGAATCCGGCGCCCAGACCCATGGCTGCGACAAGATAGAGCAATCCGCTCATCCCGGAAAAATACGGTAAGGCACTGACAACGACCAATATGGCCGTGTAAATCATGATGTGCACCTTGGTGACATACTCACCATGGGTTACGGGGAGCATTGGTACGCCGGATTTTGCATATTCGTCTTTGCGGTGAATAGCCAAAGCCCAGAAATGCGGCGGCGTCCAGGCGAAAATGATAAGAACCAGGATTAGCGCGCCCGCTTCGATGCTACCGGTAACTGCAGACCAGCCCAGCAACGGCGGCATGGCACCCGACAGGCCCCCGATTACAATGTTTTGTGGGGTCGCGTGCTTGAGATAACCGGTATAAATGAACGCATAACCTACAAATGATCCCAGTGTGAGCCAGGCGCACAGTGGATTAACCCAGAATAGAAGGATTGTCATGCCCGCCACGCCGATCACGATAGCGAAGATCGCAGCCTGTCTGGGCTCCACCCGACCCTGAGCGACAGGGCGGTTATGGGTGCGCTTCATCATGATGTCGATTTTGCGATCAATCAGATGATTGACTACAGCACCCGACGCAGCCACCAGAGCAATACCGAGGTTGCCCAGAATCAACACATCCCACGGCACCATGCCCGGAACAGCCAAAAACATGCCTACCAGCGCAGTCAGAATCATCAACATGACCACGCGCGGTTTGCACATTTCGTAAAAATCGCGCCAGGTAGCGGATTGGCTGGAGGTAATCTCAGTCACGGTTCATTCAGTCTAAGCAAGAATTGTGGTTGTGGGGGGATTTTCCCCACTTTAAAAGCAGGTAATTCAACCCCGTTTGGGCACTCCTCAGAGCGCGGGCATTTGATCATGTTTCGTAGCCAATCTCAAGCTCAGTCACTATTGTAAGAGGCTTTGTAGCACTGCGAAATCCGTCGATGAGCAAAATTTCCACAGCTTCAAAAATTAGTGACAGGAACCTGTCAAAAATCATTGATTTGGCGCAGTTTTTACCCGCGCAGCAGGGCAAAATTACTTGCGGTAGTAGGTAATTTTCTATAGCATTTCGAACCGCGTGAGGTGTGCCAGAATCTTTAAATTCAGCGCTTTCCAGCGGATATTTGAAGAACGAAAGTGCTCCATCCAAGAAGAAATAAAACTAGGGTATCTACAGAGTAACCGAGGCGCTTAAAACAAGAGCTCAAATTTTTGAGCCGGGTCTCTGACTCCCTGGAACTAAATGAATAAGTCGAGAATCATTCAGCAACAAGGCCAAATGCAAGTTTGACAGCCTTGTCGGCTAGAACGTGTTTGTAAATTTTAGAAGGAATACAGGTTTATGGCTTTAGCGGTCGTTATTTTTCTGCTGGTAATCGGTTCGATTATCTTCCATTTCGCTTCGCCGGGATTGGGCTGGTGGTTCACTGAAATTGCTGCGGATTGGGGTTCGATCGACTTTACGATCAATGTCACTTTCTGGGTTACCGGTGCCGTCTTCATCCTGGTAAACCTCTTCATGGCTTACTGCATTTACAAGTTTCGCCAGAAACCTGGCCACAAGGCGGTTTACGAGCCTGAGAATACCAAGCTTGAGGTCGGTCTTTCCGTGATTACCACCGTTGGTGTAATCGCCATGCTGGCACCAGGCCTGTTTGTATGGGCGTTGTTCGTGACACCACCCGATGAAGCCACTGAATTCGAAGTACTGGGTCAACAATGGCAATGGCAATACCGCTATCCAGGCGCAGACGGCGTGCTTGGCACTGCTGATGTTGGCAATGTCACCGAGTCCAACCCATTCGGAATTAATCTGGAAGATCCCAATGGTCAGGACGATATCATCGTCAACGACCCGGAAATGCATTTACCTGTGGACCGTCCGGTTCGAGCCATGTTGCGCTCTCATGACGTTTTACATAACTACACCGTGGCACAATTCCGCGTAAAAATGGACATGGTTCCCGGCCTGGTTTCTTCTCTTTGGTTCAACCCAACCCGAGTCGGAGAATACGACATCCTTTGTGAAGAACTCTGTGGTATTGGCCACTTCATGATGCGTGGCAAGGTTGTTATCGACACCCAGGAAGACTTTGATGCCTGGATTGCAGAGCAACCAACATTTGCTGAAACCCAAAACATGACTGCAGCCAATCCTGCTGCTGGTCAGGCCCAATACGCTGTTTGTGCTGCCTGTCATGGTGCGCAGGGCGAAGGTAACCAGGCACTGAACGGCCCGAAACTGGCCGGTATGCAGCCCTGGTACATTGAGCGGCAATTGCAGTACTTCAAGCAAGGTGTACGCGGTGGTGAGGGTGATACCCTGGGTCAGCAAATGGCGCCTATGGCCAATATGCTTGCTGATGACCAGGCCATCCGTAATATGGCAGCTTATATTGCTAGCCTGCCCGACACCCCCGCAGCCTCCACGATTTCTGGAGATGTTGAAAACGGTCGTGACATCTACGAGCGCAACTGTGCTGCTTGCCACCTCGATAGCGGATCTGGCACCTGGTACACCGATGCGCCCAAACTGGCGGGCATGAGTGACTGGTACTTCGTAACCCAGATCAGCAATTTCCGCGCCGGCATTCGCGGCCTGCACCCGAGCGATGACTACGGTGAGCAGATGGTTTCCATGGCTACAGCAATGGCAGACCTGCAAGAGATTCAAGACGTAGCAGCCTATATCAATACACTTAGATAAGACTGCACGGGTTTTTTACGACACGATTTTTCATTTAAAAAATTACAGTAGTTGCCTAGAGCAGCGCTTACGATTAAAGGTTTAGGAGGATTTAATGGCTTACGTTCCATTAGCTGACCAAGATAAAGAGATGGAGATGCACCATCCCCATAGCTGGGTCGAACAGTATGTTTGGAGCCAGGATCACAAGGTTATTGCGATTCAATACGGCAGCCTGGCTGTCTTTACCGGCATTGTTGGTCTGGCGTTGTCAGTGCTGTTCCGCCTGCAATTGGGATTTCCGGAATCAGTCGACTTTATCGATCCGAGCTTTTACTACCAGGCAGTAACCATGCACGGCATGATTATGGTGGTGTATTTCCTGACCGCACTGTTTCTGGGTGGTTTTGGTAACTACATGATTCCGTTGATGTGCGGCGCACGGGACATGGTGTTTCCGTTCATGAACATGCTCTCGGTCTGGACCTTCCTGCTCTCTGTCATCATCCTGATGGCGAGCTTTTTCGTTAGCGGTGGCCCGACAGGTGGCGGCTGGACACTCTATCCCCCGCAAACCGGCATGGACGGCACACCGGGCAGTGATTTGGGCATTGTATTGATGCTGATTTCCTTGGCCGTGTTTATCGTTGCCACAACCATGGGTGGTCTGAATTACGTGGTTACCGTACTGCAGTATCGTTGCCGCGGTCTCACCATGATGCGCCTGCCACTAACTGTTTGGGGTATTTTTGTCGCCACAGTATTGGCGCTGTTTGCCTTCCCGGCTCTGCTGGTCGCCTCGATCATGATGTTGTTTGACCTTTTGGCGGGTACCAGTTTCTTCATGCCGGCGGTGATCGAGGCGGGCTCACCGATGGACCACAACGGTGGCTCTCCAATCCTGTTCCAGCACTTATTCTGGTTCTTTGGTCACCCCGAGGTTTATATTGTTGCGCTGCCAGCTTTCGGCCTGGTCTCTGATGTACTGAGCACACATGCTCGCAAAAACATTTTCGGATACCGCATGATGGTGTGGGCCATTGTCGCTATTGGCGCATTGAGCTTTATCGTATGGGCACACCATATGTATGTAAGTGGTATGCACCCTTACTTCGGTTTCTTCTTTGCCACCACCACGTTGATTATTGCCGTGCCGACTGCGCTGAAGGTATATAACTGGGTGCTGACTCTGTGGGAAGGCGATATCCGACTGAATACTCCGATGTATTTTGCCATCGGTTTTATTTTCACTTTCATTCACGGCGGCCTGACCGGCTTGTTCCTGGGCAACGTGGTAATTGACCTACCACTGTCTGATACCTACTTCGTGATTGCCCACTTCCACATGGTGATGGGTGTATCTCCAATCCTGGTATTGTTTGCCGCAATCTACCACTGGTTCCCACTGATTTCCGGCAAGATGTACAACGAGACACTGGCCAAATGGCATTTCTGGCTGACTTTCCTCGGTGCTTACGCCATTTATCTGCCTATGCACTATCTCGGATTCCTTGGTGTACCACGCCGCTATTACATGCTGGGCACGACTGATTTCATCCCGGCTTCAGCACAGTCGCTTAACGAATCAATTACTGTTGCTGCCATTTTGGTTGCTGCGGCTCAGATCCTGTTCTTTGTAAACATTATCTGGACCCTCAAGAGCGGCAAGAAAAGCGAGAAGAACCCCTGGGGTTCTGCTTCGCTGGAATGGCAAACGCCTGACCTGCCACCCAAGCATGGTAACTGGGGTGAAGAATTGCCAACTGTTTATCGCTGGGCTTATGACTACAGTGTGCCAGGCGCCCATGAAGACTTCATTCCGCAGAATACGCCTGAGAGTGAAGAGCCTACTGTGGACGAACAGCATTTCGATCCGGATCACGATGAATCCAAGGCCGATCTATGAGTTTGTTCAAGACACTCGGCACCAAGCCCTGGGAAAGAAAGGGTGTAATCGGAGGCCTCGAACCTGAAGGCGCCTTCGATTCGCCTGCGGAGAAAGTTGCGCTTTCGTACTTTCTCGTTATCGCCTCAGTAATCTTTTCCCTGTTTACGGTGAGCTACTTCATTCGTATGGAGCTGCCAGACTGGCGGCCCCTGACTGAACCAGGCTCACTGTGGCTGAATACTGGCCTGCTGTTCATTAGTAGCGCCTTGTTTCAATGGGCACGCAATATTTCCAAAGGCGAATCACGCCGCAATATCCTGACTGCCTTCATTGGCAGCGGCATATTTGCCATCTTGTTTATCGCCGGGCAACTGGTGACCTGGAATGGTCTGCAGGAAGCCGGGTATTACCTGTCTTCCAACCCAGCCAATGCTTTCTTTTACATGTTCACTGGCGTGCACGCTGTGCACTTACTGGGTGGACTCTGGGTATGGAGCAAGAGCTGCATACGTCTGTTATCTGGTGCCGAGTTGAAGGATCTTCGACTCAGCATCGAGCTTTGTACTATGTACTGGCATTTTCTGTTGATCGTGTGGCTGGTTTTGTTTGCCATCATGTCCAACACATAACATTGGATTTAGATTAAAACTGTTAACGTACGGGAACGACGAATGAGTGAAGCAGCAGTTGAGCAAGCACCCAAAGCGGGTGTAACAGGACTGGTCGATGACTGGTCCGCCGACAAGCAGGCCTATCATGTGCCATGGGGCAAGGCCATGATGTGGATATTTCTGGTAAGTGATACCTTTATTTTCACTTGCTTCCTGACTGGCTATTTGAATGTCAGGATGACCACTACCGAACCCTGGCCAATACAGAGCGAAATTTTTGCCCTGTCATTTTTTGGTAGTGACCCAATTCCACTGATCCTCATTGCAATCATGACGTTCGTGCTCATTACGAGCTCGGGCACCATGGCGCTTGCCGTAAACTACGGCTATCGCAAGGACAAGCAGAAAACCTTCTGGCTGATTTGTGCGACAGCCTTTTTTGGTGCCACATTTGTTGGCATGCAGGCTTTCGAGTGGTCGAAACTGATCCTCGACGAAGGCGTGCGGCCCTGGGGTAACCCGTTCGGAGCAGCACAGTTTGGCTCGGTATTTTTTATGGTGACCGGGTTCCACGGTCTGCACGTATCCGCCGGGGTAATCTACCTCATGTGGGTGGCATTCCGGGTCAAACGCGGTTACTACGATAAGAAAGGTTTCGAGATTGTCGAAATTGCCGGTCTGTACTGGCACTTTGTTGACCTCGTCTGGGTATTCATTTTCGCATTTTTCTACTTATTGTAAGAGGAGACAGTAATGTCATCGGAAGCAGGTCAACAACATCCTCTTGGGATTTACTACAAAATCTGGATTCTTTTGTTCGTCGTCAGTTTTTTCTCCTACATGGTCGACTATCTCGGCTTTCAGGGATTCTGGCGCTGGAGCCTGGTACTCACATTTATGGTCGTCAAGGCTGGTTTCATCGTCGCGATCTTCATGCACGCAGCATGGGAGAGACTGGCACTGGTTTTCACCATACTCGGTCCACCAGTTGTCCTATTGCTATTGATTGGCTTTATGGCAGTCGAAGGCAGCTATACTGAGGAAGCGCGCTTCAGCCGCATGGGACATGATCGCGATGCTGTAGCACTTACACCTTCAGATATACATGGCGGTGGGCACGGCGGTGACGAGCACGGCGAAGAAGAAGCACATTAATACGAGTGTGAAATAAAAAAGGGCTGCAATTGCAGCCCTTTTTTTTGCTTCAGATAATGTGAAAGGAGCGTGGCTGTCAGCTTCTCAAGTGGCTTATAACCTCCTTTGTCTCTGGTCTCACTCCGTGCCAAATAGCGAATGACTCCGCCGCCTGTTCTACCAGCATCCCGAGTCCGTCCAGCGCCAATCCCGCACCAGCTTCCAACGCCCAAGTCTGAAAAACCGTCGGCTTGTCTGCATACATCATGTCGTAACAGCAGCAATTCGGTCCCAACACAAGATTGCTTAGCGGTGGCAATTCACCGACGAGGCTCAATGATGTGCCATTGATGATTACATCAAAATTAGTCTTACCCAATTCCTCAAACAGTAACACCTGCATTGGCAACACGCTCCCAAACTCTGTCGCGAGTTGCCTCGCACGCTCAGGTGTACGATTAACAATTACCAGATCATCTAAAGCGGTATCCACCATTGCAGCTAATACGCCACGCACTGCACCGCCTGCTCCAATTACTAACACGCGCTTGTTGGTAAGCGATATGTCGTGATGGGCCAGGTCCATGAGCAACCCTTTACCATCGGTATTGTCCGCAGCTATTTCACCTGCGGCATCGAGAAACAGCGTATTGGCCGCTTTGGCCATTGCTGTAAGTGGTGAGTATGACCTGGCTAACCTGAAAGCGCGTTCTTTAAAAGGTACGGTCACGTTCAGCCCCTTGCCACCGGCGGCAAAAAATTCTTGCACACCAGATTCAAAATCAGGTTCTGCCAATTCCATGGCAGAGTAATCCAGTTCAATACCGGTTTGGCGAGCGAATGCTTGATGAATTATCGGGGATTTGCTGTGGCTTACCGGATTCCCAACTACCGCGAAGCGTGACACAGAATGCTCCTTCTCACTGCGGGCGCTACAAAACCCGAATGGTTACATTTTAAACCGGGCTAAACCCAATCTTTTGGCTTGAGAAACTCAGTATACAACTTTTCCTCGGCGCTACCGGGCTCGGGATGCCAGTCATAGATCCATTGCACAACCGGGGGCAGTGACATCAGAATGGATTCGATTCTGCCAACTCCCGATTGCAGACCGAAAACGGTTCCCCGATCGTATACGAGATTAAATTCTGCATAACGTCCACGACGATATTCCTGAAAGTTTTTATGCCTGGCTTCAAATGGTTCAGACTTGCGGCGTTCAATAATTGGCTTATAGGCTTTTATATAACTGTTCGCCATTGATTTCACAAAAGTAAAACACTGTTCAAAGCCGAGTTCATTAAAATCGTCAAAGAATAAGCCTCCAACTCCGCGCGGTTCATCACGGTGCTTCAGATGAAAATAATCATCGCACTGTTTTTTGAATTGCTCGTAGTAATGCTCTCCAAAAGGACTACATGCATCTTTTGCGGTGCGGTGCCAATGTTCGCAGTCTTCAGCAAAGCCATAGTACGGTGTCAGGTCATAACCGCCGCCAAACCACCACACAGTATCTTCACCTTCTTTCTCCGCGACAAAGAGCCGAAAATTAGCATGAGAGGTTGGTACAAAAGGATTGTCAGGATGAATTACCAGGGAAACACCCATGGCCTGAAAGGCTCGCCCGGCCAATTCAGGCCTGGCAGCGGTGGCCGACGCTGGCATTGATTCGCCGAAAACGTGCGAAAAATTCACGCCGCCTTTTTCAATTACGGCACCATTGCTGATTACCCGGGTTATACCCGAACCACCACCATCTCGATCCCATGCATCGGTAATAAAATCTGATTTACCGTCTGCCTGTGCCAGTTCTGCGCAGATGTTTTCCTGCAATTCGAGTAGAAAGGCTTTTACTGTTTCAATATCTTTGGCGTTCAATGATCTTCTCCTGCCTGATCCTGTTGCGCTGTTGGCACAACCGCTTCAACGGATAATTTTACCAGTTGCCAGATCGCGTATTTGTGAGGGCAGGGATTCCTCTCCCAGCTCGCCGGCAACAACAGCGTCAATCATAGCGCCAAATTCTTCCTCAACATTTAATCTGGATCTAAGTTCTGGCTCGTCCGCCGTATTCGCCGATGTCGAGACTATTGGTCCGCCGAAGGCTTCGCATAGTGCCTTTACCACAGGGTGCGCCGATACCCTGATTGCCACCGATGCGTGATTGCCTTTTATCCAATCCGGATAGAGATGCTGAGGATCGGGAATTAGCCAGGTCACTGGGCCCGGCCAGGTCTCTGCCAATGCCTGTTGCTGGGATTGAGTCAGCTCAGCAAGTAAGGAGCCGAGTTGTGCGGTACTGGCAGCGACCAGGATAAGGCCTTTATCCACGGGACGTTTTTTGACCGCCAGCAGCCGCATTACTGCGGTTTCGTTGTGTGGATCGCAGCCAAGTCCCCAGACTGCTTCAGTAGGATAGGCGATGACTTTGCCGCCATGCAGCAATTCGGCGTACCGCGCTGCGGATTGTTTGTCCATCGCCTGTCTTGGGTCGCTTGCCTGTTCTATTTGAGAGATTCTTGTAAAGAACTATCCTGGGCCTGCACTTTCTCGGAATTGGCAGCTCGCTCTGCTTTCACTTTTTCGCTTAGTGTTTCATCGCTCAGCGCCATAATTTGCGCAGCCAGGTAAGCCGCATTCTTCGCGCCGGTTCTGCCAATTGCCACAGTCGCAACCGGAATGCCTGCTGGCATCTGCACAGTCGAAAGCAATGCATCCATTCCTTGCAAAGGGCCCGAATCGATCGGTACACCGATCACCGGACGGGTAGTGTGAGCCGCTGTAGCGCCAGCGAGATGTGCAGCCAGGCCTGCGCCTGAAATAAATACCTGACAACCACGTGCTTCAGCATCAGAGATATACTGCTGCGTCACTGCTGGGGTGCGGTGCGCCGATGTGATTTTGATCTCGTAGGCGATGCCCAGTTGTTCAAATATATCCTTCGCTGCCTGCATGGTTTCCAGGTCAGACTGTGACCCCATCAAGATCGCTACAAACTTATTACTCATTCGAAAGATTCCCGCTCAGACTGAAAAAAAGGGGAAACTACATGACTAACCTCGATCAAGCAAGTAATAGCGCCCACCGTACTGTTCTATCCGACCCTGGACCTCCAGTTCCAGTAACCTTGTTAGCAAAATGCCCATTGGTATCTGGCTTACCAGCAAAAGCTCTTCCAACACTGATCCCTCGGGTTCAATAAGTTCCAGGAGCTTCTCGGCCGCGGAATCATCGGTGTTTGCCCGGTCTGATTTCGGGCTATTGGTCACTTTGTTAATCTGCCATCCCAGTTCAGACAATAAATCATTAACATGTGCAACAAGCGTTGCCCCATCCCTGATCAAGCAATGGCAGCCAGCACTGGTGCTGGAAGTAATCGGGCCGGGAACGGCAAACACTTCCCGGTTCTGCTCCATGGCCAGCCGTGCAGTAATAAGGGTGCCGCTCTTGACCCTGGCTTCGATGACCAGCGTGCCGGCCGTCAAGCCGCTGATAATGCGATTGCGCTGGGGAAAGTTGTAGGCCAAAGGAGGCGTGCCCAACAGAAATTCGCTGACCAGTGCGCCTTGTTCACAAATTTCTGACGCAAGCTTCCTATGCCGGGCTGGATAGACTCTATCCAATCCGCAACCTGCGACGGCGATTGTGCAACCCTGGTTGCGCACTGCAGTGGAATGAGCCTGACCATCAATGCCTAAAGCCAGACCACTGGTGATAGTGATTCCATATTGCGTCAGTTCCCCAGCGAGTTTGGTAACTAAGTTCACGCCATAGCGTGTTGGGCGGCGACTACTTACTATGGCGATTTGCCTGTTGTTCAGGCAATTGCGCTGGCCCCTGACAAATAGTAATGGTGGCGGGCAGTCAATTTGCTTCAATAGTGCCGGGTAGTTTTTATCTTCGCGATTGAGAATCCATTGGTCAGGGCAGTCTGCCCAAGCCTCATATTGTGCCAGTGCCGGGTGCGGACTCAGCTCCCCCTGCAAGGCCTGTCGTTCGCCTGGCTCAAGGTCTGTTTGCCTGCTATTGATACATTGATGCAGTGCACGGAGTCCGTTGGCGACCTGTAATAGTCGCGCAAGTTTCTCCGGCGCAATGGCACGGTGAAGTAATGCATTGAGGAAGAGGTGCGTGGCACCGGTAACCATAAATCATCCTTGAATTATGGTGGGTTGACTGGTTCAGGGGCTCGTAACGCGATTCATCAGTTGCGCAGGTTCAGAGCTACTGAGTATTACGGCATAACTCATGTCTTCAAATGTTTTATAGACCAAAAGCGTACCGATTTCCTGATCTGGCATTTCAGTAGTTTTGGGATTAAACAGGTGACGGAAGCGTTCCCCGAAGCTCATCTTGCTGGCTTCTATTTCATCGACTACCTCTGCGCCGTCCTTCCTGATTGACAAGATGTCGCCAACTGCCAGATTGTCAGCCAATCCCAGGTCAACTACTACAGTGTCCAACTGAGAGGCATAGTTCTGGGCATCCAGAAACGCCACGATCTCACCGCTTACATCAGAGGCCGGTTCAGTAGGAAATATAGTTGCACCGATGCTCGATTGTTCTCTGATTAGTAAGCGATCACCAACCCGTATCTCCTTAGCACTGGCGTTGATTAGCAACTTGTTGATGCCGTCATCGGAGGTTTCAGCAATGGTGGCAAAACCCAGGTATTCGGCTTCAATCACGGCAGTTGATTCGTCATTTTCAGCACGTAACTGGCGGCCTTCGCGATAAACCTCGAATGAACTGGTACCGGTTGGCCAGTTGCCTCGGGCATACACCTCATCTCCAGTGCCGATTGCCAGGTTATTGCCGACGTTTTGCACAATATAAGGGGCAGCGTCATATCCATCGCGCGTAATAATGCGATTTCGGGTAAAACTGTTTTCAATCGCTTCAAGGGGAATAGCCGGAATCGCACTGCTCAGCGTCTCTTCACGCACTTGCGGACTGAGACGGACTGTTTGCCTGGCGCCACGTTGCACCAATACGCGCGGCGCACCTCGGACAAAGCTGACGCGTAAGGTATCCCCTGGAAATATAAGCTCTGAGTCATCCAGATAGTCGTCCGGGCGCCAGATATCGGCCCATCTACTTGGATCTCGCAAGAATTGGGCAGCAATATCGTCGATCGTGTCGCCTTCCTGCACAACATAGGAATCGGGATAGTCATCCAGTAACAGAACTCCCTGAGCCACGCCCTGGTTAATTCCAAAGACACCGCACAATAACAGTGCGATAGTCGCCAAGCGCTTTAAACCCATAGTATTCATTGCAAATATTCCGTACAGAAACGCCTCGCTATCTTAGCAATACGTTATAATTATCACTAGAAGCAGTTCACATACTGCAGCTTTTTATTCCTTAAATTTCAGGTACTTCCTACACATGGCGATCCTAGATATTCTGGAATTTCCAGATCCCAGACTACGCACGGTGGCTTCTCCTGTCTCAACCTTCGATGCCGCACTCGAAAATCTCGTGGCTGATATGCTCGAAACCATGTACGAGGCACAGGGCATCGGGCTTGCCGCTACCCAGGTCGATGTACACAAACGACTTCTGGTAATAGATGTATCGGAAACAAAAGATAGTCCTCTAGTTTTTATTAATCCAGGTTTCGAAGTCATTGATGACGAGCTCTATGAATACGAGGAGGGTTGCCTGTCAGTGCCCGGCTTCTATGAAGCCGTTGAACGACCCGGTGTAATTCTGGTTACTGCGCAAGATATCAAAGGGGAAAGGTTTGAAATGCAGGCCGAAGGTTTGCTGGCCATTTGTATTCAGCACGAGATTGATCATTTGGACGGAAAGCTGTTTGTCGACTACATAAGCACCCTCAAGAGACAACGCATCCGCAGCAAACTCGAAAAAGAACACCGTAAGTCAGCCTGACCATTCATGCAAAAACTCCGACTTTGCTTTGCGGGCACTCCCGAATTTGCTGCAGCCCATCTTTCTGCTCTCATTGATGATGCAACGCATGATATCGTAGGGGTCTACACTCAACCGGACCGTCCTGCTGGCAGAGGTAAGAAGTTACAACCCAGCCCGGTCAAACTGATAGCAGAGCAGCACAACCTTGCGTTGTTCCAACCCCAAAGCCTGAAGTCAGACGAGGTTGTAAATCAATTTGCCGACCTCGCACCAGATTTATTAATTGTTGTGGCTTATGGGCTGATACTTCCCGCCAGCTTTCTTGCTGTTCCTGACAAGGGCTGCATTAATGTTCATGCGTCTCTTTTACCGCGATGGCGCGGAGCAGCGCCTATTGAGCGTGCTATACTTGCAGGCGATAAAAAGTCAGGTGTCACAATTATGCAAATGGATGCCGGGCTCGATACCGGCGCGATGCTGGCTTCTCGCAAGACCAAAATTGCCGATACTGATGACCGTGTAAGTCTCGAAAAAAAGATACAGATTGCAGGTATCGAGGCATTGCTGGAGGTATTGGATGATCTCGAAACCTACCAGTCGCGCGCAACTCTACAGGATGATACCGCCAGTACTTATGCGGCTAAAGTAGATAAATCCGAGGCGTTGATTGACTGGAGATTATCAGCCACCCAAATAAATCGCATAGTGAGAGCCGGAACAGGAAGATTCCCAGCCTACACTCATCTGGGCAGTAATCGCATAAGAATTATTTTGGCTACCACAGCGAGCGGTGACTTTAATGTGCAACCTGGCACTATAGTAGATGTTACTAAAGACAGTTTTTCAGTAGTTTGTGGGGAAGGCGCGTTGCTTGTGAAAGAAGTACAGCTCCCGGGAAAAAACATCAAAGCGGTAAAGGACATGTTGAATTCTCAATCGAATGAAATACAACCCGGGAAACAATTTACTGATTCTCCGGAATCAAGCTGATGAGCACAGATAATGTCAGGTTGATAGCAACACGAATAATTACTCAATTATTGGAAGAGCGCGGCTCACTAACCTCTCTTTTGCAACCCTGGCGTAATCATTCCGAATATCCTCTATTGCAAGAAATCTGTTACGGCACTTGTCGCTGGTTTTTTACTTTGGAAGCAGTGCTGAGACAGTTGTTGCAAAGACCACTGAAAAATAAAGATCAGGATATCAAATGCCTGCTCGTAGTCGGGCTGTATCAATTAAAGGAACTGGCAGTACCGGATTATGCAGCGATCAACGAAACCGTGCTCTGCGCCAAGCAACTGGGCAAACCATGGGCTACCGGCCTGGTGAATGCGGTGTTGCGTAATTACGTCCGTAACAAAACTGAATTGGAAGCGTTTGTAGACGCGCGCGAGGGATCTGGGTCCTTCCCGGTCTGGCTGGCCGAGCAAATCGACCAGCAATGGGGGGTTGATGCCAAATCAATCTATCAGCATTCCAATCTGCGGCCACCCATGACACTCCGTGTCAATCTCGGCAAATGCTCACGAAACGACTATCTCGCCAAACTTAGCGCCGCCGGTCTTGAAGCTCAGGCCGGGCAATTATCGCCTTCCGCCATTTATCTGCGTGCGCCTTGCGAAACGAGGAACCTGCCAGGTTTTCAGGAGGGGCTGGTAAGTGTGCAAGACGAAGCCTCGCAACTCGTGCCGCAGCTACTCGAACTTGGCCAGGGCCTGAGCGTTCTTGATGCCTGCGCAGCCCCTGGTGGCAAGACCTGTCATATTCTGGAAAGTGAGCACTCGCTAACTCGATGCATGGCGTTAGATAGCGACTCAGCCCGGCTTGAGAAGATTTCCGAAAACTTTGCCAGACTGCAACTGGCGGCTCAGCTGCAGGTTGCAGACGCCAGTAATGTAGATTCATGGTGGGATGGTGAGCAGTTCGACCGCATTCTGCTGGACGCGCCTTGTAGTGCCACCGGAGTCATTCGCCGTCATCCTGACATCAAGTTGTTGCTGTCCTCCGAATCAGTTACCAAAAGCTGCCAGCAACAACAGCAATTACTGGCCTCGCTCTGGCCTTGCCTGAAGCCGGGAGGCCGGCTGCTGTACTCAACCTGCTCCATTTTGCAGCAGGAAAACAGTACCCAGATTGCCGAATTCCTCAGCCGCACTGCTGACGCTAAATATGAGCGCATAGCGGCCGATTGGGGAGTAGAATGTGAGTACGGAAAACAACTTCTGCCCGGGACTTACAGTGAACCCGATGGGTTCTACTTTTGCGTACTTCGCAAGGACTGAACAGCAGCCGTCAGGTCACGGTTGGGACACCTGACCCCAAGAGCGCAATCATTGGCGCAATAAAATGAGCAGTACAGCTCCAAGAGTATTTTTGCATGAAGATTATTATCCTGGGAGCTAACCAGGTAGGGAGCACACTGGCGGAAACACTGGCCAGTGAAGCCAACGACATCACCGTCGTTGACCAGGATGCTGAGCGCCTGCGTGAGCTCAAGGACCGAATCGACATTGGCACCATACCAGGTCAGGCGTCTCATCCCGATATTCTCAAACAAGCAGGCGGCGAAGATGCCGACATGATTATCGCGGTCACCGAAAGCGATGAGATCAATATGGTCGCTTGCCGGGTGGCCTACTCACTTTTCCAAACTCCGAAAAAGATTTGCCGTATTCGCTCTTCGGCGTACCTGGTCAGTAGTGAACTGTTTGGTAAGAATGGTATCGCTGTTGACGTGGTTATTAGTCCTGAACTTATAGTTTCAGATTATATTAGCCGCTTGATTGACCTGCCCGGTTCGTTACAGGTTCTCGATTTTGCGGATGGCAAGGTGCAGCTGGTTGCAGTGAAGGCGTATTACGGCGGTCCACTTGTCGGGCAGGAGATCAGGCTGCTAAGGCAACACATGCCTTCGGTCGAAACGCGCGTTGCAGCAATATTTCGTAAAGACCGTCCAATTATTCCTGAAGGTTCAACTGTTATCGAAGCCGATGACGAAGTCTTCTTCGTTGCGGCACGTAATAACATTCGCGCCTGTATCAGCGAACTGCGCCGTATGGACCGTCCCTATAAAAGAATCATGATTGCCGGTGGTGGCAATATTGGTATGCGCCTGGCCGAATCGATTGAAAAACGCTATCAGGTCAAGATTATCGAGCACAACCCTGAGCGTTGTGAGTATCTCTCGCAACAACTCACTCGCGCCATCGTGCTCAACGGTGAGTCTTCGCATCGTGAGCTGTTGATTGATGAGAACATTGAGGATACGGATGTCTTTCTGGCACTGACCAATGACGATGAGGCAAACATTATGTCATCGTTGTTGGCCAAACGCCTTGGTGCAAAAAAAGTTATGGCGCTGATTAATAACGCCGCTTATGTGGACCTTGTGCAGGGTGGTGAAATCGACATAGCCATATCACCACAACAAGCAACCATAGGCAGCTTGTTAGCCCATGTGCGTCGTGGTGATGTGGTCAACGTACACTCATTGCGTCGAGGTGCAGCCGAGGCTATGGAAGCTATTGCCCATGGTGATGAATCATCTTCAAAAGTAGTGGGCCGCGCCATACAAGATATCGCGTTACCGGAAGGAACTACTATCGGCGCCATCGTGCGCAATGACGAAGTGCTGATTGCCCACGATGACACAGTAGTTGAGACCGACGACCACGTGATTCTATTCCTTGTAGATCGTAAACAGATACCGGAGGTTGAACGCTTGTTCCAGGTCGGCTTCAGCTTCTTCTAACGCCTATGCACGCCTCCGTCATCGTCAAGATACTTGGCCTGTTGCTCATGCTCTTCAGCGCACTGGGTAATCTGCCTCCCATGCTGGTTTCGCTGATCTATGACGACGGTATGTTCAATGCATTCCGCAACTCCTTCCTGATTCTTTTTTGTATTGGCTTGCTCTTGTGGTTGGCGACCGTACGCGCCAGCAAAGAACTCAGCACCAAAGACGGTTTTCTCATAGTTACATTGTTCTGGGCCGTTCTCGGCACCGCGGGTTGCTTGCCTTTTATCATGTCCAGCCAGGTAAACCTGTCCTTTACAGACGCCGTATTCGAATCGTTGTCAGGTCTTACTACTACTGGCGCGACAGTGATTTCCGGGCTTGATGGCCTGCCCAAATCCCTGTTGTTTTACCGGCAGCAGCTACAGTGGCTGGGCGGTATGGGTATTATCGTATTGGCGATGGCGCTACTGCCCATGCTGGGTATCGGGGGCATGCAACTTTACCGTGCGGAAAGTCCCGGCCCAGTCAAAGACAACAAACTTGTGCCGCGTCTGGCCGAAACTGCCAAGGCGCTTTGGTACATTTATCTCTCTCTCACCATTGCCTGTGGATTGGCATACTGGTTGGCCGGGATGGATCTGTTTGATGCCATTAGCCACAGCTTTACTACCGTGGCGATCGGGGGTTTTTCTACACACGATGCGAGCATAGGCTACTTCAATAGCCCGGCAATCGAATTGATTGCCGTTATATTCATGTTTATTGCCGGTATCAATTTCGCGCTGCATTTCACCGCCTGGCAGAGTCGCAAAATCCAGCATTACCTCGTTGATCCCGAGTTCCTGTTTTACACTTTCATTCTCGGCAGCGTTTCCGTACTGACAATTACCATTCTGTATTTTTCCGGCACTTATACAGCAATCTCGGATGCATTTATCAAGGGTCTGTTCCAGGTGGTGTCCATTGCCACAACTACCGGATTTACAACCGCTGACTTCAGTGCATGGCCATTGTTCCTGCCTTACATGTTGCTCTATGCAGCCATCATAGGTGCCTGTGCCGGATCCACCGGTGGCGGTATGAAAGTGATTCGCATATTGCTGATTTTCAAGCAGGGTTTTCGCGAGGTGCAGCGACTCATTCATCCCAAGGCTGTCATTCCTATCAAGTTGGGACGCAATCCGGTACCGGATCGTATTATTGAATCAGTGTGGGGTTTCTTCGCCGTCTATGTCATGGTTTTTATGGTGATGTTGCTGGCATTATTGGCAACCGGCCTGGATATCATCACAGCATTTAGTGCCGTTGGGGCATGTATTAATAACCTGGGGCCAGGGCTGGCCAACGTGGCGCAGACTTATGGCGATCTGCCTGGTGCTGCCAAATGGATTCTTTGTTTTGCCATGCTGCTGGGGCGTCTCGAGGTGTTCACACTGTTGGTGCTGTTCACTCCCATGTTCTGGAAGCGTTAAGCTCAACACCGTCTGCTATTTATATATTTTCTTGCCATCGGGCATGCGCCGAAAGCGTTTGTATTCCCACTGGTATTGCGCCGGAAGTTCCCGCACCAATGCTTCAACACTGGCATTGAGTGCAGCAACTGACGTTTCCAGATCATCAGAATACAGTTCGTCGTTCACGCGCCTGATATGAATCCTGAATCCGCGACCTCCGGTTAGCCTCTCGGCACAGCCACAATATACCTTCACCTGCCTGCCTTTTATTAACCGACTTATCAGGGACATCGTAAGTGCCGGCTTGCCAAAAAAGGGCGCATACACACCGCCATCCTCTGTGGGTACCTGGTCTGGTAACACTCCAACCAGTTCGCAGCGCTGCAGCGCCTTGAGTAACATGCTTACGCCCTGACGATTGGTAGGTGCCAGGTGTATTCCGGACCGTGATCGGGTTTGTAACAGAAGCTGATCAATAGCAGGCTGGCGTGGTGGCTGGTAGAGCCATGTACTCGGAATATTCTTGCTGACATAAAACCCAAACACCTCCCAATTACCCAGATGCGGGGCCAACACGATCACGGGTTCCCCGGCTGCCAGTGCGGCGGAAAACTCGCTGTCACCTTCAGTGGCTTTGACGTATTTGAGGGTTTTCGCCATGGGAAGCAGCCAGGCTTTGCCCATTTCCAGCGCAGTGCAGGCAGTTTGCTGCAAACTCTCGCGACAGAGCCGACTGCGCGCAGCAGGATCCAGTTCCGGAAAACACAGATCGAGGTTGATGCGCGTGGTTTGCCGGGCGCGATTAGGCACTACTGAGAGTAAAAACCCCCATAAGGTGCCCAACCCATGCAGCAATGGCAGAGGTAACCAGGCGCATATTTGCAGAAAGGCCCGAAAAAAGAAGTAGGTCAATGTTTGAAAGATCCTGTCGCGCCGAGTCTGGCGATTGGCTTAATGCTTCGAGTTAGATGGAAGCATAATCTCTCTTTAGTGACAATCATGCCCGGTGCGACCTGCCAAAGGATGAATTGCTGAATTCAATTCAGACTTACTGGCGCAATCTGGCTAGTGCATAGCACCATAAAGCCATGTTTGGCGCACACTTTGGAATGGGATCAAGCGCGAGGTTGTTTTCCACAGCGCTCGATTCCATTCGCTGCGTCAGGGCCCATAATAGCAATACGCATACACTGGTAGGTGTGCTCGAGCACGATCTTAAATGGCATGCCGGTAGATTCAGCCGGAATAATCAAGGATAATTGCAGCCCTTTGATTTTCTGAACTATTTGGCCTGTGCCGTGAACACATCTGCTGACCTGAAGACTTTTCAGGGACTCATACTCGCATTACAACATTTCTGGGCAAAACAGGGTTGCGTCATTATGCAGCCGCTGGACATCGAGGTCGGTGCCGGCACCTTTCACCCGGCAACGTTTCTGCGCTCTATCGGTCCTGAATCCTGGAACACGGCCTATGTACAGCCTTGTCGCCGGCCTACTGATGGGCGTTATGGGGAAAACCCCAATCGCCTGCAGCACTATTACCAGTTCCAGGTCATTCTGAAGCCTTCGCCGGATAATATTCAGGAGCTTTATCTGGAATCACTGGCCAGCCTCGGCATCGACATGTCCATTCACGACGTGCGCTTTGTTGAAGACAACTGGGAGTCGCCAACCTTGGGCGCCTGGGGATTGGGTTGGGAAGTATGGCTCAACGGCATGGAGGTCACGCAGTTTACTTATTTCCAACAGGTCGGCGGACTCGAATGTCACCCTGTAAGTGGCGAGATCACCTACGGGATAGAACGTATCGCCATGTATTTACAGGGCGTCGACAGCATTTATGACATTGTCTGGTCTGAAGGGCCTTCGGGTACTGTGACCTATGGTGATGTCTACAAACAAAATGAAGTAGAGATGTCTGCCTATAATTTTGAACATGCGCCGGTAGACAAATTGTTTCAATACTTCGATGACTGCGAAGCGCAATGCAAGACACTGATTGAAAACAATCTTGCGCTGCCTGCGTACGAGCAAGTGCTCAAAGCTTCACACTACTTCAATTTACTCGATGCCCGTAAAGCAATTTCTGTCACTGAGCGACAGCGCTTTATCCTGCGCGTTCGCACTCTGGCTCGAGCTGTTGCGACTGCCTACTATGACAGTCGCAAGGCGCTGGGATTTCCCCTGGCCCCTGAAGCCCTGCGCAAAGAATATCTGGATGAGAAATAAAAATGTCCAGTGAAAACTTTCTTGTAGAGATCGGCACCGAGGAATTGCCACCCAAGGCATTACTCTCATTGTCCAATGCCTTCACTGAGGGTGTGATTGCCGAGCTTCAACGCGCCGGGCTTAGCCATGGAGACATCGCGTCATTTGCCACTCCGCGGCGTATCGCTGTACTCGTCCGTGATTTGCAGACAAAGCAGAATGACAGCACTCACCAAAAAGTAGGACCTGCAGTAAAAGCGGCATTTGACTCGGAAGGAAAACCAACTAAAGCTGCTGAAGGCTTTGCCCGTTCTTGCGGAGTTGATGTTGAGCAACTAACCGAAGTGGATATAGAAGGTGTCACCAAACTTTCCTATACGATATCAATCAAGGGCCAGCAAAGTATTGGAATTTTGCCTGATATTGTTAACAATTCGCTTAATAAACTACCTATTCCAAAACGTATGCGCTGGGGTAGCACACGAGAAGAGTTTGTACGACCAGTACATTGGGTAGTTATGCTGCTGGGTTCGGAAGTTGTTCCGGCAACAATTCTTGGTATTCAAAGCGGGAACAAGACCGGAGGGCACCGATTTCACAATAATGTCGAACTGGCGTTAAGCGAGCCCACCGATTATGAACAAGTGCTTGAGAATGACGGCAAAGTCATACCAGACTTCAACAAGCGCCGCGAACTTATCCGGCAACAGGTCCTTGATGCGGCGGCTGCAATTAATGCTGAAGTAGAAATAGATGAAGATTTGCTGAATGAAGTCACGAGCCTGGTCGAACTGCCGGTAGCGCTTACAGGTAAATTTGATGAGAGCTTTTTATCAGTTCCTGCTGAAGCACTGATACTCGCCATGAAATCGCACCAGAAATGCTTCTGCCTGACTGACGCTGATGGCAAACTCAAACCTTATTTCATCACTATCAGTAATTTGATGAGCAATGATCCTGGTCAGGTAGTTGAGGGCAACGAGCGCGTGATTCGTCCCCGCTTGGCGGATGCGCAATTCTTCTACGACACCGACCGGCAGCAGCCACTGGCATCGCGGCTGGAAAAGCTCAAGTCCATTGTGTTCCAGGACAAGCTCGGCAGTGTCTACGCCAAGTCTGAACGCGTCAGCAAGCTCGCGACATATATCGCTGAGGAACTTGGCATTCCATCAGAATACTGTCAGCGCGCGGCGTTACTGGCCAAGTGTGATCTTGTGACCAATATGGTTGGTGAATTCGCTGATCTACAAGGCCTCATGGGCGCCTATTATGCTGAACATGACGGAGAGCCAATCGAAGTTGTAAAGGCCATTCCGGAACAGTACCTGCCTCGCTTTGCCGGCGACCAGTTGCCAGCCACTCCCGTGGGAAGTGTGCTCGCCCTGGCGGAAAAACTCGACACCATTGCTGGCCTGTTTGCCATTGGACAACCACCGACTGGCTCGAAGGACCCATTTGCGTTGCGTCGCGCAGCTATTGGTGTCCTGCGTATTCTGGTAGAGAAGCAACTGGATTTGGATCTGGAGGCGGTGATAAAACGCGCCCTGGCCGAATTCACCGATCTGAAAATTGCCGATGGCGTGGCAACACAGATTTTTGATTTCATGCTGGAACGCTTCCGCGCCTGGTATCAGGAAGAAAAAATCCCGGTGGAGGTTTTTCTGTCTGTGCAGGCCGTTAAACCGGTACGGCCCCTGGACTTTCATCAACGCATCAAGGCGGTGCAAAAGTTTGCCGGTCTGCCGGAGGCCGCTTCACTCGCGGCAGCCAACAAGCGCGTTTCGAATATCCTTGATAAGCAGGCTGGCGCCATTGCCAGTGCGGTTGATTCCAACCTCCTCAGCGAAGCAGCGGAAAAGGCGCTCTATGAAGCCGTCACAGCCCAACAACCAAAGGCTGAAAGGCTGTTTGGCAAACGTTCATATACTGAAGGGCTGGCCGGCTTGGCGGGTTTGAAGGATAGTGTCGATACATTTTTTGACGAAGTCATGGTGATGTGCGACGACGAAAAGGTTCGCGCAAATCGTCTGGCGTTGTTACAGCAGCTACGCAATTTGTTTTTGCACGCTGCCGATATTTCTCACTTGCACCAAAACTGATTACTGGCAGCGGATACTATGAAAATAGTCATACTGGATCGGGATGGGGTAATCAACCACGATTCAAAAGACTATATCAAAAGTGCTGATGAATGGTTGCCCATCGAGGGTAGCATCGAGGCAATTGCCAGATTGAGTCGTGCGGGGCTGCAAGTCGTTGTTGCCACCAATCAGTCGGGTTTGGCGCGCGGGCTTTTCGATCAGTTTGCGTTGGCGCAGATACATCATAAGATGTGTCATATGGTAGAAGAGGCTGGTGGTGTTATCGATGGCATCTTCTTTTGCCCGCACAAACCTGATGACAACTGTGATTGTCGCAAGCCCGGCACCGGTCTGTTACAGCAAATCTCCCGTGAAATGCACGACGACCTCAAACAAAGTTGGTTTATCGGCGATAGCCTCAAGGACCTGCAAGCCGGCCGTGCCTATGGGTGTATTCCTGTCCTGGTTCAAACGGGCAATGGACTCACCACCCAGCAAGCCCTTGCCGACAATGCCCTGGAAAAGGTTGCCGTATTCGCCGACCTCGCGACTGTGACTGAGGCGCTACTCGCCGGTTTGGACCAGGATGAATAGTCTACCCGTTCTGTTTTTAAGGTCGCTGCTTTTCTATACGGGATATGGCAGTGGCACTATCCTGATGTCCAGCCTGTTTCTCCTGGTTGGGCCGTTTCTCCCGGAACGAGGCAGATACCAATATACCGCGACCTGGTGTCGATGGGTGCTGGCGTGGCTCAAGATCAGTTGCGGAGTTAAGTGCAATATTGCCGGCGTAGATAGATTACCCGGCACGCCAGTAGTTCTGGTGGCCAATCATCAGAGTAGCTGGGAAACCCTGCTGTTTTATCTACTCGTATCTCCTGTGGCACCTATACTCAAGAAAGAATTGCTTAGCATCCCTTTTTGGGGCTGGGCGCTAAGGTTGTCCAAACCAATTGCCATAGACAGAAGTAAACCCAGGGAAGCGGGCAAATCGCTGCTCACTCAGGGGGTGTCCAGAATTCGTGAAGGCTTTTCGATTATTGTATTTCCCGAGGGCACGCGCTCTTCGGTCACAGTAAATCGAAAGTTTTCCCGTGGGGCAGCCAAACTGGCAGTTGAGGGTGGGGTACCCATATTGCCGGTGGCACACAACGCTGGGCATTGCTGGCCACCGGGGAGGTTCTTGAAATATCCCGGTGTTATAACAGTTGTTATTGGTGATCCGCTGCCAACAGACAATCAGGAGCCTGATAAACTCACTGGAGTAGCTGAAGCCTGGATTCGACAACAGATGTCCGGTTTTGCAAACCCGGGAAACCGTGTCTGAGTTCTTAGATGTCCAGGTTTTCTACTGCCAGAGCATTTTCTTCGATGAACTCACGGCGAGGATCAACCTGGTCACCCATCAACGTATTAAAGAGTTGATCAGCGCCAATGGCATCTTCAATCGTAACCTGAAGCATTCTGCGGGTTTCCGGATTCATCGTGGTTTCCCAAAGCTGGTCTGGATTCATCTCACCTAGCCCCTTATAACGCTGCAGGCTATGTCCCTTCATTGCATCGTTGGTTATCCAGGCGATGGCTTCGCTGAAGCTGCTTATTACTGCAGTTTTCTCACCACGCTTGATATACGCACCCGGTTCAATCAAACCGTCGAGGGTTTTACCCAGCTCCGCAATATTCCGATATTCCCCTGAATGGAAGAAATCCTGGGAGAATGAATAATTCCGCTCCAGGCCATGCAAGCTATGGATTGCCTCCGGAAGGTAGATGTGTCGCTCAGGATCTTCCTTGGTGATAAACGTATAGTTTGCCCTGACCGTTGGGTTATTGGCATCCAGGCTTGCGCATAGCGCCTCTATCCATGTTTCTACTTTGCTCTTATCACTGAGATCTTCTTCAGCAAGCACTGGTGAGAAGATCATCGCTTCGAGTATCTCTGATGGATAAACCCGTGCCAGTCGCGAGATAATTGCATAGGTTCCATTGTATTGTTTGACCAGTTGTTCCAGGGCGTCATCGGCGATACCTGGTGCATTTGCATTCACATGCAGACTGGCACCTTCCAGAGCAATCTGGGTCTGGTAGTTTGCACGCTCCTGCTCATCTTTCAGATATTGCTCTTGTTTGCCCTTTCTTATTTTGTAAAGAGGGGGCTGGGCGATGTAAATATGGCCGCGCTCTACCAACTCTCGCATCTGACGGAAAAAGAATGTGAGCAGCAGGGTGCGGATATGCGAGCCGTCCACGTCCGCGTCAGTCATGATAATGATGGAGTGATAGCGCAGGCTATCTACTGAAAAATCGTCAACACCAATGCCGCAGCCCAACGCCTTGATCAGCGTGCCGATTTCGGCTGAGCTCAGCATCTTGTCGAAGCGGGCCTTTTCCACATTTAGGATCTTGCCCTTCAATGGGAGGACTGCCTGATTCTTGCGATTTCTGCCTTGCTTGGCAGAACCGCCCGCTGAATCACCCTCTACGATATAAATTTCTGACAGCGCCGGATCTTTCTCCTGGCAATCAGCCAACTTGCCAGGCAGGCCAGCAACATCCAGTGCACCTTTTCTGCGCGTCATTTCCCGCGCCTTCCGCGCGGCCTCACGCGCACGCGCCGCGTCTATCATCTTGTTTACGATGAGTTTGGCGTCCTGGGGGTTCTCCATTAAATAGTCATTAAAGTGTGAAGCCATTTCCTGCTCCACAATCGTCTTGACCTCGGAGGACACCAATTTGTCCTTGGTCTGAGAGGAGAATTTGGGATCTGGAACTTTGACAGAAATAATCGCCGTCAGGCCTTCACGCGCGTCATCACCAGAAGTGACAACTTCTTTCCCTTTTTTATTTGCCAACTCCTTGTCAATATAGCTCTTGAGCACCCTGGTTAGTGCGGCACGGAACCCCGCCAGGTGGGTGCCACCATCACGCTGGGGGATATTATTGGTATAGGGGAAGATATTCTCTGCATACGAGTCGTTCCACTGCAGGGCAATTTCCACCGTAACCCCTTCGTCGGCGCGCTCTGACACGAAGTGGAACTGTTTATTAATGGTGGCTTTGTTCTTGTTGAGATATTCGACAAAGGCCTTCAGGCCGCCATCGTAGCGATAAAGCTGCTCTTTACCGGTGCGCTCGTCTTTAAGGTTGATAGACACACCCGCGTTTAAAAAGGCCAGTTCGCGCAGTTTTTTGGCCAGAATGTCGTAATGGAACTCAATGCTGGTAAAGGTATCGGCAGATGGCTTGAAATGACACTCAGTGCCCGTGGTCTCTGTCTCTCCAACAACTTCCAGCGGCGCCTGGGGCACACCATGTTTGTAATATTGCTCGTGAACCTTGTTATCGCGTCGTATGGTGAGCTTTAGCTCTTCGGATAGTGCATTTACCACCGAAACACCCACGCCATGCAGCCCGCCAGAAACCTTGTAGCTGTTATCGTCAAATTTGCCGCCGGCGTGCAGCACCGTCATGATGACTTCAGCAGCAGAAACGCCCTCTTTGTGCATTTCCGTAGGAATCCCGCGACCATTGTCAGCCACTGTGATGGTCTCACCCACATGGATGGTCACATCGATTCGGTCACAGTGACCCGCCAGCGCTTCATCGATAGAGTTGTCCACCAGCTCAAACACCATGTGGTGCAGACCAGTACCGTCATCGGTGTCACCGATATACATGCCTGGACGCTTGCGCACCGCATCGAGCCCCTTGAGGACTTTGATGCTGTCTGAATTATAGGCGGCTGGGGTTTTTTCGGTCATACACGTACTCCAAAAGGGCCGTATTTCTTGGCTTGTAACGGCCCTGCAAAAATTGGATAAACCAACGGAAAATCAAGCCGTTATTGTACCACGTTCCACGTGAAACTGGGCTACCTCAGCGCTTGAATTAAGGGTGTTTTCGAGGGCTTTGAGATTGACGCAAGTTACGAATATCTGGCTACCCTGAGCACGCAATAATTCGAATACAACACCCGCATTATGCTCATCCAGTTCGGCAGGCAAATCATCAACCAGATAGATACAATTTCTCTCCAGTTGATCTGCGAGTAATTGGCCCTGAGCCAACTTCAGCGCGCACACTAGAAGTTTTTGCTGCCCGCGGGACATCACATCAATGGCCCGGTTCCGGCCAATTTTGACCTGCAACTCAGCCCTGTGGGGCCCATGCTGTGTCGCTTTGTAGCGAGTATCAGTCTCCAGGGTCTCATCGAGCACCTGAGCAAGGGGTTTACCTGCTTCCCAGCCACGCTCGTACCCCAGAAGCACCTCAGAAACACTATCGTGCGCTAATTGTTTATATAATGCCAAGAAAACTGGCATAAATGTCGCGAAATACCGTGATCTTGCATTATCAACAATAGTTGCGGCCTGATCCAGCTCGCGCTCCCATGCGGCCAATTGTGCACGATCAACCTGGCGACTCTTTAATAGCAGATTGCGGTTGGCCAGGCATTTGCGAGTGCGGCGCCAGGCATCTACAAACTCGGGTTCCACGTGGAACACACCCCAGTCAAGAAACCGCCTTCTTGCTCTGGGACCACCTTCTAACAGTAAAAATGTATGAGCATCGAGTATTTGTACGGGAAGCACTCGAGCCACACTTTCCCAACCGCTCTGTTTTTGACCCTGGAGCTTAAGCTGGTGATTACGATTGCGGGACTTCTCCAGCCCAATATGCTGGCCCTGCGCCAATTCGGCAAAAACCGTGGCTGTGTCCGCATCATGATTAATCAGAGGGTCTATTTTAGTACTGCGAAAGGATTGGCCGGTGCCCAACAAATGGATGGCTTCCAACACGCTGGTCTTGCCACTGCCGTTTTCGCCATGCAGCAGGTTCATAGTAGGAGAGGGGGATAGTGAGGCTGAGAGGATATTGCGCACCGCCCCGATTTCGAGCCGCGCCAGTTCACTCATTTGATAATAGTTTCCAGATACCTGCTGCCAGTATCAGAGCCGCATGGGCATGACAACGTAAAGCGCCTCGCTACCTTCATCCGCTTCCAGCAAGGCGCTGCTATTAGGATCCGATAGTGTAATGCGTGCCTTCTTGCTATCTATAGTGGTCAGCACGTCGATCAGGTAGCTGACATTGAAGCCGATTTCCAGTTCATCGCCCTGGTACTCTACTTCAACAACTTCTTCAGCTTCTTCCTGCTCCGGGTTATTGGCCAGGATACGTAATTCACCATTGCTCAGCATAACCCTCACGCCGCGATACTTTTCATTGGACAGGATTGAAACCCTGGTGAACGCCTGCCTTAACGCCTGACAATCGCCCAACAAAACCTTGTTCCCGCCTTTGGGCAAGACCCGGTTGTAGTCAGGGAACTTGCCATCGACCAGTTTCGAGGTAAAAGTAAATGCTGGAACCTGGGCGCGAATGTGGTTCTGTCCAAAGGTCAGCGTGATCTCATCCTGCTCACCAAGTAACCGACCTAACTCCATTACACCCTTACGCGGCAGTATAAGTTGTTGGGTTTCGGCAATTTCGTTGCTCATGGCCAGAGTTTCCATGGCCAAACGATGCCCATCAGTAGCAACCACCCGCAAGTAATCCCCCGCCACTTCAAACAGCATCCCATTCAAGTAATAGCGCACGTCCTGCTGCGCCATGGCGAAGCTCGTATGGTCCAGCAGTTCCGCCAATCGAGACTGGGCAATCGTCACAGAAAAACTGTCGGGTTCTTCGTCAACTCCAGGAAATTCGGCAGCTGGCAGAGTAGTGAGCGTAAACCGACTTCGACCCGATTTAAGGGTCACCTTATTATCATTAAGAGTAAATTCAACGACCGCGTCATCTGCCAGGGATTTGCAGATATCGAGCAACTTGCGCGCCGGAACTGTGATCGCACCATCACCAGTCGCCTCATCAACCGCTGTTCGACCAATCAGTTCAACTTCGAGATCAGTACCAGTCAATGACAAC
>Ga0181579_10000197_pt1 | contig 45748 bp, 36 predicted proteins | sample 071ome_24_FD_132996 | JGI IMG/M metagenome (GOLD analysis project Ga0181579, IMG submission 132996) | Coastal salt marsh microbial communities from the Groves Creek Marsh, Skidaway Island, Georgia - 071402CT metaG (megahit assembly) | ecosystem: Environmental > Aquatic > Marine > Intertidal...
CTTCAGCCTGACCCTCTCCCAGCATGAGAGTGTCGCGATCCTTGGGCCAAATGGAGCAGGAAAAACGACGCTTCTTAAGTTGCTGATGCGGGAGATCTATCCCCTTTGGCGCAGTCATCCAGTGGTCAGGATTCTTGGCAAAGAGCGTAACGACATTTGGGATCTGCGCCGCCAGCTCGGCATCATCTCAGCGGACCTTCAGGAAAATTATTCCCCCGAGGTGCTTGGCCGCCAGGTGGTACTCTCCGGGTTTTTCAGCAGCGTTGGCGTCTGGGGTCATCACAGACTCACGGATGAGCAATACGAGCGAGTGGAGTCTGTTCTTTCGCAGTTGGATATCGAGCCTTTGGCCGATCGGGCCTTTGGGGAGCTATCGTCAGGACAGCAGCGTCGCCTTCTTCTGGGTCGTGCCCTGGTGAATGCGCCGGCCCATCTGATTCTGGATGAACCCACCAGCGGCCTGGATCTTTCGGCAACCTTTCAGTACCTCCAGACCATGCGTGAGTTGATCCGCTCGGGACATACGCTGGTACTGGTAACGCACCATATCCACGAAATTCCGCCGGAGGTGACCCGCGTGGTTATGCTGAATCAGGGGGAGGTCTGGGCGGACGGCGAGAAGACAGAAATGCTCACCGAGTCACGCCTGTCATCGCTGTACGGCGTTGATGTGCGGTTGGTTGAGTCAGCCGGCTGGTATCAGGTGATCCCTGCCTGAGGCATCAGGACTTCGGGTTGGCAGTGGTCGCCGCTTTTTTTTCTGGAATTGCGTCGTACTGGATCGTGTCTTCGCCGTTATAAATCAGAAAATGCCGGCCCTTGGCCCGTGCAATCATCGTGACGCCAAGATCCTGGGCAAGTTCCAGCCCCATGTGAGTGATGCCGGAGCGGGATACCAGAATGGGTACGCCCATGTGCGCCGCTTTCATCACGATCTCCGAGGTCAACCGTCCGGTCGTGTAGAAGATTTTGTCGTTTCCGCCAATGCCTTCCAGCCACATTTCCCCCGCAATCGTGTCGGTCGCGTTATGTCGGCCGACATCCTCAACAAAATAAAGAATGCGCGATCCTTCACAGAGTGCGCAGCCGTGGACCGCGCCAGCCGCACGGTAAATCTCGTTGTAGGAATTGATCGTTTTTAGCAGGGCATAGATGGTGGACTGACATATCTCGACCCTTGGCAGTCGAGAGTCATAAAGCTTATCGAGCGTGCAACTGAAGATCGTGCCTTGCCCGCATCCGCTGGTGACGGTGCGTTTGGAGATCTTCTCCTGGAGGTCGACGATGCCGTTGCCGTGGTTGGTGAATACCTCAGCAGTTTCCTGATCCCAATCGACGCGAACCTCTGCTATTTCGTTGATGTCATCTATGAGCCGTTGGTTGCGCAGATACCCGAGGGCCAGTTTTTCCGGGTGAGTGCCAAGGGTCATCAGGGTCACGACTTCAGAGCCATCAACTTTTAACGTAAGAGGAGATTCTCCCGCGACGCTCATTTCCCGGGAATGTCCGAACTCATCTCGCGCATGTACCAGTTGGGTCGGCCCGATACCCGCGTTTGACAGGATTGGGCGATTATCTTTTTGGAGCGGTCTATTCATCTGAGAACTGGCGCTTAAAAACCTTCCTCACATGGTCAGATTAAAGGAAACAGGCGGGCTATTATGATTCATTTCGATAGCGGGTTTGGCGAAGATGTCTTTGATCACTAAAATCCCAGCAGCCCGGTATTGTTACCAACTAGGATAAATGAAAATGCAAGGATGGGTATACGTTGCAACGATGAATAACGTAAGTTCGGTCGTCAAGATCTGCTGTTCTGATGAGGACCCTGTCTCGATCATAAATGAATGGGCAGAGCATGCAGGAATCCCTGGGTCCGCCAACTTGGAGTATGCGGCGCTTGTGGACTGTCCCCGTAGAGTAGAGAAGAAAGTCTATGAGGATCTTAAGGGGTTCAATACGAAAAATGACTGGTTTCAGGTGACGGCCTTGCAGGCTATGGCAGCAATCAAATCAGAAAAGAGAGCGCGGGTGTTTGAAGAGAAGGGATCCTTGATCGAGACAAGTTAGATCACCAACGTATTTGATTCGCAATCATTGCGAATTGACTGCGCAAGACTGACACAGAAAATGTTTCGGAATTCGGGCTCCCCCTTTTTAGTGATTAAGGATGTTTTGATTTAAAATGCGCGAACAGGGTCCAGTGTCTTTGATGTAATCAAAAAGATTTCCGGAGAGGTGCCAGAGTGGTCGAATGGGGCGGTCTCGAAAACCGTTGTACCGCAAGGTACCGTGGGTTCGAATCCCACCCTCTCCGCCATTACCAAAAAAAAGATCCGGCGAGTGGTTGTTGCTTTCCTGCCATCGGCGCGGGCTTTGACATTCTGAGTTTTGAGATTTGAGAAAGACATGGAAGATTGCCTTTTTTGTGACTTCGATAACGACGAACTGCTGGAGGAAGGGAAGTACTGTTACGCCCGGCGGGATGGTTACCCCGTGAGTGAACACCACACGCTCATTATCCCCAAGAGACATGTTGCCTCGTATTTCGATCTAGAAGAGCCCGAGCTTCTGGACATGCATCAGATGCTGGTCAAGATGAAGGCCCGAATTGAAGGGTGGGATGCAACCGTCAGTGGATTTAATGTGGGGGTCAACGCCGGGAAAGACGCGGGCCAATCCATCTTTCACGTCCACATGCACCTTATGCCTCGGCGAAAAGGGGATATCGACAATCCGCAGGGTGGTGTCCGTGGGGTGATCCCGTCAAAACGGACCTATGTCCGTAAGACCAGGGCGCCTTTAAATCAGGGCGGTCCCGACTAAGCAGCGCCAATCAGAGGGCAGGGAGGTCGGTTAACTTCCACCCTGACCGGGAATTTCCTCGCCGAGTGCCTGAAGATTCCTGACCGCTGCGCGATTACCTTGCGCGGCAGCTTCGCCGAACCAGTGCACCGCTACGGCCCGATTGGGAGCTACCCCGTCATAGCCGTTGAAATAAAGCCATCCGAGGTTTGTTTGTGCCGGAGCGTAGCCCTGTTCGGCTGCCTTGCGATACCAGAACGCCGCGCTCGAGAGATCTTTATCGATCACGAATCCATCAACAAAATAGTCTGCAAGATCTGACTGTGCCCAGGCGCGACCTTCGCGCGCAGCAAGTTGAATCGGAGCGAGTGCTGCGCTGAACATCGCGATGGCCTTGGGCTTATCACGATTGGTGCCCCGGGCCTCAAGGAGCATTCGGGCGACCCGGACCTGCGCTTGGGGCTCGCCCTCTTGCGCAAGGGGGGAAAGAAACTGATAGGCCCGCTGATAGTTTCCATTGTAGTAGGCGGTGACACCGCTTGTGAGGTTGAGCGATGCCTGTTCATCCGCAATGGCCTGGGCCTGGGAGATTCGGTCATCTGCTTCTGCCTCGAGTCTTTGTTGTTCAGTTTCGAGATATTGCCGCCGCTGCAACTGTGTGCTCAGGATGACAACATTCGGATTAGTCGGGTCCACGGCGGCTGCCGCCTCGAGCTCTTGGGCTGCCCGGCCGAGCTGGTTTTGGGCCAGGGCATCGCGAGCTTCATCGAGATAAACCTGGGTGATTCTTGTAATTCCGTTCCTCGCTCGGGCATTCGCGGGATCCAGTGTGAGGACGGTGCGATATATCCCGAGCGCATTGGCCCCTGGCGGGGTGCGAAGGCGATTCTCATTCATTGCTGTGGACGCTGCAGCCAGCAATGTCTCAATTTTCTGCTGTTGTTCTCGCGCACGTCGTGCCTTGTCGGCCTCAAGTTTTGCGAGGGCCTGCTGTTGTTTCCACTGTGCCTGGGTGGCTTCAATGTTTGACCTGGCAGACTGAAACTCAGGGCTATCACCTATGACCGCGACCGCCTCATCGAGAAACGCTCTGGCGCCGGAAAACTCATTATTTTTAGTCAGTTCTTCGGTTTTGATCAGCACACCAGCGGTGACTTGATTGATTCCCCGTTGCGCTGCGCTGCTGTCGGGATCCATCTTGAGTACGGTTCGAAACTCGCTGTAAGCATTCGCATCAGGCGGAGAAATCAGATGACCCTCAGCGAGGTAAGCGCGTGCGCGGGCCAGGTGTGGTTCGCTGAGTCTGGCCAGCTTTTCTGCGTCGCGGTAGGCATTGGCGCGGGCGAGATCATCATCCTTGGCGAACTCAGTGGTTTGCGGGATTGTGGATTCGCTTGAACTCCCTATCTGGGCTATTTCAAGTGTGGGGGTATCTGAGGGAGTCAGGTCAGTCGCGCCAATGATCTCTATAGTCGTATTGGAAGCCGTGTCCCTGTTTGCTCCTGGGGGCGTCACAAGCAGATAAAGGAGGTAGATGGCGAGAAGAGACAGCAGCACGCCGACCCCGAAGCGTACCGAGTAATGCTTGAATGGACTACCGAGCCGCTGAGACCATTTCTTGATATCGAGGTGAGGCAGGGCGTGAGAGCGCTTGGGTTGGGTTTTGGCGCGACTCTGGGGAGGCAGAGAGAAGTCCTGGAAGTTCGGTTCGGTGAGTACCTCGCCCGCATCTTCAAGATCATCCGCAATCTTTAAAGGGGCCCGGTTCTCGGCAGACGGTGTCTTAATGTCGTGAGCGTCTCCTGTAAATAGCGGCTCCTGACGTCCAGGAGTTTTTACCGGCTTCGCTGTGTGCGACTCGGCTATCGAGGGCGCCTTTGTATTGCGCCTCGGCGGTACAGGTTTCGCAAGATTAACGGCATTTTTGGTCTTATCGAGAGCGCTTAAGACGATTGATGAGGCACCCTTGACCCGACGGGTGATCGCGTTTTCCCCGTTTGCCGGACTTGTAGAGACTTGTTGTTTTCTTTGCTTGGCCGGTTTGGCCTCGACACTCAACTCCGGAGGGTCGGCCTGCTCATTATCCAGAACCCCTCTCGGCTCGATGGCATCAATGAGTTCTTCCGCATTCTGGGGCCTTTCGGCCGTGTCCAAAGACAGAAGCTGATCGACAAGACTCAAGAGGGTTGGCGAAAAATAGCCCTCACCAGCATCCATGACAGAGGGCAGGGGATCCCCAAGACCGCGATTGAGGGCATCCAGGCGTGTCAGGGAGTCGACAGGAACGCTGCGACAAACCGCCTGATACAGGATGGCACCCAAGGCGTAGTAATCGGTCCAGCGGCCGAGCTGACCCCGATAACTCGCCAGTTCTGGGGCACGAAAGTCGTGCTCGGTGTGGGCATCGTCGGGCGGATAATGAAACCGGTCGGTGCTGAATCCGCAAATCAGCAACTGATCCTCATCCGCAATCAGAATTCTCTCGGGGGTAAGTTCAAGATGTAAACCGCCGGTTTCGTGGATCGCATCGAGGTAGGTAATGGCAGCATACAGAACTGCTCTCAGGGTTTCCTCAGGCAGGCGCTGTCCGGGTTGCAACAGATCGGCGAACGAGGCACGGACCGGCAGTTCAACGGCGTACCAGGCGGCGCCATCGTTTTCCTGATAATGCGCAATACGTCCTGGGTGATCCAACTGGCTCAATGCGCGAGCCAAACGCAGAAATTCCGTCAGACCCTGCTCGTAGTCTGTATTGAACTGGGCATCGCAAAGCAGCAAAGACGTGTTATCTGTATCTCTAACGGCAAATTGGAGCGGAAAATACTCCTGAATAACGGTTGCCCCGTCATCGGCAAGATAAGTGTATCCGCTGTCAGAGGTGACGAGCAGTCTTGAGATTGTATGGGAGCCAAGGGCTGCCCCTGGCGCCAAATGCGCAGCCTTTAGGAGATCGCCCTCAACGGAGTCTGTAGAGTCTGCCTGATTGCCGGGCTTGTCAGGCGCTGGATTGTGCGTATCTGCTGTCATCGTGATACGGAAATATCTGCTATGAGCCGAATCCTGCAGGCGTTAACAGTGTATTGGAAGATCATAGGGTCGCCGGTTATCGATACCGCAGCCTGGCTGTGTGAGAGGTCAAGATAGGACGCAATCGATAGGGTCATATAATACCGCGGAAAAGAGCCTCTTAATAGGGATAGCGACACGGGTATCGCGCTGCAGGGAAAGTTGTCTTCACAACTCCCGTATCAGTCTTCAGTCAATGACCTGCGTTGACCCATCTTGTGACTCCAACCCCAGCAAAAACCAAAATGATTTCTGCCAGCAAGCGGATGGCATCCGTCCAGCAGCCGATCATCCCCGTTATTGGGGATCTGATTCTCGCAAACCCCGGGACGATCTCCCTGGGTCAGGGAATCGTGCATTACCCTCCGCCGACTGAGGTCGAGAGCACACTTCGTGACTTCTGGAACGATCCCACCGCGCATCAGTATGGCCCCGTAGAGGGGTTGGAGCCTTTGCGCTCAGCGCTTGCAAAAAAGTTGGAGCAAGAGAACGCTATAGGACTTGAGGGCAGGGAGGTCGTGGTAACGGCTGGCAGCAATATGGGATTTTTGAATGTGCTGCTGGCGATTAGCGACCCCGGGGACGAGATCATTTTGCCCGAGCCCTTCTACTTTAATCAGGAGATGGCGGTTCGGATTGCGGACTGTATTCCCGTGACTGTACCGACGGATGACGCCGGACACCTGCAGATAGATGCCATTGAAAGCGCTATTACGAAGAAAACCCGAGCCGTCGTCACGGTGTCCCCGAACAACCCGACCGGTCTCGTGTATCCGGAAGCCGACTTGAGAGCCGTCAATGAAGCTTGTCGGGCACGCGGGATTTACCATATCAGCGACGAAGCCTATGAGTATTTTTTGTACGATGATGCCGAGCATTTTTCTCCCGGTGCGATTGAGCAAAGTGCGCCACACACTATCTGCCTGTACTCATTGAGCAAGGCGTATGGTTTCGCCAGTTGGCGTATCGGCTACGCTGTTATTCCTGAGGAGCTGTTCGGAGCCTTGAGAAAAGTTCAGGATACCAATGTCATCTGTGCAACCGCGATCTCCCAATATGCTGCTTTGGGCGCATTGCGGGCGGGGCCGGGATATTGCCGTCCCTATCTCGCTGACATGGCAATTGTTCGCCGGCAAGGCATTGAGGCCATGAAGTCTCTTGAAGGCAGGGCGAGTCTTCTGCCAAGCACGGGAGCGTTCTACCTGTTTGTCAGGATCCCTGGCTACAAAGGCAACGATCTGGATCTTGCGCGTAACCTCATTGAGCACTTCGGTGTAGCGGTGATTCCGGGCAGCGCCTTTGGTGTTAGCGAGACCTGTGCCTTCAGAGCCTCCTTTGGCGCATTGCAAAGCGATAGCGCGATCGAGGGATTGGACCGACTGGTCACGGGTCTGAAGAATCTCGTCTAAGCCATCCGGTTTGCGTCGGGGGCTTAACTTCGATACCCTTTGGCGCCCTGCGGAGAGGTGGCTGAGTGGTTGAAAGCGCACGCCTGGAAAGTGTGTATACGTTAATAGCGTATCGAGGGTTCGAATCCCTCCCTCTCCGCCACACAGTCAGGTTCCGGTAGAGCGTCTCTGCGCGGGCCTTTTTTCTACCGGGACTCGATACCGTGACCACAGACAGTGGTGACCGCCTGTTCCGATGCGGACCAGCTCATCCAGCGGACTGAAACGATCAGGGTGTCCTGCCGATAGCAAGAGAAGAACCAGCAATCGTCAGATCTGACCCGGCAACCACAGGACGATGGCGGGGAACGCAACCAGTAACGCGATGGTTATGGCATCCGCGATGAAGAACGGCGTAACACCGTAGAACACATCTTGCACTCGTAAATCGCTGCGCACACCCGCGACTACAAAACAGTTCAACCCTATGGGTGGCGTGATCAGGCAGAACTCGGCCATTTTCACCACCAGGATGCCAAACCAGACGGCACACATCGGACCCGACATGCCGAATGTACTGTCTGCAGCCGATACAAACTCGCCGCCATTGAGAGCCATGACCGCCGGGTAAACGACCGGCAGGGTCAACAACAGCATACCGATGGCATCCATGAACATGCCGAGGACTGCATAGGCCAGCAGGATCAATACCAGGGTCAGCATCGGGCTCTGATCCAGCCCAGTAATCCATTCCGAAAACGCCTGGGGCAGGTTGGCAAACCCCAGGAAGCGTACATAGATCAGTACACCCCAGATAATTGTGAAAATCATCACCGCCAGCTTGGCGGTTTCCAGCAAGGCTTCACGGAACTGTCGCCAGCGCATCCCGCGCACCAGTGCCATACAAAAGACAATGAACGCGCCGATGGCGCCACCTTCGGTCGGCGTACCCCAGGCATCACCGCCCACCTGCCAGGAACCGATATACCAGCTCTCGGGCATCGGGTTGTAGACAAAGAAGATGATGATCACGACAACGGCGATGATCGGCAGTGCCGGCGGCAGGGCCACAAACCGCTGTCGCCAGGAAAACCCTTTTACCGGTGGTCCGAAATTCGGTACTGTCAGCGCCAGAATCACGATTAGGGCGCCGTAGACCAGCGCGGAAAATGCCCCGGGTATGAATCCGGCCAGAAGAAGTTTGCCGACATCCTGCTCAACAATAATGGCGTAGATAACGAGGATCGCCGAAGGCGGGATCAGAGACGCCAGCGTTCCCCCGGCTGCTACTACACCGGCGGCAAAACGCTTGTCATAACCGATCTTGAGCATCTCTGGAATCGCGATACGGGCGAAAACCGCTGAGGTGGCAACCGATGCCCCGGATACCGCCGCGAAACCTGCTGTTGCGAACACGGTTGAAACCGCAAGCCCACCAGGCAGCCAGCCAACCCAGCGCTTGGCCGCTTCGAATAGTGCACGGGTCAGCCCCGCGTAATACGCCAGATAACCGATCAGGATGAAAGTCGGGATCAGGCTCAGGGTCTGGGTGGATATCTTGGAGTGCGGCACCTGCCCGGCGGTCTTCACGGCGATAGTCAACGCCTTGCCGAACCGTTCAGGGTCATATCCAAACTTTGCCCAGAAGATCCAGATCAACCCCAACAGGCCAGCAAGGCCCGCGGCGAAGGCGACACGCATACCCAGCACCACGAGCAGTACCATGCCGCCCGACACCCACAGTCCGATCTCAATGGGCTCCATCAGCGCTGCTCACTCACCACGACGTCCTTATCCTCCAGCACCTGTACCTCATCTGCTGCCTGTTGGGCTACAGACTTAATCATGGGTACGGCCACCGGCTCGGACTGGCCATAGATCATGGCCCGCGCATAGGCCCACAGCTGGATGAGAAAGCGAATCACAAGAACGGAAAACGCGACCGGCGCCAATAACTTGGCCGGCCAGATCGGCAAGCCGATATCGATAGAGGAATCCCGACTCCAGTTCGGTGCGCTGAAATCAAAACTTCTATCAAAATGCGACCAGCTTCCCCAGACCAGGAGCATCATCAGGATTAACGCGGCCAGAGTGGTAATGAATTCGGCAATCCACAGCGGGCGGCCTTTAAGTTGCCCGATCAGGATATCCATGCGGATGTGGGTGCCATCGCGCTGGGCATAGGCAACTCCCATAAACGCGATCAGGGGCATCAATTGCTCAATCCAGTCAACGTAACCCGGGATTGGCGCATTAAACCCGTTGCGTCCGGTGACGGAAATGACAGCGAATGCCATGATGGCAAACACCGCAAGACCTGACACGAGTGCCAGCCAGCCCTCGAGTCGGTGCAGCGAGCGGTCCAGCCTGCTCAACAGGCCGTCATTTTCCAGAACTGAAGATGATCCGGCCATAAAAAAAGGGCGCCGGATGAACCGGCGCCGCTCGGAATTTAACGCATGCTGTTCAGAGTGCTCATTACCAGGTCGTAGAGCTCCTGGGCAGGCAGCCCCTGCGCGGTCATGTCAGCGATCCATTGCTCGCGGATCGGATCCGCTGCCTGGGCCCGAAAGGCATCAATTTCGGACTGGGCAAGCTCAATCTTCTGAACATTCTTTTCGGCCAGAACCGTATCCCACTTTGCGAGCAATTGACCATAGTTGGCGAGATAGTGATCAAGCGCTTCGCTGATGGAACTGTCAAAAGCCTCACGTTCCGCGTCGGTCAGCGCCTCATAGGCATCGATGTTGGCGACGACGGGACAATTCACCGTGCCCGGATTCAGGTTTGAGGTCCACCAGGTAGCCTGGTCGATGGTGCGAAAGGCGAAGTGCGCGTGTTGTGCAAAGGCGACCGTATCCACCACACCGGACTCCATGGCGTTGTAGGCCTCTGTAGCGGTTACCGAAGTCGGGACCGCACCGATGGCCTTGAAAGCCTGGCCGATGCCGCCGGTAGCGCGGACCCGCATGCCGTCCATGGACGCCAGAGTTGTACGAGGCTCTCCCGTTCCTACGATATTGTATTGCGGCATGGGCGAGGTCATGATGAGCTTGGCATTCCACTGTGCCATTTCTTTCTGTACCGCCGGATGCCCATAAACAGCGCTACTCACCGCAACTTCTTCTTCGAGCGTGTTGACCCCCAGGAAAGGCAGTTCCAATACCGTGATCGCACGGTTTTTGTCGCGATGATATCCAGCACAGAACTGGGCCATTTCAAACGCCCCGATCGAGATGCCGTCAAGATTCTCACGGTTCTTAGACAGACCGCCGTAGGAAATATTCAGGGTGAATCCGCCGTTGGTTTTCTCGCTGACGAGTTCAGCCAGCTTTTCGATGTGCTCGGTAAACGCGCGCCGCTTACCCCAGACGGAGACATTCCACTCGGTGGCGACCGCCTCAAGTGCAAATGTACAGGCAATTGCCGCGACAACAGTACGTCCGATGAACTTGTTCATGGGTTCCTCCAGGATTGAAGTTGTACAAATTTGAGTGCTGACAGAGATATTGGTGAAGTAGCCATCGTTCTCCCGGATAAATTTTGAAGACGCCGTCCCACGGCGTCAAGGGTGCGCAGACCGGCGCAGTGACGCTGAATAAGCGATTTGGCTCGGGCCTGAATCCCAATTTTCACTTTCACGCGCTGTTTTTCGATGGAATTTTCAGTGCCACCTTTCAACCACGAATCCTTCGGCTGACGTCAGCATACCGCACGCTGGCGCTGTTGCGCTGCTCAAACAGATCGTAGCATTCATCCCGCTTCTGAGCGGTATCGGTAGTTCCTGTCGAAACGCGCCATCAGGTACTCACCATAGCGGATCCGCGCTTCATCTCCGGTGGATGTCGCCGGGGGCACTTGGGGTTCAATGATTGCGCTGAAGTTCGGATCATAGAAAAAGGCTGTGGAGTAGCGCTCGCTTCGATTAAGGACAACGCGGTGTGGCGATGAGGGCCACCGGCCTCCGGAAATAACGGAAAGCATATCCGCGACGTTCAAGACGAGGGCGTTCCTGACTGGCGGCAGCGGTATCCAGGTTCCATCGGTTCCCCGCACCTGAAGGCCGCTGGTGGCGTCCTGGGCAACCAGGGTCAGGAAACCATGGTCGGTATGTGGCGCAGACCCAAATTCACCCTGAGGATCGGTCGTGGCGGCGGCGGGATATTTCAGCAAACGCAAAAAGACGGTGGGCTCGGTGAACCAATGACTGAAGGCATCAGGTGCAAGCCCCAAAGCAACGGCGAGTCGTTGCGTCAGTTCGTTGGCAAGTTTTTGCATTGCCTTGAGGTAACTGAAACACTGTGTCCGAAAATGATTGCCCAGGGATTCGGGCCATTGATTGGGTCCGAAGATTGCGCTGCCCCACTGGCCATGATCAGGCGAGACGGACTGCATCATCATAAACGACTCGGACCGGTTGGAGTGGGTCGCTGTTGCTACCGTAGACGTGACCGTCTTGCTGGCGCCTTTCCCGATGTAGCCCCGATGAAAAGCATTGACCGCGATGGCTTCTTTGTCGTGTTGGGCTAACCGATGAAACGCATGGTTCGCTTCAAAGATCTGGGATATCTCGGCCTCAGAGATGCCATGCCCTTGGATATAACAGAAGCCATGGGAAGACAGGGCCTTATCAAGCTGCTGGGCGATCCCGGAGTCTGAAACCGAAGACGTCGCCGATTTAAGATCAACGCACGGGATCGTAATCGTCATCTATACCTGAAGCGCATCCATCACCAGACGATGAAACTGGTGCACACCGTGCTCGGCAACTCCGGATTTGGCCGCATCGACCATGAATCGGCCCTGGTTATATGAGCGTGACTTGAGGCCCTGCTGTACGGATTCGCATAGCGATTGATCCTCAGGCCCCAGGATGGCGTTGAGATACTCGCTGCGCTCGGCATCAACGGATTCCGACAGACCATAGCGGTGACCCGAAAAAGCGGTGCGCTCGTGACCGTTTGGCATCATGGATAACACAAAGAGGTTGGCGTCACCCGGGACCAGCCAGATTGAGGTCGTCGGCCAAAGATACCAATACGCAGCAATCTGAACGTCGTCACTGGCATCAAAACGATAGGCTTTGTTGTCCGTGCGCGTTGTGCGCGAGACCTGGCGGGCCCAGTGTTCCTGAACCTCGTGTTCGTAGCTGGTCATCTCCATCAGATCGGCCAGGGCAGGGTGCGCCTGATGGCAGTGGTAGCACTCAACGTAATTGTCCACGACCACCTTCCAGTTGGCAGACCAGTCAGCAGACTCTGGCGAATCAAAGGCAAAGGTATCCATTGGCCTAAGCGCATCGAATTGAGGAACAAGCGACTGAAGGTCCTCTTCAAATCCAGGGGCCAGCGTTTGGATCGGTGGTGCGTCAGGATCCAGATTAACGAAGAGTAATCCTCCAAGTGATTCCAGGCGAACAGGGGGCAGACAGAACTCTTCTGGTGAGAAAGAGGGCATCTCATTGGCGAATCTCGCGTGCCGCCGCCGCCCATCGTTGTGATAAGACCAAGCGTGATACGGGCACACGATGGCACGGGTGTTGCCGGCTCCTTCAAGCAGTCGATGGGCGCGATGCCTGCAGACATTGAAGAACGCCCGCAATTCATTGTCATCAGAGCGGATGACAAAAACACTCTCGTCTGCGATGTCCAGCGTGAGGTAGTCACCAATCTTGGCGACATGGCTCTGGTGTCCGATGTAATGCCAGGATTTGGCAAAAATTGCCTCTTTTTTCTGCTCGAAGATGTCTGGGTCTGTGTAAAGCCTGGCCGGCATGGTGTAACTCTCGGCGGCATTATCACAGAGCGGTTTGTCATTTAAGAAGGGCTTTGGCACTGCATTCATCGCATCCGTCTCCTCGCGAGTTGTCAGAGTCCACGAACCGGGGTCGGCTGACCAGAATAGCATGGAGATCTCGCTTCTGACTAGACGCCTCCAACCATTTGAGCAGGGTGAGTCATAGCCACCCATGCGGGGGATCTCAATCGGTTAAACTCCGCGCCCGATTACTTCTTTTCAAAATATTCAGTTGAGAAAAACCATGACCGACAGCAATCCGACCCAATACCGCATCCTCATTCTGGGCGCGTCATATGGCTCCCTGTTATCGACCAAACTGATGATGGCAGGCCATCACGTGACCCTCGTGTGTCGGGACGCCACAGCCGAAATTTTTAATGCTGAGGGCTCGGTGGTCAGGATGCCGGTCAAGGGCCACGAAGGCCTGGTGGAGGTCGCCTCGGGGGGTCTGCCAGGGTCCTTGCACGCAAGTGCGCCAGAGAAGGTCACTCCCTCGGAGTTTGATCTCGTGGTACTTGCCATGCAGGAGCCGCAATACAGCGCTGCTGGAGTCAGAGAATTGCTTGGTCGGGTGGCAGCCTCAGGTGTGCCGACGATGGCGATCACCAACATGCCTTTGCTTCCTTATCTCGCACGCATACCAGGCCTTGATACTCAAAGCCTTCGGGAATGTTTTCTTGAGCCGGAGCTCTGGGATCCGTTCGATCCCGGTTTGATGACACTGTGCAGCCCGGATCCGCAGGCGTTTCGTCCGCCGGAAGAGCAGCCCAATGTGCTTCAGGTGCGGCTTCCGACTAACTTCAAGGCGGCGGCGTTTGCGGATGACAGTCATACCGCGATGCTGCGTGAGCTCGATGCGGGAATCGAAGCGGCCCGCTTTACCAGTCCTGAACTCGGTGAGCTGGAGTTGCCTGTAAAACTGAGAGTGTATGACTCGGTTTTTGTTCCGCTGGCCAAATGGGCGATGCTCATGGCCGGCAACTATCGCTGCGTCCAGGCGGAAGAAATGCGCCCGATCAAAGATGCGGTCCATGGCGACATAGAAGCGAGCCAGGCCGTTTATGAATGGGTTGTCGGCGTATGTATTGACCTTGGCGGGGACGCGTCCGATTTCGTGCCTTTCGAAAAGTACGCCAAAGCCGCGAGTTCCCTCGCCAGCCCTTCATCGGCTGCCCGCGCGTTGGCTGCTGGCGCCACGAATATAGAAAGGGTCGATAAGTTGGTGTCCCTGGTCGCCGCTCAACAGGGTAAGAAACTTGAAGTCGTGGATGAGACGGTGGGTCTTGTGGAGAAGTGGCTGACCCAAAACCGGGCAGGCTAGGTTCTGAGCTTTCACTTGTGCGGTGCCTGCAGCCAGTAAAGGTCTGCGGGGCCACCGTTGAGAGTGCCCATTCCCTATAAAATGGCGCCGTGTTCTTTCACGCCGTAGTGCTCGAGCGCATCGGTCAGATGCGTGAACGCCTCGTCCACTGAATCCGTCAGTAGGAAGAGGGCGAGGTCGTCTTCGCTGACGGTGCCGTGGTTGATGAGTGTTTGGAAGTCGACAGCACTTTCCCAGAAAGACCTGTCAAAAAGCACGATAGGCAAGTGCTTGCGGATCTTTCCGGTTTGCAAAAGGGTGAGGATTTCGAATAGCTCATCGAGGGTGCCAAAACCGCCAGGAAAAAACACGACTGCTTTCGCCATGTAGGCAAACCAGAACTTGCGCATAAAAAAGTAGTGAAACTCGAGCGAGAGTTCGCGGGTGATGTAGTCATTGTTGGCTTGTTCGTGCGGCAGGGAGATGCCCAAACCGACATTGATGCCTTCCGCCTCTGAGGCGCCACGATTGGCCGCCTCCATAATTCCGGGACCCCCTCCTGAACAGACGACAAATCGACGGTGGTCTTCTGGTAGGTTTTTGGACCATTCGGTGAGACGGCGCGCGAGCTCTCGGCATGCCTGGTAAGCATCGGCAAGAGTGGGGCGTGGATCGCCATTGGCGCCTGATTCATCGGAGAGATGCTCAGGAGCGCTAGCCCGGGCTGACCCCATGAAAACGATAGTGTCCTCGATATCATGATCCGCGAACCGGGATTGGGGTTCGATAAATTCGGACACGATGCGCAGCAGCCGGGCGTCAGCGCTGTCGAGAAACTGGGGATTTTTATAAGCCTTCAAAGTTTTTCTCCACTGATGTTATTAACAGGAACCCACGGGGAGTGAGAGAACAGAACATCAAAGTAAGGAGCGTAACGAGGTTTGGTGCCGGGAGATACACTATGGTATATTGTATACCAGACGTCTCAACCTCTTTTCTCGAACATGAAGGCAGTTTTACAGAAATCCTTCGGCTCGGCCGATACGCTCTACGTAGGAGAGCAGTCGACGCCAACCCCAGGCCCTGGGCAGGTCTTGGTTCGGGTAGTAACCACAAGCGTCAACCGACCTGACATCATTCAGAGAGAAGGTAACTATCCGCCCCCCAAGGGTGACTCCGAGGTGTTAGGGCTGGAGGTTGCGGGCATCATTGAGGAGCTCGGAGAGGGCGTTGATGAATGGACTCCGGGTGATCGGGTCATGGGTCTGGTGGGCGGCGGCGCCTACGCGGAATACGCGTTAGCCTGGGCGAGTCATCTGATGGCTGTGCCCGAGACGATGAGTTGGGCGGAGGCGGCTTGTGTTTGTGAGACGTACATCACGGCGCATCTCAATTTGTTCCAGTTTCCCGGTATTGAGAACGGGCAGAGCATCCTCCTTCATGGAGGCGGGGGCGGTGTAAACACGGCAGCGATTCAGCTTTGCCAAGCTCTTGTTCCAAAAAGCCCTGTGTATGTAACGGCTTCGAAACATAAGCTTGAGCGTGTGATCGCACTCGGGGCCACACATGTGATCGACTACCGAGCGCAGGAATTTTCAGAAGTGATCAAGGAGTTGACCGGTGGAAAAGGGGTAGACGTGATCCTCGATCACATCGGTGCGGCCTATCTTTCCTCCAATCTGAAATCTCTTTCGATTAACGGCGTGCTGGTGTTGATCGGTGTTATGGGAGGAGTGAAAGCAGAGCTGAACCTCGCACAATTGATGGTCCGTAGACAAAAGATCGCGGGCTCCGTGCTCAGGCCTCGGCCCCCGGAAGAAAAAGGCCGGATCATCGCGAGGTTTGCCGCGGATGTGATGGATCTTCTGAAAGGCCGCCAGATCGTTCCGCTGGTGCACGAGATTTTCCCCCTTGAAGAGGTAAGTCAGGCCCACCAGTTGATGGAAGCCTCGGGGCATTTTGGGAAAATTGTCCTTCAGGTAGACCCTACGGTTGCGGTTCATTAGTTCTGTCCCGGTGCAGTCGCCGGCCGAGCGCCTTTCCCGGAGTTAAAGATGTTTTTGTTTGAATACCAGGCCAAAACAATGATGCGGGAACAGGGAATTCCTGTATTGGAGGGGATCGTCGCTACATCAGAGCAGCGCGCCCTGGATGCTGCACGGGAATTGGGTGAAGGACCCTGGGTGATCAAGGCGCAGATTCATGCAGGAGGCCGGGCCGAGGGGCACGTCGGCGGTTCTGAGGATTTGCGGGGAATTGAGTTCTCCAATACTGTCCTCGGGGTCGGCCAGACAGCTGCCAGAATGCTGGGAAATAGTCTCGTTACTCCCCAGACTACGCGCCAGGGCGAGACCATCAACGCGGTCTATATTGAGCCCGAGATCCGGTCTGAACTGCAGATCTTTCTTGCTATTCTCATTGACGGGGAGCGAGGCGAGCCCGTCTGTCTCGCGAGCGTCAAGGGAGGGAGCCAGGTTGAACGGGACATCTTTGATGATCCCAATAGCCTGGTTCGTGCACCCCTCGGCGCGACCAATCAGATTGCCCTGTCGGTCGGACATGAGGTGGCATCCCAGCTGGGTCTGTCGTCATCGTCGATCGGGGCTTTTGCTGAACTCGTCCAGCAGTTGCACGGCCTATTTGTGGCTCGTGATCTTTCCCTGATCGAGATTAATCCTCTCGCTATCCGGTCGAACGGCTCGTTGGTTGCCTTGGATGCTCGTGTCACTGTGGACGACAACGCCCTTTATCGCCAACCGGCAATGGGAGCACTCGCGTCGCGGGGCGATCAATCGGGAGCAGAGGAACGGGCAGCCAAGAACGGCTTCAACTTCATTCCGCTGGATGGCAATGTCGGCACTTTATCCAGCGGAGCGGGGTTGGCAATGGCCACGCTGGATGCAATCACTCACCTCGGGGGCAGGCCGGCAAACTTTCTGGACGTACCGCCAGTGCTTGAGGTCAGCAGGGTTAAGGAAGCGTTTCTTTTGGTCTTGTCAGACCCCGGGATCAAGTCCTTGATCGTCAATGTGTTTGGAGCCGGGATCATGCGATGCGATACGATTGCCGACGGTCTGTTGCTTGCACATCTCGAGCAACCCGTCAGCATTCCTCTGGTGATGAGGCTGGCAGGAACGAATGCTCCACTCGCCCTGTCTCGCCTTGAGCGTTCTGGGCTCGATATCCAGTTCGCGCCAAACCTTGCCGCAGGCGCGCAAATGGTAATCGACGCTGCGGATTCGCCGCCCGCCCCGCGACACACGTATTCAATCGCGGGCCGGTTGGCTCAGTGGATCACACGGGCAAAAGAGGGCCCCCGCTCATGAGCATCCTGGTCGATGAATCGACCCGGGTGATCTGCCAGGGGATAACGGGACGACAGGGGACTTTTCACTGCGAACGTGCGTTGGCAAGCGGGACCCAGATTGTGGGCGGTGTGCGGCAAGGTAAGGGTGGCACGAGCCATCTTGGTGTTCCGGTGTTTGACACGGTGGCCGAAGCGATCGAGGTGACGCAAGCCAGCGCCAGTGTGATATTTGTGCCGCCTGCAAATGCGGCGGAGGCCATTATTGAGGCAGCCGATGCCGGAATCGCGCTGGTGGTTTGCGTTACTGAACGCATCCCCGTTCTGGACATGGTTCGGGTGCGGGCCCACCTTAAGGAATCGAACACAGTGCTCGTGGGCCCTAATTCTCCCGGTCTTGCGGTTCCGGGCGTTGGCACGCTCGGTATCATGCCACAGGGCATCTTTTTGCCTGGCGCTATTGGCATTGTCTCTCGCTCAAGCACACTCACCTACGAAGCGGTCGACCAAACGACCCGAAACGGATTGGGGCAGTCCGCCTGTATCGGCATTGGGGCGGACCCGGTGGGGGGTATCTCGGTTTCACAGTGTCTTCAACTCTTCATGGATGATGATCAAACCCAAGGCGTCGCCTTGATCGGTGAAGTAGGGGGCAGAGCCGAGGAAAATGCCGCAGAATTTTTATCGACACTAAGCAGTGTCAAACCCGTTGTCGCCTACATCGCAGGACAAACCGTTCCGGAAGGTCGGCGTATGGGTCATGCAGGGACGATCGTTCACTATGGTTTGGGCACCGCGCGGACAAAAATCAAGGCGTTGCAAGACGCAGGTGTCAGAGTGGTTTCCTCTCCGGTGGAAATCGGCAGTGCCATGGCCGAATCCCTTGGACGTTAGGACACCGAGCCTGGACGCTTTTGGTAGGGAAGTCTGATGACAATTGCCGTTAAGCCGATCCGGTCGGTGTCGAGTCTCAAGGATCAGGTGTATTGGAGCCTGCGGGACGCTGTCGCCGATATGGATATTTATTCAGGGGAAGAGCCTCCTCGCCTCGACGAAAGACGATTGGCCGATAGCCTGGGTGTCAGCCGGACACCGGTTCGAGAGGCGATTTCCCGTCTGGAGCAGGCGGGTCTGGTGCGCAATATCCCCAGACGGGGGACGTTCGTCGTCCGGAAAACGAAAGAAGAAATTCTTGAGATCATTTATGCATGGGCCTCAATTGAGAGCATGGCGGCGAGACTCGCGACCCTGCGCGCGTCGGATCAGGAAATCTCATCCCTACGGAAAATTTGGGACAAAGGAAGTCCTGATGCGAAGGGGGCGCCGATTGATGAGTACTCCAGGACCAACATCGAGTTTCATCAGGCGATTGTTTCTCTCGCGCACAGCCCGTTGTTGAGCGATCTTGCAGACAGCCTTTTTATCCATATGCGCGCGATCCGGTCGAGAACCATCAAGGACGATGATCGTGCACAGCGTTCGATTATCGACCACGCCCGGATCATTGAGGCTCTGGAGAAGAGAAATACAGAAACGGCAGAAGCTCTTGTACGCGAGCACGCCCTGCAGCTTGCCGACCACGTGGCACAAAACGTGCGTTACCTCGACTGACGTTTCATAGGTTGAGCGACAAACTCTCTAGAGCCGAACAAACTTCAAATCCATCCTTGAGATCAACATTAACTTAACCAATCTTAGAAAACGGGAGCCCTCTCATGAAAGCGCTTGAAGGTGTACGAATCCTCGATATGACCCACGTGCAGTCTGGCCCAACCTGTACTCAGTTGCTGGCCTGGTTTGGCGCAGATGTGATAAAGGTTGAGCGGCCGGGTGTCGGTGATGCGACTCGGGGTCAGTTGCGCGACGTGCCCGATGCGGACAGTCTCTACTTTACGATGCTGAACCACAACAAGCGCAGCATGACACTGAACACCAAGGATGAAAAAGGCAAAGAAGTCTTCACCCGCTTGATCGAAACCTGTGATGTGATGGTGGAGAATTTCGCACCCGGCGCGTTGGACCGGATGGGTTTTTCCTGGGAGCGGATTCAGGAAATCAATCCGAGAATGATTTATGCCTCCGTGAAGGGATTCGGGCCCGGGCCGTATTCAGAGTGCAAGGTCTACGAGAACGTCGCCCAGTGCGCCGGGGGAGCTGCCTCAACTACGGGATTTCTTGACGGCCCGCCGCTCGTCACTGGCGCACAGATCGGTGATTCTGGAACCGGCTTGCATCTTGCGTTGGGAATCGTGACCGCACTGTACCAGCGTGAACACTCCGGGAGGGGTCAGCGGGTTTTGGCGTCCATGCAGGATGGGGTCCTGAACCTGTGCCGCGTCAAACTGCGTGATCAGCAACGTCTGGCGCACGGACCTCTAAAAGAGTATTCCCAGTTTGGAGAGGGGATTCCGTTCGCGGACGCGACGCCTCGGGCTGGGAACGACTCAGGCGGCGGCCAGCCAGGCCGGATTCTCAAGTGCAAAGGCTGGGAGCAGGATGCGAACGCCTATACCTACTTTATTACTCAGGCAGCAGTTTGGGAGAAGATTTGTGACGTTATCGGACGTCCGGAGTGGAAAGAGGATCCCGATTTTGCGACGCCGCCCGCAAGACTTCCCCGCCTCAACGAAGTCTTTGAGGCGATTGAGCAGTGGACGATGACCAAGACGAAGTATGAAGTGATGGAGATCTGTAATCCACTGGATATTCCGGTAGGACCAATCCTGTCTATGCAGGAGTTGAGCGAAGAGCCTTCTCTGCGCGAAACGGGGACGATTGTTGAAGTGGACCATCCTACACGCGGCAAGTACCTTACTGTTGGTAACCCGGTGAAGTTGTCCGACTCACCCAGCGAGGTAAGCCGTTCCCCACTTCTGGGCGAGCACACCAGAGAAATACTTCAGGACGTGCTGGGCTATAGCGAAGAAGAAGTATCGGGCCTGCGTGAGGCGGGTGCGGTCGGCCGCGAGGATTGTGCGACTACTTAGGGAACCTGATAGGGCGCGGGCACTCAGTCAAGAAGCGTACTTTTGGTGAGAGTGACCGTGCCCTTGGTTTTCTGTTCGTGCTGCTGACGTATCTGCAGAGGAACCTGTTTGGGATTGTTGGAGAACCAGTAATAGAGTTCTCGCGAACTGTTGCGATCGATAAAGTAGCGGGTAGCTGGGATTTTCCGGGATGCGACTTTAAGTGTTTCTTCTTCCTGCTCGATAAAGTGATAACTCCGGACGCGGTGGCCTTCATGCACTTTCAAGACAAAATCCTGCTTGCCTTCAGAGAGCAACAGCCTCGCCATCAAATCAAAACTTAACGGGTCCTGCATATGGGGCTCGAGGGCAAAACTGCGCTCTTCGCCCTTGGCATAACCGCTGCTCGTACCTAAATCCCAATCGAACTCGATTCTGATGTCCCGCTTTGGATTTGGCTTGTCTTCTCCAATGGAATAAAGAGACGGCCGGATCACACCGTCTTGCAGGGTAAACCGCGAGACCTCATAGATTGGTCCATACCCTGTGAGTCGTGCAGCGCCTTTCAGGCGGGTAGTCGAACGCAGGATATACTCCTCACCGTCCTTTTCCAGCGAAATTGTCCTTGCCGCACGAAAGCCCGAATAGTCGACAGCATATTCGGATTGAAACGGTTCCAGCAGAACGGATTCCGACGCTTCGACTGACCCATGGAAAAGCGTCAGCAACAAAGCGAGCGCTGCCATAAAGGAAGTGGGGGTTACGAGCGTGCGGTATCCGGACGGGTACATGGGTCTTCGATTGCTGGTCTTGGGTTCACTCAGCGCGATATGGTGCGAGAAACGATAATCCGGTAATGGGCTCATGAATATACGGGTTGTTACATACAATATACACAAGTGCGTTGGAGGGGTCGATCGGCGCTACAACCTGGCTCGGATTGTCGATGTGATCCGACATTACCAACCCGATCTGGTTCTGTTGCAGGAGGTGGCACGCTTTAGCCGGGAATCTTCGGGAGTACTGCAGGCAGATATTCTGGGCGATGCGTTGCAATTGTCCCATCGCATATGGATTCCCAATGTTCGTGTCCAGCATGCCCGGGGATACGGGAATGCCATTCTCAGTCGCTGGCCCATTTCAGACGCAGACAACATTAATCTCACGATCGGCCCCAAGAAGCGCCGTAGCGCCTTGTATTCCAAGGTGCGAATCTCTATGGCAGGAAAAGGCGGCGCCCGGGTCCAGACTCGAACCCTTCATCTCTTTAATCTGCATTTAGGATTGTCGGGTATTGAGCGCCGCATGCAGCTGAAGAAGCTGCTGTCTCACGCCCACTTCGGTCGGATTTCGCGGACAAGCCCCATCGTGGTGGCAGGAGATCTGAATGATGTTTGGGGGACCTTAGGTCGTCAGGTAATGCGACCCGCGGGATTTCGCGGCACGGACCGCAAACCGCAAACCTTTCCGGCATATGCACCCGTACGGGCGTTGGACAGCCTGTATGTACGCGGAGAGATCCAAATCGCCAGCCTGATGTCGTCGCGGCTGGCGCTCGCACGCCAGGCATCTGATCACTTGCCTCTGGTGGCCGACCTCAATCTTTCCTGAGGGGCGCCTAAAAAAAAGCGGGGCAAATGCCCCGCTTGTTCTGTAATCCCGGGATCCGGGCAGCAGCCGGCGCTACTTGGTAGCGTCCAGTGCCTGATCGATATCGGCAAGAATGTCGTCGATATGTTCGATACCGATCGACAGCCGGATCAGGTCTTCTGTCACTCCGGAACTCGCCAACTCTTCAGGCGCCAGCTGACGGTGTGTCGTGCTTGCCGGATGGCAGGCCAGTGACTTGGCGTCGCCAATGTTGACGAGTCGGGTGATGAGCTGCAGCGCGTCAATAAACTTGGGCGCGGCTTCGGCCCCGCCTTTGACACCGAAACTCATGACCCCCGAACCGCGGCCACCCATGTACTTGTCGAGTAGGGCTTTATGGGGACTGTCATCGAGTCCGGCATAACGAACCCATTCGACCTGCGGATGATCTTTAAGGTGCTTGGCCACCGCAAGGGTGTTCTCGCAGATGCGATCCATCCTGAGTCCAAGGGTCTCGATACCCTGCATGATCAGAAATGAGTTCATCGGCGTCATTGCGGCGCCCATGTTTCGAAGCGGCACTACCCGCGCCCGGAGAATATAGGGCGGCAGACCTGTTTCGGTGAAGACTACGCCATGATAGGAAACATCGGGCTCGTTGAGGCGATTGAACCGCTCCTTGTTGCCGGCCCAGTCGAACTGGTTGGAATCAACGATCATACCGCCCACGATCGTACCGTGACCTGACATGTACTTGGTCAGGGAATGCACAACAATGTCGCAGCCGTGCTCAAAGGGCCGGCAAAGGTATGGGGTGGGAACGGTGTTATCGACGATAACCGGCACGCCGTGAGCGTGGGCGATGTCGGCGACTTTGGCGAGGTCGACGACGTTACCGGCCGGATTGCCGATGGATTCGCAGTAGACCGCCTTGGTTTTGCTGTCGATCAGCGCAGCCATGGCGTCGAGATTCTCAGGGTCGGCGAATCTCGGCTGGATGCCAAACTGCGGAAAGGTGTGCGCAAAGAGGTTATACGTACCTCCGTACAGCGTTGACATACTAATGAAGTTATCACCCGCCTCGGCGATGGTCATGATCGCGTAGGTGGTTGCCGCCTGCCCGGAAGACAATGCCAAAGAGGCAACGCCGCCTTCCATGTCTGCAACGCGCTGTTCGAGCACGTCGTTGGTCGGGTTCATGATCCGGGTATAAATATTTCCGAGTTCCGCAAGATTGAACAGGTTTGCCCCGTGTTCTGTATCGCGGAATGAGTAGGACGTCGTCTGGTAGATAGGAACGGCAACCGCGTTCGTTGTCGGATCCGGCTTATAGCCTGAATGAACCGCTTTAGTTTCGATTTTCATGTATCCTCCCGTCGTAAAATGATGGCAATTGATGTGAATCTTTCTGCATTTTTAACTGGTCATAGCGCGTCTTCCCGGGGTTCGGAGATTTGGATGCAAACCCACAGCAATGTGCCTGACAAGAGATACCTTACAAATGTCTCAGAATTCCTGCAAGGCGCGAATTTTGGGCGGTGGCCCAAGTCCCACCTCGGCACGTTAACCAGACTATGATTTCCCTGCTGAATGATGGTCAGTGGATGCTGTTTGGCGTCATTTTGGTCGCACTCATGATTTCGTTGTCTTTTCATGAGTTCGGGCATGCCGTCACTGCACTGCGTTTTGGGGATGACACGGCCCGTCGGGCGGGGCGCCTTACGGTCAATCCGGTGGCGCATATTGACCCTCTGGGCTTGTTGATGGTGGTTTTTGTAGGTTTTGGATACGCCAAGCCGGTGCCCACCAATCCGCGGCTTTTCAATTCCCGCTATGCCGAACTCTGGGTCGCGGCAGCGGGGCCTTTGATGAATCTCCTGCTGGCTGTCATCAGCGTCAATGCCTACCTATTGGCGTTGAAGTGGGGCTGGATCTCCCTCGCTGATGTCGGACCACGGCTATTTTTCATCTACCTTGCACAGATCAATCTTCTGCTGATGATCTTCAACCTGCTGCCAGTCGGGGCGCTTGATGGCCACTACATCCTGCCGTATTTCCTGCCGCGCAGGCTGGCCCATGCCTATCGATACTACAATGCCCGTTACGGAAATTTTGCCCTGCTGGCCCTGGTAGCTTTGGCGATTCTGGGGGTGCCCATTTTCTCTACCATCATTGGGTTAAGCGCGGGCCTGCTCCAGTGGATTGCCTTTGTTTGACCTCAGACATTCGAGATCATCATGACGAGATCAGAAAACGAATCATTTAAGCCCAGTTCGCTTGACGAGGCATCCTCTGCCGAACTGCTCGAACGCGCGTACGGACTTGAAACCCCAAAGCAGGCGCTTGAGTTATATCGGGATTGGGCAACCACTTATGATACGCACCTTGAACAGGGCCTTCATTACCGTGCTCCCAGCCGGATTGCCGAGATCCTGGCAGAAGTTTTGGAAGACCGGTCATCCCTGATTCTGGATGTCGGGTGTGGGACGGGACTGGTTGCGGAGTATCTGGCCCATCTTGGATTCAAGCTATGCGACGGACTCGATTTTTCTCCCGAGATGCTGGAGGTGGCAAAGAAGAAGGGAATTTATCAGTCCCTTGTCGAGGCGGATCTCGAAAAACCGCTCCAGATTGCACAAGGCAGTTATGACGCCGCGATCTGTTGCGGAACATTCACACACGGGCACGTTGGCCCGCAGGCACTGGGTGAGATCTGCCGAGTGCTGAAGCCCGGGACGCCTTTTGCTTGCACTATCCATAATCACCTCTGGAAGACAGCAGGGTTTTCGCTCGAGATTGAGCGGCTCGAAAGTTCTGGAATCGCCACGCTGGAATCTGTCAGGGAAGAATCTTATTTCGACGGGGCGCCAGCGGATGGCAAGTACTGCGTACTGAGACGGCATTGAGATACGTCACCAGTCGCAGGGCAGTCATTGGACCAGGTGCTACAATGTGGGTTGGCCGGCTGAGAAGCAGGCCTGCACCAATATGGCGGCGGCAGTCGGTCTCCCCGGTGGCGAGAGGTTGTGAACCCGGTCAGGTCCGGAAGGAAGCAGCCGCAGCATCCACATCGGGTGCCGGGGTCGGGCGGGCTGGCGCCGTCTCCATTGTTCCGGATCAGAATTTGGCGTTTCGTGAAAGGCTTTACCGAGCCATGACTCCAGTTTCCCCTTCATGAGCTATCAGGCGCTTGCCCGCAGGTGGCGGCCTCGACGTTTTGCCGATGTGGTCGGGCAGGACCACGTGGTCAACGCTCTGCGTAACGCCATTTTGCAGGATCGGGTGCACCATGCCTTCCTTTTCAGTGGAACCCGTGGCGTAGGGAAGACCACACTCGCCCGGATTCTGGCGAAGGCGGTGAATTGTGAGCGGGGCCCGCAGGCTGAACCCTGCGGCGAGTGCGGGGCCTGTGAGGGTGTGGACGAGGGACGGTTCATTGATCTCATCGAAATTGATGCCGCCTCCCGAACCCGAGTCGACGATACCCGGGAAATTCTAGACAACGTGCAATACGCGCCCACCCAGGGGCAATACAAGATTTACCTCATTGACGAGGTGCATATGCTGTCTGGGCACAGTTTCAATGCGCTTTTGAAGACGCTGGAAGAGCCTCCGTCCCATGTGAAGTTTCTGCTGGCCACCACTGACCCGCAGAAACTGCCGGCGACGATTCTTTCCAGATGCCTGCAATTCAATCTGCGACTGTTGACGGCCCAGGAGATCAGCGGCCAGCTGGAGGCCATTGTGCGTGCCGAGGGCCTTGGTTTTGATGAAGAAGGCCTGAATATTCTTTCCCGTGCCGCCGACGGCAGTATGCGAGATGGCTTGAGCCTCCTGGATCAAAGCATTGCGTTTGGCGATGGCTCCGTTACTGGCGGAGAAGTGCGGGACATGCTGGGCATGATCGAGTCGCATCACGTCGATGCACTTCTGCGCGCATTGGCCGGCAAAGACGGCAGCGGATTGATCCAAACCGTCGCCGATATGGCCGAGCGCCCGATTGATTATTCTGGCGCACTCGATGAGTTGTTAACGGTGCTGCAGAATGTCTCGCTGTTTCAGGTCCTCCCCGAGGCGGTGGCGGCGAAACAGGCGGATTCGGATCTGGTCAAGGATTTGGCATCCTCCTTATCGAAGGAGGATGTCCAGTTGTATTACCAGATAGGACTGCTGGGAAAACGTGATCTGCCATTGGCGCCAAGCCCCGCTTCGGGCTTTGAAATGACTATGTTGAGGATGTTCACTTTCTCGCCGGACATCGAAAACGCGGGCAACCTAGGTCCTCACTCAGGCGGCACAACCTCCCAGTCTTCGGCGAGTCCGGCCAGCAAAAAAGCGACCGAAAAAGCGACCGAAAAAGCGACCAAAAAAGCGACTAAGGAGAGCCCGAAGAGTCGTCCAGAAAAAAAATCCGGGCCCGAAGGAAAGGAAGAGTCCAGTGCGGTACGCGAGCTGGGGCAACCGGCAGACAATGCCGGGAAAAAATCCGCCCGCAACGGCAAAAGCAAAAAAGATCTGTCAGTTCTGGACCCTGCAGTCTGGACAGCGTTTGTCGAGGACAGTGCTTTGACTGGGGTGACCCAGGAGCTCGCCATGAATTTGTGCCCCAAGACTTACGACCCGGAAACTCAGGTGCTGACGCTGTCCGTTGTGTCTGGCGTCGGTTCAATGCGCAGCCCTGCGAGACAGAAGTTGCTGGAGGAAAAACTGGAGGCATTTTGCGGCACTGCCGTGCGTCTGGATTTTACCGAGGACGGTGAGGTGCCGGGGGAAACGCCTGCTATGGCCCGTATTCGACGTGAGCAGGAAGAAAAAGAGCAAGCCTATAAGACTCTGATGGACGATCCAACGGTTCAGGGGCTGGTGTCAGCATTTGATGCTACGGTGGTGCCGGAATCGGTCCGGCCGGGCAAACAACAGAGGAAGAGTGAATGAAGGGACCTTTGGGAAATATCATGAAGCAGGCTCAGGAAATGCAGGAAAAGCTTAAAGCTGCACAAGAGTCTCTTGCCAGTATGGAGGTCACTGGCGCATCCGGCGGCGGAATGGTCGAGGTGGTTATGACCTGTCGTTATGATGTCCGTCGGGTCTCCATCGATGATGCTCTCGCCAACGATGACAAGGAAGTCCTCGAGGATCTGATTGCGGCTGCAGTCAATGACGCAGTGCGCAGGGTTGAAAAAGTGACCCAGGAGAAGATGGGCGGACTCGCATCGGGGATCAATATCCCTGGGCTAAATATTCCGGGCATGAATGGCTAACGGCGAAGCTATCGACCGGTTGAAGGAGGCCCTCCGACGACTTCCGGGAGTAGGCCCCCGTACGGCCGGGCGTATGGCGTTTCATCTGCTGGAGCGTGACCGGGAGGGGGGCAAGCTATTGGCGCAGGCGCTTCAGGCGGCGGTCATAGGGGTAAATCATTGCGAGCGCTGCAACAATTTCAGTGAGAATCGGCTTTGCGATGTTTGTGATTCAGGAAAGCGTGATGAAACGCTGCTCTGCGTTGTAGAGACTCCCGCAGATCTCGATACCATCGAGCAGGCGGGCGCTTATACCGGATATTATTTTGTGCTCATGGGGCATCTGTCGCCCCTTGATGGCATTGGACCCGATCAACTGGGCTTTGAACGTCTGCTGGACCTCATCTCTCAGGGGGGCGTCCAGGAGGTTATTTTGGGCACGAATCTGACCGTAGAGGGTCAGGCGACAGCGGACTACCTGAGCGACCTGCTCCAGTCACGTGAGATCACAGTCAGTCGTCTGGCGCGTGGTGTGCCCGCCGGGGGAGAGCTTGAATACATGGATGCGAACACGCTTAACCAGGCGTTTTCAGATCGTCGACTGCTTGTGAGGCACCCGGACAGCCAATCCTGACACAGGCGGACGACCGTATCTTGGTGAGAGCAGAATCTTCGGAAAGCAAAGCGACCTGGCTAGGATCCGAAGCTGAGCGGCTCCCCGAATACACCGGGGCGGATAACCCCTTTTTCAAAGACAACCCGGCCTCCAACGATAGTGTGTGTCGGCCACCCGCTGAGAACTCGACCTGAAAAGGGGCTCCAACCCGTTCGGCTGAATACTTCCTCGTCGCGAACTTCTCTAGACCCCTCAATATCAACCAAAGCGAGATCGGCGTCGTATCCCTCAACAAGCCTTCCCTTGTTCGGGATTTTGTAAAGTTCAGCAGGTCCTGAACACATCCAACGGAGGATCTGGTTCAGAGTGCATTTGCCTTCGCGCATGGCAGTCATCATCAGCGGCAGTGATGTCTCGACGCCGGGCATACCAGAGGGTGAGCGAGGGTAGGGCTTTTCTTTATCCGCCAGCAGGTGTGGCGCATGATCGGTGGCAATGATGTCGATAACGCCATCATGCAGCCCCGCCCAGAGTCCTTTTGTATTCTCCGGATCCCGGATTGGAGGGTTCATTTGCACGCGCGAACCTAGAGTGGCGTAATCATCCGTATTGAGGAAAAGATGGTTAGGCAGCACTTCACACGTAACCTGGTCGGGTTTACCGGCCCGCAAACGCGTAACTTCCTCGGCGGTCGATAGATGAAGGATATGCAGTCTTCGGCCATATTTTTCGCTCAGATGCAGTGCGCGCTCAGTCGCAATCAGCGCGGTCTTCGCATCTCGGATAACAGAGTGAATGGCGTAGTCCTGGGTTTCGGTGTCGCTCAGCAGGGTCGCAGTCCGTTCCCGTATTCGGGTTTCATCCTCGGCATGAACGGCGATCAGTCTTTCACCGTTACCGAAAATTCGGTCGAGATCTTTTTCCTCGTTTACGAGCAGACTGCCTGTGCTGGAGCCCATAAAAATCTTGATGCCGCAGGCGGGATGAACGTTATTCAAGGATTCGAGATTGTCTACGGTCGCTCCGACGAAAAATCCGAAGTTCGCAACGCTGGTAGCCCTCCCCCTGGAGATTTTCCAGTCCATCTGCTCCTGATCGATGGTGGGGGGGTTGCAGTTCGGCATTTCAAGGAAACTTGTCACGCCTCCCCTAACCGCGGCTCGTGAGCCTGAAGCCAGATCCTCCTTCTCGCTTCCGCCGGGTTCGCGAAAATGCACTTGGGGGTCAATCACGCCGGGCATCAATAGTCTGCCTTCGGCGTCGATCTCTTCGCGTCCATCACCGCCAATCTGGGAGGCAATGGCGGTAATTCGTCCCTCGGCGCAGGCGACGTCTCCCTCAAGAAGGTCGCCGTCGGGCAGGGCGATGGCTGCGTTACGGATGAGCAGATCGTGCATTTGGAGTTATCCGTCTGTGACAATCAACGTAGTGTACCCCCTTGGGCCTGACGGCTCTTGTAGGAGGCTCTTAAATAAAAACGGCGCCGTAGCGCCGTTTTCAAGGAATGAGGGCCGAAAATGGATTCGGCATATCAGATGCGGTTGATCAGGCGCTTTGTTTTTCCCGGATCTCGTTCAGCGACTTGCAGTCGATACACAGATTCGCGGTCGGCCTGGCTTCGAGACGCTTTATCCCGATTTCGATGCCGCAGTCTTCACAAAAACCATAATCCCCTTTATCAAGATCAATCAACGAGTCATTGATTTTCTTGATAAGTTTCCGTTCCCGGTCTCGGGTTCGCAACTCCAGGGAGCGGTCAGTTTCCAGCGTGGCGCGATCGTTTGGGTCGGGCAGGTTGATTGTTTCATCCTGCATGACCGACATCGTGCGTTCGATGTCATCAACGAGTTCCTTTTTCCAGGCAGTCAGGATAGCGCGGAAGTGCTCGGTTTGAACGTCTCCCATATACGGTTCGCCACGCTTGGGACGATGCGGCTTGATGCCATGAATGAGTTCTTCGGAAGCTTTTTTCTTTGTTGCGGCCATTGGTTTACACTGAGACCTCGTAAAAAATCCGTTAAGGCGGGCCAGAAAGGCGGCGCAATCTAGCAGGTTCCGCGATTTCCCGCAATGCCTGTCAGCAAATAAGTCCAAGAGATCAATATGGCTATGATTTTGTGTTATTCGCCCACTTCTCCGTATGTGAGAAAGGTGTCTGTTGTGGTTCGAGAATTAGGTTTGTCAGGTGTGGTCGAATGTGTCCCGACAGATCCCTGGGCTCCCGATAGCGATCTTTCGGCGCAGAATCCACTCGGAAAGGTGCCGACCCTGATCACCGAGGCCGGCGAGGCCTTATTCGACTCTCACGTCATTTGTGAATACCTTGATGGGATCTACGGTGGTCCGAAACTGATTCCTGAGGACCCGAAGACCCGGATTGAGGCGCTGCAGCTTGAAGCCCTGGGAGACGGTGTGCTGGATGCCGCAGTACTGGCATTCATTGAGGCCGAGCGGCGGCCCGAGACCTCTCGATGGCCGGTTTGGGCCTCCCGCCAGCGCGCATCAATTGAACGCAGTCTCGACTGGTTGGCAGAGCATATGTATCTGTCAGTTGACCGGATCCACCTTGGGCACCTCACGATCGGCTGCGCATTGGGTTACATCGATTTCCGATTGGGCGACTTGAACTGGCGGGAGCGGCATCGGGATCTTTCCGGATGGTATGAAGAGCTCTCCGCGCGGGAGTCAATGCGTCAGACCCAACCGTCGGGTTGATCATCTCAAATTCAGGGCTGAGTTCTATATAATGGCGCGGCAGTTCGACAGCTTCCTGGTTTCCAAAATTTTTTCCCAAAGAGCCGCTCTCATTCAGCCGGTCGGCCGATTGGCGCGTCCACAATTCCGCGTTAGCCCAAATCTATGCGTCTAAAGAAAATCCACGTTTCCGGTTTTAAATCCTTTGTTGATCCCACGGCGATCACGATTCCCGCGGACATGACCGGCATTATTGGGCCGAACGGTTGCGGGAAGTCGAACGTGATCGATGCGGTGCGCTGGGTGATGGGCGAAAGCTCCGCAAGAAAGCTGCGGGGCGACAGCATGTCTGATGTGATTTTCAACGGGTCAGAGGCAAGAAAGCCTGTTGGCAAGGCATCGGTCGAGCTGATCTTTGACAACACCGACGGAAAGAGCGCCCAGGTCTATGCCCGCTTCAGTGAGATATCGGTCAAGCGGACGTTGTCCCGCGATGGAACTTCGGAATACCTCCTGAACAAGGCTCAGTGTCGCCGCCGGGATATTACGGATCTATTCCGCGGGACCGGGTTGGGTCATCGGTCCTACTCAATCATTGAGCAGGGCATGGTCAGTAGGATTGTGGAGGCGCGTCCGGAGGAGCTCCGGGCGTTTGTTGAAGAGGCCGCCGGCATCTCGCACTACAAGGATCGACGCCGAGAAACCGAAACCCGAATGCGCCACACGCGAGAGAACCTGAGCCGAGTTGAAGATATCCGCAAGGAGTTGGATACGCAGTTGCGCCGGCTGCAACGTCAGGCCCAGGCGGCCCGACGGTACAAGAAGTTTAAGGAAGAAGAGCGGGAACTCAATGGTCAGTTGCTCGCGCTTCGTTACCTTGGCCAGAAAGCTGCGGTGGAGGAACAGGCGGTATTGACGACGCGGGCGCAGACAGATGTTGAATCCCACCTGGTGCAGCAACGAAGCCTCGAAAACCAGATTGAGGGGCTGCGCGCGAACGAGATGGCTTCCCAGCAGGAAGTCAGTGATCGGCAGGCTGCGTTCTATGCGGCAGGCGCTGAAGTGGCTTCTCTGGAACAGGCGATTGAGCACGCCAAGGAGACCGGCGAACAGCAGCGGGCCGAGTTTGAACGTCTCGAAGTCACGCTGGAGGAGATCAAGGCAGAGTATCAGCATGACGAGGACCGGATTGAAGGTCTCGCAACGGAAGTCTCCTCGTTAATCAGCCAGCGCGAGGAAGTCACCGCAATCAGCACCCGGGCAGTAGATCAGCAGCATCAGTGTGAGCATGACTATGACAACTGGCAGGACCGCTGGAATGAATTTACCCAGCAGGTGACGACCCCGATTAAAGATCAAGAGGTCCAGCGTTCACGAATCGAGCAATTGGAATCGGCTGACGAAAAAGCGCAGGAGCGACTCGCTCGCCTGGACGAGGAGATTGGCATGCTGCTCAACGAAGAAGAGCGGCTTGAGGTGGACATTGCACGCAGCGCAGTCGTTCAGGGCGAGGCGGATCTTTCCGAAGCAGAGCGTCAGGTGGAAAAATCCACCGCACTGATTGTCGACATGCGCGATCAGATTACGGCGCGCTCCGAAAAACTTGATGAGCAGCGTCAACGGATGCACTCCGCACGAGGCCGTCTGGAGTCCCTGCAAGAGTTGCAGCAAACATCTCAAGACAAAGATAAGGATGAAGCCTACCTCTCCTGGCTCGATCAACGGGGATTGGCGCATGCGCCTGCGCTGGCGGGTGAACTGCGTGTTGCACCGGGTTGGGAGAGAGCCGCAGATGCCGTGTTTGGGTCGAGGCTGACTGGATTAGGTGTTGGGGACCTGCCGACGATACTGTCGAGTGATTCCGAGATGCCCCGACAGGATATGTTTTTTGTGGAGTCAGGCAAAACAGCGCACAGTGCTAACAGCCAGACATTGTTGGCCTATGTCTCTTCGGATCGCTATGACCTGCAGCCCTTGCTTGCGGGGGTCTTCGTTGCTGACGACTTGGCTGAGGCGCTTTCCCGGCGGGATCAGTTGCAACAGTCGGAATCGATCGTGACTAAAAGCGGTGTAGTCGTCGGCGTAAACTGGGCTCATGTTCCCCGCGGACAAGGTGCCACGGCAGGGGTGCTCGAGCGTGAGGAAGAGCTTTCTCGACTTGGCGAAGAAGTACCGGCCATTGAAAGTCGGGTGTCGGAGTCTGAGCAGGAGCTGGAGGGTTTCCGCGCCAATTTGGATACTTTGGAGACTCAACAGAAGTCGGCGCGTGACCGGGCTGCGGTGATTCTCAAAAAACTCAATGAAGATCGTCAGGCATATGCAGACCGCCAGGCGCGTTTCGATCAGATTGAGGGGCGTCGCCAGCAGCTTGCAGACGAATCAGAAGAGATCGTGTCAGAACTTAGCCGCACCGGAAGCGAGCTGGATGAGGCACGACGGCATTTTGCAATTGCCGAAGACGAAACCGGCGCGCTTGAGCGTCAGCGTGAGGCCCTTCTGACAGAGAAAGAAGCATTGACACGTAAGTTGTCTGAGGCGCGGGTCCAAGCCCAGGCGGCACAGGACCGTCGTCATGAGGCGGAGCTGGCGCTTCAGCACAGTCAGGCCTCTTTAGAGTCGCATCGTTCAAGTCTTTCACGGCTCCAGGCGCAAAGCAGTCGGATGCAGCAGCGGTACGAGCAGTTGAGCCAGCAACTTTCTACGGGAGAAGACCCAGGGGTCGCAATGGGTGATCGGCTGCAGATACTGCTGACCCAACGCTCGGAGGCTGAGCAAGCGCTGGCCGAGGGCCGTAACCGGCATTCGACGATTGAGCAGGAGATTCGACAGGCGCAGGGTGCTTTGTCGGAGTGCGAGCAAGAGGTCGCGTCCGCACGCGAGAATCTTGAGAGCAAGCGACTCAAGGACCAGGAGTTGGCTGTCCGGCTGCAGACACTTGAAGAGCAAATTGCGCAAGACGAATATGTGCTGAGCCATATCCTGGAAAACCTGCCCCAGGAGGCGGAGGAGGTGGAGTGGACAACGCGCTCTGAGCGGCTGGCCCAAAAAATTGCCAATATCGGCCCCGTCAATCTTGTCGCCATTGAGGAATTCGAAGAGCAGGCGGAGCGCAAGGAGTACCTCGACTCACAGCATGCGGATCTCATTGAGGCGCTGGAGACGCTATCGGGCGTCATTCGCAAGATTGACCGTGAGACGCGCGACAGATTCAAGTCAACCTTCGATAGCCTGAATCAGGGGTTTTCAGATTTTTTCCCCCAGTTGTTCGGTGGTGGAAATGCCGTGCTGCAGTTAACCGAAGAGGATTTGCTGGCCGCGGGGGTTACCGTGATGGCAAGACCGCCAGGAAAACGCAACAGCACGATTCATCTTTTGTCTGGCGGTGAAAAGGCCCTGACGGCCGTGGCGCTGCTCTTTGCGCTCTTCAAACTCAATCCGGCGCCGTTTTGCATCCTTGACGAGGTCGATGCGCCTCTGGATGATCGTAACGTTGAGCGTTACTGTAAAACCCTGCGCACCCTGTCAGAAGTGTCACAGCTCGTTGTGATTACGCACAATAAAATTACAATGGAGTCAGCGGATATTTTGCTCGGGGTGACGATGGGAGAGCCTGGTGTGTCGTCAATCGTTTCCGTAGATATCGATGAGGCGGTGAGACTCGCCGCCCAGTAGCCATGAACCTGCAGTTGGCCCTGATCCTTCTTGGTGTTGCCACTTTTGCTGGTATCGTGCTCTTGTCGTTCTTGCAAAAGCGCGGTGCGAGCAGCGAGTGGCTGGAAAGATCGCGTAGCAGTGTTCAAACGTTTTTGCAGCGGATCCCTTGGGGGAATATCGCCGCAGGGTTGCGTCCGAAGAAACTTGCTCAGCGAGTCCGCCAAAAGGAACCCTCCCTGGTGTCTTCGGGTGATCTTGACCTGGCGGGAGACAACAGAGAGTCCGAAACGGAAGACGAGCCTTTCGTAGGCGGTCTCCCGCATGATGAGGGATCAAAAAAACCGGCCGCCGGGACTGCGCACGGGCTGCCATCCGAGATTGGCAAGCAGCCCCTGAAGATAGACTATTGGGCGCGCCTGCCCGGGACGGTACCTGTTTCACGGGATGCGGCATTGGCGGTATTTCGGGAATATGAGATTGATCTGCAGCGGCCGCGCGCGCTGCACGGGCGCACCCAGCCGGGTAACGCGTGGCTTGATCTGGCGACAGCTCCCGCAGATGAAGTGTTTTCCGACCTCATCGTCAGCCTGCAAATGGCGGATCGGGACGGTGCCGTGACCGAGTCGGAACTGACTCGCTTTAATAATCTGACGTACTACATGTCAGAGACCTTAAATCGTTCTTTGCAGTTCGATATGACCATAGAGGAGGCTTTGCCAGAAGCCGAGCGCCTGTCGCGGTTCTGTCAGGAGTTCGATCTGCTGGCTGTGATTCATATCGAACCGGCACCCGGAAAAGGTTTTTCAGGTCCTGAGGTGGCGCGGGCGCTGGATCGCGCGGGGATGCGGCTTGGCAAGGACGATATGTTTCACCTGTATGACCCCCGTACAGGCGAGAGTCGATTCAGTCTCGCGAATCGGTCCGAGACAGGCAACTTCAGTTACGATGAACTGGAATCCGGCATGCTGCGCGGTCTTGTGCTTTTCCTGAATGTGCCAACAGTCCCTCGGCCTTCTCAGACGTTTTCGGACCTCATCTCGGTCGCTACCTATCTTTCGACAGAAGTTGATGGAGTGCTGGTCGATCCGCAGGGAGAGATCTTGGCGGATGCCCAATTTGATAGCATCGCCAGGCAGATTCGGTCGCTGGAGTCATCGATGAAGCGTTATGGAATCGATCCGGGCTCAGAAGAAGCCAACCGTTTGTTCTGAATCCAATGAGTGATCGCCATTTTCACCTGATTTTCCCAGTAGTCAGCAGCCTCCTGGCGTGACCAAGAAGAAAGAAGCCAAGCAGCCTCGGCCGGGCGGGTCGGCCCAACCTTCCCGGAAGATTCAGGCACTTCGGGTCGAAATCGAGGAGCATAACTATCGGTACCATGTGCTGGACGACCCGGCGATCTCAGACTCGCGCTATGACGGCCTCGTTAGAGATTTAGAGAAGCTCGAAGCCGAGTACCCCGAACTGGTTACCTCAAATTCCCCGACCCAGAGAGTGGGGGCCGCGCCTCTGGATCGGTTTGAGTCAGTCGCTCATAAAGTGCCCATGTTGTCACTCAATAACGCGTTTTCCGCGGATGAGGTCCGCGAGTTTGACCGCAGGTGCCGGGAAGGAACGGGTCGGGAATCCCTCGCCTACGTGGCAGAGCCGAAGATCGACGGGCTGGCCATCAGCCTGTTATACGAACAGGGCGAGTTGGTGCGCGCGGCGACCCGGGGTGATGGCCGGACGGGTGAAGATGTGACGTTGAACGTGCGATCGATCTCCTCAATCCCCCTCCAGTTGAGATCAGATCGCGCCCCACCTTCACTGGAAGTGCGCGGCGAAGTCTTTATGCCGATCGCAGGATTTAAGCGATTGAACGAGCAACAAAAGGCACGTGATGAAAAGCTTTATGTGAATCCAAGAAATGCAGCAGCGGGCAGTTTGCGGCAACTCGACTCCAACGTCTGTGCACAGCGGCCGCTGTCATTTTTCTGCTACTCAGTGGGGGTCTGGCAGGGGACTCCATCGCCCGGTTCGCAAATGCAAATGCTCAGCGAATTGCGGGAGTTCGGTTTTCCGGTCAACCCCCTGGCCCGGGAGGTGAAAGGGCTCAGGGCCTGTCTCGATTATTACGAGGACGTTATGGCATTACGCGCATCCCTGGGTTATGAGATCGACGGCGTGGTGTACAAGGTCAGCAGTTTTGAGGACCAGCAGGTTCTGGGATCGGTTTCGCGGGCACCGCGCTGGGCGATGGCGCACAAGTTTCCCGCTGAGGAGGAAACTACCGTTATCAAGGCTATCGAGATCCAGGTGGGGCGCACCGGCGCCTTGACGCCAGTCGCAAGGCTGGATCCCGTTTTTGTCGGAGGCGTGACGGTGTCCAATGCCACGCTGCACAACGCTGAAGAGATAGAAAGGCTGGATGTCCGCAAAGGAGATACGGTGGTGATCCGCCGCGCGGGTGATGTCATTCCCGAAGTGGTGTCGGTGGTGCTCGATGAGCGCCCGAGCGGCACTCGCCGCTTCAAGTTTCCCAAAGCCTGCCCCGTTTGCGGATCCGGGGTGGCCTCAGATGAGGGTGGGGTGATCCAGCGTTGCGAAGGAGGACTGATTTGTTCCGCGCAGCTCAAGGAGTCCATCAAGCATTTTTCTTCCCGACTGGCGATGGATATCGAGGGTCTCGGGGCAAAGCTTGTGGAGCAGTTGGTCGACAGTGGCCAGGTCAAGACACCTGCCGACCTGTTTGCGGTTTCTGCCAGCGAGTTTGCGGATCTTGAGAGAATGGGGGAGAAGTCTGCCCAAAATCTAATAAGTGCGCTCGAGAAGAGCCGCGAGACGACCCTGCCACGATTTCTTTTCGCCCTCGGGATTCCACAAGTCGGCGAAGCAACGGCGCAAACGCTTGCGCAGCATTTTGGCACTCTTGAAGCACTCCAAGAGGCGTCCCTGGCGTCGCTCGAAGCGGTGGCCGACGTCGGTCCCGTCGTCGCCGAGGAGATCAGGCGGTTTTTTGATCAATCCCACAACCAGCAGGTGATCCGGTCACTGCGGGAGCATGGCGTCCGTTGGCCAGAGGTGACAGCCGCCGCTCAGCCAATTGGCGGCTTTTCGGGAAAGACAGTAGTGATTACGGGCACTTTGCCCAACTTGAGTCGGGATGAGGCACGTCAGTGGCTGATCGCGCGAGGCGCAAAGGTGGCGGGCAGCGTCTCCTCGCGGACGGACTTTGTGGTCGCCGGCGTGGACCCGGGCTCCAAGTACGATAAAGCAGTCCAATTGGGGATTCGTATCCTGGAAGAGCACGAGATGCAGGCGGTTGCTGACCAACCGTCCGACTGAAGCGTTTTCCTGGCCGAAACGGCTTTGTGATGCGTTAGAATCCGGCCCTCATTTTTAGTCTGGCACCAAGCACTTTGGTGCCGGTGTAAACCCCTTGGCAGCAAATGAAAGACTCTTTTAATTCAAGAACTTCTCTCGACGTAAACGGCAAGCGTTATCAGATTTGTGCACTCGATGCGCTTGAACCCCGCTTTGATCTGAGCCGCCTCCCGATTACGCTGAAAATCCTATTGGAAAATCTATTGAGAACCGAGGACGGCGCGAATGTGACCGTTGATGATATCGAGGCGCTGGCAGGCTGGACGCCTTCTGGAGGTCGGGAGACGGAGATCGCTTTCACACCGGCCCGCGTCCTGATGCAGGACTTTACCGGGGTGCCGGCAGTTGTCGATCTTGCCGCAATGCGCGAAGCCGTAGCCGGTTTAAACGGGGACCCCGATCGAGTCAATCCGCTCTCACCGGCAGACCTGGTGATTGATCACTCCGTGATGGTAGATCACTTCGGTCAGCCCCAGGCGCTGAAAAACAATGCCCAATTGGAGTACAGCCGAAACGCGGAGCGCTATGCTTTCTTGCGGTGGGGTCAGACGGCGTTCAGTAACTTCCGCGTCGTTCCCCCCGCAACCGGAATTGTGCATCAGGTAAATATTGAGTATCTCGCGAGCGTTGTTTTCAGTCGGGAGGTAGACGGGGCGGAGTTGGCTTACCCGGACACCGTGGTGGGAACCGACTCACACACGACAATGGTCAACGGGCTGGGTGTATTGGGCTGGGGTGTTGGGGGAATTGAAGCCGAGGCTGCGATGCTGGGTCAGCCGGTCACCATGCTCATTCCGGAGGTGGTGGGGTTCGAGCTGACCGGTACTTTGGTAGAAGGCGCGACCGCGACCGACCTCGTCCTGACCGTAGTGGAAATACTTCGCCAAAAAGGTGTCGTCGGTAAATTCGTGGAGTTCTTTGGCAACGGCTTGAATCACCTTTCTCTCGCTGACAAAGCAACGATTGCCAATATGGCGCCCGAGTACGGCGCCACCTGTGGGTTTTTTCCAGTTGACAATGAAGCGCTCGAATATCTCAGGTTGACGGGTCGCTCAGACGAGGAAATCGCTCTCGTTGAAGCCTATGCCCGACGTCAGGGCATGTTCCGCACCCCTGATACTCCGGTTGCGCAATACAACGACACGGTCAGTCTCAACCTTGCGGATGTCGTTGCCAGCATCGCAGGCCCAAAGCGACCCCAAGACCGTATCGCGCTGACTGACGCCAAGCACACGATTGCCGCCGCGCTGAGTGACGCCCGCGAAGGGGCTCCAGCGCAAAGCCACTCTTTGGAATTCGATGGGGCACAGCACACGCTTCCCGATCTGGCTGTGGTGATCGCCGCAATCACAAGCTGCACCAACACCTCAAATCCTGGTGTGATCATGGCGGCAGGTTTGCTGGCCCGAAATGCACGCGAAAGGGGACTGTCGGTCAAGCCTTGGGTCAAGACGTCGCTGGCGCCTGGTTCGCAAGTGGTTACCGACTACCTCGCGGATGCTGGGCTACTGGACGACCTGGAGGAAGTGGGCTTTGCCGTCGTCGGGTACGGCTGTACGACGTGTATCGGAAACTCCGGGCCATTACCTCCGGCGGTGAGTTCCGCAATCAAGGAAGGTGAGTTGATCGTCTGCTCAGTCTTGTCTGGCAATCGCAACTTTGAAGGGCGCGTTCATGCAGATGTCCGGATGAACTTCCTGGCATCACCTCCGCTGGTGGTGGCCTATGCCTTAGCTGGCACAACAGATGTCAACTTCGCCACTGATGCGATCGGTGCTGATTCCAACGGAGCGCCCGTCATGCTGAGCGATATTTGGCCGGGGACAGACGAAATCAATCGCGCGGTGAACGAGCACGTAACGCGGGACATGTTCCGTACGCGTTATGCAGACGTGTTCCGCGGGGATGAAATCTGGCAGGGTGTGCCGGTCAGCGCGGGCACCCGTTTTTCATGGGATCCGCAGTCCACTTATGTTCGAAGGCCTCCGTATTTTGACGGAATGAGCATGGATCCTCCGGGCATGCCTACGATCGAGAATGCCCGGGCATTGGCCGTGCTGGGAGACAGCATTACCACAGATCATATTTCCCCTGCAGGCGCGATTCAGCCGGACAGCCCGGCAGGAGAGTATCTTGGTGAAAACGGCATTGCGCCGGCAGACTTCAACTCCTACGGATCCCGCAGGGGGAATCATGAGGTCATGATGCGGGGAACTTTTGCCAATATCCGACTGCGTAATGCCATGGCGCCGGGCACCGAAGGCGGCTGGACCTGTCTGCAGCCCTCAGGGGAGCAGATGACGATCTTTGCCGCTGCGCAGCATTACGCTGAGTCCGATACCCCTCTGGTGGTGATTGGGGGAAAGGAATACGGCACCGGTTCGTCACGGGACTGGGCGGCCAAAGGGGTTGCACTATTGGGCGTCAGAGCGGTTCTGGTCGAAAGTTTTGAGCGTATTCATCGCTCGAACCTCGTTGGGATGGGGGTATTGCCGCTGCAGTTTATGGAGGGGCAAAGTGCCACTGAGCTCGGTATCGATGGAACCGAGGTCTTCAATATCTCCCAGCCGCAAGTAGGTGCAAACGAGGTGAAGATCGGCATGATCCGGGCCGATGGCAGCACGGAGGAGTTTAGTGTTCGGGTTCGGATCGATACCCCCAAGGAATGGGATTACTACTGTCATGGCGGCATCCTGCCCTATATGGTCCGTCAACTATTGACGTAGGCCGCGCCGGGGAAAGCGGGTTTATTTTCTTGGTTGAATCACCGCGACCGCAATCAGGATGAGACCAAGGGCGAGCAGTAATCTTAGTGAGAGCTGCTCTTTCAGGAGCAGCACACCCCAAAGTGCACCCAGCACCGGAACAAAAAAGTTGACCTGAGCGGAGCGGTTCGCCCCCAACCGGGGGATGAGGTAGAAGAAAATGAGATTGGCCAACGCGGTAGAGCCGATGCCCAGATAAAGCATTGCGGCGAATGCAGACGGTTTTGGCGAGAGGCTCCAAGGCGTCTCAACCACAAGTGTGACGGGCAAGGAGAAAAAGAATGCACAAAACATTGCTCCTGATGCCAGCACAGCCCAATTGGAAGGACGCGCAGCATAGCGGATGAGTGTGGCAGAGACGCCATAGCACACGGCACTCAGAAGAATGGCCAACTGCCCCAAGACGGGCCCCGATAAACCCCCGATGGCGGCCGGTCCGAGCAACAGCGCAACGCTTCCAAAACCTATCGCGATACCGAGTCCGATGCGCAGGGTAAACGGCTCCTCACGTATGAAAATATGGGCCAGCATTGCAGTCGTTACCGGCATGATTCCCATCAGGATCGCGGCGAGCCCGCTGTCGATATAAAGCTCACCCCAACTGATCAGCGTAAAGGGAAGCGCGTTGCCAATAAGACCGATCAGTCCGAACATCATCCAGGATCGCCCATCTCTCGGGAGTCGGTAGCCACGGAACCGAATCCAGGCATAGAGCAGCACCATCGCGATACCCAAACGCGCACTGGTCAGCGTCATAGGCCCGACACTCTCGACCCCTACCTTGATGAAGGCAAACGACGTGCTCCACAATGTGGCGAGTAGCAGCAGCAGCGCGTAGTCTTTGGAGGCCCAGGCAGGTTTCATCGTGATGTCTAGTGACAAACAGGGTATCAGCCAACACAGAAAGCGGTAATCTAACGGTTTTTCATAGGATCAACGAGGCGATCGGCCGTGACACAGCAATCTCCAAAAACCCCGCCTTTGCTGGACCCGGATGAACAGCCGCCGTATTCCCGTTACAACCCTGACGGACAGTCGGGAGTTGTCCTGGTTTGTGATCATGCGCGCAATGCCACACCCAGGTCCTTGGCAGGGCTGGGATTATCCTCCGAGATCCTGTCGACACACATCGGCCTGGACATTGGGTGCGAACACCTTTCGAAAAAGATCGCCGACAATTTAGACAGCGTTCTGTTGATCGCGGGATTTTCGAGGCTGGTGGTAGATCTCAATCGTCCGCCTGATCATCCGACTTCGATTCCTGTCCAAAGCGACGGTATCGATATCCCTGGAAACCAGTCTTTGAGTATTAAGGATAGGCAACAGCGGATTGATGAGATTTTTACTCCCTACCATGACGCCGTCGCGGCTGAACTCAAGCAGGCCTTTGAACATCACCAACGTGTTGCCCTTATTTCGATGCACAGTTTTACGCCCCAAATGGATGGCCAGGCAAGACCGTGGCACATCGGTATTTTGTGGAATCGCGATCAGCGCCTCAGTGAGCCGCTTTTGGAAAGCCTGCGTGGGGAGCCGGATCTGTGCGTAGGGGATAACCAGCCGTACGACGCCAGGGATCATCTGGGCTATACCGTGGATGCTTATGACGGGATGCCGGGTCTTACCCAGGCGATGATCGAGGTGCGCCAGGATCTCCTGACGACAACTGAAGACGTGTCACGCTGGGCTGATCTTTTGACAAGGCACCTGACACAGGCGCTTGGCGGCTGGGGCGTTTCAGTAAAACGTTAGCCCGGCATTACTCAATCTGAGTCGATGCGTAGGCCAACACCTTGCGAATCAAGGTCAAAGTCGTTGAGATGCTCAATAAATTCACGCTTGCTTTTGGGCATCGGGACCCGCACACCGGCCATGTAGGAAATAAGATCTGTGCCATCACTCAGGAGCCGACAGCCCCGCTGTAACTGAACTCGGGCGAGGGCGCTGATCCCGGCAGGAGGCGTGGGATGAAAAGCCTTAAGCTGTTCCTTAAGGGTAACGAACTCAGGCCAATTCAGGAAAAAATCCGGATCGCTTTTCATCATCTCGCACTCAACACGTGCTGCCCGGGCGAATTCGCGCACAATCCGGCCCACCCCTGCAAAACTCGGCATTCGCTCATACACCGTCTCGATCCGCGCGGCGATATCGTCGATGGCTTTCATGGTTTGTGAAATCTTGATGTACCGGCTGGCGTAATAACTGGCAATGGTGTGGGTAAAGACATTGAAGGGTTCTCCCCATAACTCATCAATGCCCTCATGACCGCTGGGGTGGCGGACCTGTTTGCCGAGCTCGAGCGCTTCAGAAAAGCATTCACTGCATTCACGCATCAGTTCATTATCCTGATGCACCTCTATTCCCTGACTCTCGAGGTCGACGATGCTCGTAAAGATATCGGTAGCTCGGTTGAATAGGGCGCCAGCCAGCATCGCCGCATTGACCCGTTTGCGGGCAGGATCCTGCTCGGCTTCGTAACTCGCTCGGGCAACCTCGGTCTTTTGGCCTGGAGTATTGATCCCCGGTTCGGTGTGATGAAAGGTGCGGCGCGTAAGACTCAAGAGCAGATCGCGCTTGGCCGCGAGCGTCTCCTCTGGCGGCGCGTAGTAGCGAATCCAATATCCATCGTAATAGATATGGGGACGCCCATTGATGTCTTTACGTGACCCGTTGTGGATGCTGGCACTCATGGGGTGGCGTCGTCAGTCGGCCGGGGGAGGCTGGTCTGCGTAAGATTTTACGATGGACGAATCTTCGGGCAAAGTCTCAGCGAAAGCGTCCGGTACCAGACCGGGTCTCCCCGTCGCTGTAGCCTTGACGCGCCCCTCGAAGAAAACCACCGAGGCAGAGTCGGGGTCGTCTACCGAATCCAGCTCGCGCTCTATCTCGACACGAATTTCGCCAGCACCTGCATTTCGCGCCCGGTTCTCAGCCAGCGTGCTTGCCAGGGATCCCGCCTTTACAAGAGCCTGCTCCAGTTGGTCAAAGTCAATCGGGCCATCGGATGCAAACACTCTAAAAATACCCTGCACCGGCTGGGTCACCGTGACTTGTGCTCTTTGAATAACACTGCTCGCCACAGCACCGACCGCGTTTGCAACGGAGGAGTGATCTGGAATGGCCAGGGGTACATCAAATTTCTGGGCGACGTCCGGGTAATAGAGTTCGGCCGGCGCTCCGACTGCAACAAGGGATCTGGAATCATCCAGCTTCAAAGAAAAAAGGCCCCCATCCACTGCGCTGTGGCCCGAGATCCACTCACTAAACAGTCGCGCTGTGCGCTCGCGCTCTCCGTGATGGGTCTCGCCCGGATCGGTAGCGAGGCAGGCGGAGACCAGGGCGGCGCAAATTGTGCGCACCATGTGCTCCTCAACCGCTGAACTGGGCCCCTTTGGGTCATTATCCTCAAACTTCCCCCAACCATAGACTTGCCGCATCTGTCGGGCCCAAACAACCGCGGCAAGCTCAGCAGCGCGTGTCGACCAATGGCTTGCCTTGCCCAGAACGTGGGCAGCATCGGTCGGAGTGAACCCGCTGTAAATAGCGATGCCGTCACGCACCAGTCGGGCCAGTGCACGGGTCAGCGCTCGGTCTTCGTTTGACAGTTGTTCAATATCGAGCGGCCCGTTCTGTAGGCGTTCCCAGGCGGCGGCTTCCTCCTGAGAAAAGGATCGTCTCTGACTGGTCTCAGCAAACAACGCGACGGCGAATCGGTTGCTTCTGGGGCTGACAGCGGCATCAACACGCCGTTCGAGAGTGGTCAGGACCTCAGGATAGCGATGAACCAGCAGGCTCATGGGAACCACTCGCCGGGGACCAATCGCAAGCCCTACGCCTCCTTGGAAGCGCACTTCGCTGTCGCCCCCAAGCCCCAGGGAGAAGACGCGTACCGCGTCCACCATGGGTCTCCAGTCTCCGATAACGGTTGCCTTGGCGCTGATGATCGGTTTGCCATCGGTGACAATGGCAATATCGGTGGTGGTTCCGCCCATGTCGGCGATGATGGCGTTCCGATGAGGCTGAAGTTGAGCGGCTCCCATGACGCTGGCAGCGGGGCCGGACAGAATGGTTTCTACCGGACGGGCCAGCGCGGTATCTGCACTGATCAAAGAGCCGTCTCCTTTCACCATCATTAGAGGCGCATGGATGGTGCGCTCTTGAAGTATCAGTTTAATAGCGCGGATCAGTTCATCAATATACGGAATCAACGAGGCGTTGAATGCGACCGTCAAGGCACGACGCGGCGCGTCCAGTTGGGAAGCAAGTTCGTGACCACAAGTGACGGGCTTGCCTGTCAGAGACCTCACCAGTTCCCGGAGTTTAAGTTCGTGCTCCGGATTACGTACTCCGAATAACCCTGAAATCCCGAAGGCGGCGACCTTGTCACGCTGCTCGGTGACTACCCGGCCTGCCTGTTCAAGATCTAGCGGCTCACGCTCACTCCCGCCAGCATCATGCCCACCCGGTACTAATGCGCAGTGACCCCCGCGGACGATATGCTCAAGTTTGGCTTTATCTACCTGCCGGGCGTTGTACCCGGCCAGTAAAAGACAGACGGGAGTGCCACGGCCTTCCACCACCGCATTGGTAGCGAGCGTGGTCGACAGTGAGACAAGCGAAATCTGTGAGAGGGTCTCAGCGGGCAGCTGGTCAATCGCTTCGCGGATGCCGATAGTGAGTTCATGATGGGAGGTGAGCGCTTTCGCCGCACTGACGACCCCGCCATCGGAGTCGAGCAGTACGGCGTCGGTGTAGGTGCCGCCCGTATCAACGCCAAGCCGAAGCGTTGGTTCGGTCATCCTGTCAGCACCCCCAGCATTGGCTGCACGTTAGAGTGATCTAAGCGCCTGATAGGTTATTTGCTGTAGTCGTAAAAGCCCCGACCGCTCTTGCGTCCAAGATACCCGGCATCAACCATCTGTTTAAGCAGGGGACATGGCCGAAACTTGGAATCCCCGAACTCCTGATGCAGTACATCCATCACCCACAAGCACACATCCAGGCCAATCATATCGGCCAGCGTCAGTGGACCCATCGGATGGGCTGCCCCTAACTTCATGGCGGCGTCGATATCTTCAGCTTGGGCCAGGCCTTCATAAAGAATGAAAGCCGCCTCGTTGATCATCGGCACCAACATTCGATTCACGACAAAGCCGGGGCTGTCTTTTACGCTGACGGGGGTCTTGCCCAGATCA
>Ga0181579_10000198_pt1 | contig 45714 bp, 51 predicted proteins | sample 071ome_24_FD_132996 | JGI IMG/M metagenome (GOLD analysis project Ga0181579, IMG submission 132996) | Coastal salt marsh microbial communities from the Groves Creek Marsh, Skidaway Island, Georgia - 071402CT metaG (megahit assembly) | ecosystem: Environmental > Aquatic > Marine > Intertidal...
AAGGGCCGCTGCATCGATTTTTAGGCGTTACCGGTTCATCCGGTTTTCGACCAGGCCGTCGACTACCGCCGGATCGGCCAGGGTCGAGGTGTCACCGAGATTCGAGGGATCGTTCTCGGCGATTTTCCGTAAAATCCGGCGCATAATTTTGCCCGAGCGCGTCTTCGGCAAACCGGGCGCCCATTGAAGGAGGTCCGGCGTCGCGATCGGACCGATTTCCTTGCGCACCCATTGCTTCAGCTCATCGTGCAACTCTTCCGAATCGTCAATGCCTTCCATCAAGGTGACATAGGCGTAAATACCCTGGCCTTTGACGTCGTGCGGATAGCCGACGACGGCGGCTTCGGCGACTTTCGGATGCGCCACCAGCGCGCTTTCCACTTCGGCGGTACCGAGACGGTGGCCGGATACGTTCAAGACGTCATCGACCCGGCCGGTAATCCAGTAATAACCGTCTTCGTCGCGCCGGCAGCCGTCACCGGCAAAATACTTGCCGGGGTAGGTCGAGAAATAGGTTTCGACGAACCGGTCGTGATCCTGGAACACGGTGCGCATTTGCCCGGGCCACGAATCGAGCATGACCAAGTTGCCGCTGTTTGCGCCTTCTAAGATTTTTCCCTCTTCATCGACGAGGCCGGGCTGGATACCGAAAAACGGCCGAGTCGCCGAGCCGGGCTTAAGGTCGGTCGCGCCCGGCAGCGGCGTGATCATGATGCCACCGGTTTCGGTTTGCCACCAGGTATCGACGATCGGGCAACGTCCGTCGCCGACGACGTTGTAGTACCACATCCAGGCTTCCGGATTGATCGGCTCGCCGACGGTTCCCAACAGCCGCAGTGATTTACGGCTGGTCTTTTTCACCGGGCCGTCGCCTTCGCGCATGATAGCGCGGATCGCCGTCGGGGCAGTGTAGAAAATGTTGACGTTGTGTTTGTCGCAGACATCCCAAAAGCGCGACGAGTCCGGATAATTCGGCACGCCCTCGAACATAAGCGTGATCGCTCCGTTCGCGAGCGGTCCGTAAATGATATAGCTGTGACCGGTGACCCAGCCGACATCGGCGGTGCACCAATACACATCGCCGTCGTGATAATCGAACACGTACTGATGGGTCATGGAGGCATACACCATGTAGCCGCCGGTGGTGTGCAGCACGCCCTTCGGCTTGCCCGTGGAGCCGGACGTATAAAGAATGAACAGCGGGTCTTCCGCGCTCATTTCTTCCGGCGGACAATCGGCGGAGGCGTTCGCAACGATGTCGTGATACCAAACATCACGGCCTTCGCTCCAATCGATGTCACCGCCGGTGCGCTTCACCACGATAACTTTTTTCACCGTCGGGCAATTTTCGAGCGCTTTGTCGGTATTTGCCTTTAAGGGGATCGGCCGGTTGCCGCGAATGCCTTCATCCGCGGTGATGACGCAATTGGATTCGCAATCGTGAATACGCCCGGCGAGCGAATCCGGTGAAAAGCCGCCGAACACGACGGAATGAATGGCACCGATACGCGCGCACGCCAACATGGCGACGGTGGCTTCGGGGATCATCGGCATATAAATCGTGACCCGGTCGCCTTTCTTGATGCCTTCGGCCTTCATGGCGTTGGAAAATTTGCAGACTTCTCCGTGAAGCTCCTTGTAGGTGATGTTCTTGCTGTTTTTGGGATCGTCGCCTTCCCATATGATGGCGGTCTGATCGCCGCGCTCGGCTAAATGGCGGTCCAGGCAATTGGCGGCGGCGTTCAGAGTGCCGTCGTAATACCACTTAATATGCACCGGCTTGTTGTAATCGACGTCTTTGATCTTCGTGTAGGGCTTGATCCAATCGATCCGCTTGCCGTGTTCGGCCCAGAACCCTTCCGGATCCTCGATCGAGCGCTGATACATTTCTTGATATTGATCGTTGTTGACCAGGGCGTTTTTGGCGACATCCGCGGGAACGGGAAAGACATTATCTTCGCTCATGGCGAAAGCTCCTCCACAAAGTATAAGCTGTTTTTGTTTCCCGGATTATCTCAGAATTTCAGGACGAAACAAGGGGCAGACCCGGAAACGGAACGCCTGCAGGCTCATGGTTCTCTATCGTTTTAAAGCGTCACGAAAATTTCACCATCTTGGACCTGGGCCGGGAACGTATTCAGGCCCGCCCCCTTGCAGGGCCCTTCGATGCAAACGCCGTCATGAATTTGAAACAGGGCGACGTGATTGGAGCAAAGAATATATTTTTGTTCGGCATCGAGAAATTGCCCCTCTTTGAAATCCAATGGCAGGCGGCGGTGAGGGCAGCTGTTTTCATAAACGTATACGGTATCTTTTTGGCGGATCGCCATGAGGCGTAACGTCTGGTTCTTGTAGGGTACTTCGAAGCCCGCCGAACCCGGGTCCGGGATATCGGCAAGCGCGCATAGTTTGTGATCATTCACGGTTTAATGCCGCCGAGCCCGCAAATAATTTTCCAGGATTTGGCGTCGATAGGCATGACGGAAAGTCGCGATTGGCGCACCAGGGCTAAATGTTCAAGGCGGGGGTCGTCTTTCACCTGCTGCAGCGTGACCGGTGTTTCAAGCGGTTTTAAGGCCTTGAACGACACCATGCCGAATTTGCCGGTCTTGTCGGTCGGGTCCGGGTGATATTCCTTCACCACTTCCAGCGTGCCGACGACCTGCTTTTCGTTGACCGAGTGGTAGAAAAAAGCCTTATCACCTTTCTTCATCTCTTTCATGTTGTTGCAGGCTTGATGGTTGCGCACACCATCCCAAGGCTCAATTCTTTTCTTCACGTGGTCCTCCCAGGACCAGGCGTTCGGTTCGGATTTAACCAGCCAATATTTCATTGCGTCTATCCTTCATTCATCAGTCATGTGGCACGACTTTACGAAACGGTTTGATCACCGTTGATTCAAATAATCCGGCTTTTTGGTATGGGTCATTGGCGCAAAAGTCATCGGCGCCGGCCCGGTCTGGAAAGTCGATCAGAAAAACGCTGCCGGTCATGCCTTCACCGTCTTCGGTGAGTGTCGGTCCGGCGGCGACAACTTGATTTTCAAATTGTTTCATATAGTCGAGATGGCGCGGGCGGTTGGCCATTCGGACTTCTTTGCTGTCGGGCTTATCGATGCAGTAAATAAAGTAAAGCATGAATGATCCTATCGGGGTGTATGTCTATGTGTTGTTTTTTGCCAGAGGATCCTCTTCGCCGTAAGGCCGCGCAAGCAAGCCTTTGATGGTCGCGTCGATATCGGCAAAATGGTTCAGCACGTCATCGACGGCGAGGCAAATCGGCATATCAACGCCGAGACGTCCGGCAAGATTGGTAAGGCTTGAAGCGGTGTAAACGCCTTCGGTGACAGCTCGGCGTTCGGCTAAAATCTCATCCAAAGCTTTCCCTTGGCCGAGGGCGACACCGAGTGAAAAATTACGTGACTGCATGGCATTGCAGGTTAATGTGAGATCGCCAATGCCTGAGAGGCCCATCAATGATTCCGCGTGCGCGCCCATGGTGACACCCAATCGGGCGATTTCAGCCAACCCTCTTGTAATTAAAGCGGCTCGAGCGTTTTCGCCCAATCCTTTGCCCTCGACGATGCCGCAAGCAATGGCCAGAACGTTTTTAACCGCCCCGCCGAGTTGAGCGCCGACGATGTCGGTTGAGCGGTATGTGCGAAATCGCTGCGTGCCTAAGGTATCGCACAGCATGGTTGCTACGGCTTCATCGGCACAAGCTAAAGTCACGGCCGTCGGTAATCCGTTGGCAACTTCAATGGCAAAAGTCGGCCCGGACAATACAGCCGGGGTTACGCCAGGCAGAGTGTCGGCCATTACTTCGCTCATCAATGCCGAGGTTTCTTGTTCCATGCCTTTGGCGCAAATGACGGCTGGTACGCCGGCTGGCCAAGTTTCTTTAAGCGAGCTCGTGACCGTGCGCAGATGCTGGGCGGGCATGACCAAAAGAACCGCATCGGCCTGGGCTGCTTCGGAAGCATCCGTGGTTGCGCGAATAGACGGGCCAAGTTTTACCCCTGGCAGGAAAACCGTATTTTCGTGTTGTGTATTAATGGCTTCGGCAACGTCTGGCTCATGCGCTTGTATCAGCACGTCACATCCCGCGCTGTGCGCAACAGAAGCGAGGGCTGTTCCCCAAGCACCGGCACCGATGATTCCAACTTTCGTCATATGATGATTTTACGCCTTAACGCCGGCGTATGCCACCGGCGGCGCATCCGGGTCTAACGGCCAACGGGGCCGCGGGGCAAAATCGAGTGCGTCCGTTAATCCTTCGTTGAGACGCTCGATACCCGCCCAGGCGATCATCGCTGCATTATCCGTACAGAGTTTTTGCGGCGGTGCGATAAAACGCATGCCTTCGGCTTTTGCTAATTCGGTGAGGCGTGTGCGGATATGGCTGTTGGCGGCGACACCCCCGGCGACAACGAGCGTATGCCCTGTGGGATTTTTCTCACGAAACAGTTGAATGGCGTTTGCCGTGCGATCGACCAGGACATCACCGGCCGCTTTTTGAAAGGACGCACTGACATCGGCAATATCCGTTTCACTGAGCGGTCCGTCCGGCAGTTTATCGATCGTTTGCCGTACCGCGGTTTTGAGGCCGGAAAACGAAAAATGACAACCCTCCCTGCCTTTCATGGGCCGGGGTAGATCGAACCGGTCGGCGTCGCCGGTTTTTGCAGCCTGTTCCAAAGCAGGGCCACCCGGATAAGGGAGCCCTAGCATCTTTGCCGTCTTGTCGAAGGCTTCGCCGAGGGCATCATCAATGGTTGTGCCGAGACGGCGGTAGCGATCGACGCCCTCGACGGTAAGCAGCTGACAGTGACCGCCGGAAACCAACAACAATAAATAAGGAAATTCGACGTCATCCACGAGCCGCGCACTTAAGGCGTGCCCCGCCAGATGATTGACGGCCAGAAACGGGACGCCAGCGACGCTGGCAATCGCTTTGGCGGTCATAACACCGACCAGAACACCGCCGATCAGGCCCGGTCCGCCGGTCGCCGCGACTCCCGCAAGGTCGCTATAGGCGATACCCGTTTGTTGCATAACCCGCTCAATTAAGGAATCGAGGTGATCGAGATGGGAACGGGCGGCCACTTCCGGCACAATTCCGCCAAAGGGGCGATGTTCTTCGAGTTGAGACAGCACTTCTTCGGCCAAGATGATCCGTTCGCCGCCGTCGAATTGGACCAAGGCTGCGGCCGTTTCATCGCAACTGGACTCGATTCCCAAAACAATCATCGAAAAACCCTTTAATGCTTGCTTCGTGGACTTTACTCTGAGCGCCGATATTCAGCCAACTTTCTCTCAATATTTTTTATGAACCAAACCTCACCATTTCGTATCGGTACCCGCGGCAGCCCCCTGGCCCTGGCCCAAGCCCGGCTTGTCCGGAACGGGCTTGAGGCCGTTCACGAGAATATTGTAATTGAAGAAGTGGTAATTAAAACAACCGGCGATAAAATTTTGGATAAACCGCTGGCCGATATTGGCGGTAAGGGATTATTCACCAAAGAAATCGATGCTGCCCTGTTAGATGGACGTATCGATTGCGCCGTGCATTCGGCTAAAGACGTGCCGACATGGCTGCCCGATGGTTTGATCATGCCGTGTTTTTTGCCGCGTGAAGATCCCCGTGATGTTTTAATAAGCGCGCAAGGTTCATCTTTGGATGATCTTCCGCCCGGCAGCGTTGTCGGTACGGCGTCGCTTCGCCGTCAGGCGCAAATTTTATTTCGGCGCAAAGACCTGAACGTCATACCGTTTCGCGGCAATGTCGGGACCCGATTGCAAAAATTATCGGATGGTCAAGCCGATGCGACATTGCTGGCCATCGCCGGATTGAAGCGGCTCGGAAAAACCGATATCAAATTTCACGTCATTGAACCGGAAAAAATTTTACCAGCCGCGGGTCAGGGTGCGGTTGGCCTGATGTGCCGTGCCGGTGATGACCGTACACAAGAATTATTAATGCCGATCAATGATGTGGACACATCGGTCTGTGTTTTGGCAGAGCGAGCCATGCTGGATATCCTGCAAGGGACATGTCATACGCCAATCGGCAGTCTTGCAATAATCAATGATGATAATATCTATATACGCGGCTGTATTGCGATGCCGGACGGCTTTGAACTGATTACTGCTGAACACACCGGTCATGCTAAGAGCGCTGTTGAAACAGGTCGTGAAATCGGTCGAAATTTAATGAGCCAAGCCGGCGCCAATTTTATGGCGGCGATCCGCTAGGAAATATTATGTCTCGTAAGGTATTAATCACACGGCCCGTCGAGGATGCGTCCCCGTTAAAAGCGCGCCTTGCGGTGATGGGCCTTGAGACATTGGAAAACCCGATTTTAAACATCGTTTATAATGATGAGAAGTCGATCAGCCTTGATGGTGTTCAGGCAATACTATTTACGAGTGCAAACGGCGTGCGTTCCTTCACGCGCTGTGATGACAACCGTTCATTGCCCGTGTTAACGGTCGGCAATGCTTCGGCACGCGCCGCTGAGGAAGCGGGCTTTCAGCAAGTCGAAAGCGCCGACGGTAATGTCGACGCCTTAGCGGCTCTCATCAATAAACGCTTGGATCCGAAAAAAGGAACGCTCCTTCATGTTGCGGCTTCGCGGGTTGCCGGTGATCTCGCGGAATCATTGGAGAAAGGCGGTTTTGATGTCCGGCGGGAGGTTTTGTATTCAGCCCAAGTCGCGGAACAGTTAAACGATAAGACGCAACAGGCGTTGAAAGATGGCCAGCTCGATGCGGTGTTGTTGTATTCGCCTCGGACCGCCATCGCATTCGTCTCACTTATTCGGGCGGCCGGTCTGGAAGAATGTTGCCGTACCGTGACGGTGTTTTGCCTAAGTTCAGCTGTGGCCAACGCAATCAGCATGATTGCCTGGCGCAGCATCGAAGTCGCGGTAAAGCCAAATCAAGACGACCTTCTTGATATGGTGTCGGCATGGTCGCAAGCATGATGAGTCTTCATATCAAAGCGGTATCACGATACATTTTATTACGCCGTTTAGATGTCAATCCTGATAAACTGCCAACAAAATTAACGGCAACGTAATGGCGGCAATATGGCAATAACTCCGAATTCCGGCGGTGGCTCAGATGACTCTGGCAATGGCGATTCCCATAAAAAGGAAAAACAGGATAAACAGGAAAAATCGGTGGCGAAAAAAGCTGTAAAAAAGAAAACGTTGACCAAGAAATCAACGGCGGCAGATCAACAGGCTGAAGCATCAAAGCCAGCTATAGTCGCCGGTGCGCGTACGGGACTATTAGCATTTTTCTGCTCTATTCTCGGTCTTGCTGTCTTCGCCGGCGCGCTCTATGGCACGGCACCTTTTTGGTATGACCATTTGAAAACTTACCTGCCGGCGGCTTTGAAAGATCCGTTTGACGATCCCCGGATACAAGCCGTCGCAAAAAAAGCCGGGGCCGTTGATGATCTCAAGCAGGCGCAGGCAAGCGATACAGTTGCCTTGAAAAAACTTGACGAAGAACGCACAAAAATTTCCGAACAACTAAATGTTTTGATGAAACGTTTGGATGCACAAGACCAATCGCTGAAATCGATGCGAAAAATGATTGAGGCAACCTCGCCTCCCTCTGATGCGGTTGATGCCGAAAGTTCTTTATCACGACTTTCGGCAAAACTGTCGCAGCTGGATACTAATAAAGGCGCGCTTGAAAAAATGCTTCAGCGCATTGCAAAGCTTGAACAAGATGAAAAAGAAATTGTTCGCATTACGAAAAGATTAAAAACGCTAGAAAAATCAGGCCCAAAAACGATGGACGCGGTAACCGGTGCTTCGGCGACGGTTCTGGCCGTTAATCAACTGCGTGATGCCATTCGCCAGGCCACACCGTTTAAAAAAGAACTTGGTTTGGTAAAGCGGTTATCAATCGGTAATGCGGATATGATGAAAGCGATTGCGATTCTCGAGCCAATATCGTCAGAAGGTTTGCCGACGGTTACCGTTTTAAAATATCAATTTACCAAAACGGCCCAAGATATCATCAAGGCCGCTCATCAAACCGCTGAGCAGTCATGGGTGGACCGTGTTATGAATCGGCTCAAAGGGCTTATCACCATTCGTAAAATTAAAAACGATGGTGATGTCACGCCGGGCGCATTGGTGTCGCGTGCCGAAGATGCTCTGGATAGCGGTCGTCTCGATGAGGCGTTGACGATATTAAGCAAGCTGACCGGAAATGCAGGGCAAGCCGCAGCTGCATGGATAAAAGCAGCCCGCTCACGGGTTGATGCTGAACGGGCGCTGGCTTCACTCCACGTTCAGGCCGTTGCTTTATTAGCGCCACAGCAAAACCAAACATCGGAAACCACCAAGTAATCGTATCAGGAGCCGTTATGTGGCGAGTGTTTTGGATTTTGGTATTTTTAGCACTAATTGCCGCTGCCGCCGGCTGGCTGGCGGATCATCCGGGCACATTGCGTCTCGAATGGTTAGGGTACCGAATCAATACATCTGTTGCAGTGCTGGTATTTATGGTTGCCGTGATTGCTATCTTAACGGCTGCTGTATACCGCCTTTGGATCGAACTGCGCCGGACCCCAAGACGCATTCTTAATCTCATGAAAGAACGCCGCCGGCAGCGGGGATATCATGCCTTATCGCAAGGGTTGGTTGCCGTCGCCTCCGGCGATATAGCGGACGCTAAACGTCAAGCCAAGCGGGCCGAATCCTTGCTGGCCGAACCGGCCATGACGCAACTGTTATCGGCCCAGGCCGCACAACTGTCCGGCGATCATCAGGCGGCGACTCGATTTTTCACAGATATGTTGGAGCAGCGTGAAACCTCGTTTCTCGGCCTTCGCGGCCTTCTGATGCAGGCGATCAAGCGTGGCGATCAGGCCGAAGCATTACACTATGCCGAGCGGGCGTTTGAACTTCAGCCAAAAAGCGATTGGGTCGCAAAAACGTTAATGAAGCTGCAGGTGCGATCGCAGCTTTGGCGTGACGCGGAACAAACGATTAAGGCGGCTTTAAAACACAAAGCCTTGTCGGCGGCTGATTCGCGTCAAGATCGCGTAATCATTCAATATCAACTCAGTCTTCTCAGCATTAAAAACCATGATGATGAGTCCGCACGAAAACATGCCGTTGAAGCCCATAAACTCATGCCGGGATTTATTCCGGCCGCTTTGCATTTAGCCGGCCTTTATATACGTGCCGGTAATCCGCGTAAGGCGGTGCCGGTTATCGAGGCTGTGTGGTCGGTTAATCCGCATGAAGCGTTGTTGGAATCCTATTGGGCCGCCACGGAATCGGGTGATGCCATGGCCCGGGTCAGAACGGCGCAGTTTTTAGCAAGCCTTAATCCGGATCACCGCGAAAGCAAGCTTGCTGTCGCGCGCGCGGCCTTGGAAGCGAAGCTATGGGGCGTGTCGCGTTCAAACCTTGAAACGGCTCTGCATGACAACGCCACGAGTCGGGCGTACCGCATGCTGGCCGACTTGGAAGAGGCTGAACATGGCGATAAAGACCGCGCCCGTGAGTGGCTGATGCGCGCGGCACAAGCGGACCCGGACCCGGCTTGGGTTTGCGATGATTGTGGCAACGCCATCGCCGAATGGCAGGCGTTTTGCGGAAAATGTGACGGTTTTAACGCGTTTGTTTGGCGCACGCCGCCCCGGATTGTGGCGCTGCCGGCCGGCGGTGATGGCTTGAAATTGCTGAATCAAGATACCCTTGGCGTGCCCTTGGTTGACGCTCAGGGAACACCACAGTAAGTATGGGCCTGACATACATAAGAGCCTTGATGTGCCGCCTTAGCTCAGTTGGTAGAGCATCGCATTCGTAATGCGGGGGTCGCGTGTTCGAGTCACGCAGGCGGCACCATTATTCAAAATTCATCTATCCTATTCGTTGTGGCGGGTTTAATCTCGGAATCCTTTTTTATATAAGGATTCTGTTATGCCGCTTTACGAAAATGGTCCTGTCCGTATTTGTTATGAAGAATTCGGTTCCGGCTTTCCGTTGTTGTTAATTTCCGGCGGGGGATTAGACGGCTGTATTAAAAAGCTGACGAACGATATGCCGTTTAATCCGGTTGAAGAATTCAAAAACGATTACCGGTGCATCGCCTTCGATCAACGCCACGCCAATGATGGTCAATCGTTTGGACCACTTGAAATTGACCGGCCATGGGAAGCCCATATAGATGATTGCTTAGGGCTGATGGATCATCTCGGTATCGACCGGTTCATGACCTTGAGTTTTTGTTTCGGCGGTCCTGTCACTTGGAATCTGCTGCGCCGCGCACCGGATCGTGTTGTTGCTTCGGTGATTGTGCAGCCAAGTGGATTTCGCCCGGAAGCTCCTGATTTTTTTTATGACGGTAACATGCAAAACTGGGGGCCGAGATTATATGAACGCCGTCCCGATGTAACCATGGAGATGATCGATGCGTTCCTCACAACCATGTACCGTAAGAATGCGGATTTTGTCTTTTCCGTCACCCGCGACGATGTGCGGAACTGTCAAGCGCCGGTGCTTATTTTACCGGATGATATTACGGCGCATCCCTATGACGTCGCGATGGAAACGGCGATGCTCGCACCAAATGCGCAAGTCAGCCTGTATCCCTGGAAAGATATTCCGGAACGCATTCCACTTGCGTTGCGCCACATTCGGATGTTTTTAAACACACATCGGCCAGAATAGGGAACCATGTCGCAAGCGTCACAACAGCATTCGACCGATACGGCATCACTGCATCTTGCCGATCACGGCTGGTTTTATGTCGGCGGCAACTACACGGGTTTGGATGATGCGGGCCCCATGGCCGGACAAATGTATGTGGAGTATTTCATTCCCGAAAATCAAACGCACCCCTACCCAGTGGTTATGTTTCACGGCGGCAGCCAAACCGGGACGAACTACACAGGGACGCCTGACGGCCGGCGCGGTTGGGCGCACGACTTTCTGCTCGCGGGTTATGCGGTCTATGTCATCGATCAGGCGGGGCGGGGCCGTTCAAATTATGCCGAATCGCTGTATGGCGATTACACCGGCGTCAAAGGTCCGGCGGCGGATTGCGAAATACGCTTTACGGCACCGGAAACCATCGGCAATTGGCCGAATGCGGCATTGCATACGCAATGGCCCGGTACCGGCGTGCATGGCGATGATGTTTTCGACAATTTTTTCGCTTCACAAGTTAACCAAATTGCAAACCGTTCGGTCGTTGAGGCCCTGAACCGCGATTCTGGTATTGCGTTGCTGGATCGCATCGGCCCGGCTCTTTTGTTGAACCATTCCCAATCGGGGCCGTTCGGTTGGCTGATTGCCGATCAACGTCCCGCTCTTGTTAAGGGGATTTTGGCCATTGAGCCGAACGGGCCGCCGTTTTTTGAGGTCACACTCACCGGTGGCGAGGATTGGTATCATTTCGCCGAGCAACGTAACCGTATCTACGGTATTGCTCATCAGCCCCTGACATTCGATCCCCCCGTAGCGGATCCTGCGGAACTCGACGTCATGCCGGACCCGAAACCGGCAGGCGAAGGTCGCGTTCAAGGGTTTATCCAAGGCGAGCCTGCGCGGTCCTTGCCGAACCTGCAGGGCATACCGATTATGATACTGGTCGGCGAAGCGTCCTATCACGCGACATACGATCACCTGACCAGCCGTTTTCTAACGCAAGCCGGCGTCGACCATGATTTCATCCGTCTCACGGACCATGGGATTATGGGCAACGGTCATATGATGATGTGCGAAATGAACAATCATGTGATAGCCGATTTTTTATTGGCCTGGCTCGACGCGAACGGCCCGGCGGGCTAGTTTGGCCGGGTTCATCAAACTGGGAGAAGGCAATGGCGGTTACATTCGAAAAGGGCGGGCTTACCAGTATTGCTGATGGGGTGCATGTGTTTGTCGGGCCCAAGGGGGATTCCAATAACGGTATTATCCTGACGGACGAAGGGCCCATCACCATCGATAGCCATGTAAAGAATTACGATACGTATATGGGTGCGCTTCGATCCTTGTCCGACAAGCCCGTTAATATCGCCATCAATACCCATGACGATGGTGATCATTTCTCCTTAAACCATGTTTTTCGCCGCGACGGGGCGACGATCATCGCTTCTGAAATTTGCCGATCGCGTATCGAAACGAAAATGGCGGACGAGCACTGGATTAACGATATCCGCGAACGGAACCCGGCAATGGCGGATGAAGTGAAAGACCCGGCGGAATTCATCCCCCATATCGGTTTGAAAGATCAGGCCAGCCTGAAAATAGGCGGCGAACGAGTTGAATTATTGTACATGGGGCACGGCCATTGCCCGGGCGACATGGTGGTTCACTTTCCCGAACGTGGCGTTCTATTTACCGGCGATTTGGTTTTTGCCGGTGTACATGGCCGCATGAAAACGACGGATGTCGAATCGATGATTGGTATTCTGGACCAGTTGCTGACAATTGATTGCGAAACCGTCGTTCCCGGCCATGGTGAGCCGCTCACGGGCGTTAATAAAGAAGCGATTGAAACGTACAAGCATTACACGATTTCAATGCGTGACCGTATCGCCGAGCTAATTGGCAATGGTGTATCGCCAGACCAACTCGCAAATGAATTTAAAGATTGGGAATACAAAGATTGGGGCCGACCACATCTTTTGCCGGTGTGTATCCAACATGTTTACAAGGATTATATTTGGCGGACCCGGTTCGATATATCCATTTACCGGCCGCTTGAGGCGGAAAAATAACGACGGCGAAAATTTTGATTGATGATGCAAACGACGGCACCGGTAGAAATCCGACTTCAAGGAATCAGCAAGGCTTTTAACGGCAATCGCGTTCTTGAGGGCATCGATCTAGAGATTTACCGCGGTGATATCGTTGCCATTGTCGGCGGCTCCGGCTGCGGCAAAACGGTTTTGCTGAATCATGTCCTTGGCCAACTCAAACCTGATTCCGGTCAAATTTTTGTCGCCGATCATGCCATAGCGGATGCGCCGTTGGTTGAGTTGACCGCGCTCGAGCCGGGTGAGATCGACCAACTTCATACCCATTGGGGCGTCGTTTTCCAGCGCAATGCACTGTTTTCGGGGACTGTTCTCGACAATTTCGCGCTGTGGCTTCAGGAAATTAAAAATCTTGAAGAACATGCCATCGTTTCGATCGCACAATCGTCCTTGGATGCGGTCGATTTGCCGAATGACCGGGACTTCCTCGATACCGCGGTTGAGAGTTTATCCGGCGGCATGGCAAAGCGGCTTGCCGTGGCGCGGGCATTATCGATGAATCCCATCGTTGTTTATTACGACGAGCCGACAACCGGTCTCGATCCGACCAGCGCCTCGCAGGTCCAAGATTTAATTTTAGCGACTCATGAGAAGCCCGGGCCCGACGAAACCATCCGAACCAGCATCATCATCACCCACGACAAGGATTTATTGAACCGGCTTCAACCGCGCACGGTCATGCTGCACGAAGGTAAAATATTCTTCGATGGGCCGTTTGAGGAATTTAAGGCGTCGGCATCGGATATTATCCGGCCGTATTTCGACCTCATGCCGGTTTTGCATAACCGGCCGGCTGTCTCGTGTTAAGCTTGTGCGCGTAACGCTTCTGCCTTCGCGACGAACGGCAGCAGTATATTGGCAATAAACACGGACGCGGCCAGGAAGAAAAAGGTGGATGTCAGACCGTAAAGGTCGGCAATCACACCGCCAATAATCGGCGCAAAGGTTCCCAACGCTGTTTCGGCCAAAAACATCATGCTGGTGACCGAGCCGTGCATTTTGACCGCCGATAGGTCCATCACCCAGCTTTGGATCACCGGTCGGGCGGCATAAATAAAGAACCCGAGGAATGCGACCCCGACGATAAATACCGTGGCATTACCGATAAACGGTAAGATGAGGAGGGTGATGTTCATGCCCCACATGCCGAAGTAGGCAATTTGCTTACGTCCGATTTTATCGGAAAGGATGCCCGCAATCGGTCCCATCACGGCGCCGGCCAGCATGATGATGCTGACCCCGGATCCGACAGCCAAGCCGTCGAATTTTAAGATATCGAGAAAATATAGCGGCAGAAAAATCAGGACTCCGTTTTGGGCAACTTTGCGAAAACCCGATACCGCAAACAAGGTGAGAACAGCTTTGTTGGTCAGCAATTCTTTGATGCCGTCCCAGTAGTCTTTCATTTTCGCCGATGAATCTTGTCCCTCGACGCGTTTGCCCGTTCGTCGAATACCGAGCATGATTAAGACGGCAATGATCGGCGGCAGGGCGCCGTTGATGATGGCGACGTCCCGCCAATTCATGGCCAAGGCCAGGGCCGGGATGGCAGCCGTCTTGTTCAGCATGATGCCGGCGGCGAACGGCCCGATGGCTTGCATCACGCTGGAGCCGAATCCATGCATGGCGACGGCGAATCCGCGCCGCTCGGGATAACGGATCGAAAGATACGACATGGCCGGCGGATGCCAGGACATGCTGGTCGCACCGATCACGCCCATCATCACCGCAATCATGAGATAGCTGTCGGTCAATCCCAAGGCCATCATGCCGCCGCCGCACAGCGCCAGGGAGACCGCCATCAAGAGAACGCGGCGGCCGAAGATATCGGCGGCGGCGCCACTTGGAATATTGGCAATAGCGGAGCTTGCATTAAAAATTGCCCAGAGGACCGTGACTTCGGTGTAGCTCCAGTCGAACTCTTTTTTCATGAACGGCACCATGACGAAGAGGATGGCCGTCACCCAATGCAGGCTGCCGTGGCCGACCGATATGGCAATGATCGGTGTTCTCGATTGTTTGAGTTCGCCGCTGGGTGTGGAGATCGTAGACATGATTTCTGGTGTAGCCCCTTTTCCTTAATCGTGCGATAAAAAAGGCGTCCGGCGATCCGATGGAATTGAAATAACCATTGCAAACGGCGTATGAACGCGCATGTATAGGCAAGAATCAAAGGGCCGAAAACATAGGATCGGACATGAGCGACGAAATTGTGGATGAAGGCGATGACGTCTTTCAGGTCATCACGGCCAATCGGCTGAGCGATGGGCACGTGGTTTATTTAACCCAATTAGACGGCGAATCGGGCTGGACGACCCGCGCGCAAAGCTCGACCGTTTTTGCCGCCGGTGAGGTCGAAAAAGCTTTATAGGCTGCTGAAAAGGACGTCACCGCCAACGTCATCGTCAATCCTTATGCCACCGAAATCACCGGTAAGAACGAACCCTTGGGTGCCAAGGAAACACTCCGTTCCGCCGGCGGGCCCAGCGTTCGTTTCGGCGAGACCCGCGTTGTGCCGAAGGACCCGGATTACACGATTTAAGCCGCCGAAAGTCCCTGTTGCGCTTAAACGGATTTAAGTTCTTAACTATTTGAATTCATTATAATTTACTAGGCCCCTGCGACCGGGGGATTAGCGCCGGCGGTGGAATTATCACTGTTTCTTGCCTGTAAAACTTCATATGTAGTAGCATCCTTGATTGACGGCAGAATTGAGCCAAAAGATTGAGTTTTTTGAGCTGGGATTGGTCCTTCAGTGATGAGTCACCCACAACCGCAGTTGAATGAAAATTTATGACGAGGCTCTCTTGGGCTAACCCGTTTTGATCGGTGCCTAGTATTTTATTAATCATTTCGGATTACTTATGAAGAGCCTTCGCAAGGCACGGAACCGCTTAATGGGAAATAGAAGAAAAGGCAAAAGCACCGTGGGCAGCGTAACAAAAAAGCATTCATATACAATAACTTGCTCTAGTTCATTTCGAGACCGAATCGAGAAGCTGGCGGCCCGCCGGCAGGTCAATGTGGGCGACCTTGCCCGCTCGGTCCTGTTGATGGTCCCCTACGAAACGATCGTGAAATATCCCGACCCGGGCGAACCCCATAGCGAGGACCGTGAGACGGTCATCCTGAAATCTGGTTCGTCGAAAGGACGCATTTGGCGGCGCAAACCACGTTTGCAGGTGCGCATGAGCCCTGGTGTTGATTCGAATCCCATCCGCCGCGCGTTGGCCATGGCGCTTGCGATGGAACAAGGCGAGTTGGATATTTATTTGGAACAGGTCAAACCGGGTAAGGCACCGGCGCCGGAAGTCGCCAAGCAGGCGGAAGCGGAAGTCGAGCGGTTGCGCACGATCGTGTCGGCTTTGTGTTTTGATCCTTTGCCAAACGGTATCCAAACCCGGGAAGAGGCACTGCATGTTCTCGGATTTGCGCCCGGGCGCAAACCGGACAACCGGAGCGTAAAAGCCCGCTTTCGTATGTTGGCGGCGATTCACCACCCGGACAGTCCTTACGGCAGTCATCAGCGGATGAGCCAACTGAACGCCGCCATGGATCACCTGCGCCAATCTCTTTATTAAGCCATACGGTTGAGAACATAAAAAAAACCGCCCGGTTTGAGCCGGGCGGTTTGATATTGGATCAGCTGGTCCGTTAGCGGCGGTCGCCGAGCAGATGGAGCAGCATGATGAAGAGGTTGATGAAGTCGAGATAAAGGTTGGTTGCACCAATAATCGCCTTTTTGGTGTAGGTCTCGCTATCATCGGATTCAAGATACATGGCTTTGATCCGTTGTGTGTCGTAAGCCGTTAAACCGACAAAAACGATCACGCCGATGACCGAAATCACAAAGGCCATGGCCGAACTCTTCAAGAAGATATTGACGATCATGGCGATGATAATGCCGATTAGGCCCATGAACAAAAATGACCCCCAGCCGGACAGGTCTTTCTTCGTGGTATAGCCGTAAAGGCTCATCGCGGCAAAGGTGCCGGCGGTAATGAAGAATACCCGGGCGATCGAGACGCCGGTATATTGCAGGAAAATCGATGCCATGGAGAGGCCCATGAGCACGGAAAAAACCCAAAACACAATTTGAGCCGTGGAGGCTTTCATATGCTCAAGACGCGCACTCAGAAAGAAAACCAATCCGATAGGTGCGAGGGCAACGACCCAAAAGAGTGGCGTGCCGAATATGGCCTGGGTCATCGCTTGGGATGAAGCCGTTAAGTAGGCAACGATACCGGTGAGGGCGAGGCCAGAGGCCATATAGTTGTAGACCTGCAGCATATACTCGCGGAGGCCGGCGTCGATTCCGGCGGCGTGCGCCTCGGCCGGACTCATGGAGTCGGTGCGTGAGCCATAACGTTGATTCGGTTCCAAGGACATATCTAACCTCTTGTAAACGATGAAAAAACCTTCGCCGCTAATATGGCATGGTTCCAGTTGAAATCAATAAGCGATCACGTTTCAATTCCCGAATCGGTGGCGGTCATATTCTGTAACACATTGATTCTACATTATAAAATTAAAGTATCTCAATTGTGACGAAAATTTAATGTTGCGCGGGCGGTCATTTCATTACGAAGCACCAAATAATGTGTGTTAGGAAGATTCTGACGATTCTTCAAAGCGTTGCCGGCCTTGGTGCGACATGACTGAAATTCGAGTTGCTCACGCAGCACATGACGATTGGAGCCTGGCCGCGCAAGCATGTACGGATCTACTTGCGGAAACGAACATTACGTCCTCGTCGCTGGGTTTTGTGTATGCAACGGATTATCTCGCCGACGACTTAAAAAATATTCTCTCTCATTTATCGGAACAAACGGGCATCGATCATTGGATCGGCACCGTCGGTATGGGGGTTTGCGCCGGCGGACAGGAGTACTTTGACCGGCCCGGCTTGGCTGTGATGACGCTCCCGGTGAATGAAGATGATTTTCACATTGTTCAAACGATCAATGATGATGAACAGGGCCTGCCGGCGGATGTTGAGCAATGGATACAATCGACGCCGCCGTTGCTCGGAATCGTTCACGGCGACGGAAATAATCCGAAAATTCCCCAGATTATCAATATGCTTGCCAAATCGAGCGGTGGATTTCTTGTCGGCGGTCTGACGGCATCCCGGCGGACCGGTTATCAAATCGCCATGACGCCGAGTGACAATGGACTCACCGGTGGCGGTCTCTCCGGCGCCTTGTTTTCTCCGGCCGTCGAAGTCGCCACGGGTCTTTCGCAAGGGTGCAGTCCGATTGGTGACAGTCATATCGTTTCAGATTGTGTCGATAATGTCATCGTCGGGATCGACGGTGAAAATGCCCTCGAAGTTTTTAAAAAAGATATTGGGGATGTCTTGGCGCGCGATTTAAACCGCATCGCCGGTTATATTCATGCCGCTTTTCCCATCGAAGGTTCCGATACGGGAGATTATCTCGTGCGCAGCCTTGTTGGGATCGATCCGGCGCAAGGTTGGCTGGCCGTCGGTGGTGAAATTAATCCGGGTGACCGAATTATGTTTGTCCGCCGTGACCCGCAATCGGCGGAAGAAGATCTCACGCGCATGTTGGATAAACTTCGCGAACGGTTGCCGGGACCACCCAAAGGCGGGGTGTTTTATTCGTGCATTGCGCGCGGGCCTAACATGTTCGGCGCGGAAGGACGTGAGGTCGCTATGATTCACGATATTCTTGGGGATTTTCCCCTCGTCGGTTTTTATGCCAACGGTGAAATTTCGAATAACAGACTGTATGGCTATACGGGCGTGATCGCCCTCTTTATGTGAGTGAAATTTTAAGTCATGCGCTTATTTATTGGTTTAGCCTTGCCTGAAAACATTCGATCAACCTTATCGGCGGTTCAATCCGGCTTGCCCGGAGCGAAGTGGGTTAAGCCTGAGAACTTCCATATGACGTTGCGTTTTATAGGGGATACGGAACGGCGGGTAGCGGAGGATATTGATTCTTCATTAAGTGATATCCGTGTGCCGGCTTTCGATATGAAATTATCCGGCCTCGGCTGTTTCGAAACAAAAGGCCGGGTCCGGTCTTTGTGGGTTCAAGTGTTAAAATCCGAGCCCTTGAAGCGGCTTCACGAAAAGATCGAATCCGCCGTCGTGCGCACGGGTTTCGAGCCGGAACGCCGGAAGTTCAAACCGCATATCACGCTGGCACGGTTTAAAGGCGGTGCATCGTCGGACCGGATCGGCATGTTCATGGAAACCCATAACGGTATTCAAATCGAGTCGTTTACCGTCAATCAATTTACGCTGTTTCGCAGCCATCTTGGCGGTGAAGGGTCAGTTTACGAGCCTTTGGCCGAATACGAATTGTACGAAGAGATTATGATTGGGGCTTAAGACGGGATTGCGATTGAATGTGTTCAAGCAGCCCCTGAGATGCCTGTTCGATTAAATCGAGGACCAACTCGAAGCCTTGAGAGTCACTGGTATAAGGATCGGGAATATCCGTACGGTCCGCACCAGGCGCGTATTCGAGAAACAATCGAATGCGATTTTCAAAACCGGCCGGGCATTGACGTTTTAATTTTACCAGATTGTCGTTGTCCATCGCGATAATGTAGTCAAAACGTGCGAAATCATCTTCGCCTGTTTGCCGTGCGCGCAAATTTGTTAGGTCAATGCCGCGTGCCTTGGCGGCGGCTTGCGCGCGCTGATCTGGCGGTTCGCCTAAGTGATAAGCGGATGTGCCGGCGGAATCGATATAAATCTGTTCGCTTAAGTTATGTTGTCTGATGAGATTGCGAAAAACACCTTCCGCCGTGGGCGAACGGCAAATATTACCCAAACACACGAATAGAACGTTTACGGCGTGATCCTGCGGTATGGTGGTCATAACGGTGATTTAACTTGAACGATTGATGGGTTCTCGTTCTATCATAGACAGCAAACCGGAATAGAAAAGAGCGCCGAATGGCAAACATGAAATTATTCAAACTCAGCGCCTGCGGCACGGGCATTATGGCCGTCTGCTGTTTCACGCCGGTATTGGTCATTCTTTTTAGCGCGGTTGGTTTGTCGGCATGGCTCGGTTGGCTCGATTATGTGTTGCTGCCGGCGCTTGCTATTTTTTTCATACTGACTGTCATTTTCGGCGTGCGTGTTTACCGGGAAAAACGCCGGGCCGGGGAGTCGTCATGATTGCGTTGAACTCGGTGATTACATGCCCCAACTGCGGTCATCAGGAAACAGAAATCATGCCGGATGATGCCTGTCAGTATTTTTATGACTGTAAAAATTGCAGTAAAGTCCTTAAGCCCGAGCCTGGAGATTGATGTGTATTTTGTTCTTATGGCACCGTGCCGTGCCCACCCATTCAGGAATCAAACGCAGGTAAATGAGTAAAATTGAATCGAAAAATATCGTTATTTTGACCGGCGCCGGGATTTCGAAAGAATCCGGACTGAAAACCTTCCGCGATCCGGACGGCATTTGGGCGCAACACCGAATCGAAGACGTTGCGACGCCGGATGCCTTCAAGCGAAACCCGGAACAAGTGCAGGCGTTCTACAACATGCGCCGGGATAAGCTTTACACCGGTAATCTGGAGCCCAACGCCGCGCATTTGGCTCTCGCTAAGCTTGAGCAAGAGTGGCCGGGCGATGTGTTTTTGGTGACTCAAAACGTCGATAACCTGCATGACAAGGCGGGATCAAAAAATCTCCTGCATATGCACGGCGAGTTGTCCAAGGTGAAGTGCAACGCCTGCGGTCATACTGTGCCCTGGGAAGGCGATCTTTCGACCGAAGACGTGTGCGAAGCGTGTAATACGCCGGCACTGTTGCGTCCGGCGATTGTGTGGTTCGGCGAAATGCCTTTGGAGATGGACCGAATTATGGCCGCTTTAACGGATTGTGATTTGTTTATGTCGATCGGTACGTCGGGCAATGTTTACCCGGCGGCTGGATTTGTGCAGGAGGCCCGCATGAACGGCAAGGCACATACGGTGGAGTTGAATTTGGAACCATCGGAAGGTGCCTCGCTGTTTCACGATTCCCGTTACGGCCCGGCGACCGAAGTGGTGCCGCAATACGTCGACGAAATTTTGCGCGATGGCTGGGCTTAATTCACTTTTAAAGGACATCCGGGCCTGCCGGATTTGCGAGCAGCATTTGCCGCTGGGTCCCAACCCGGTGATCCGTGCTTCGAAAAGCGCAAAGATTCTTATCATCGGCCAAGCGCCGGGGACGAAGGTTCATAATACGGGGCTTTCCTGGAACGATGCATCGGGAGACCGCTTGCGTGATTGGATGCAGGTCGATCGGGAGACGTTTTACGATGAAAGCCGCGTCGCCGTGATGCCGATGGGATTGTGTTATCCAGGGCGGCAATCGAAGGGCGGCGACAAACCGCCGCGCCCCGAATGCGCGCCGCAGTGGCACGATCCGGTACGCAAACAATTATCCAACGTTGAGCTGATTTTCCTCGTCGGCAGTTACGCGCAAAAATATTATCTCGGCAAACACCGCAAAAAAACTATGACTGAAACGATCAAGGACTGGCGGGATTATTTACCGGAATACATCCTGACCCCGCATCCGAGCTGGCGAACCACGTTTTGGCTCAAGGAAAATCCCTGGTTTGAGAAAGACGTCTTGCCGGAATTGCGTAAGCGGGTGAAGAAGCTACTGAAAACTTGAATAACTTACTTTTTGCCGAGCCGAAGCCGAAGGGCATTGAGTTTGATAAAGCCTTCGGCATCCCGTTGATCGTACACTTGATCGGCTTCGAAGGTGGCGATGTCTTCGTCGTACAAGCTGTTCGGTGATTTCCGTCCGGTGACGATGACATTGCCTTTAAAGAGTTTCAGGCGGACCGTGCCGGTTACGTTCTTTTGCGACTCATCAATGGCGGCCTGCAACATTTCGCGTTCCGGTGCGAACCAGAAACCGTTGTAAACGAGTTCCGCATAGCGCGGCATCAACTCGTCTTTGAGATGTTGTGCCGCTTTATCGATGGTGAGTGATTCGATGGCCCGATGTGCATGCAAAAGGACCGTGCCGCCGGGGGTTTCATAAACACCGCGGGATTTCATGCCGACAAACCGGTTTTCAACGATATCGGCCCGGCCGATACCATGCTGCCCGGCGATCTCGTTGAGCTTCGTCAGCAAGGCTGCCGGTGTCAGTTTTTTACCATCGATGGCTACCGCATCGCCTTTTGTGAATTCGATTTCGATTTCGACAGACTGATCGGGCGCGGCCTCGGGTGCGACGGAACGCCGAAACATGGATTCATCGGGCGCGGTCCAGGGGTCCTCGAGCGCCTTGCCTTCATATGAGATGTGCAACAAGTTCGCGTCCATCGAATAGGGCGCTTCGCCGTGTTTATCCTTCGGCACGGAAATCTGATGGGATTGCGCGTATTCAATAAGCTTCGTGCGCGAATTGAGATCCCATTCCCGCCATGGTGCGATGACCTTGATGCCAGGTTCAAGCGCGTAATAGCCGAGCTCGAAGCGGACTTGGTCATTGCCTTTGCCAGTGGCGCCATGGGATACCGCGTCCGAGCCGGTTTCGCGCGCAATTTCGATTTGTCGCTTGGCAATCAACGGCCGTGCGATCGATGTACCAAGCAAATACGTTCCTTCATATAAAGCGTTGGCCCGAAACATCGGGAATACGTAATCGCGGACAAACTCTTCGCGCAGGTCTTCGATATAAATTTCTTTCACGCCGTGTTGTTCGGCCTTGGCCCGGGCTTCCTCGACCTCTTCACCTTGGCCGATATCGGCGGTAAATGTGACCACGTCGCAGGCGTAGGTATCCTGCAGCCATTTTAAGATGACCGACGTATCCAGCCCGCCTGAATAGGCGAGGACGACTTTTTTAACCGATGTGCTCATAACGTGATGCGTTTCATTGTATCCGGAAAACAATTTCGCCGGGAAAAAGAGCGCCCCCTATAGGGGATTTAGCGTTAAAGGGCAACTCTAGCTACCGAGTTTAGCGCCCTTATCAATACTGAATTCATTGGCCGCGATTTTACCTTCGCCTTCGGGCCGTACGCGTTTAACCAGGATTTGCCCGCCGTCGGCGGCGACTAGGAAGCCTTCATCGGTGGTGTCCGTAACCGTTCCCGGTTTTCCAGCGTCCCCGCCGACTTTTGCCGAATCGAAAATATCGATTTTTTTGCCGCCGAGCGTTGTCCAGGCGCCGGGTGCGGGATTGGTTCCGCGAATGAGGTTGTAAACCTCATCGACCGGTTTCGACCAATCGATTTCGGCGAGGTCTTTTTTAAACCAGCTTTCGTAGGTCGATTTCGAATGATCCTGTTCGATGCGCGGCGCCTTGCCCTCCTTGACCAGATCTATGGATTCGATCATGGCATCGACCCCCATGGGAAACAGTTTATCAAAATAAACCGTACCTAAGGTGTCGTCGGGTGTGATCTCGCATTCCTTTTGCATCAGGATCGGTCCTTCATCGAGGCCGTTATCTGGCCAGAAGATTGACAGACCGGTTTTCGTCGAGCCTTGAACGATGGGCCAATTGATGGAACTCGGCCCGCGGTGCAGCGGCAGCAGCGAAGGGTGATATTGAATCGTATCGTGTTTCGGCAGATATAGAATTTCTTCCGGCACGAACAGTGTCACAAACGCCATCACGCCAAGGTCCGGTTCGTAAGATGCGACCAATTCGCGGGCTTCTTCAGTTTTATAAGAGGCTGGCTGGTGTACCGGCAGACCTTTTTCAAGGGCGAATTCTTTTAAGGGGTCAGCCCGGCTGCCTTTATCGGGAGCGCAAAAAACGGCCACGACATCGTCGCCACGTTCGAGCATTTTTTCCAATACCGATTTCCCGAAGGCTTGTTGTCCATTGATGATGTAGCGCATGGCACTCCCCATTTGGTTTTCATTCGCGTTGATCGCATCCAGCACCGTGATACAGGAAAACGGTAGCCGAAAAAACCCGCCCCGTGCCGGGGGGGCACGCGGGGCGGGTTATGTGCCCCGAAGAGAAACCGGTTCTGGACGGCAGGGTGTCCGCACCGAAAGGGGCAATTCGTCATGCTGTTTTAGGACCACATGGTCCATTTATAAATCTACTGGTCTGGGACTGCTAAGTCCAGATAGAAAGTTTCTGAAAATCAGAAACATATCAATGTATTAGGGAAATCCCTTAAAACTTTACCGTAAGCCTAGGGGAAACCCTAGGTTTGTGGCTGCGGCGCCAGCGCCGAAGGGGTGGGGCGGCGCGATTTGATGCTTTCGGTGCGAAGTTGTCCACAGGCCGCCAAAATATCGCGTCCGCGCGGCATGCGGATCGGAGCGGAATATCCGGCCTTATTTAGGATTTCTGAAAACCGCCTCATGGCATTGTTGCTTGAACATTCGTAAATGGAGCCGGGCCAAGGGTTGAAGGGTATCAAATTAAATTTGGCCGGGATTCCCGCAACCAATTGCGCGAGCTTACGGGCATCGTCCTCGGAGTCGTTGATGCCTTTCAGCATGACGTATTCAAACGTAATCCGCCGAGCGTTGCTAGCACCCGGATAATCACGACAAGCCTGCATCAATTCGGCGATCGGGTATTTTTTATTGATCGGGACTAGGACGTCTCTCAATTCATCCGTCACCGCATGCAGACTAATCGCCAACTTGACGCCGAGTTCATGGCCAACCTTTTCGATCATTGGCACGACCCCCGATGTTGATAGGGTGATCCGCCGTTTGGACAGAGCAATACCTTCTTGGTCCATGATGATCGTCAGCGCCTTGGCGACGTTGTCATAATTGAACAGCGGTTCACCCATGCCCATCATGACGATATTCGTCAGCAGACGGTCATCGCGGTCACTTGGCCATTCGCCGATGGCATCGCGGGCGACCATGAACTGGCCGACGATTTCAGGTGTACTGAGATTGCGTACCAGCCGTTGTGTGCCGGTATGACAAAAGGTGCAGGTGAGGGTGCAGCCCACTTGAGAAGAGACACAAAGGGCACCACGGTCGTCTTCGGGTATAAAGACGGTTTCGGCTTCGTGGCCATCTTCGAATTTCAAGAGCCATTTGCGCGATCCGTCTTCGGATTTTAAATCGGATGAGGGTTTTGGGCGTTCGACAGTAAAATTTTCAGTAAGTTTTCGCCGCAAGTCCTTTGCCAACGTCGTCATGTTGGCAAAATCGGTTTCCCCTTGATGATAGATCCAATGCCAAAGCTGCTTGGTACGAAACGGTTTTTCACCGAGCTCTGTCATCACGCCGGCAAGTTCCTCGCGTGTTAAGCCAATCAGATTCGCACGTTCAAAAGTCATAAAGTTTTGCCTGTTCGCTGTGATTTATATCATCACACAACGCATCGTAATGTGCCTGAACGTTTTATTTGCTTGGGCAAGCTTTGTTAATGGCATTCAGCGCGGCGGTAAATCCTGACAGGGAATAGGTGTCCGTTGTTTTCGTTCCGCGGCCGGATATCCCGGTAATGATCATCAGCGAGCCTGCTCGCATGGCTGCAACCAATTTATTATCACCGGCTTTATCCCGGGCCCAAGCAAAGTCTTTGTCTGTAAATAACGAAAATCGTTGCGAGCCGATGTTCACGGTAACGTCGCTGCCGTTTTTATATACATAACCAGCTTTTATGCTGACAACATTGCGGGTTTTTTCCGCTGGACGATGGGTTACGAGGACATAAGTCTCGCCGCGTTTTTTATATTTTCCGCGTTGTTTATTTGGTGTGCTGCCGATGTAGCATACCTTATTGCTGCCTTCGGATTTGACGAAGGCGCTCCAGGCGCCGAAGTTGTTGATTAGCTGAGCCTCGAGAGGCTGCATCATCATCACGAGCAAAAACACCGCTGCAATGCCACCTTGAAAAATGCCGACAATCGGTGATTTTTGAAAAATATTTTTCATCTTTATTACATAACGCCGGTTTTACGTCTTGCCAAGTGTGCCCGGTTCCTCGGCATCGTTTCTGGAATCGATATTCGGCGGTTGGGCCCGAAAAGGTTCCATTGCCGCGCGATTTTTTGGCTCACCGAATACCGGTTCGGGCAACTCTTCAACCGGCGCGCCCGTCGCCACAGGCCGTGGCGCGAACCGCCCGAGACTGATCATGCGGTCGTACATCACAAGTGCACCGGCTAAAGCTAAATTAATACTGAATTTTGTCGGAATTTTGACGATGTAATCGCACCGCTCCGTCAACACCGGGCTGATGGCGCCGCGCTCGGGACCAAGAATGTAAGCGGCGTTTTTAGGGTGATGAAAACTCGGGAGCTCGATAGCCGTATCGGTGATTTCGATACCTACCATGGAACACCCCTGGGGCAGGACCATGCTCTCGGTATCGGGAAAGGCATAAAACGGCAGATGAGACGTGGTGTCGGAGGTGTCGGCCTTGGTGCCTTCGGCACGGGCGTAATATGCGGCAACCGTAAATACGAAGCTCGCGCCAAAGGCGTGCGCAGTGCGAAACAGGCTTCCGACGTTCATGGCCTTGCTGACGCCTTCGATACCGATGCCAAAATAACCGCGCATGATCCGGCCTATGATTTGTTGTCAATCAGTGAGTTGATGAATTCAGCAAGCCGAATATCCCGCTCGCTGACACCGTCCGCATCGTGGGTGCTGAGTGTGATGTCGACTCGGTTATAAACATTAAACCATTCAGGGTGATGGTCCATTTTCTCCGCCATGAGCGCAATGCGCTGCATAAAACCGAACGCTTCATTGAAATCTTTGAATTTGAAACTTTTTTCAATGGCATCCCTGCCGTTTCTATCCGTCCAGCCGGATAATCGCTGAAGCGCTTTGCTTCGGTCTTCCATTGATAGTTTTTCGACCATCGCCGCCCCCGATCGGTTGCTTTATTAAGTTCAATACCATGGCGCCGCTTGGCCGAACGGTCAAGGCGCGTTAAAGTTTGCGGATGAGCGTTGAAATATCAAGCCGCGCCACGTCCGGTGGGTTGGAAAGAATCGCCCAAGCGGCCATTGAAAGCATACCTGATGAACTGCGCCAGCACATCCGCGACGTCGTGATTCGTATCGATGATTTTCCGGGAGATGCCGTGATGGCGGAAATGAATCTATCGAGCCCCTACGATTTACTGGGCCTGTATCAGGGCATTTCATTAGACCGCAAAAGCGTTTCCGATCCGATGCCGGACGTCGATATGATTTTTCTCTATCGTGAGCCCATCATGGTTTATGCTGAACAAACAGGAGAAGCCTTGGAGCGGGTTGTCCGTCATGTGTTGATTCATGAAATCGGACATCACTTCGGGTTATCTGACGACGATATGCGCCGGATCGAAAAGCAAGATTAATTCGACAAAGGAGGTATCCGTTCATGGATGCCAACGCACCGGGACAAGACATCTTTGTCACCAGCGATAAACGGAGAATCAATCTAAGCGCCGATTGGTTTAATGCGAAAGCCTGGCCCATGAATATCGGATCCTACCAGGAATTCGTATTGCGCGTCATCGTACCGCAAGTCAGTGATAAGTCTGCTCATCAAAAAGAAGTTTATCCGAAAGGGTTTGGCTGGTTTCTAAAAAAACTTGTCACGCCGGAAGTAATTTATCACATGTTGCGTGAATGCGGTGCCGATCTTGGCGGTGTGAAACGAATGCTTGATATTGGCACCGGTCCGGCCATCATTCCTCGGGCGTTTAAATTGTTAGGCGTTTGTGACGAGGCCTATGGCGTCGATATCCAGGACCGTAGCGGCGATTTGCCGGATCCGCAATTCATGCAGCTGCTGAATTTCATACAAAATAATCTACTGGAAGACAGTCATGGTTCGTTAACTACGGAGCTTTTGAAACGGGGCGATTCGCTGACGGCGTGGACGACGCCGTATGGTCTCTTGATCAACGCAGACTTATCGAAAAATTTTTCTTTAGATGATTACCGCACGTGTCATTTTCTTGATTACGAGTTAACCGGCGAACCGTTTGATCTCATCGTGACGTATACTGGTATGTGTTATTTCGATATGGACGATTATTTTGAAAAAATCGTCAACATGCTTTCGCCGGGCGGTATCCATTATGTGATGGATACGAATTACTATCATGTATACGGTGAATCTTTAGAGTTGCCGATGGATGCTCCCTGGCTTCATGCGCGCGTCACGAAAGAGGATCTGTTCCGGTATTATCAGGAAAAACGGCCGAAGCTGTTTCCTTATATCGAGCAGGGATTTTTTACTAAAAACACCCATTACACGGTGCGCGATGTGATCCATTGCGCCCGGCAACATGGGCTTAAGTTGCTAGGGTATCGTCGAAGCTACCGTGAATCGGAGTTGGAAACGTTTCAATATTCTTCCGGCGATAATTTGAAATTCGCCGCGAAAACAGTCCTCGAGGATTGCCGGGTTCTGAATCCTCAAGTGGAATTGGTGGATTTTCTCACGCAAAACTGGACGGCCGTTTTTCAAAAAGACGGCGCCTAAAGCCACTTATTAATATTAAGAAAATGGTGGAGCCGAGGGGAATCGAACCCCTGACCTCTACGTTGCGAACGTAGCGCTCTCCCAACTGAGCTACGGCCCCATAACGCCCCGCAATTATGGGTCAGGTTTCCGGCGCAAGACACGGCCGGCTGCGAGGCTGGCGGATAATGTGTTCGCCGGGGGCCGCCTGTCAAGATTTTGCATTTAGCCGGCTCGGCCCGTGTGCCCGGATGGGAGGGCCGTGGCCGATTTCGGCACGGTGCTATCGGCAATTATTTTTGAGGGCCATATCAGATTTGGGCAATAGGCGGGGCGAAGTAAGGCTGATCGGGTACAGCTTCACATAGACATCGCTTGCACGGCGGCGATCCGAAAGTTAGGTTAAATAAAGCTTTCAAGATGGAGACTTACCACCAATGGATGTCATAACCGGCCCGGTTCTCAGAATAGTCATCACCATTGTCGATCTCTATATGTGGATCATTATTATCGGCGTGGTTTTAAGCTGGCTTATCCATTTTAATGTCATCAACACATCCAACCGGTTTGTTTATCTAGTTGCCGACTTTTTGTACCGTATGACCGAGCCCGTGTTGGGACGCATTCGCCGGTTTTTACCGAATCTCGGCGGTATCGACATCGCACCCCTAATCCTGATTTTGGCCTTGATCCTTCTCAGAGACATCCTAATTCAGTTAGCGTATAAAGTCGTCTGAGGGGCTCAGTAACCGTTCACATAACGTAAATGATATTCGGAAGACAATATGGCGAATGCGACCATTATTGACGGCAAGGCTATTGCGGCGAAACTCAGCCGTAAAATCGCCAAAAAAATAGACCGGCTTCAGGACTCATGTAATTTAACACCGAACCTGGCGGTCGTTCTCGTCGGCGAAGACCCGGCTAGCCAAATCTATGTGCGAAATAAAAACAAACAAGTCGAAGAAGTCGGCATGACGTCTTCGCAGCACGACCTGCCGGCGGACATCGGTGAAGAAGAATTACTCATTCTGATTCGCGGCCTGAATAAAGATCCGAATGTACACGGTATTCTCGTTCAGTTGCCGCTGCCGGTTCACATCGATACGAATAAAGTGATTGGCGCAGTTAATCCGGCGAAAGATGTCGATGGTTTTCATGTGTTGAATGCAGGCGCCTTGATGACGGGGCAAACCGATGCCTTGGTGCCGTGTACTCCATTGGGCTGCCTTATGCTGATTAAAGAGCACATCAAGGATTTGGGTGGTTCCAAGGCTGTCGTCGTCGGACGCTCGAATATCGTCGGGAAACCGATGGCGCAGTTGCTGTTGCGCGAAAACTGCACGGTGACGATGGCGCACTCAAGAACACGGGAGCTGGCCGATGAGTGCCGCCAAGCAGATATTCTGGTTGGCGCGGTCGGCAGGCCGGAATTGATTCGCGGCGATTGGATTAAACCCGGTGCCACAGTAATCGACGTCGGGATTAACCGCATTCAGGCGGCGGACGGGAAAAAGTTGGTCGGCGATGTCGCTTTCGACGAAGCCCTTGCCGTTGCCGGGGCAATCACGCCGGTTCCCGGCGGCGTCGGGCCGATGACGATCGCTTGTATGTTGAGCAACACGCTTAAAGCCGCCTGTCAGCAAAACGACGTCGATGTGCCGGAACTGTAACCGGAATTTGCAGCCTGCCGGCTCTGGTGTTTGTAAAGAAGCCGTGTTAGGTCAGGTTTTGCTGTTATACTGAATGCGCCCATGACCGATCTCACCCATATTCGAAACTTTTCGATTATCGCCCACATTGATCACGGTAAGTCGACCTTGGCTGACCGGTTGATCCAGCTGTGCGGCGGGTTGAGCGAACGCGAGATGCGCGAGCAAGTGCTTGACTCGATGGATATCGAACGCGAACGCGGCATTACCATTAAGGCGCAGGCGGTCAGCTTGAATTACAAGGCCAAGGACGGCGAGACCTACCGGTTGAACTTGATGGACACGCCCGGCCATGTGGATTTCTCGTATGAAGTGAGCCGCTGCCTGGCAGCCTGCGAAGGATCATTGTTGGTTGTGGATGCGACCCAAGGGGTGGAAGCGCAAACGTTGGCGAATGTATATCTTGCCATCGATAACGATCATGAAATTATCCCGGTCCTCAATAAAATCGATCTGCCGGCGGCCGAACCCGAGCGCATCAAGGAGCAAATCACCGATGTGATCGGCCTTGATACATCAAACGCCCTATCGATCTCGGCTAAAACCGGCGAAGGCATCGCTGAGGTCCTCGAAGAGTTGGTGGCCAAACTGCCGCCGCCGCAAGGCGATAAGGCAGCGCCCTTGAAGGCGTTGCTCGTGGATAGTTGGTATGACGCTTATCTCGGCGTCATGATCTTGGTGCGGGTTTACGACGGGACGTTGAAAAAAGGCATGCGCGTCCAAATGATGTCGAGTGGCGCGGTCTACCAAATCGATCAGGTCGGCACGTTTACGCCGAAGCCGGCAAAAACCGATGAGCTCGGCCCCGGCGAAGTCGGTTATCTTACGGCGTCAATCAAAACCGTCGCTGATACCAATGTCGGCGATACCATCACATCGGAAAAGAATCCAACCGCCGAACCCTTGCCCGGATTTAAACCGTCCGTGCCGGTCGTGTTCTGCGGGCTGTTTCCGGTCGATGCCGCTGATTACGAAGACTTGCGCGATTCGTTGGAGAAGCTACATCTAAACGACGCGAGTTTTCACTTCGAGGCGGAGACGTCGGCGGCTCTTGGTTTCGGGTTCCGCTGCGGTTTCCTTGGCCTGTTGCACTTGGAAATCATTCAGGAGCGCCTCGAGCGCGAGTTTGATCTCGATCTCATCACCACATCGCCGAGCGTGGTGTATCATATTCATCTCACCGACAATTCCATGATCGAGCTGCATAATCCGGCCGATATGCCGGAGGTAACGAAAATCACGCGTATGGAGGAGCCCTGGATCAAGGCGACGATCCTAGTGCCGGATGAATTCCTCGGCTCAATTCTGCAGTTGTGTACCGAACGGCGCGGCGAGCAGGTCGAGTTGACCTACGTCGGAAACCGGGCGATGGCCGTGTACCGGCTGCCGCTTAACGAAGTGGTCATCGATTTTTACGACCGGTTGAAATCCGTTTCGCGCGGCTATGCGAGCTTCGACTACGAAATGGAAGGCTACCGCGACGGCGATCTTTCCAAGGTGTCGATCCTGGTCAACGCGGAACCAGTCGATGCGTTATCGTTCATCGTTCACCGTGAGCATGCCGAAACCCGCGGCCGCGCCATTTGTGAACGCCTGAAAGACCTTATCCCCCGGCAATTGTTCAAGATCGCTATTCAGGCCGCCATCGGCGGCAAGGTGATCGCGCGCACCACTGTATCGGCGCTGCGCAAAGACGTCACATCCAAGTGTTACGGCGGCGATATCACGCGTAAGAAAAAGCTGCTCGAAAAACAAAAGGCGGGTAAAAAGCGCATGCGCCAGTTCGGCAAGGTCGAGATTCCGCAATCGGCCTTTTTGCAGGCTTTGAAAACCGGCGACGAAAAACGGAATTAGGTTCGAGTGTAAATTTATCGGCGCCGGGAGGGGCCGGGGTCACGCTTGGCCGCGTTTTCCAGATCGACCGTGTAGTCTTTATCCGATTGGCTTGATGTCGCGCCCTGGCTGTCGAGACCTTCGATGTCTTTGTGATCGTCAAAGTATTCCTCGCGGGAATTTTCATCGTAGCCGTCGGCTTTGGCTTGCTTGCTAAGTTCGTCGAACAAAAACATCGAATCGTGATCTTCCTGCGACAGGGCCTCTTTATTAGGCCGGCAGAACCAAACCAGCAATCCGCCAGGCAGACCAAAAGTCAGCCATCCGGGCAGAGCAAAAATAGCTTTCGACAGGCCGGGACCGAGCGCGCTTTGCAGCGCCGACCATACGGTCGGCCACATCGCGGCGATCACGGACGAAAACGAGACAAAGGCACCACGCGTTTTACTGAGCGCGCCGGCCGCCATTTCAGCCGCCGCCGCACCGAACGCGATGATGAGGAAGACCCACCCGATCAAGAAGAGCGCTTTCATTAAGCGATCATAGATACATTTACCGGATCGGGGCACGGTTTTTTAATCAGCCTTCCAAGGCCTGGCATGAAGGGCGTAATATTGGCGTTTATCAGGCCTTTTTTGCTGCGTACGCCGATTCCTTGGTTGCTTTTTGATACCCTCTTGATACACCAGGTGTGCTTCGTTACTTTCTCGCTCACGCCGGAGGGGTGGCCGAGTGGCTGAAGGCGCACGCTTGGAAAGCGTGTATGCGGGAGACCGTATCGTGGGTTCGAATCCCACTCCCTCCGCCATAAGCCTTAGAGCAAACCTAGAATAATAACCCCCAAAACCCCAGCAAACATGGGCTTTTTTGTCTTATAGCGTTCGCAGTCGTTTACTTGTATTCACCCAAAACCGCGTTTAAAGTGTGGGTAGAGAAACGATGGCTCGACAATTTAATAAACTTTCAGCCCTAGATCTTCGGTCAAAGAGGAAGCCCGGGCGGTATGCCGATGGAGGCGGGCTCTATCTCCAAGTAAGTCGGTCCAACACAAAAGCATGGATTTTTCGTTTCAAGTTCGATGGCAGAGAACGCCAGATGGGTTGTCCGACTGACCAGTGAAAATATTTGGTAGGGAAAGTTCGAGTAAGGTTGATTGTCTGTTTATTCGCAAAATCAGATAATCGCACCGTCTAGGATATATGAATGAGTAACTGGCACACAGAATACAGAGTGAAATTTCATATCAAGTTTGTTCACGATGACGGTAGAACAGAGATAATTAACAACGATGTGATTATTGAGTCTCGATCACCAGAAGAAGCTGAAAAGAAGCTATTGGGGAAATACGAAAACAGTGACGATCCACTGACTGATTTTCCTGATGGATGGTATGGACACATCAATAGCGAAGAGCTGAAGATCGATGAAATTGAAAAGATATGGGAATATTGATCGCCCTTAGTTCTCACCCCTCTCTCTTACTCACACACCCAAAATTCATTAAAGTCATTTCTATGAGAAACCTGACCGCAACACTCTGCCTGACGATTGCTGTGCTTCTTGGAAGTGAGGTGAGAGGGTCTGATTTGCCTGAGTGTGATTTTAGTCCCCTAGAGTATGGCTGCTAACGAGAAAAGTTTGTGCTGAAGATATTGATAAGGCCAGATGTGTATCACGAATTATTACAATATTCAGGCACGTAAAATTTAGAACAAACGGATTGAACCTTAGATGTTTCAGTTAAATATTCAAGTTATTGAATGTGATTTAACGAAAATTTTGTTTGAGCAATCTACAAAATTTCTGAATAAAAAAGGCGTATTTCCTGCTTACACTCGAACTCTTAGACGCTTGGGCGTGCGCCAAACCGCTTACAGCTCTTTGACCACTTGAACGGTTGCTTCGGGTTCCGGGCGGTGTGTGTAGTCCGGATCAAAACTGGTGGAGCGGATGATGCCTTGTCGGTCGACAACCAACCGGCCTGGGACCGGCAGGGCCCAACTGTCATCGCCGTTGGCCGCCGGAATATCAATCCCGTTCGCGCTATAAATTTCGATGATTTTTTCCGGCAGCGAAAATTTTAAGCCGAGCGTCTCAGCATATCGATTGCCGATATCGCTCAGCATGCCGTAGTTGAGGTTACGCTCTTCGATAAGCTTTTTACTGAATGCCGGTTGTTGGGGCGTCACCATAAGCAGCGTAGCACCGAGACCTTCCAGCGGTTTGATGATTTCGCATAGAGCTTCCAGCTCTATCATGCAATGTGCTCACCAATGGCCCCGGAAAAACTGCAAGACGAGCGGCCCTTTGGCGATCAAATCTTCGGACGTCATGGTTGCGCCGTCTTCGTTGGCAAGTGCAAATGCCGGCAACGGCTCATTGGGCTTAATGATGTTGGGAATGACGTTTTCGCGTAAGAATTTCGTTAGGTTATCGAGGGCCTCGATGCGTTCCCGGGATGCTTTTCGCCGGCTTTCGGTACGCCGGACCACGAGTTTTTCTTCAAGCGACATGAATAATCCTCTAATGATCTTTTTGTATTTTCTTTCAGACCACGGCAATTGAATTAAGAAATGCGACGCTAGCGCCGATGGCCGGCAGCGTCAAGACGACCTCAGGCTTCGACGTCCAACCGGCGTTGATCCATAATATTCTGCTGGTACAATAAGCGGATAAAGGTTCGGGAAAGGACAATAAGCATGATTGAAGACGACCTCGAAGGCGAATTCATTTTAGGCTGGCCAGATCGGAAACGGCTTGGGCATATGACCAGTCCCGATGCAGAGGGGCGTATCGTCTATGCCCGCTCGCCAATCCTCGAACAGGAAGGATTAATCACGCCGATCGATGCGTTCTTTATTAATGCGCAGGTTCAGATGCCGGAGCCGGTTCATCCGGACGACTGGACGCTCAAAATCAGTGGTGAAGTGGATCAGTCTATTACGCTAACTCTCGATGATTTAAAAAAATTCCCGGCCCGTACGGTGCGCGCGGTCACTGAATGCGCCGGCAACGATGCGGCATTTTTTGACTACCTGGAAAATCGCACGAACAAAAAACCGGACATGCAGCGCAGTAATGCCGACATGAGCGACTATGTCCTTAAAGGCAAAGGATCGAAGGACGAGGACGGCGATGGCCTCATTCAACCGGACAGCACCAATGCCGTCAGCGGCGGCGAGTGGACGGGAACGCCCTTAAGCGAAATTTTGTCACGCGTCGGATTAAAAGATACAGCCGTGAGCGTGCGCCTGGTCGGGTTCGACGTCGGTACGCCGAACGTTCAGAAACTTTATAACGCCGCGCAGACTTATGACGTCGAGGTGGCCGAACCGGGCAACATCCATTACGACAAAGCGTTGCCAATGGAAAAAGCCCTGCATGAAGATACCATTATCGCCTGGGCCCATAACGGCGATGCGTTGCGCCATGTGCACGGTGCGCCGGCCCGTTGCATCGTGCCGGGCTGGAGCGGCAACTGGTGGGTTAAGTGGCTCGAGCGCATCGAAGTGCACGATCATATGGTACCGTGTTACCACCAGACCGAATATTTCGTGTTCGGCAAGTCTCACGACGACCCCGACAAAACCATGCTGACGGCCTTGGGGTGCAAAAGCATTATCACTTGGCCACGCGATAACGATTCACCGCTTAAAGTCGGCGAACATCTTATTCGTGGCCTGGCCTGGTCGGGCGAGGGTGCGATCACGCGGGTCGAGATTAGTTTCGATAACGGACAGACCTGGGAAGATGCGCATGTTGAATACAGCCCCGATCGATGGCTGTGGAAGCGTTGGTCTTATCTTTGGAACGTCGAGAAGCCCGGCAACTACAGCATCATGGCGCGTGCGCATGACGAAGCCGGCCGTATCCAATCCACGACCGGTTGGAACTTCCAGCTCAAGCATTTCGACGGCATCGTGCCGTCCGACATTGAAGTCGTGGAATAACGGTAGCTTTTTAAGACAAAGCCGGACGGCAAGAGTTCCCGCCGTCCATTGTTGCCGCATATTTATTTGCCGGGACAGCGTTTCGGTGGAAAAAAGGCCGGCACCCGAAGGTGCCGGCCCAAACGTTACACATGAACTCAGTGAGATCGTTAACGCATTAGATGTTCGTGTTGAACTTCTCTTTGATGAATTTCTTCATGTAGGCTTTGACTTTCGGCGACAAGTCGATGGCCGAGCGGATCACAGCCGAGGCGTCCGTCCCGAACACTTTTTCGTAAGCGGTGAAGATTTTGCCGGCCTTTTTAATGAAGTCTTTATCCTCCATGACCTTTTTCGTGGCCGCGACCCAAACGTCGACCGTTGCTTGAGGCGTTTTTGGCGGCAAAGCGATGGCTTTGGAAGCCGTCACGCCCATTTGGAAGAAGTTCTTGAAGGCTTCATACTCTATTCCCGAAGGTTCCTTGCCGCCGTTCGCCGCCTTGTAGGCTTCGTAAACGGTCGGCAGATTCGGGTAACCGGGGTCGCGTTCGAATTTGCCGTTTTTCCAAATGCCGAGGGTCATCAACGGAATTACCTTCCCCGATTTAACATATTTCTGATCGACGTTCTTCAGATACGCGCTGGCGGAATCGTAATTGATGTTGGTTTCCCCGCGCAGCAATGCTTTGCGTTGTTTGCCGGTCGAGAGGCCGAACACGGCTTTGACGTTTTTGATGCCAAGCAATTCGAAGGCCAGGAAGCCGCGTAATTCGGCCGCCGTCGGATTTTTGGCACCGAATACGATCGGGGTTTTGCGCAATATATCGATCGACTCACCGATGCCCTTGCCTTGCAGGCCGACCTTGGGGTGGGTGTAAAAAATCGTGCCGACGGGTTCGAGAACGATCATTTTCCAATCGAGCAGATTGAATTTGACCTTCTTGCCGCCGAGCACTTGCCCCGTTTGGTTTGATGTGGATACCAACGAAATCATCGTGCCGTCCGGCTTGGCATTTTTATGAAACCAGTTTGATCCCTTGATGGAGCCGCCGCCGGGCATGTTGCGGATAATGATCCGGGGTTTGCCGGGCAGATATTTAGAATAGTAAGGCATCCACAAACGGGCCATACGGTCTGAACCGCCGCCTTCGGCGAACGGAACGATTGCCGTAACTTTTTTGCCTTTAAAGTCGAGGGCCGAAGCCGAAGCGGAAAAAACAGTGACACCGGCAACCAACGCAATGGCTGAAACGGCGCACAGAAACGTTGAGTTTTTTCTCATCGAGAAAATCTCCCTTGTGAGTTAATACAAACCAGATTTTCAAGGTAATAGCGGACCCGATCTTCTGGATGGATTGAGCTCTGGACGGGGACCGCTGAACGCTCAAGACACGAACGCAATTATACCCGTAAATTGTAAATCTAATTATTAAATCTCTGTAATCTAACTCGGGGGTGGTGCCGATTTGCCACTGCCCGTGGGGCGGTTTATGATCGGCCCATCAACCATACACTTTTCAAAACAGGCTGTTTTGCCGCAGGATCGGTCCAACTATGACAATCTCACTTTACGAAAATTTCCGGGGGCTCTTTTACGCGCCGTATTACGCGGCATTTGAAATCGGTGCTTATGATAAAGCCGGGGTCGATGTCGAATTTGTTGCCGCCAAGGTCATGGGCGAGGGCAACGATGCCATCGACCGGGGCGACGGGGTTGTCGCTTGGGGCGGGCCCATGCGGGTTCTCAAGGATCACGCAAAAAATCCGGACAGTGAGCTGATCAGCTTTTGCGAAGTGGTCGGGCGCGATCCGTTCATCATTCTCGGCCATGAACCGAAACCGGGTTTCAAAGTCCAAGACTTGAAGGATTTGAAGTTCGCAAGCTTTACAGAAGCGCCGACGCCGTGGAATTGCCTGCAGGAGGATTTACGCCGTGCTGGTGTGGATCCGCAAAGCTTGGACCGGCTTGCGGGCGGGGCGCAAGATGACAACATCGAAAAGTTCCTGAGTGGTAGCCTTGATGCGGTACAGGTCCTGGAACCAAATGCGGAGAAGCTCTTAAGCGAGGGTAAGGCCCATATTTGGTTTGAGGGCACGAGCCGGGGACCGTGCTCCTACACCACGTTTTATGCGCGCCGCTCGTTCGTCGACGAACATGAATCGGAAATGCTCGCGATGGTCAAGGCCATGGCCGAAACGCTGGCGTGGGTGGATTCGGTGAACGGTGACGAAATCGCTAAAACAATTAAAAAATATTTTCCCGATGAGGATAGCGCGCTATTAGGCCGTGCTCTTGAACGCTATAGAAAAGGACAGCTTTGGAACAAGACGCCGGCATTTAGCCGCGCCGGCCTCGAACGCCTGCATGACGGACTCGTCTCAAATGACTTTATCGAACGCGAAGTATCGTTCGAGGAAATCATCGACAGCCGATTCGACAAACCATAAGGAAGTAAATCCATGACCGAACGTGCCGCTTATATTTGTGACGGAATTCGCACACCCATCGGCCGCTATGGCGGCGGCTTGTCCTCGGTACGCGCCGACGATCTGGCGGCGATTCCCATCACCGCTTTAATGGAACGTAATCCCAAGGTCGATTGGGAGTCGGTTTCCGATGTGCTGTACGGTTGCGCCAATCAGGCGGGTGAAGACAACCGCAACGTCGCGCGCATGGCATTGCTGCTGGCGGGTTTGCCCGACAGCGTTTCGGGCGCGACGATCAACCGTTTGTGCGCATCGGGCCTCGATGCGGTTGGACAGGCAGCAAGGGCCATTCGCTGCGGCGAGGGCAGCCTTATGATCGCCGGTGGCGTTGAGAGTATGTCACGCGCGCCGTTCGTAATGGGTAAGGCGACGAGTGCCTTTTCGCGGTCGGCGGAAATATTCGACACCACCATCGGCTGGCGTTTCGTAAACAGAAAAATGAAAGCGCAATTCGGCACCGATCTCATGCCTGAAACGGCCGAGAACGTCGCCGAGGAATTTCAAGTGACACGTGAAGATCAGGATGCTTTTGCCTACCGAAGCCAACAGCGGGCGGGTAAGGCCCTCGAAGAAGGCACGTTCAACAACGAAATCGTGCCGGTGACGATCCCGCAACGCAAGGGCGATCCGATCGTGGTCGACACGGACGAACATCCGCGTCCGCAAACGACACTGGAAGCGTTGGCAAAACTACCGACCCCGTTTCGCGAAGGCGGTTCGGTGACGGCGGGCAACGCCAGCGGCGTTAACGACGGCGCGGCTGCCTTGATCTTGGCGGATGAGGAAACGGCGGCGAAAAACGGCCTTACACCGGTGGCCCGCGTGGTCGGCATGGCAACCGCCGGGGTGCCGCCGCGTATCATGGGTATCGGACCGGCGCCGGCGGTAAAAAAATTGCTCGATCAAACCGGCCTTAAGATCGAAGACGTCGATGTGATTGAATTGAACGAAGCGTTTGCCAGTCAGGCCTTGGCGACGCTACGCGAGCTTTCGGTCGCGGACGATGCCGAGCACGTCAACCCGAACGGCGGCGCGATTGCACTGGGCCATCCGCTCGGCATGAGCGGCGCGCGCTTGGCCTTAACAGCGGTGCGCCAACTCGAACGCACCAAAGGCAAGATTGCGATCTGCACCATGTGTATCGGCGTCGGCCAAGGCCTCGCGGTGGCCTTGGAGCGGGTTTAATCAAGTTCACGATTCTTTGTTGTCGGGGGATCGTTGATCCCTTGTGCTTTTTGCGCGGCTCGTCACAATAGGTTCATCAGGAACCCTTTAAGGATATCTCATGGCGAAGAAACTTGATGCCGGTGACATGTTTCCCAACATGACATTGAATCTTCTCGATGGCGGTTCGATCACGGTGCCCGATAACCTCAATTCCAAATACACGGTGCTTTTATTTTACCGGGGGCATTGGTGACGGTATTGCCGCCGGCAGTTGGCCGGCTTCGGCGAGTTACAGAAAGACTTCGATGATCTCGGTGCGCGTGTGATCGCCGCCAGCGTGGACGACCCCGGCAATGCGAGGAAAATTGCGGATCAGTGCGGTGTTGCTGTTGCGCATGGTGTATCCCGTGATGATGCCGAAGCACTCGATTCCTGGTGGGAAGACAAACGCAGCATCATTCAGCCGTCCGAATTCGTAATCGATGCCGACGGTAAAGTCATGGCATCGTCCTACAGTTCGGGTCCGATTGGGCGAATCGATGCTGCCGATGTTATTGCCATGATCAAGCACCGCGAAGCGCAGAAATAACCGCGCACTGCCTCCCTTTTCCGGTCTTTATTCAAGACCCTTGGTGAATGCCCGTGCCCTGCAGTAAACTTTTACTGCAGGGCTTTGGCCTGCCAAGAATCAAATAAAAATCGAGATTGGGAGGACGATCATGAACGACTCGCCGACATCACCGGAACGCAAGCGCGACGATTCAAAATTTCTCGGTGCGGCCCAGGGCATGGGCAGCCTTGAACTCAAGAATGAAACATTCACCACACGACCCGAGATCCGCGGCCGCTTCGGTGTCGTCACGTCGACCCATTGGATTGCGACGGCGGCAGGGATGAATATTCTCGAACAAGGTGGCAACGCGTTTGATGCGGCCTGCGCGGTTGCGTTCACTAACCAGGTCGTCGAGCCTCATTTGAACGGTCCCGGCGGCGAGGCCCCGATCGTTTTGTTCGATGCGAAGTCCAAACAAGTCAAAGTAATCTGCGGCCACGGCCCCGCGCCCCAGGCTGCGACCATTGAACATTTCCAAAATGCCGGTGTCACCGTGGTGCCGGGCTCGGGCTTGCTGCCGGCCTGCGTGCCGGGCGCGTTTGGCGCCTGGATGACGCTTTTGCGCGACTACGGCACCATGAAGCCCCGCGATGTGCTGGCACGCCCGATTGAATTGGCGCGCAACGGTTATCCGACGTTGCCGCGTATCGAAGTGTTGTTAAACATGCTTAAGGATTTATTCGAAAAAGAATGGACCACGTCGGCGGATGTTTACTTAAAGAACGGCAATATTCCGAAAACCGGTGCGCTCTTTTCCAATCCGTTGATTGCCGATACCTATGAGCGGATCGTGCGTGAGGCGGAATCGGTGGGCGGCAACAGGGAAAAGCAAATCGATAAGGCGCTGGAGACGTTTTACCAAGGCTTCGTCGCCGAGGCGGTTGATGAATTTTTCCGCACCGAATGCCTCGACACGACCGGCCAACGCCATAAAGGGCTGCTGACCGGTCAAGACATGGCCACTTGGCAGGTTCCGGTCGAGGATCCGATAACCTACGACTATCACGGCTATACCGTTTGCAAGCCGCAATCCTGGAGTCAGGCGCCGGTCTTTCTGCAACAACTCGCCTTGCTCAAAGGGTTTGATCTCGATGTGCTCGAGCCGCACGAACCGGATTTTCTGCACACTATTACCGAATGCACCAAGCTCGCGATGGCAGACCGGGAGAAATTTTATGGCGATCCTGCTTTCGTCGACGTGCCGTTCGACGTATTGCTCTCGGATGCCTACAACGACGAACGGCGCAAATTGGTCGGCAAGGATGCGTCCATGGAACTGCGTCCCGGCGACGTGCCCGGCTATGGCGGGGAGATCTTTTTCAAGACCCTTGATGATGTCGACTTCGGCCTCGATACGTCGTCACACAAGGGCGATACGTGTCATTTGGATGTCGCCGATAAAGAAGGCAACCTGGTCGCCTCGACGCCGAGTGGCGGCTGGTTCCGCAGTTCACCCTGCGTGCCCGGCCTCGGTTTTCCCATCGGCACCCGCGGCGAGATGTTCTGGGTCATGGAAGGCATGGAGGATCATCCCAACGCGCTTCGTCCCGGTAAGCGTTCGCGTACTTCCTTAACCCCGACGATTGCGCTGAAAGACGGTAAGCCCGTGCTCGCGTTCGGTACGCCGGGCGGCGACCGCCAGGATCAATGGGGATTGCTATTCTTCCTGCGCCGGGTTCATTACGGCATGAACCTGCAACAAGCTATCGACTATCCGAACTTCAGCACCAAGCACGCGCCGAGTTCTTTTTATCCGCGGCTTTCGCAACCGGGGAACCTCACCATCGAATCCCGTATGCCGGAAGAAACGATCAATGAGATAGAAAAACGCGGGCATCAGATCAAAATCACCGGACCGTGGTCGCAAAGCCGCGGCGTCGCCGCCGGAATTGATCAGGAAGAGGGTGTGTTATTAGGGGCCGCCAGCCCGCGATCAATCCAAAGCTACGCCATTGGTTGGTAATGGCTGGTGACGGCTGTTAAGTTACTTTCCGTATAAGATCGCTTTTGCCGCGCCGGTAAGCTCAACGATATGCAATCCCGTACCGGCGCGATCGGCGAGGTAAATCAAGCCCCGGTCGTCCACCTCGACATTGTTAGTTTGAATGACACGCTGACAGCCATTGCGGGTGTCGCAGCGCCGTTGCGTGTTTTCGTTCGTTGCCGGAATGTAATAGGCGACCTCCTTGGGGCGAAATGGATCACGCACATCGACCGCGCGCATGCCGGCATTGAAATAAGGAAACGCGACAATCTTGCGGTAAAACGGCTGATCGTAAGACCACTGGACCGAGTGCATGCCGAAGCGTCCGCCGCGCCGGCAAAACTTTCCCGTTGATTCTTTCACATGAAAATTCGACACCGGAAACGGCTTTGCGGCTTCGGTGATATCGAGAAACCACGCCATGTGGTGCATATCTTCCTTGCAGCCGTTGGAGAACGTCTCACTGACGAGAACGAGAAAATCTCGCGGATTGCCTTCGTCGTAAAAGTCGTAACCGGGAACGCGTAAGCCCAGGATCGGCCAAGCGGTATGACCGCCCCAGAAAGACGGCATGTTAAGCCGGCTGATTTGCGGCACGAGTAAATCCCGCGCCGTCGGCGATTTCGGATCGGCGGAAAAATTCAAAAGTTTTTCCCGGTCCAGTATTTGTACCGCGCCATCTGATCCCGTGCCGTAGGCGACATAGATGCGTTTGCCGTCGCTGGTCACTTCATGAATACGCGGGCTCGCACTCGTCTCTTTGCCGCCCGGCTGGGAACCGGCCATGCCGAAGTTGCGGATGAATTTCGGCTTGGTTGGATTGCTAAGGTCGAAGACCTGTAAACCCCGGTCGGTACTCCAGCCATCCGGCTCAAGGTCCGATACCAGATAGGCAATGCCGGTATCGCACTCCCACCAATTTTTGTGGGTATGCGAAAGTCCGTCGATCACGGTCGACACGAACACGGGTTTTGCCGGATTGGTTGTATCCCAAATTTCATGACCGCTGTTTCCCTTGGTGCGCAATAGATAGGTTTTCGATTTATCGGCGTTTGGCAGTTCATCTCCCCGGCAGGCCTGAACCATTTGCGAACTACCGGTCGAAACGGGCAGGTGTTTCAAGTAAACCGGCTTTGCCGGGTTGGTTGCATCGAGGATCGATGTGCCGGCGCCGCCGTGATGACCGACATAAACGATATATTTTCCATTTTGTTTTTTGATGATCGGCTGATAGGCGCTTTTGCCGCGTAACGAATGAAATCCGACCAAGCGGGTATTATGGGCCTCAGGATTGGGGCCTTCTGCCAGCGTCCCGGATGTCACCGGCAGGGCAAGCATCAAGCCCATCAATCCGATTCGGAAGTGCCGTAAACGGGCTGACAATGTCATTCTCGATCCTTATTTGCGTTTTAAATTTATCCCGATAAGATAATCCCAATTGTAATTATTACCCTAAGAAAAAACAGGAGGCACAACATGGCGGATCACATCCCCTACGTCGATCTCGATACCGACGACGAAATCACCAAATTGCTGTTCGAAGGCACGACCAAGATGCTGGGCCGGGTACCAAACTCGATCCGGATCGCAGCCCATTCGCCGTTTGTGCAGTTGATGTACTTGCCATTCGGCGCGGTTTCCCAACGCCAAGGGGCGGGAGGCGTGCTCAGTAGCAAGCTCAAGGAAATGGTCATTATCAAGACCAGCCAGGTCAATGGGTGCGCTTATTGACTAGCGCACAATACGTCGCTCGGTCGGGCGGCAGGCATTACGGAAGAACAAGTTCAAGTCATCGGGACCGACGATTATATGGATTCCGATCTTCTCAATGAGCGCGAAAAAGCGGCCGTCCTGTGGGCGGAGCATGTAACAAAAAATACCGCGCGCTCACGCGACGATGTGTACGAACATGTACGCAGCATTTTCGACAACACCGAGATGGTCGAGCTCACGATCATTTGCGGTCAGTTTAATTTCCGCAACCGGTTTATGGATTCGCTTCGTATACCCGTTGAACCGCCAAAAGAGGTGGATAAGATCAAATCGTCCGTCGATCTCGATCCGGAAACGGTTCGGCGCCATTTGGAGCTAGTCTTGGAAAAATGGCCGTCCACGTTTCCGGAAGTCCGATCCGACGACTGATCGGAAACGAATATGACAATAGCGGAACGGCTCGCCGGAAAGATTCATGGACTCGGCGGGTCGTTGCCGTTTGAGGGGTGCCTTCACTGGTCGCGGATGGCAATCACCGACATGATCGGCGTTGCGCTTGCCGGTGTCGGAACGGAGACGGCCCGCATTCCCGGTTCGATCTTGTCGGGCGCTGCGGGAAATTCACACATCATCGGCACCGCCCGGCGCTGCGATCCGGTAACGGCAGCGCTTTTGAACGGCACCGCGGCGCACGCGCTCGATTTCGATGACATGCACGAAAGCATGATGGGGCACCCGTCGGTCGCGATCCTGCCGGCGGCGTTAGCGCTTGGCGAGCACGTCGGTGCAACCGGCAAAGAGTTGATCGAGGCCTATCTGGTTGGGTTCGAAACTGCGGCCCGGATCGGCCGGGGTATGACTCATGCGCATCAGCGCCGGGGCTGGCACAGCACGGGAACGCTTGGCGTGTTCGGTGCCGTAGCCGCGTCGGCGACGTTGCTTAACCTTACCGAAAACCAAACCGCGACGGCGCTGGCGATGGCGTGCTCGATGGCTTCCGGCGTGCGCGGTAATTATGGCACCATGACCAAACCCCTGCACGCGGGGCTTGCCGGGCGCAACGCCGTGTTCGCCGCCCTCATGGCGCAAGAGGGCTTTTGCGCTAGCACGGAAGCGTTCGAACACAAGCAAGGGTTCTTCGCGGTCTATAACGACGGCGCGCCGGTCGATGAAGATGCGATGTTCGAAAATTGGTTCGAGCCGCCGGAAATTCTCGATCCCGGCGTGTGTTTGAAACTTTACCCCTGCGGTTCTCACACCCATCCTTTTATCGAAATGACGAAAAGCCTGCTCGCCGAGCACGGCGTGACATTAAAGGATATCGAGCGCCTCGACGCCTTGAGCGAAACCAGCCGGCATCATCACGCCGACCGGCCGCAGCCGAAAAGCGGCTTGGACGCCAAGTTCAGCACGCAATATACCATGGCGAGAACGCTCATGAACGGCTCGCCAAAACTTGCGCATTTCACCGACGAAGCGGTTCGGGAAAAAGATATTCGAAACGTCATGGCGCTGATCCATGCCGCCCCCCATCCGGATCTGGACGAAAGCTGGGCGTCGAAATACGGCGGCGAGGTGATCATGACGCTGAAATCCGGCGCCGTGTACCGTGCCCACATCGAGCATCAGATTGCCCGCGGCCCCTCGATGCCGCTCAGCAAAAATGATCTGCGGGAAAAATTTCTCGATTGCGCCGCGGCGTGTTTGGAGCCGGCTCGAGCGGAAGACCTATTTGACGGTCTCATGGCGATAGACAGCCGCGAAAATATCGCTACCCTGATGGCGCAGGCCGTGCCGTGATAAACACTCAGTAATTTTTCAAGGGAGGCAACAATGGCGGACCGCATATCCATGATCGATCCGGAAACTGCGCAAGGCATGCAGAAACTGTATTTTGACAGCGCCCGGCAAATGAGCGGCCGCTTGGGCCATTCACACCGCATCGGCGCGCACGTGCCGTTCATTCAGATGATGTTTTCAGCCTTCACCGCCGTGGTGTCGCGCGAGGGTGGCGGCGGGACGCTCTCGACGAAGATCAAGGAGATGGTGATTATCAAAACCAGTCACG
>Ga0181579_10000200_pt1 | contig 45593 bp, 35 predicted proteins | sample 071ome_24_FD_132996 | JGI IMG/M metagenome (GOLD analysis project Ga0181579, IMG submission 132996) | Coastal salt marsh microbial communities from the Groves Creek Marsh, Skidaway Island, Georgia - 071402CT metaG (megahit assembly) | ecosystem: Environmental > Aquatic > Marine > Intertidal...
CCAGCCACAGCTTGCCGTAAGCCCCGTAAAGGGCCTCATAGGAGCCGGAGTAGGAGGGCTTCAGGGCGTTGCGAAACCCGCCGTAGGAAAAGATATGCGTCGGGTTCTCACCATTGAACACAGTGTCCCGGGCCATCACCACGAAATAAGGCACATGGGTGCCGTCTTCGGAGATCGCAAAGAACTGCTCGGTCTTGAATCGCCCACCATCGAAGCTGGGCGCCTGCGACTCCACCGCCTGCGGCGACCAGTCCCCGCTGGCCACGTGGTACAGCGTCGGCGGCGTCGTGAACGACTCGTAGCGCGCGAAAAAATCACCGCTCTCGTCATCGGTACTGGTGACCCGGATGGAACCGTTATCAGGAAAAGCGATCAGCGAACGTTCGAAGGTACCCTCCGGGCCGGGCGTGAACCGGTAGACGCGGCTGATCACATTCTCCAGCACCGTCACCAGCAGGTCATTGTCGGTGGTTCTGACGGCTTCCACCGTGGTCTTTTCATCCGGCTTGATGACCACGTCGATGACCCCCGTATCCTCCCCACGCAATACGGAGAGGTCTGCGAGCAGTACCGCGCCTTGCGGATAGGTTATGCCCTCTCGCGTCCAATCCTTTTTCAGTGACAGCACCAGCCGGCCCTGGAACACGCCGCCATAGGTGGCGGTCGGGGGCAGATCGAGACGGACCTTTCCGTCTTCGCGCAACTGATACAAGGTAGAGGTCCAGAACGTCTCTCCCTCCCGAACCAGGTCCACATCGCCTCCTGCCGACCGGCCACGAAACGCGACGACGGCGACCGAGGACGAGTCGCCCTCGTGAATGACCTCGGCGGCGGACAACGGCGTAGCCCTCTGCCAGCGTTTGGTGACGCGCGGATAGCCCGAATCGGTCATCGATCCCGGCCCAAAATCCGTCGCGACGAAAACCGTGTCTTCGTCGATCCAGCTCAGACCGCCCTTGGCCAGCGGCAACTCGAAGCCGCCGGCTACAAACTGGCTGGTGACCGAGTTGAATTCCCGGGTGACGGTGGCGTCCCCTCCGCCCGGGGACAGGCTGACCAGGCAATGCTCCGGCTGCTTTGGCAGGCAGTTCATCCCCTTATAAACCCATTGCTTGCCGTCGCGCTCGCTCATGGCGTCGATGTCGAGCACGGTTTCCCACGCGGGAGATGGCCCGGCGAACGCCTCCAGCGTCGTGCGCCTGAGCAGGCCTCGCGGGTTCTCCGGGCCGCGCCAGAAGTTGTACAGCCAGTCGCCCTGCTGCCAGACCTGCGGTAAACGCTGATCTGAATTCAGCACGGTCCTCGCCTGGGCATACAGTTCGTCAAACAGGGGATCGCTCTTCAGGCGCTGAGCAGTCGCCTCATTCTGCGCGCGCACCCAGTCCAGGGAGCGGTCTGCGTCGACCTCCTCCAGCCAGAGAAAGGGATCCTCATCGGCGAAAGCGATATGGGCAGCACTCAACACGCTGACGAGAAACAGACTCCGATATCTCTGCATTTCATAGCCTCTTAGATTCATTGTCCGGCGGCTTGGACCCGCAGCCCGGCACAAAACAGCGGGATTCTCTCATATCCTGAGCGCCGGGACAGCGCCTGTTCCGCCGGCATCGCTCGCGCCTGGACATTCGCCACCCAAGCGATGCCACACAAAAATGGGCGCATGGCGGCGCCCATTTTCGATGGCGTCAGATCGTAAGCCCGTCAGTGCCTGTGGCGCACCCTGAACGTCACCATGCAGATGCTGCGAACCCAAATGCCGGTGTCATCCGTACCCCAGGCCTTATACCCATCGCACTGGGGGTTGGAGGAAACGAGTTCCACGCGAGCGGTACAGACATGTAAGACCGCTGCGGCATTTCATCAATGGCATCTAGGGTCGGCGCCGAATCCATGGAAACACCTTCGAAGTCAGCCACGAATCACTCTGATCGCCGCTCAGTCGAGCAAAACCCCGGGGTCACCGATACGGCGGAAAACCCACTTGACCTCTGATAGATCCCGAATTTCGCGCCTCATTTCGTCCGCCGCAGGCCGAGCATGGGGGTTTCCGGCTTCACCCACCTTGAAGCTGAAAACATAACCACCCTCAAACCCCATCCTGAGGTCAGTCACGACGATATCCTCGCCATCGCGGCTGACGCGATAAAAACCCTTGGTAAACCAGCGCAGCCGTTGCACCGGCCAGTGATCCTCCAGCCCCCTCAGCCAGCGGGTTTCAGAAGGATAAGACGTAAAGCGAACCTTATCGTCGGGATCCAGCAGGGAGTACCAGCCGACCAGGTAAGATTCATCCTGCATGGCCACGATCCGCCACAACAGGGTATTGAAGGGCGCCGCAAGCACGACAATGTCACGATACTCCAGGTCCTGCATGGCCAACGAGCGCTCCGCGACCCGCTGGGCGTATTGCTTCGCCGAGAAACCCCAGACCAGGTAAACGATACTGAACGCGAGCGCCACGCTGTTGATGACATGCCCTCTTCCAGGCGGGTGTTTGAGCAACAAGACCGCGATCAGGCCCGCGGTGAGCGGCAGTGTGAAGACAGGATCAATAATGAACACGGAACCCCAGGTGACCGGGTAATCGCTGAGCGGCCAGAACATCTGTGTGCCATAAATAGTGCAACTGTCGAGCAGGGCATGGGTGGCCAAAGCCAGGTAGACCAGCGCGTACCAACCTTTGCGGTAGCAGGCTTCGGCAGGGTGCAGTTTTTGAATGAGCCACGCGATGATGGGCGTTGCCAGCGCCATCACGAGCAGAGAGTGGCTGAAAGATCGATGATAAGTGAAGTCGGCGACGGGTCCGCCGAATGGAATCAGGACGTCCAGATCCGGCAAAGTGCCGCAGAGTGCTCCCCAGAACGCCGCTTTGCGCCCCACCTTACGCCCCAGTACGGCCTCCCCCACCGCCGCACCCAAAACGACTTGCGTGACGGTATCCATCATATCCTCGCGATGACCAGGCGCGCAGTATACCCCTGCACGCGGGCAGGTCAGCCTCGCGCGGAAGCAAGACAGGTCGTAGACTTGCACCCTGACGGAAGGAGTTTCACAGGTATGGAACTATGACGACGACACGCGACGGGGGCTATTCAATGTGGGCAGCGATTGCCCTGGCTGCCGTCTCCATGCTGGTCTGGATCGCCTTTGCGCCAGGGCTGGACAATCAGCTCATGCAGACATGGGACACCTACGACTATGTCATTGTGAACCCCCATATCCGCGAACTGACCCGGGAAAACCTGCTGTGGATGCTGTCCGCCTTCTACATGTCGAACTGGCACCCGTTAACCTGGCTGTCCCACGCCATCGATTACTCGCTATTTGGCACCGAGCCATTCGGTCACCACCTGGTGAGCGTGGTGATTCACTGGATGAATTCCCTGCTGGTTTTTCTGCTGACCTGGGTGTTGCTCAAACACACGCATGATGCACAAAACCCGGATCAGTCCCGTCGACATCTGATGGCGGCGGCAACTGCGGCCGCATTGTTTGCCGTTCACCCGCAGCACGTGGAATCCGTGGTCTGGGTGGCGGAGCGTAAAGACGTATTGTGCGCCTTCTTCAGCCTTCTTACCTTGCTGGGACATGTCCGGTTTGTGCACGCCCAGGGCCAGTCAAGAGCCGCATGGTACCTGGCCACGCTGCTGAGTTTTTTGCTGGCCATCATGGCCAAACCCATGGCCGTGACGCTTCCCGTCGCTCTTTTGCTGCTGGATATTTATCCGCTTGGCCGACACAAGCCCAAATCGCGCGGTACGCTGTATAAACCAGTCACCGGTCTGCTGGTCGAAAAACTTCCGTTATTTGCCATTGCCGGAATCGCCTCGCTGGCTACCCTGTGGGCGCAGCACAGTGCCGGTTCGGTATCCAGTCTGGCGGCATATTCGCTGGATATGCGCGTTCTCAACGCCTTCAACAGTCTCATTTTCTACCTGTCAAAGCTGCTCATTCCTGTTGGACTGTCGCCGTTTTATGCCTACCCGGACGCAGCAGATGGGTCCACCATCCTGTGGTTGCTGGCTTCCCTGGCCGCGGCCATGGCCATCACGGTGTTGGCGGCAGTGGCCTGGCGTCGCGGGCATCGGTATTGGCTGATCGCGTGGCTGTTTTACGGAGTGACACTCGCGCCGGTTCTGGGCATCATCCAGGTGGGCAGCCAGGCGGCAGCGGACCGATACACCTACCTGGCCACCCTGCCCTTCATGATACTGGCAGGCGCCGGCTTCGCGGGGTGGTTCTATCGTGCCCGAGGCGCCGCAAACGCGAGGTGGCTGGCCGCTTCAGGGCTTGCCGCTGTCATCCTGCTGTTGACCTATCAGACACGCCAACAGTCGGATGTATGGCAGTCGGACATATCGCTTTGGCGCCACGTCGTGCAGATGGACCCCGGCAACGCCTACGGGCGCTTTCGGCTGGGCGATGCTTTCATGCTCTTCGGCATGCCCGGGCCTGCGGTGAATGCTTACCGGTCAGCGCAGGCGCTGGATCCTGGGCGCCTGTGGTACGGGGTCAACCTGCCGGGAGCACTGCTCGCCATTGGGCGCTATCCCGAGGCCCTGGAGCAGGTCGAAGTGCTGCTGACCCACGATGTCACCGGCGGGCGCGGAATAGATACCCTGCTGGTTCAAAAGGCCGAGGCCCTTATTGGAATGGGCCGTACGGAAGACGCGCGAGGCGCGCTGCGCGAGGCGCTTTCCATTAACCCGAACAACGCGACGGCGCTGGCCTTGAGCGATTCCATCTAACCGACGGACCGTAACACCCACCGGCCGCAGAGCACAGGCTGGTCATCCTCGAAAAAAACATCCTCGATGGGTTTACTCACTGCGAGCTGATGATTCCAACGATATTCGAGTAATCGTCGGTCCACGGCTTAGCGGTGCTTTGAATGGGCCACCAGTTGCCAGGCGGTGGCCGGTCACCAGGCCTCATCAGCAACATCCATCGTGACGGCACCGCGCCGGTGACCTGCTCTTCCGCTTTGGGGTGATATTCCCATATCCAGGCATCCATACCCGCCGAGCGGGCGGTCGCAGCCACTACATGCGCGAGGTCAAGGTGACGGTTGCTGATGTGAATGAGCACCTGCCCCGCACCGACGACCGCGCCGTACAGCTGCATCGCCTCTTGGGTCAGAAGATGCACGGGTATGGCATCTCCGCTGAACGCGTCGATAACCAGCAGGTCATGCCTGGCCTGCGTCCTGATCAGGCTCAGCCGGCCGTCACCGATCACTGTGCTGACTTCTGCCTTGCTCTCAGCCAGATAGGTAAAACGTGCAGGATCCGAAGCCACCCTGGCGACCATGGGGTCAATTTCATAAAACGTCAGCGTATCGCCCGCTTCGAGCGTTGCCGCGAGCGCTCCGACACCCAGCCCCACAATGCCCACGGAGAGCGTTGGCTGCAGTGCCGCCAGATGCGTCAGGGTAGCACCGGCCGGGCCCGCGGGATGAAAGTAACCCTGCGGGGTGCCCGGAATCCGGCGATCCTGGCTGCCATGCAAGGTAGAGCCGTGAACCATCGTCGCCCTGACGCCGATTTCCTGCACCCGTAACACCCCGAAAAATGACCGGTCCTGCAGAACCGTCCCCACGGGCCGAACCACGACGCCCGCGAGCAACAGGGCGCTGATGGCCAGCGCGAACTGCCTGGGACGATCCAGCATCAGGTAAGCAATCACCCCGGCCACGCCGGTCAGAATACGCGCGTCCACAGCGGTCGAATCGATCAGGTCGCTGCCCGAGACCATCCAGCCAACGACCACGGCCAGACCTAAAACAACCATCATCGTCACGCCCCGTGCGGCGGCCATGCCTCTCAGTCGCGCGATCAGGAAAGGCGCCCCGGTATCCCCGGGCAAGGCCAGCAGCGCCAGGGCGATGGCCAGCGGGTATTCATAGACGGCATCGAATACCAATGGGGCGATCAATGCGACGAAAACCCCACCGAGCGCCCCGCCCAGTGAGAGAAATACGTAAAATTCGGTCAAGTCACGACGGTCCGGCCGCGACTCATATAGTTTTTGATGCAGCACCAGCGCGAGTGCGGAAAAAAGCGCCAAGTGAACCACGACCACCAGTATCAGCGGGACCGGAATCCGAAACATCGACAGAAGCGCGGGAATGATTAATAGCCTGGCGACACGGCCTGCCACGGGCAAAATCCGCGCGCCCCGACCGCTGAAGGTCACGATAAAGGTCAGCAGGTAGAGCGTGAGCGGCACCACCCACAGCAAGGGGAAAGACGCAATCTCGTCGGCGATATGGCGGGTCACGCCCAAAAGCAGGGTGGAAGGTACAGCGGCATAAAACATCCAGCGCCAGCGGCGTGCCCACCCTGCTCTGGGCGCGGGTGCCGCCTCGCGCGCCTCAACGGGCTGGCGCGCCAGCAGGGCGCAGACAACCAGCGTGATGACAAAAACCAGGTACCCGCCCGCCCAGCCCCAGGCCTGGGCCCTCAGACCGAAGAACGGCTCCACGACCAGAGGGTATCCGAGCAAAGCGAGCACGGACCCGGCATTGCCCGCCGCGTACAAAGCATAGGGCTCCGCCCGGGTTGCCCCCGCTGTGCTGGCAAACCAGACCTGCAAGGTAGGGCTGACCGTGGCGAGGGCGAAAAAAGGGCCGCCCACCATGACGGCAAGCGCTGAAAGCGTCCACAGCGTAGGATCCGAGGTGGCCGGTGGATTCCAACCTGCAGGAAAAGCCACCGGCAGCACCATCAAAGGCCAGAGCATCACCAGCAGATACAAGCCGCGATGCCCCGCCCGATTCAGCCAGCGAAGCGACCAGTGGGCGTAACAATACCCCGCCAGCAACAAGAGCTGAAAAAAAACCATGCCCGCGTTCCAGACCGCCGGTGAACCACCCAGACTGGGCAGAAGCATTCGAACCGCGATGGGCTGGATGGCGAACAGCAGGGCTGAGCCCAAAAAGGCGCAAGAGACGAAGATCGCCTGGGTGCCGCCTCGGGGGGCGAATATACCGGGCTGGCTCATATTCAGCGCTCCGACTTCAGCACTCGGCTGCCATTCAACTGGACCTGACCGGGAACTTCTCGCCCAGGTCTCTCAACCCGAACTCGATCAACTCCGCCAGCACATCCAGATCGATGTCAGCCAGCTTGTTGATGTAGAGGCAGGACTTACCGAGCTTGTGCTTGCCGATTCGCTCGAGGATCGGACCATAATCGCCGTAACCCGGCATGATGTAGATCGTCAAGTTTGCCTTGCGTGGCGAGAAACCCGTGGCCAGGTAATCGCCTTCACGGCCGCTGTCATAGCGGTAGTGATACTCACCGTACCCAACGATGCCGGGGCCCCACATGCGCGGCTGCCAACCGGTCACCTTTCGGAATAACTGGTCCAGGGCCTGCGCATCTTCGCGCTTGCGCTCCGGCTCCAGGCCCGCCAGAAACTGCTCCACGCTGGCCGTAGTGGCGTGCGTCTTATTGCTGGCTTTACTCATAGGCTCAACAGTCCGTGCCAATTTACGCCCCACCGACGGTTACCCAGGTGGATCGCATGATGCGACCCGCCCTGGCCCGGGGCGACTGGTATCAGGTTGCAGACGACAAGGCTTGGTCCAGATCGGCGATGATGTCCTCGATGTCCTCGATACCGATGCACAAGCGGATCATATCCGGAGTCACCCCTGCCATTTTGAGTTCTTCTTCGGTCAATTGCCTATGCGTCGTAGATGCGGGGTGCGCTGCCAAAGACTTGGCATCACCGATATTCACCAAGCGCTTGAACATCTGTAGCGCGTCATAAAATTTAACGCCAGCGTCGAAGCCCCCCTTAATACCGAACGTCAGCAATGCCGAAGGCTTTCCTCCGGTGTACTTTTGAGCAAGATCATAATAAGGAGAGTCTGGCAAACCGGCAAAACTGACCCAATCAACCGCAGAATGGGCCTGCAGGTATCTGGCCACAGCCAGCGCGTTGTCGCAGTGGCGCTCCATCCTTAACGCCAGCGTCTCGATCCCCTGCAAGATGAGGAAAGCATTCATCGGGCTAATGGATGAACCTGTGTTTCGCAGTGGTACTGTTCGGGCACGCCCGATGAAGGCAGCTGGGCCCAACGCCTCGGTATAAACCACACCGTGGTACGAAGCCTCGGGCTCGGTCAGCAAAGGAAAGCGGTCTGCGTGATCGGCCCATGGGAAGCTACCGCCGTCGACAATGAGACCGCCCAGCGAATTTCCATGACCGCCCATGTACTTGGTGAGCGAATGCACCACGATATCGGCACCATAGTCGATGCATCGGGTCAGCACCGGCGTAGCCACCGTATTGTCGACAATCAGTGGCACGCCGTGGCTATGAGCCATGTCCGCGATGGCCTCCAGATCAGCGACATTGCCGGCTGGATTGCCGATGGACTCGGCAAACACGGCTGAGGTCTTGTCATCGATCAGTTTTTCCAATTCCTCGGGACTGTCGTCTTTCGCGAAACGGACCTCTATGCCCTGACGCGGAAACTGGTGTGCAAACAGTGTGTACGTGCCGCCGTACAACATGGGAACGGTAACGATGTTGTTGCCGGCCTGGGCCAGGGTCAGGATTGAGTAATTGATGGCCGCGCTACCCGCGCTGACAGCCAGACCAGCAACGCCTCCCTCCAGTTCAGCAACGCGCTTCTCCAGGACGTCCGCCGTTGGATTCATTATCCTGGTGTAGATATTTCCCGGCACTGCGAGGTTGAACAAGTCCGCCCCGTGCTGGGCGTCATCGAACTCATAAGCCACTGTTTGATAAATGGGTACCGCCACTGAACGGGTCGTGGGGTCGGTTTCGTAACCGGCGTGGATGGCAATGGTCGCGGGTTTCATTTTTGGGTCCTTCCATTCAGTTGTAGATGTGGGAAAGTATAGAACAGCATCTGCGTTGCATGGCTCACTGGCTCAACGGTTACTCTCCAGTCTGCGCATGACGTATTCGGCGTGTTGCTTGAGCTGATACAGTTCGTCCGAAAACGAGAGCGGTACCTCGACGGTGCTCAGCTCATCCGACAGCGCGCGGAGCTTGCGACGCTCCTCCTTCAGATCACTGACACCACCCTCAACAATTTTTCTGTCTGTTTCCAGCAAAAACCGGTACCAGCGGTAAATACGCGCCCGCATGCGCCATCGGTAAACCGGCCCGGCCAGCTTGACCAGGGGCAGGATAATGACCACCAGGGGCACGATAAAAATGACCAGTCGATCCACCAGGGAAGCCGCCCAGAATGGCAGGTACCTGAGCAAAAAGGGCGGACCCGATTCGAAAAAGTGCCTCGCCTCAGGCGTCAAGTCAAAATCGGTGTGCAGGCGGGAGGGAAACTCACCCGGTTTCTCCAGCATGCCACCGCGCCGCAGGGAGCGCGTAAGCGCCTCCAGCACCAGCGGTGTGAAAGCCGGATGGAAACCATCATTGACCACCAGTGTGGCGGCAGATGCCAGCGTTCGGTGGTCTTCCGGCGGCAGGTTGCGCTCGAGGTCCAGCAGCCCCTCGGAGATCGTGACCGGAGAGAGGAAGGGGTGATGGGCGGCATAAGCCGGGCTGCGCCTGATATCGAGAAAACCAACGTCATCCAGGGCGATCAGGCTGCGGATGGTCTCACTGCTGGGCGACACCGTGAAAAACGCGGCATCCACCGCTCCAGAGCCCAGGGCCGCAACGGCCTCCTCACCGCCGAGATTCAGCAGGGTTGCCTGCTCGCTGGCGTTCAGCCCGTTTTCCCCCATCAGGTATAGGGCCACCGCGCGCGTGCCGCTGCCGGGTTCGCCGATGGCTACCCGCTTCCCTTTGAGACCGTTGATCCTGCCGATCGCGAGATCGCTCCGGTAGAACAGCCAGAGCGGCTCATAGTAGAGGCTGCCGAGACTGTGCAGCTCCGCAGCCCCAGTATCAACGGCACGATCCATTCCGCTTTGTACCAGCGCAATGGAAACATCGCTTCCCGGGTCAGTCAGGCGGGTCAGGTTCTCTCCTGACCCTGCCGTTTCGAGGATCTGCAATTCAATCCCCTGCCTGGCCAGCTCCGTCTTCAGGTAATGGCCCACCTCGAAGTAGCGGCCCTCGGCCGAACCCGTGGCCATGACGATGGTCCGGGGCGGCGCCGGGTCAACAAACTGGTACAGCACCACGGCCACGGCGATGATAACCAGCGGCAGCCAGACATTGCTTCGAATAAAACTGACCAGTGATTTCACGCCGACTAGATTAATGGATTGCGGGCAGAGCACAAGCCTGCCCGCCCATGTCACCCCTAAAGCAGGCCGGCGTCAATGAGCCGCTGCCGACATGACTCGACCGGAAGAGCAGCGCCGTCGTCGAAGCACCAAACGTGCCTGAATCCACCGCCATCATCCCCTGTCCGCACGGGTGATTGGGCACGGCGAGTCACATTCGAGCACATACCCATATCCGAACCTGCGACGCGCAGTGACGGATCGCCGGCGCAATGATGAATTTCAAATCCGTCCTGCCGACCGCGGATCCAACTCCGCTGGAAGGACAGGCCGCCGGTGGACACATAACTGCGCTCAACGCCGTGTTCCTGTCCAGAGGCGTATGGCTTCTCTGATTTCAGCTGTCCGTTTCCCCACCACTGCCTCATGGCGCCATCCAGATCCCCATGCACGAAGGTGGATTCGCTGCGCAGCTGACCGCCAGGATACCAGGACCGGTTCACGCCATGCATGACGCCCCTGCGGAAATGCGCCTCACTCTGGGCCTGGCCGTCGGGAAAAAAGCTGGTCACCCTGCCGTGCCAGCGGCCCTGTTTCAAGGTTCCTCTGACGTTGCCGGTCACCCGGCCGCTGAAAGGCTGACCGCTTGTGCGAACCACGTAGACTCCACTGAGTTCGCCCAGTCCCGAAATATCGATTTCCGCCTGCTTGCAAGCCGGCAAATAAAGACAAGCGACGAGACCGCCGATGCGGCATGCCATCGCCATCAATCTGCGGACATGAGTCATGCCTTTACCCGTTACCCGCATGGATATCCGCCAGGCGTGCCCGGCTTCTCATCGCACATTTGATGGTTGTCCACTGACGGACCATGCTCACTCCCCGGCCGGACGACAATGCTCACCGGCACCCCAAGTGTAACCCCATCGGTTCAACGATGGTCAGACGACAGATGATTCGGCAGGCCCGCGCTGCGCCTGGGCCCGCCTCAGCGGGCGGCTCCACGCCTTTCCGGGGTCGAATTTGACCTTTGCCCTTTATTTCTTCATCTGCATTGATGAAAATGAGGGTCTTGCAGCCGCGGCCCGGCCATCCTTCTAATGCGCAAAATACGTTGAATAAAGTCAAATTCAACCTCAATTTCAACCTGAGGCAGGACCTGGTCATCCGAGTTGCCAGGGACACGCTCGGCCAAATCGTCAATCCGTTCAGAAAACCGGACTGGTTGCCGGAGATCAAAAGCAAGGCCACCTTGCGGGCCGATGTGATCGCGGGCCTGACCGTGGCGCTCATCCTGATACCCCAGTCCATGGCGTACGCGCAGTTGGCAGGACTGCCCGCGCACTACGGGCTGTACGCGTCACTCTTGCCGCCCATCATCGCGGCCTTCTTCGGCTCCTCCAGGCAGCTGGCAACGGGGCCGGTGGCCATGGTTTCCATTATGACCGCCGCCGCGCTGGCGCCGCTGGCCACTGCCGGTGGTGAGGCCTTTATCGGGTATGCCCTGCTGCTGTCGCTGATGGTGGGTTTATTTCAACTCATGATGGGCATGTTCAGGCTGGGTGTTTTGCTCAATTTCCTGTCACACCCGGTGGTGCTGGGCTTCGTCAATGCCGCCGCCATCATCATCGCCACCTCTCAGCTCGGCAAGATTTTTGGCGTTGATGTGCCACGGGCGGAACATCATCACCAATTCGTTATCAACGTGATCCGCGAGGCCGCTTCACAAACGCACTGGCCCACGCTGGGCATGGCAATACTTGCTTTCGGCATCATGGTCGGCATGCGCCGGTGGTATCCCAGGCTGCCCTATGTGCTTATTGCCGTGGTTGTGACCACGCTCCTGGCATGGATGATGGGGTTCGCGGAACACCGAACGGTATCGCTCGACCAGATCAACAATCAGACCATTCGAATTTCACTGATGCGCGACGGTCTCCAGGCGCAGCTGATCGAAAGCCAGGAGGAGAAATTCCTGGAGGCGCAGCAAAATTACAGTGCCATGGCGGAAAGCGCCGAGGAAGAGAGTGCGGACCTGATGGCCCTGCGCCAGTCGCTGGAGCAGTCAAGATTTGTGCTGGCCCAGCTAAAAGAGGAAGCGGCGCAGCAGCATGGCGAATTGTATTCCGAACCCCTCTATCCCATCACGCAGGACGAAAAGACGCTATTTTTCACCCGCGGTGAAATTGACAAAATCGGCATGGAGGGGGGCAGTCGCTATGGACAGGACTGGCATATCGTGAGCTATGCCAACAACGAGGTAGAGCTTCAGGCGGGTGGCCAGGTCCTTGGGCACGTACCCAGGGGGCTGCCCGGCGCCCGTCTCCCGCAGTTTGACTGGGCCGCGATCAAGCACCTGGTCGGTGCCGCCATCGTTATTTCCATCATCGGCTTCATGGAAGCCATTTCGATCGCGCGCGCCATCGCTTCACAAACGCGACAAAATCTGAACGCAGACCGCGAGCTCATTGGGCAGGGCATGGCCAACATCGTCGGCTCCATGTTCCAGGCCTACCCCTCCTCGGGCTCCTTTTCGCGCTCGGCGGTGAATTTCAACTCGGGGGCCGTCACGGGGTTTTCATCCGTGGTCACCGTGGCGGCGGTCGTGGTCACACTGCTGCTGCTGACTCCGCTCCTGTACTACCTGCCGCAAGCAACTCTCGCCGCGGTGATCATGCTTGCGGTGGCCGGCCTGATCAACATCAAGCCACTGCTGCATACCTGGAAAACCAACCGTCACGACGGCATTGTGGCGCTCGTCACCTTTGTCTTCACCCTGGCCCTGGCGCCAGACCTGGAGATGGGCATCCTGATCGGGATGCTGCTGTCACTGGTCCTGCTGCTGTTTCGCATCATGAAGCCACGCGTTGTCTTTCCCGCGCACCCCACCTACCTCATGCCGGAGGCGGCGGTAAAAGCAGGCGTCCTTGAGGACGGGCGCATCATTCGGATGCGTTTTGACGGCTCACTGGTATTTGTGAACGTCTCGTTTTTCGAAGACCAACTGCAGGACCTGCTGGCCAACGCCCGCAGCCTCAAGGTGCTGATCATCGATGGTTCCGCCATCAATGACCTGGATGCGTCCGGTGAGGAGATGTTGCGCGAGAACTACCGCCGCCTGAACGAAGCCGGCGTTCACGTGATTTTCACCCGGATCAAATCGCCCATTATGGGCATCCTGAAACGGTCCAGACTGTTCGGAGATATCAGCACAGACAATTTCCATCGCAAGCTGGATGAGGCCTTCGAACATGCATGGCGCATCCTCGAGGAGGAAGCCGCCGCGGAGGAAGCCGAAAGGCGGTTACAGGAGACGGAGGCATCAGAACAGGAAGAGATCCCGGGGCAGGACGCCGCTGAGAACACGGGGGACGCCGATGGCGATGCGGATCAGCCCAAGCCACGGACCCGGTCGCCTGAGGCGACCGGGTAGTCAAGCCCAATCAGATTTTTCGGGTGGGTGTTCGTTTGGAACCCAGGCGTGATCAGACAGCGACGCCGACCGACTCCTCGAATTCAATCCGTTTGTTATCCACCCTGGCGTAGTCATACAAACCTGCTTCGTCGAATATCACCCGATCTTCATAATCGTCAAACCAGATAGCATCGGGGTTTCTGCCCACGATACAGACTTTGCCGCGATCAGGGGCGTCGAGCGCGTTGCGAAGAATCTTGAAGATCAGCACACCATTCTCAGTGCCGGGAACGCCGGGGATCGGCTCGTCGGTCACCGCGGCCACCTCGGTTTTGCCTTTGTAATGGGTGATTGAAAGACGCGCGTGCGTCTCCACGCCGGACAGTCCCTTTTGCGATTCATTGAGCAACTGCCACGCCGTTTCGATGGGCACGTTGAAGGCCTGGTAAGCCACAATATCGCGGCCGCAGAAGAAATAGTGATTGCCCACGCCCACCCGATACAGAGCCCGCTGCATCACCCGCAGCGCTTCGGCATCGTCATTGATTCCCTTGATGATCGGCGCCTGGTTTTCCACATTGACCCAGCCACGCGAAACCACACCTTCTATCGCTTTCAGCGTATCGGGATGCCACATGAGCGAACCGTTGTCATTGGTGAGGTAGGCGCCGTCTTCGCCCTTGAGCAGGAATTCGTCCGGATGGTTGAAATGGATCATCAACCGGAAACCCACATGGGGCCAGGTCTCGTGGAAGCGGTCCAACATATCCAGGAAAGCCTGATCGAACCGAAGGGGATGAAACGCCATTTCCTTGGTTCCCAGGCGAATGGACTCAACACCGGATTCGGCCAGCGCGGCCATCCACTCACCGAGCTTTCGGTTGGGTAACACCATGGGGTCGCCGCCCGACAGAAGCACTTCGCGCAGTTTCTCGCGCTTCGTTTCCGGATGCAGACCGCCGTTGGCTGCGACAGTCTCGTTATGCGCCCGAATGTAGTCTGTCACCGGCTTGATCCTCGCGAGGCCTTTCTTGGCCACGGTGCCGTCCTGGCGCTTGATGTCCTTTTGGCTGATGAGTTCCTCGCGATAGCAGAACCGGCAGTGGGCGGAACAGGTGGACACGGCGTACAGCAGGCCCATTTCATACTTGTGCAGCATGCCCTCCACTGGCGCGAAATCCATCTGGTAGCCCGGATCTTCCGATCCTGCCAGGTTGAGCGTCTCGTCAGGGTCGGCCTTGACGATGCGCTTCAGCGGTTCGCTGTTTTTGGCCAGTTCGAAAAAGTGCCGGGTCAGCTTGACCGGCATGCGCAGTTCCACGTCGCGCTCTGTCCCCCTAACCGAGTCCAGGGCCGCAAGCTCTGAGCCCGAGTAAAAACGCTTGATGTCATCCGGGGCCTTGTCGCGAAAAAACGGCTTGAGACCGTTAATGATCTCCCGGTCGTACTTGGGACTTTCTATGCTGTCCAGGAAAGCTTGTTCCCGGTCCGAGGGCTGATACCTGTCTGCGCGTGCCACTGAATACCTCGACTTTGATGTTAAAACCACGCGCCAATGTAACATATTGATATCCGATTGTGTAATAATGTAACGCAATGAACAATACCGACATTCCGGCCACCGCCCCAGAACTGGTTGCGGCGGTCAGCAGTGATTTGACGCGGGCCGAGCGGCGCATCGCGCAGGAAGTCCTCTCGGACCCCACCCTGCTCGCCTTTGGGACCGTTTCCGACCTGGCCAAGCGGGTCGGCACCAGCCGGCCTACCATCGTGCGCTTCGCGCACAAGCTGGGCTTCAAGGGCTACGCGCAGCTGCAGCGGCACATCCGCAGCGACCTGTCCCATCAGCTGTCCAGGCCCAGCGAGCGTATTCGTTACGAAGAGGACAAAGCGCCACCGGCCCGAACCACGGTCAGAGACTCGCTCGATTCCGTCTTCGAAGCGCTGGCGGGAGAACGCATGGGCCAGCTGGCCGAGCCGCTGGCTCGGGCGGAGCAGGTCTGGATTCTTTCGGGCGAGACCTCGCTGGCCGGCGCTCACGCACTGCGCAGCGGGCTCTCCATGGTGCGCCCTCATGTTCACCTGCTCGAGGAACACCGCTTCGGTACCGGCCTGTGCGATGCCGGGCCGGGGGATGCCGCCCTGGTCATGGACTTTTACCGTTATCGCCGGCAGGTCATCGGTGCCGCAAAGCTGCTTAAGAGCGCGGGCGTGCAGCTTGTCGCGGTAACCGACAGCCCGCTGTCGCCACTGGTTGAACTCACGTCCAACTGGTGCGAGATAGAGGTCCCCGCGATTGGGCCATTCGACAGTTCAGTCCCGGCCGTGGCCATTTCCGAATTGCTGGTGGGCCATGTCACGAGGCTGCTGCATGAAACGGCCGCCCGCCGGATAGACCACATTGAGGCGCTGTGGGATGAGACCGAGGTATTCCTCGGCGAATGAAGGATCACAGGCGCAAGGATAACCGGAGACCGGAACAGTGATTGATAAAAGATGCCCCTCCCCAGGCGAGGGCGTTGCCGATATCCACGACGGCGCAACCGTGATGATCGGAGGTTTTGGCGCTTCGGGCAGCCCCATCGAATTGATACACGCGCTGATCGACCATGGCGCGCGAAACCTGACGGTCATCAACAACAACACCGGCAATGGCGAGGTGGGTCTCGCGGCGTTGATCGGCAACGGCCAGGTCAAAAAGATGATTTGCTCGTTTCCGCGATCCAGCCAGTCCAAAGTGTTTCCTCGCCTGTATGAAGCAGGCGAGATCGAGTTGGAACTGGTGCCCCAGGGAACCCTGGCTGAACGTATCCGGGCGGCCGGCGCGGGTATCCCCGCTTTCTACACGCCCACCACCGTCGGTACCGTTCTCGCGGAAGGCAAGGAAACCCGTGAATTCGATGGGCGGGCCTATGTGATGGAACCCTGGCTGAAAGCAGACTTTGCCCTGATCAAGTGTGAAACCGCGGACATCGTGGGCAACCTCACCTACAACAAGACCGCGCGCAACTTCAGTCCGCTGATGTGTATGGCGGCCACCACTGCCATCGTGCAGGCCCGGCACGTGGTCGCCGCAGGTGGCATCGATCCAGAGCACGTCATCACCCCCGGTATATTCGTCAATCGCGTCATCGAGGTGCCATCCCCGGTCCACGAGGACGAACTGATCGCGGCAGGGAGGAGCTATCCATGAGCGTGGGTTGGAACAGGGAGCAGATGGCCGCCCGCGCGGCACAGGACATACCCGATGGCGCCTACGTGAACCTGGGTATCGGCATACCCGAACTGGTGGCCAGGTTCGTGCCAGAAGGGCGTGAATTCATCTACCACACCGAAAACGGGCTGCTGGGCATGGGCCCGCCACCGGCGGATCATGAGCGTGACCTGGACTTGATGAACGCCGGCAAGAAATACGTGACCGCGATGCCGGGCGCCGCCTATTTTCATCATGCCGACAGCTTCAGCATGATCCGGGGAGGACACATCGATGTCTGCGTGCTCGGCACCATGCAGGTGGCGGAAAACGGTGATATCGCCAACTGGTCGACGGGGGCTCCGGGCGCTATCCCGGCCGTTGGCGGGGCCATGGACCTGGTGCAGGGTGTTAAAAAGATATTTGTCATCACCCAGCACACCACACGCGACGGCGCGCCCAAGCTGGTGGAGCGATGCAGTTACCCGCTGACCGGCCCTGGCGTTGTTTCCAGGGTTTTTACCAACCTGGCGGTGGTCGATGTCACCCCGGGCGGATTCCAGGTGGTGGAACTGGCGCCGAACGTGACGTTTGAGGACGTTGAACAACACACCGGCGCCACCATTCTTCCGCCGGCCTGAGTCGAAGAGAGAATACACCCATGCGTGAAGCGTATCTTTGTGACGGAATTCGAACCCCGATAGGGCGCTATGGCGGCGGGCTGGCAGCCGTGCGAACCGATGATCTCGGCGCCATTCCCATCGCTGAGCTGGTCAAACGAAACCCCGGGGTCGACTGGGGTCGCGTGGACGATGTCGTGCTGGGTTGCGCCAACCAGGCCGGCGAAGACAACCGGAATGTCGGGCGCATGAGCAGCCTGCTTGCCGGTCTGGACCAGGCGGTGCCCGCCTGCACCATCAATCGCCTGTGCGGCTCCGGTCTGAACGCCCTGGGCATGGCCGCATCCGCCATTCGCGCGGGAGAGGCCGACCTCATGATCGCGGGCGGCGTGGAAAGCATGTCGCGCTCGCCCTACGTCATCGGCAAAGCCGGCGTGGGCTTTGGCCGCGACCAGGAGATGCATGACACCACCATGGGCTGGCGATTCATCAACCCGGAACTGCATCGACAATACGGCACCGATGTCATGCCGCAGACCGCCGAGCACCTGGCCCAGGAGCGTGACATCAGCCGCGAGGACCAGGACCGGTTCGCGCTCTGGAGCCAGCAGAAGGCCGCGGCGGCGCAACAGGAGGGCCGGCTGGACGGAGAAATATGCGCGGTCACGGTAGCAATGCGCCGGCAACCCGACCGGGTAGTGGACCGAGACGAGCACCCCAGAGACACTTCGCTGGAAAAGTTGTCCCAGCTCAAACCACTATTCAGCAACGGGACGGTCACAGCGGGAAATGCCTCGGGCATCAACGATGGCGCGGCTGCCCTGCTCCTGGCCTCTGAGCGCGGAGCCGGTGATCATGGCCTCGAGCCGGTCGCGAAAGTGCTGGGCATGGCCGTGGCCGGCGTACCGCCCAGGATCATGGGCATCGGCCCGGTTCCGGCAACGGGTAAATTGCTGGAACGGTTGCGGATGTCGCTCGATGATTTTGACATCATTGAATTGAATGAGGCGTTTTCAGCCCAGGCGCTGGCCTGCACGCGCGAGCTGGGTCTGGAGGATGATGACGCACGCATCAACCGGCGAGGTGGCGCCATCGCGCTGGGTCATCCACTGGGCATGAGCGGCGCCCGACTGGCGCTCACCGCGCTGGATCAACTGCGTTTGGGCGAGGGCCGCCGCGCGCTTTGCACCATGTGCATCGGCGTTGGGCAAGGTATCGCGCTGGCGCTGGAAGCGGTTTAACACGAGGAATCGCAATGGAAGCACTCAACCAGGTTCTGCGGGAGCTGCGCGCCCGCTACGTTGAGCTCAACCCGAACAGCCATGCTGCCGATCGGGCCGCCGAAAACCATTTACCGGGTGGAAACACGCGCACGGTCCTGCACTATGATCCGTTCCCGCTGACCATGCAGGAGGGCGTGGGGGCCGAACTCATCGACCTGGACGGACACCGGTACGTCGATTTCGTGGGCGAGTACTCCGCCGGCCTGTTCGGCCACTCTGATCCACGAATCAAGGCCGCCGTGGATCGGGGCCTCGAGAGCGGTATCGTGATGGGCGCGCCCACCGACTACGAGCGCCAACTGGCAGGCGTCATCTGTCAGCGGTTTCCCGCCGTGGACCAGGTGCGGTTTTGCAACTCCGGCACCGAGGCCAACGTCTGGGCCCTGACCACGGCCCGCATGCTGACCGGCCGGACCAAGTTCATCGCTTTCCACGATGCCTACCATGGCGGTTTTCTCAAATTCCCGGGCGGGCATTGCAAACTCAATCTGCCCCTCGACTTCCAGCTGGCTGAATACAACGACACCGAGGCCGCCGAGGCACTGATCCGTTCAATGGGGGATCAGCTCGCGGCGGTGATCGTCGAGCCCATCCTGGGCGCGGGCGGCAACATACCCGGTGACCCGGAGTTCCTCCACACATTGAGGCAAGCAACGCGGGAAACCGGCGCCCTGCTGATCTTCGACGAGGTCAAGACAGCGCGCATCGGCCCGGCTGGAATGCAGGGGCTCGTGGGCGTGAAGCCCGACCTGACCACGCTGGGTAAGTTTCTCGGCGGGGGGCTGCCCATCGGCGCGTTTGGCGGCAGCCAGGAGGTCATGCAGCACTTCAACCCGAAGCATGAGAACAGCTGGAATCACGCCGGCACGTTCAATAACGATGTCTGCTCCATGTCCGCGGGCTGTGTTGCCATGGGCGAGATTTTCACGCCGGAGCGCGCGCAGGAATTCCTGGACTGGTCCGAGGGCTTTCGCGTTTCGCTCAACCAGGCATTCAGCGAGCGTGCGCTGCCCATGCGCGCCAACGGCCTCGGATCCATCATCGCCATCCATTTCTCCAGGGCGCCAACACGCAGGACATCTGATATCACCGCCGGCTGCCGCGCTTTGCGGCCGCTGCTGCACATGGAGTTGCTGCTGGATGGCATCTTGTTCTGCGGACGCGGCGACTTTTTCCTGTCACTGCCAATGAACGATAGCCACCTGGAACGAGCCAAAGACGCGCTTCTGCGCTTCGGTGAAAACCACCGGGATTTGATCGAGCATACGCTGGAATCCGCCGGCTGAACGGCAAAGCAAAGGGATCAGGGTGCCTCGGCGCCCACCAGCAAAGCCTCCAGCGCCGCCTCGATATCGGCTTCGGTGAATTGCTGATTCGGGTTGTCATTGGTCAGACGGTGGCGCTCCTTCCCGCTGCCATCATGGATCAGCACCACCGGCAGTGACATGAGATCAAGCGCTTCAAAGGCGACGGTGAGGTTCTCATCCAGCCGGTAATGGCCAAAGGTTCCGCCAAGACCGGCGAGAAAACCATTGGACCATTCGATTCCGGACGCGTCCTGTGGATCGTCCAGGTTGAGCGTCAGAAAAGTCACGTTGCGCTGACTGAAGCGATCGGCCAGATCGACCATTTTCGGGAATCTTTCGATACACGAGACGCACCAACTGGCCCACAGATCCGCCACGATGATCCCGGGCTGTTTCGCCTCGAGCACCCTCTCCCACTGGGCCAGTGAAACCACCTGCATGACCTCGGGCCGGTCAAGGGCCGAGTCATCGGCCGGCAGCGTGCCGCACGTCATCAGGCCAAGCAACATGATCAGCGCGGCCGGGCGCGGGGTGCCGGGCATCATGGCTTCACTCGTACTTGACGCTGCAGCCCTGCGCGCGCGTTTCGGCGGGGTCGGGCTGGTCGCCTGCCAACAGCGCGGCGATGGCGTCACGGGTGTAAAACGTGGTCTGCGCGCCGTTGGTAAACATGACATCGCCGTCGCGGGTCTCACGGGCCGGTGAGTTGGTCAACAGGCCCGTATAGGCCAGCTTGCGTGCTTTATCGAAAACAAAATACTCAGGCGTCCGCGTGGCGCCGAGCGCCCGACCCAGCGCCTGGCTTTCATCGAACAGGTAAACGAAGTTGTAACCCACGCGTTTCCCGTGTTCGATCATCGCGGGGAGACGATCATCCTCGCGATGGTTAACCGCAAACCCCACTACCTCGACATCCTGCCCCTCGAAGCTTTCGACCAGCTCGATCAGGCCGGCATCCATTCCCCTGACCCAGGGGCAATGGTTCGCAAGGGAAACCAGCACCAGAACATCGGCATCGAAATCCGATGATGAATAGCTGCCGCCATCCGTTGCGGGAAGCCCGGAAAACGACGGCATCGAATCACCGATGCTGATGATGTCATTGTATTGCCCGGCCCCTACCGGGACCGCGATGAACAGCAGCAGAGCCGCAGCCATTCGGAGTCTTCGCATCATTTCCATCCTGCGTAAAGTAGTAAGAGCATATTTTGTATTTTATCAATCAGGTCGGCTTGCCACGAGCACGCTCGCCGGCCGGCTTGATGGTCAGCGGTCGAGCGCGCTCTGCATGTCCGGCCATTCGGGGTGCCGCAAAAAGAAAGCCCGCGTGATGGCGTTGCGCGGGCTTTTTCAGTGAGTGGGTGTTTCTACTACCAGTTCTTAGCGCCGGTCTTGTTGCTGGTCGGCATATTGTTTTCATCCACGACATGGCAAGACGCGCAATCAACGCCCTCGTGCTTGGCGTGGACAATGCCCATCAACGCCATCTCGGTGCCTTTTTGATGGCACATGGCACAGTCGGTGGGGATGGTGTTGACCATTGCACTGACATCCGGATGCGCTTCATTCTTGGCCAGCAGTTCATTCAGCGCCATGGGGCCCACGTGACAGGTCACGCAGCCTTCATCACCCGCCTGGATGCTGCCTGACAGCCCAATCGTAAGCAGGGCCAGACCCAGGATGATTGTTTTGAGTGTTGGGGTTTTTATGGAAGGGTACATCGACATTACCTCTTGTTGACAGGTGTACATCACCCGGTTTTTATTGACCCCATTTTAACCCAAAACAATGCGCGTATATTCATGTATTTACGATGCATCAAAGGGGCTCAGCGTGACAGGCACGCCATGGTTCCAGAGACAGGTCATGACCCTCAAACAGGGCCGGCGCTTTGCCATTTACAGGGAAACTGAACGCTCGAAGTCCAGGGTCCGTGTCTCAAACCCCAAGTTCAGTGTCCTGTCCCATTTGAAGCTCACGGTATAACCACCGCTGTTGCCGGACACGCTGAAATTTTCCGTCATGTCATGCATCTCGTTCACCTGCAGCATGCGGATGACCTGTGCCTCGATGTCCTGTTTTGAGCCCGAGCGGTTGGACGCATAGGTTTCTTCCACGCCGTTGAGTATAGAGCTCACCGAGCGCGCCTCAAGCCAGTGTGGAACGTATTGAACGCCTACAAAAACGACGTAGCCAAGCACGGCAACGACAATGAGCGTCAGGACAGGCGAACCGCCACGTTGATTTTTACAGGTTTTCATCTTGCCCCGTGCGTCTGGTTGATTGAAGGTGCGGGCTTTTCAAAGCCGTCTTGTCGGTCAGAGTATACGATGAACGCGAAATGCATGCCCACCAACCATCCCCGGCCGTCATCTGCGGGCCCCGGGCCATTTCTCCGGTTGGCCCCGCAGAGCGAGCATCGGCGGCGCGGGGCCCGTCCAGGCGCGCACAGAGGGTGGTTCAACCTCGGGTATGATGTTGGGCGTCATGTTATACACGCCCGGTAAAAACATCGCTTGCGCCATTTACGCATTGATCTGGGCGTTCGCCGGCGTCAGTTCTGCCGCCTTCGGTCATGACGGTGGGCATAACCCGCTGGGCGCGCATCACGTGGAATGGGGTGGCCCCCTGTTCGATCGGGTCATGGCCGCGGGATATGTTGAGACATTCGGAACTGAAGCTTACCCCAGGACGGGGCCGCCACGGATTCAGACGAACCACGGCAGCCGCTGCGTCACGGCCAGCCATTTACTGTTCGATATTGCCGATCGCCAGTATTACGACATCCGCGGCGCATCCACCCTCACCTTCAGCTTTTTCGCCGCAAAGGCCATGCGGGTGCAACTGGCTTATGACGCCGCCGGCCAAACGGAGCAGTGGCGCTGGATAGAGCTCGCTGACGATTCCCAACCGCAACAGATCACAGTGCATCTGCCCGACGCCCGCTTCATTAACCGCGGCCTTGCCCAGGCCGATTTCGCATTAATTGCCGAGGGCGCCGTTACCGAAACGGACGCGCCAGACGCCAGCCACGAGTTCGTTTTGTGCGATATTCAGCTGTCCGCAGCGTCGGCGCCAGAGGATGTGCAAGAGGTTGCCACGACATTCATGTTCACCGCCGAGGGTGAGCCAACGCCCGTCAGGCTGGGTTTATATCACGCCGATACCGGCCGCCAGGCATTGCCGGGAGACAATGCGCTGCACCTGTACCATTACGACCGGTTCAAGCGCCAGCACTACATCAGAAGCCTGTGGGACAGCCGTGACCCATGGCCCCATCCCAACCGGCATTTTATCTATGCCCCCAGCGAGTACCGCGTGGACCTGGCGCCCGGCGACTACTGGCTGGTGGTCAGTCGAGGCCCCGAATATGGCATCGAAAAACGTCGTGTCACCGTCACCCCCACGGCATCCACGATGGCCCTGGACCTCAGGCGCCGCGCAGGGCTGGAGGGTTGGTATCCGGGCGATGGGCATGTCCATATGTTGAGGGACTCGCCGGCCATGAATGCCGCCATCGCCCGGATCGCATCTGCTGAGGGGCTGACGGTATTCAATCTGCTCCAGATGGGCAACCCGCAGCAAGAATATTTCCAGCAATATGCTTTTGGTGAGGCAGGCCGGTTCAGCCATGACGGCGCTTACCTGGTGCCCGGCATCGAAAACCCACGGTCCGCCGTGCTGGGCCACACGATCAGCCAGAACATCCAAAAATCCCTTTACCGAAGGGATCACTACTTTGACCATCACGCGCAGTTCAGCGGCTACCAGCGTCAGGGCGCGGTCACCGGATACGCTCATGTGGGGCAAGGCTGGTATAACGAGCAACGAGGGCTCGCGCTCGATGTACCTCACGGCATCATCGATTTCCTGGAGGTTATGCAAAACGGTCAGATCAAGACGGATCTCTGGTACCGCTTTCTCAACCTGGGGTTCAAACTCGCCCCCATGGCCGGCTCTGACTACCCCTATCTCGACACGCCCGGTTCGGTCCGGCTGTATGCCCGGGTGGACGGCCCTTTTTCCACGGAAAAGTGGTTTGCGAGTGCGAAACGTGGGCGGAGCTTTGTGACCAATGGGCCGATGATCGATTTCAAGGTCAACGGGCGGCCCGCTGGGGACGAAATTCATATTGACGGGCTCTCCAGACTGAAAGTGACCGCGAAAATCACCCTGGCGCCTTCCCTGGACACGCTTCGCGAGGCCAGGATCATCGTCAACGGGACCGCAGTCGCCACGATCGCGGCAAACAGTCAGGGGGACATATTGATCGATACCACGCTCGAGATCGATGAAGGGGCCTGGATCGCGCTGGCCGTCAGCGGCGCGCGGTTCGCGCTGGCCCACACCGGTGCGGTCTATGTGAATTACCAGCAACTGGGGCATGGTTTGACGGACAAGTCAGACATTGCGAGAGAGATGATCAGCTACTTACAACAACTCAACGGCGATATCCGCGCGGGCGACGAGTTGGAATATTTTGACGTTGCCGGAATGATAAATACCCTGTGGCAGGAACAACGCGAGGACATATTGAGCAAGGTTGACGCCACGATCGCCATTTATCGACAGATGATGAACCCATAAATGAACACACCCCCATTCAACCACCCCAATGGGAGCAGGCGGCAGACATGAGCAGACTCACGGGAGGCACGCTGAGCATCGACGTTGGGGGCTCCGGCATCAAAGGTATGGTTCTGGATCCGAACGGAACACCACTCAACGAACGCGTCAGGCTGACCACGCCCAGACCCGCCCTTCCGGCAGCGGTACTGGACACGATTGGTCAGATCGCGGAGGCCCAGCCCGACTTCGACAGGGTATCCATCGGATTTCCGGGCGTGGTGCAGTTTGGCGCGGTGCATACCGCGCCCAACCTGGACGGGGACTGGGCCGGTGTACCCCTGGCGGCGGAAGTTGAGCGCCGCACCGGCCGACCCTGCCGGGCCGCCAATGATGCCGATGTACAAGGTTACGGTGTGATTGAGGGTAAAGGCGTCGAAATGGTGCTCACACTGGGCACCGGAATGGGTTCTGCCATTTTCACCAACGGCCACCTGGCCCCCAACCTTGAACTGGGCCACCACCCCTTCGCGAACGGCGAGACCTACGAAGAGCAGATCGGACAGGCTGCCCGGGCCCGAGTGGGAGACGAAGTATGGAACCAAAGGGTGGCACAGGCCATCGCGCAGATCCTGCCCATCTGGAATCCGCACCACCTCTATCTCGGTGGCGGCAACGCCAAAAAACTGACTATCCCGTTACCCGATCATGTTCGCATCGTCCAGAACGTGGCCGGCATTCTGGGCGGGATTCGCCTGTGGGAGGACGAACACCACTAGCTTCGCTTTGTCGGCGTCAATCATCCAGGTGCAGATGAACCCTGCGATTGTGGCGCCCCTTTTTCTCCACCTTGCCCACTCGAACCTGTCCGACTTCGCCCGTCGAACGCAGGTGCGTTCCGCCGCAGGGCTGCAGATCGACGCCGGCGATCTCCAGCAGCCGAACGGGCCCGACACCCCTCGGTGGCTTGACCGAGAGCGTACGAACCAGTTCCGGTTGCGCATCCAACTCCTCGTCGGTGATCCAGCGACTGGTGATGGGATGATTCTCTTGGACCAGTCTCGCCAGGGCGTCGCCCACCGCGATCTTGTCCACGGTGTCCTCCATATCGAAATCCAGTCGGCTCTTATCCGCTGCAATATTTCCACCGGTCACCCCGTAAGGCAAAACCGCCCCCAACAAATGCATCGCCGTGTGCATGCGCATGTGTCGATAGCGGCGCTCCCAGTGTATTTCCGCCAGCACGGTATCTCCCGTCTCGGGCAGCACAGAGCCCTGCTCCACCCGGTGGCAGATCTGGCCCTTTTCCCCGTAGCGGGTATCGATGACCGTCAGCGCACCCCCCTGCCAGCGGATCGTCCCGGTGTCACCCGGCTGGCCCCCGCCCAGCGGGTAAAACACGGTCCTGTCCAGGATCACTCCATCCTCCTGAACGGCAACCACCGTGGCTTCACAAGTTTTCAGGTAGGCATCCTGGCGGAACAGCGCCTCGGTTTGAGTGGTCATGACAGCTTCAACCTCCGAACACAAACATACTTATCCAGTGTCTCATTCAATGGCTCTCAGTGACATTCAAGCGATAGAAAACGCCCAGCACCGCCTGGCCTGACGGATCGTAAGGCGCCGATGAGCGAAACAGCTCTTGATGGGCCGCAGACAGGGCTTCAATGTCGGCCTTGGTCACACCTGGCAGCGCGTCGGGTACCAGGTAATAGTAGGGACAACCCAGTGAGGTGGCGCTAAGCTGCTGCAGCGTATTCCATGGGGAGGCAAAGGCCACCCTGCCCGACTGGATCGAGACCAGCGCCGGGTACTCGCTATAAACGCAGCCGCTGTCGGCCGCCTCATCAGGTATCCGCCTCACGTCTTCCAGTAGTTGATGACTGGCCCTGAGCGTCATCAGGGCGTCGTCTCGACTTTCAGTCCGGGTCCATGGAGACATGCGCGCCATGTAGTCCAGCCCCTCTCCAGGGGGATGCAAAAGGCGATCGATATTTCGGCCCAAACCATTGGGTACGGAGAGCGCAAGTACCAGGAAGACCACCACCCCGCCAACGAAACCGCGGCTTTTCATCCACTCAACACGCATGACGGTGGTCTGGCCGCAGATGAGCAGGGCCGGAATCAGCACCCACAGAAACCGGTCCATCTGGCCCGGAAAAGGCCACGCCACCAACATCAGACCGGTCACCAGGATGTACCAGGCGTCCGCTCGGGCCCCGCGCAGCCGCAGTAAAAAACCGGGTAACACCCAGGCGGCCATCAGCAATGCCCCCGGCACAGACCCCCATAAGCGCACCCATCCATCGGCCATGGCGGATAGCTGATTGACCAGGTACCCCATATCGACGCGTGCCAGGTTCTCCTGAAATCCCTGCCAATAGCTGTGTGCCTCCGGCAAGCCCGCCCGCAGCCAGAGATGCACCAGCAGACCCAATAGCAGGCCAGCCAGCCATAGCGGAAGCACTTTGACCTTTCGGCCGAGGACAAGATGAGCCAGCAGGCCCAGCACCAATGCCCACCCCGCGCTGCGCGTTGCAATCGCCAGGCCCGCCAGCAAACCAATGGCCAACGCGTCAGGGTAGCGGGGCTCGCGCCGGGCGGCCAACAGGAGCGCCAAAGTCGTGAGCAAGATGAACAACGGCTCCGACATCAGCAACCAGGAAAACCCCAAGGAAACCGGGTTCAAAATCAGCAGCAAGCCGGCCACCACCGAAACCGCTGCCGCCATGCCCTCGCGCATCAGCCAATACATGGTCACGCCAGCACCCAGGCACAGCAGTGCCGCGTTCATCAGCAGCCCATTGGAAAAATCACTCGAAACATCACCTGTCCAGGACAACAGGTAGGGAAACAGCGCCGGATACTGTCTCGCGCTCAGCATGGAAAGCGCTACTGCCTTGTCATCGGGGCGCGGGGAAAACCACTCCGCCATCCACAGGTACCAGGTCTCGTCCCAGCCAAAACCCGCCGGCGCGGCGGGCAGCACCATCCATGCCATCAGTGGAAACACCGCGATAACGGCGGTGATGATCACGATGAACTTCCCGCGGTCCGGATCGATCTTTTTCATCGATGGGGTCATGACGTGAATTTTGCCACAGGCCGCGCGAATGGGAGCGGAGCCCGATGATGCGCGCATACCGCCAGGTCCTTGCTTTGCCGCTCAGTTAGGGCATTATCTTCGAATGAAACATCAATTTTCCGAATACCGCTCCGATTACGGCAACTACCTGTTTCCCTATGTCATCTGGGGCTATCCGGAGGCCCATGAGTCGCCGGCAGATTGCTTTCGACAGGGCTTTCTGCCCGGTAACCGCGACATGTCTCGCTACTACATGTGCCGACACACGCGCGTGGATCTGGCGAAATTCGAACATTCCTCCGAAAACAGGCGCATCATGCGCAAGGGGGCGGGCCTGACCAGCCGGCTCATCCCCTCATCAGAGTTCGATTACACGCCACACTGGCGCGGCTTTTGCCGGTCGTATGCCGATCATCGGTTTGGCAAGGGCGTGATGAGCGACGAGCGGCTCGACAGCCTGTTCAGCTCGCCCGTGTGCTCGCACCTGATCCATTATCAGCACGAAACGTCCGGGCAGGATGTGGGGCTGGTTGTCTGCTTCTTACAAAAGCCGCGAGCTGCTTTTTACTATTACGCTTTCTACGATCTGGACCTGTTCAGCAAGAGTCCCGGGCTCTTCATGATGACCACAACTGTAGGGCGCTTTCAGGAAATGGGTTTTGACCACGTGTACCTTGGCTCGTGCTACAGCCGAAACGCACTCTACAAGTCACAGTTCAGGGGTTTCGAATTCTGGAACGGCTTTCGCTGGTCACAAAACATCAAAGAGCTGAAATTCATGATCGGGCGTGACCAGGAAAATGTGCATCAGCACCTGCTGGAGACGCCTGAATATATCGAGTCGTACTATCCCGAGGGAATCAATCCGCTGCCCTGAGGCTCAGTCCAACCACGCGCCAGGGTCGATGCGATAATACCGCTCAAGAACCTCGAACAACTCACGGTGATGCTTTTTCATTTGGCGAGGTTGCTCGAAAAAGGTCTCGGTGGCCACGGCAAAGAACTCTGCCGGATTGGTCGCTCCATAATGGTCCATGAGCGACCGCTTGCCTTTCCAGGCCTCTCTCTGCAACTCTTCGAATTCTTCGGACATGGTCGAGGCCCAGGTCCGCAGGCAATTCTCGCCCACCAGCACTGGAGCGCCGTTTGTGCTGCCCGATTCACTGTCGAGCTGGTGCGCAAATTCATGCAGCACAACGTTTTGTCCATCGGCAAAATTACTGGATCCGCTCAGGACGTGATCCCAGGCCAGAATGACCTTGCCATTGCTCCATGATTCCCCGAGCAGCCCCTTGCGCCCGTGCCGCACGGTGCCACCGCTGCCGATGTCGGGACGATCGACCACGAACGCGGCAGGGTAGACAACGATGTAGCGCAGCGCGGGGTAAATACCTGTTTTCCGGTGCAGCAGCAACATACAGGCCTCGGCGGCGATGGTCACCCTGATCTCATCGGTGATTTCCAGCCCCCCGGCACCGCTGAAGTGTTTTTGATGCAGAAACTGCTTGATCATTTGCCGCAACTGGAGCCGCAACTCCATGGGCAGATTTTTGTAGATCCCAATGTTTTGCTCGAGAATCGCGACCCACTCCTCGGGGAACGGACGCTCCAGCGCCCGCTTCAGACGATGTCGCGGCACCACCACCGCCAGAACGATGACCAGCAGTACAAGCCCCACGAATATCCAGTACCCCATCGCCGAACCCCTTTCAACCGCGCTCGCGGTCGATGTCAGTCATTGCCCATCAACCGGTAGGGCCCGCCCATCTCGAGCGCGGCCTGGTAGGCCGGGCGGGCATGCATTCGCGCAAGGCAGTCGGCCAACCTGGGATAGCTTGATTCCAGGTCGGTTCTGACAGCCGCCGCCTCCAGCGGAAAACTCATTTGGATGTCGGCGGCGGTAAATTCATCGCCGCAGAACCAGTCTGATTCGTTCAGCGTCGCCTCCATGAATTGGAGATTACGCTCAACATTGGCCGTGAGGTAGCCATCGCGAACCTTGCCCGCGATGCCCTTGGCCACCGGCCTGATGAAAAACGGCATGGGCGCCGTTTCGATCCGGCCCAGAATGAGGGAAATGATCATCAGCGGCATGAAGGTGCCCTCGGAATAGTGCAGCCAATAGGTGAAGGCGCGCCGCTGGGGTGTGCCCTCCGCCGGGAGCAGTCTGCCGTCATCGAACTCGGCCAACAGGTACTCGACGATGGCGCCCGATTCGGCCACGGTCACATCACCGTGTGTGATGACCGGTGACTTGCCCAGAGGGTGTATATCGAGCAATTCAGGGGGCGCCAGGCTGGTGTGGGCATCGCGCTTGTAGTGCTTGATCTCGTAATCCACGCCAAGCTCTTGCAGCAACCACACAATGCGTTGCGATCTCGAATTTTCCAGGTGATGCACAGTGATCATGTCCGTTTGCCTTTTCACGTGAATGTTTGGGCCAAAGCCCGGGGCGCAGCAAATCCTAGCGGAAGGGGTGAAGAAACGGGAAGAACTATTTTTACGGACTCGGTGAAGCGTCTCGTGATTCGGATGCCTCGATCGTCTACTCGACCAGCGCGCACAGGGCGTCACCGGGGCCGTTTTTGGTATCGGCAAACACTGAGGTAAGGTCAGATTGAAAATATCGGTCAACCCATAGCAACCATCATTGATCCAAGTCGGGGCTCCGCCGTGCCCCTTTCGGCGTCAATATGCTGATTTCTCAGCGTCTGGCGCATCATCATTTGAACGAATAGACTACTCACCCATGCCCTTTCCCAGAGCAAGCTGTTCGCCCAAGCCCCCGGCGCCCATCCGATGAAAAAGATGACGATGAAGCCCGCCATGCGAAATTCACCCGAGGCATCCCTTCGAGAGAACCTGATACTGGTCCTGTTGCTGGTGGCATTCGCGGCCTTCAGATTCTGGAAATTTCTCAACACTGAAAACTTGGTTATTTGGTGGGATTCTGCCGCTTATGCGCTCGTGTCCATTTGGCCGGTCGGAAGTGGAGAATTCTGGTTCGGCAGGCAACCGGCTTTTTACCCACTGCTGTTCAAGTTTTTTGCTTATCCCTCGGATGCTCAAGGCCTGCTGCAAGGTGGGTTCTCTCAATGGTTCTCATTTCAGCCGGGCATCGTGTACGGATTGGGTGACGACGAACCGTTTTACCTCGTAAGAGACCACTTCGATGTAACCTCCATGGCCGCGCTGCAATCCATCCTGGCCACATTGAGCTGGGCCGTTTTCGCGGTCAGTTGCAGCAAGATATTCAGGAGAACTTCACTCAGGGTCATCGCTGCGGCCGTTCTGTTGCTGCTGGGGTGTGAAACCATGATCACACTCTGGGACCGACACTTGATGACCGAGGCGCTGAGTATGTCGCTGATGGTGCTCGTACTCTCATTTTTCCTGCATTACCGGGAAATGGTCAAAAGCCCCGCGGCTCTGCTTTTGCTCATTCTTATTGCCTCGTTCTTCTCTCTCATCCGGATGACCAACAACTACCTGCTGGTTTTCTTGCTGCTGCTGGTCACGTATCTGACATGGATGAAACGGCCAAAGCATCTGATCATGCCCGTTATTTTGACGTGCGCTCTGTCAGGGCTTATCGCCTTCAACCAATTCGGCATATTCAAGGGTGATCGGGGAATGTTTCCACTCAAGAGCCTGGTATCTTCGAGAATCAGTCTGACGGGATTCGAAGATGTCTATCAATATTTCCGTGAACACGGGATGCCTGAAATCCCGAAATCGTTTCATGGCCAGCTCTGGAGGGCTCCTTACGAGGATATCCCGGAGCTGAATGAGTGGATGAAAACCGGGCCGTCTGTTTACCAGCAATTCCTGGCCACTCATCCCATTTACTTTCTGACTCGACCATTCGCCACCACGAACGACTTGAACAAGCCAGTCTATGAGGTGCTTACGCCGAGCCTGGCACCCTATGAAATCTCCGAAAAGTCATCGCTTAACATGGCATTCACCGACGCCTTTTTATGGGCTGCTCTGGCCGGGATCGTCCTGCTGTATATTCCTCTGCGCAAGAGGGTCTCTCTGAAATCTGACCGCCTCGCGGTGATCCTTACCTTGATTGCCGGAAGTTGCGCCACGCTGATCGTGGTCTGGCATGGCGATCTGGTAGATATCGACCGGCATGCTGTTCAATTTGCACTGGGCTTGCGAGTAGGCATGATTCTCTTGTTGTTCTGGCTGCTGGAGCACTGGTTGGACAGCCGCGCCGGGGAATCGAACGTGACCACCACCATGCCGGGAAAAAGCTGATGCCACTTACTTGCTCAGGGCTAAACACGCACCATGAATGAATTGACCCCCGTACAGGCCAGGGTCCTGGCCTGCCTGATGGAGAAGGCCGAGACCACGCCCGATCAGTACCCCCTGACCCTCAACGCGTTGCGCAACGCCTGCAACCAGAAATCATCACGCAACCCGGTGGTGGACTACAGCGAGGGAGAAGTGGGTCACGCGCTGAGACAGCTCGAATCCCTCGACCTGGTTCGCGAAGAATGGGGCGCCCGTGTCGCCAAGTACCGACATCAGGCGGGGAAAACGCTGGATCTCCACTCCAAAGGTGTGGCTTTGATGGCCACGCTGATGCTGCGTGGGCCACAAACCCTGGGCGAACTCAAATCACACGCCCATCGAATATTTGAATTCGATGACCTCGATGACGTGCAGTACGCCCTAGGCAGGCTGGAGGGGCGGGCCCCGCCGCTGGTGGTGTCCCTGCCCCGACAGCCTGGTCAGAAGGAAGGGCGCTACGCGCACCTGATGTGCGGCGAACCCGATGAGGCGGAATACCGCGCAGCACCGCCGGCAGCGCCCACCTCGTCATCGACAAGCGCCGACCTGGAACATTTACGGGCGCGCGTAGAGCAGCTTGAGGAGGAGGTTGAGCAGCTCAAGTCACTACTCCGGTCAAAAGACTGACCCGGGGAAATAACGGCCCAGGGAAATATTGGCCCGGCACGGTGTGTTAGTGGTCAAGCTCGAATCTGAACAGGACGGCCAGTGAACCGAATGCCGAGCGCTCGTCCTGCTCCTCGAATTCACGCGTCCGCCAGGTGTGCACATAACTGAATTCGAAGGTTCTCCAGCGAAAACCGAAACCCAGGTAGGATTCCGCCACCCAAGGCTCGCGCGTATTGCCGGTTTCAAAATTCTTGAACAGCGGCCCGTCCAGGGTCGCGTCGAACAGCACCGCGCCCGCATTGGCGCCCAGCAAGCCGTAAAGCGACCAATTCGGCATCGCGCGCGCACGCTTGCCCGACTTGAATAACCGATGTGAATAAGCCGTGGCATCGAGCCGCGGATCGGAAAAATCAGGTGTCAGGTGAAACCCTGCCCGCAACAGGCCGCCGACGCGCGCGCCCGTTCTAAACGTGCCCAGGCGCAACGATCCCTCGGTAAAACCATCCACGCTGAACGCACTGGGTCGCTCATCTACCAGGCGCAGCCGACGCTTCTGGGTCAACGCCAGGTCCAGGGTAAACTCGTTGGGCACCTGGTCATCCCAACCCTGGAATTTATCGATACCGCGTATGTCATGCACCAGGTCCTGCGCCTGCTCGGCCAGGGACCGCGGCCCGACTGTTCCGATGATCAGCTCCGCCGAATTCAGCGCCTGCTCATCACTGGCATGAACAGAAAACCCAACGCCCAACCAACCCGCGTAGCGCCTCTGACCCTCGGGTTGAGTCGTGGAAAAGGGATCCTCGGGCGTAAACATCAGCTGGGTCAGGGAGAGCCCATAATTGAGCTGCAGGTTTTTGTCCGCCACGTTCCCCCTGGCAAATCCCGACCAGCGGCTGACCGTGTCATCATCGCCGGCCCAGGCAGCCATCCGCTCCAGTTGGTCCCGAAATGGCGCCAGGCTGATCAGGGAACGCTCACCGCTGATCAGTGAGAACCGGATGCCGTTGGTGTAGTCCTTATCGCTGTTGGCGAACAGATCGTTGTCCAGGTAAAAGCTGAAATAGTGGTCACTGCCGCTGGTCTGCTCATCGGGTGCGTCGTCATTGGCAGCGACGCCACCCGACCAGGCCAGGACGATCGCCATCAGACAACGCAGCGAGGCTCCGGCGTGTCTCCACCCGCTTTGACTCGCGTTGGCGCTGCGCTTTCCCATGACGCTGTAATTTAGTGGCCATTTGCCGCTTTGCCAACCGTGACCCGTACTGGGCGGACAGACGCGATTGCGTCCCCATCAGGTCCGCTGGGGGCGTATCGGCGGCTTGCGCGCGATCCGGGGCATCCTGAAAATAGACCTCCACAGCCTGTTTTAAGGGCGCGGCGAGTTCAGGACATGCAAAAACAAGCGATCGGCCGACAAGTACTGGATCGAACGATCACATCCGTGCAGGCAGTGGAAACCTGCATTGAGCGTATCGAGAAGCATGACCGGGAGATAGGGAGTTTCGTCAGCTTGCGGGCTGAGCAGGCGCTGGCGGAAGCCAAAGCCATGGACGCGTCTCCTTCACGAGGCCCCTTGCATGGCGTTCCTTTTGCCGCCAAGGATGTATTTGACACCCAGGACCTGGCCACCGAGTACAACTCACCCTATTACCGGGGACACCGGCCCCTACGGGATGCGGCCGCCATTGCCCTGATGAGGCAGGCCGGCGCGATTTTGCTGGGAAAGCTCAGCACGGTGGAGTTCGCCGGCGTAGGTCAGGTTCCGGACACGCGAAATCCGCATAGACTCAGCCGCACCCCGGGCGGATCCTCGGCAGGCTCAGGGGCTGCGGTCGGCGCCGGTCTGGTGCCGCTGGCCACTGCCACGCAAACCGGCGGATCAACCATCCGGCCCGCGGCTTTTTGCGGAGTGGCCGGCTTCAAACCGACCTGGGGACGCATCTCCTGCGAGGGGGTCAAACCGTTCGCTCCTTCCCTGGACACCGTCGGTTTTATCGCCGAAGACATCGGGCTGCTCCAGCACGCGGCGGCGGCCTGCGGGCTCGAACACGACTTTCCCTCCGGCTTTGGTGGCCCACTGCGCCTGGGAATGTACCCAACGCCCTATTTCAGCGAGGCACACCCCGAGACCCGCGCAGCGCTGGAGCACGCCGCAGCCGTGTTGCGACAGGCCGGACACAGCGTGGAGGCCGTCGATGGGCCCTCCGGCCAGGAAGAACTCAATGACTGGCAAGACACGATCATGCTTGGAGAGGGTGTACACGCCCTGCAGGCCGAATATCGCAGCCATCCCGACCTGGCGCACCCTGGGGTGCGCGCGCTGGCGGAAAACCATCGCAAGATCGACACCCGGAAAGTGTCCGCGGCGCTGGATGAGGTGGCCGCCTTGAGACCCCGCTTCGAACGCGCCATGCAGGGGTTCGATGCCTGGCTCTGTCCCGCCGTGCCCGGCGAGGCGCCGAGGTTCGAAGAGGGCAACGGGCTGGCCACGTTCAACCGCCTGTTCACCGCGCTGCACCTGCCCTGCGTGACCGTACCCGGCCACTTCAGCAAGCGCGGACTGCCCGTCGGCATTCAGCTGATCGCCCAGCGCGGCGCCGACCTGCACCTGCTTGGGGTCGCCCAGGTGCTCGAAGGGTTATTCAGTCCTGCCTGAAAACAAGCGTGGGGAGGTCGGCCGCTGTTTTTAGCCCGGGCAGGCCTCTGACCGCCCGCAACAGTCGACCGGAAAGCGATGGCCCCAGTAACCGCTCGGTGCAATCTGCAAATTTGTCGCTCAAGGCCTGTTCGGTCATGGGGTTCTCACCATGACCGCAAAATCGGTAGACGGGCTCACTCTCAAGGTGCCGGCCGTCCGCCATCTCAAGGCTGACGGTGTCGAAACGCGCGCCGACGGGATAAGACGGATCATCATCCGGGCCCGTCTCGATCCTGATTTTCCTGATGAGCGCCTGGACACGGGCGTCATTGACGAACTCATCGGTCAGTTCCGCCAGCCCGACTCGGCCGACGAGCAGGCCGGCAGCCACGCCGAATTCAACGCTGAATCGGGCTTCCGAGGCGGTTGTGGGCCGATGCAGCCGCATCACCGCGGCGTGTTTTTCACTGACCCGAACGGTCACAGCGCGCACGGAGCCCGGGTCAGGCGCGTGATCCCGGTGCAACTGGATGGCCGCGTCGATGGCGCGTTGCGAGGCGCCCACCGTCGGATGTGGCTTGATGTTCAGGCTCGGTCCGGCCGACAACCATTCCCGGCCCAGGTGCTCGGCGGGTGAAGTTCGATCGACCTCACCGCTCGGTGACAGCGCCGCCATCAGCCCACCACTGCCGTCAAGCGCGTCCTGCCCCGCCGTCATGCCCCGGCTGGCCAGTTCGACCGCCACAACACCCGCCTCAGCGGCCCGGCCACCCTGCCAGGGTTTGGCCTGGGTGCCAAAATTATCCATCACGCCTCCGCCACTGGCTGCCGCCAGTCCGATCGCATGCCGGCACTGAGCGGCGCTCAGGCCTCGCAGCCGGCACAGCGCCGCCGCCACGCCAATCGGACCGAAAATACCGGTGGGATGCCAGCCCTTGGAGTGCAGGTGCCGCGGCTCGCGCTTGAACACGGCGCCCCAAACCTCGAAACCCGCAAGGTAAGCCGCCACCATGTCGCGGCCGGTAGACCCGACGCTCTCGGCTTCCGCCACCACGGCGGGCACCAGCAAAGCCGAGACGTGGTTGCTAAACGCATAATCATCGAAATCCAGCGCATGGGCCGCCGTCGTGCCTACCAGGGCAGCCTGGGCGGGCGCGCATGCGATATCCCCCAGCAGCAGCCGGCTTCCAGAGCCTAAACCGGTTGCCTCAACCTGTTCCCAAACCCGCCGAGTCACCGGCTCGTGGACACCGGCCACCATCACCGCCAGGCAATCGGTGAAACCGTCGACGGCGAGTGATACGGCCGCATCCGGAATGTCATCAAAGGCCTTTCCAGCCAGGAAGTCAGCAATGGATCGCGTCAGGGCGCCCATACCGGCCAGCTTCGCAGTGCGGAAATTCTTGAGTTATTCATCATTTGGTATACCATTTACAGGAATATCAAGGGTAAAACAAGGCGCATAATCGATCTGGCCCCGAATGCGCGAGGAGTCGTTCTGAGCAAAACTGCCGACAGAGCCTACCAGGAGATCCGCAGCCGGATTCGCGGCGGGCTTCTCCCACCGGGAAGCCGATTGGTGGAGCGCAGCCTCTGCAGGGAAATGGGGATGAGCCGCACGCCGGTGCGTGAGGCATTGCGCCGCCTGGCCGCTGAGGGGCTGGTGGAAAGCCGCCCCCATCGCGGCATGACGATACCGCAGCTCAGCGATGAAGAACTGGATGAAGTGTTCGAGGTGGGGCTCGTGCTCGAGTCATACATGGCCGCACTCGCTACCCGTAAATCCGGCGGCAAGCCCCTGAACAGCCTGCGCAAGCTGTTGAATGGCATGCGAGAAGCGCTGTCTGAAAGCCCGCCGGACCGGCTTCGGTATGTTGAGCTGGACCAGGCATTCCACGCCGCCATCGCGGAGCTGGCGGGCAATCAGAGGCTCGCCAACATGCTCGAAACAGCCATGGATGTCAGGGCGCTCCAGCAGGCGTTCAGCTACTACGCGGAGGAGCATTTACATCGCTCTTTGCGGCAGCATGAGACCTTGCTTATGGCCATTGAAAGCGGTGATGACGACTGGGCGGCCTCAACCATGCGCACGCATATCCTGACGGGACGAGCCATCAGCCACGACCATGAGACCAACCCGGCGGTTGAGGCCGCCAGGGCATCCGTGTCGGCTTGAATGGTATACCAGATGACAGGGGGCCACATACTGTGAAGCGCGTCGGTATCGACATTGGCGGCACCTTCACCGACCTGGTGTTCTGGGATGATGAGACCCAAAGTCGCGTCATTCACAAACGACCGTCCACCCCACAGGACCCGGCCGAAGCCGGAATTGCCGGTGTCACGGAGCTGTGCGAAAAGGCCGGCATCCACCTTGCGGACATCGATCTGCTGACCCACGGCACGACGGTCGCGACCAACCTCCTGCTCGAACACAAAGGCGCCACGGTTGGCTTGATAACCACCCGGGGCTTTCGTGATGTCCTGCACATAGGCCGCAAGAACCGGCCGCTGAATTTTTCGCACGCCCAGGACGTGGCCAGGCAAGCGAGGCCCCTGTGCCGCAGGCGACACCGCGTTGGGGTGACCGAGCGGGTGATCGCCCCCGAAGGTGAGGTGCTGGTCCCCCTCGATGAACGCCAGGTGCGACAGACGATTCGACAATTTCGCGATCAGGGCGAAGTGGACGCGCTGGCCGTATGCTGCCTGTTCTCTTTCCTCAACCCATCGCACGAACAGCGCATTCTCGAAATCGCCGCCGAAGAATGGCCAGAGGTATACATCTGCGCGAGTCACGAAGTGGCGCCGCTCTACCGCGAATACGAGCGTTTCTCCACCACCGCGCTGAATGCCTATGTCGGCCCGGGAACGGCGCGTTATATCGAACGCTTCAATGCCGCCCTGGCCGGGGGCGAATGTCGGGCCGACCTTGGCCTGATGACTTCAGCCGGGGGCATCATCAGCGCGGGCGAAGCCGCGCGGCTTCCCGTCTCGCTGTTGCTGTCCGGTCCGGTCGGGGCATTGGTCGCGGGAATCCGGGTAGGCCAGGAGGTCGGCCATGCCAGCGTCATTACGCTGGATGTCGGTGGCACATCCGCCGACATCGGCGTGGCGCCGGAGGGTGAACTGCGCATGAAACACCTCCTGGATACCGAGGTAGGCGGATACGACGCCATGGTGCCCATGTGCGACATCGGCGCCATTGGAGCCGGCGGCGGATCGATTGCCTGGATCGATGACGGCGGCATGTTTCGGGTGGGGCCACAGAGCGCCGGGGCAGACCCCGGCCCGGCCTGCTACGGGCACGGCGGCGACCAGCCGACCGTCACCGATGCCATGGTCGTGCTGGGTTGGTACCGGCCCGAAACGCTGCAAGCCTCCAGCCTGAGCATTGACCCCGAAAAAGCCAGGCAGGCGATCGAGTTTCATGTCGCCCAACCGCTCGGCCTCGAACTGGATCAGGCCGCCGCGGGTATCTATAGAGTGGCCACGCACAACATGGCGGAGGCCATTCGCGTCAACAGCGTGGCTCGCGGCCTGGACCCAAGGGAGTATGCACTGGTCGCCTATGGCGGAGCCGGCGCAGCCTTCGCGGTGTCCGTGGCCCGTGAGCTTTCCATCGCTTCCGTTATCGTTCCGCCGGCAGCCGGCGTGGGCGCCGCCGGCGGCCTGCTCTCCACCGACATGCGCTACCACCGCCAGGCGACGATGTGGCAGCGGCTGGATACGGCCGACCTCGGGAAAGTACAAAAAGTGGCCGACCAACTGCAGGCGTCGGTTCGTGAGCGACTGGAGAGAGACGGATTTCAGGACGCGGACGCTACGGTCGGTTTGTTGGCGGACTGCCGCTACCCCGGCCAGGGTTATGAACTGACGGTCAAGGCGCCGACAGGGAAGATCGACAGCGACTGGTGCGCAGAGCTGACCCGAAGGTTTCATGATGCCCACCGCCAGGCCTATCACCGCGCGTTCGAGGATAAACCCGTCATGGCGATCAACCTCGCGGCCGTCGGAACCGGCCATATTGCCGCCACCGAGTCCCCGGGCTGGGTGGCCACGCGACCCGCAAGTTTCGATACTGCGGAGGCCCGCTTCCCGGCCGGCGCGAATGTCGTACCCGCAAGCACGCAATTCCTGCACCGGGACACCCTGAGCGCCGGCGACTGCATCGAGGGCCCCGCCATCGTTGAACAAAGCGACACCACGACCGTGCTGCCTCCAGGTGCACGGCTGCAGGTGCACCCCCTGGGCCACCTTTTAATCGAGACGGAAACAAGCAGCAGCTGATGGACAGGAACCTCGACACGTATCTGCAACAAGCCGCCTCCACGGGCATCGGCGCCGAGGTCGAGCGGCGCTGGCAACGGATCGCGGTGGACCCGGTCACGCTGCAGGTGGTCGGTGGCGCACTCAAGGCCATCGCCCGTGAAATGGCGGAGCACCTTTTCCGCATGGCCTACTCCAGCATCATGCGTGAATCACGCGATATCGGTGCCGGCATCCTCGACTTTCACGGCAGGCAACTGTGCGAGAGCGACTCCACGCCCATGCACTGTGGATCACTGCCTGCCTACGTGCGCGGCATCGACCGCGTGCACCAGGGCGCCTACAACGCTGGTGATGTCATTTTGCACAACCATCCCTACCATGGCGCCTCGCACAGCCCCGACTACGGTGTCCTGGTGCCGATCATGTTTGACGACCTGCATATCGGCTTTGCCGGATGCACCGGACACATGGTCGACATCGGCGCGGCCAATCCCGGCTTTTCAGTAGATGTGCCTGATTATTTCGCAGAGGGCCAGGTCATCGACGCGATCAAGATCTGCGAGGGCGGCCAACGCCTGCCGGGCGTCTGGTCACTGATCATGTCCAATGTTCGTACCCCGGAGGCCAACACCGGCGACCTCGAAGCCATGATGGCCTGCTGTGAGCTTGGCGTGACACGTTTCCGCGCACTGGTCGAAAAATATGGCCTGGACACCGTGATGAGTTGCGCTGAGGAATGGATGGACTATGGCGAGCGCCTGCTTCGGCAACGCATCCAGAGCCTGCCCGACGGCGAGTACCCCGCACCCGACGGCTGGCTGGAAGACGACGGCAAGCACTGGGGTGAAAAACTGCGTGTCGCCACCCGGGTGATCGTGCAGGGCAGTGACATCATCATTGATCTTTCCGGCTCAAACGAGCAGGTGACCACGGGTTTCAACTGCCCGTTCGAGGGCAGCGTGCTGCCAACCGCGAATTTTGCCGTTCGCAGCCTGCTGCTGAATGAAGCGGACGAAGGCAGCGATGTGCCGCAAAACGATGGTGTATTTCGGCCGGTGCATGTCATCGCGCCCAAGGGAAGCATATTCAACCCAACCCCGCCGCGAGGCTGCGAGGCCCGTTTCACCCAGATCAATCGTATTCCTGACCAGGTGATGCAGGCTCTGGCCAACGCCCTGCCCGACCAGGTCACCGCGGGCAACTCGGCCAACGTCTCCTGCTTTGCCTACTCAGGGGAAACCGGCAGTGAGCACGGCAGCGGCGCGGATGACTACTGGGTCACCATCGAGGTGAACGAGGGTTCTTACGGCGCCAGCACGGGGCGCGACGGCCTGGACGCCATCGACAACCTCATGGCCAACACGCGCAACAATCCGGTTGAAGAGATGGAACTGGGCGCGCCGATGATCTGCGAACGCTACGAACTGCGCGACGATCCACCCGCGGCCGGCCGCTGGCGCGGCGGGCTTGGCGCCATCAAGCGCTGGCGGTTCCTGTCCCCTACCCGGGCCTCATCTACCGGTGACAACCGCTCGGTGGACCCGCCCCGCGGCCTGTTCGGCGGGCAACCGGGACTGGCCGGTTCGATATGCCTGAACCCGGGCACGGAGCGCGCGCGCGAACTGCCCGCAAAAGTTTCCAATCAGCCCTTCGCGGAGGGGGACCTGCTGGAAATCCGGCTGGTCTCAGGCGCGGGCTTCGGCGATCCGCTGGAACGCGCCCCGGCCGCGGTACTGGCCGACGTGCTGGACGGCTACCTCGACGCGACCCTGGCCGAGCGTGATTACGGCGTCATCCTGACCGCGGATGGAGGTTCCGTTGACGAAGCCGCGACCATCGAGTTGCGTCGCGCCCGCAAGGAGCAAGCGTCTTGAACCAGAACGTCTCCAAGCGCGAGTCCGGCACCTTCGACAGCAGGGTCGCATGGTACACCGTGGGCGTGCTGACGCTGGCTTACCTGTTCTCCTACATCGACCGGCAGATCCTGTCTTTGATGGTCGGCCCCATCAAAAGGGACCTGGGGCTCACCGACACGCAGTTCAGCCTGCTGCATGGATTGGCCTTCGCCATCTTCTATACCCTGCTGGGCATCCCGATAGCGCGCCTGGCCGATAACCGCAACCGGCGGACATTGATCGCCATCGGTGTTGCGCTGTGGAGCCTGGCCACCGCCGCGGGCGGGCTCGCGCGCAATTTTGGTCAACTGTTCGCCGCGCGGGTGGCCGTGGGTGTTGGGGAGGCCGCCCTGTCGCCAGCCGCCTACTCCATGCTGGCCGACCGCTTCCCCGGAGACCGCCTCGGAAAAGCCATCGGCATCTATTCCAGCGGCGTATTCATCGGTATCGGCTTGTCCTTCATCATTGGCGGTGTGCTGGTGGCAGGGCTGGAAGCCGCGGGCGGGCTGACCGTACCGCTGCTCGGTACGCTGAAGTCCTGGCAGGCCACCTTTATCATTGTCGGCTTGCCCGGCCTGCTGGTGGCGATGCTGGTATTGACGCTGAAGGAACCGGCCCGCCGCAGCCTCGCGGGCAACAGCACCCCTGAGCGCCTGGACAACCGCCAGATTCTGCAGTGGCTGAGCGCGCACAAGCGCCTGTACCTGACCCATTTTGCGGGTTTTGCCATGATGACCCTATTGTTCAACGCCATCATGGCCTGGGCGCCGGAATTATTCATCAGGATTCATGACGTCGAGCGCGGCGTCATCGGCATTCGCCTGGGTATATTGGCGGCGGTGTTCGGTGGTGCCGGCATTGTCTGCGGCGGCATTTACAGCGACTGGCTGGCCCGTCGAGGTGACACCGCCGCGCCGATGCGCGCCGGCCTGACAGGCTGCGCGGTGCTGGCGCCTTTTGCCGTGGCAGCACCGCTGGCGCCGAGCGCGGACCTGGCGTTGTGGCTGTTCGCACCATTGCTCTTCTTTGTGAGCTTCCCATTCGGGCCCGCCGCCTCCGCGCTGCAGCTGATCACGCCGGCGCGAATGCGGGCGCAGGTCTCAGCGCTCTACCTGTTCATCGTCAACCTCACCGGGATCGGATTTGGCGGAACAGCCACTGCCCTGATGACCGATTACGTTTTTCGTGACGGAATGAAATTGCACCTGGCCATGGCCAGCATCGCGGCGCTGGGCGGTGTCCTGGCCGTCATACTGCTGAGCCTCTCGCTGCAGCCGTTCCGCGTGGCTTACCGGGAAATACTGGAGCAGCACTCGTGAATATCGCGCTGGACCACCTCGGCTTGCTGGGTTCGGATATCGGCCGGATGGTGGATACGTTCAGCAGGCTGGGCTTTCAGCTGACCGGTCCGGCTCCGCTGGACCCGGGTACCGGCGCCGATGTGACCGCTCAGCAAAGCGCGCACGTGATATTTCCGGGCCGCTATATCGAGCTGACAGCGGCACCGGACTGCCCGGCAGATCATCACCTGGCGCCCTTTATCGGCCTGTCCCCCGGGATCCGCCTACTCGTGCTGGGCTGCGCCGATGCCGATCAGGAGCGTCGTCGAATCCGCGCGACGGGACTCGAGCCCTCGCCCATCCACGAGGCAAGCCGTCAACTGGCCTACGGCGAAGGCGCGGTGGCGCGTTTCCGCTGGTTTGGGCTGCAGCGAGAGTGCCTGCCCGGCACGCTCACCGGCTGGGTGCAGCACCTCACCCCCGGCTCGGTGTTCGATCCCCGGGTGATGCGTCACCCCAACTCGGTGACCGGAATCGACGCGGTTCTGCTGCGCCGCGCGCGCCTGCCCGAGGGATTGGCCGCGACCGACGGCGGCACCGCCGCACGACAGGATGAAAACCTGCCCGAGGACCCCTTTATCGGCGGTCTCGAGCTCGCTGCCGAGAGCCTCGAGCGCTGTCGAACCGTGCTGACAAACAACCAAGTGGCCTTTTCCGACCTTGGCAATGAGCTGCAAATCACCGCCGGTGACGCGCTGGGCGCGGAACTCAGGATCAGGCAACGCGCATGAACATTCGACAGCTTGCACATGCCGTGGCAGCGAGACCCGGCAGGCGTAAACCGAGCCATGAAGATTTAAGGACCCGGGGTGACACCCCGGATATGACAACCATTCGAAGGGAGATCGAACCCCTCAGCATCACACAATCAACTTCAACACAGAGGACAGAGACATGATGAAACACACACGATTATGCGCCGCCATTTTTGGCAGCCTGGCGCTCGCGGCCAACGCGCTGGCCCAGGAAGACGATGGCCTCGCACTGGAGGAAGTCATCGTTACCGCGGAGAAGCGGGAATCCACCCTGCAGGACGCTGCTGTCGCGGTTGCCGCCTACCAGGGCGACATGCTGCAGGAACTCAACATCAACGATGTGCAGAACCTGATTCTTTCAGACCCCAGCATGTCATTCAGCCGCGCAGGCGGTGAAGGCCAGGTCTTTATCCGCGGTGTGGGGTCTAACCTGCTCGGCATCGGCCAGGATTCCAGCGTCGCCATTCACCAGGACGGCGTTTACCTCGGCCGGCCCCACCTGGCCCTGTCGCAGTTCCTGGACGTGGAGCGTGTTGAGGTTCTGCGCGGCCCGCAAGGCACCCTGTACGGCCGAAACGCAACGGCTGGTGTGATCAATGTCATCTCGCGCAAGCCCACTGAAGAACGACAGGGATATATCAACGGCTACTACGGCAACTTTGACCGGGTCGAGATGGAGGCCGCGGTAGGCGGCGCCCTGTCGGATACGGTCGGTTTCCGGATCGCGGGACGGTTCTCGAATGATGACGGCTTTACCGAGGACCTCGATCCCGCGGGCGGCGACACCATCGACGATCGCAACAACTATGCGCTGCGCGGCATCCTTGATTTCCGCCCATCCGATTCCTTCAGCGCCGAATTCATCGCTGAGTACAGCGAGTCCAACGGGCATAACCTCAGTGTCCAACGACGTGATTTCCTGCACACCAGTCAGCGCCTGGGCGCCATGCCCAATCCGGCGTTTAACCAGACCCGGAACGAACTCGACACCTACCAGGATTGGGAAGTGCTGGGGCTGACGCTGACGCTGGACTGGCAACTGACCGACAGCCTGTCACTGGTGTCCATCACCGGCTACCGGGATTTCGAGGACGATTTCAGCTTTAACACCGATGGTGTCGAGCTGTTTGTAACCAACACGCAATATCAGCGTTCGTCAGAGCAATTCACCCAGGAACTGCGCCTGGTTACTGAAAGCGACGGTCCACTCAACTGGCTGCTGGGCGCTTTTCTCATGACGGAAGATAAAAAAGAGGCACTGGGCCTGCCGGCTGTCAATTTTGGAGGCAATTTCAACATATTCGCCACCAACGACACCACGGCCTTCGCGCTGTTTGGCGAAGTCTACTTCGACCTCAGCGATCGACTGCGGCTGGTGGGCGGTTTGCGCTATAACGATGAGGAGAAGGATGACTTTTCCAAACGTGGCCTGATCTTCTTCACGCCGGAGACCGACCCCAGGCTGAACGACCCCAATACCATCCCGCTTGGCCTGTTCGTACCCAACCCGGACGACTTCGATTTCCCGTTTGGATCGCGAACCACCAAGGACAGCTGGGATGACTGGACACCCAAAGTGGCCCTGGAATTCCGGCCCAGCGACGATTTGCTGATCTATGGTTCGGTCACCAAGGGCTTTAAATCCGGTGGCACCAACTCGCTGGACACCTCGCCGCCGTTTGATCAGGAGCAACTCTGGAGCTACGAGGCGGGCATCAAGTCGAGCTTGAACAACAACCGCCTGTTGCTTAACGGCAGCCTGTTCTACTACGACTATGATGATCTGCAGGTTTCCACGTTCGCCAACGGCACCACGCGCATCGAAAACGCGGCGTCCGCCAAGCTGACAGGCGTGGAGGTGACCCTGTCGGCCTTGCTGACCGAGGGCCTGACCGTCAACGCGGCGGCCACCTGGCTGGACAGCGAATACCAGGACTTCATCACCACCTTTGGCAACCGCCCCGAAGGCGGCCCGAATGTCGTGAACCTGTCCGGCAATCAACTCATCAACGCGCCGGACTTCAAGCTGGTGGCCAACATGGTCCAGGAGTGGCAGGTGGCCGGCAACACCGCTTACTTCTTCGGGCAATGGACCCACCAGTCGCAGGTCTGGCACTCGCAGTTCAATGAGC
>Ga0181579_10000205_pt1 | contig 45097 bp, 42 predicted proteins | sample 071ome_24_FD_132996 | JGI IMG/M metagenome (GOLD analysis project Ga0181579, IMG submission 132996) | Coastal salt marsh microbial communities from the Groves Creek Marsh, Skidaway Island, Georgia - 071402CT metaG (megahit assembly) | ecosystem: Environmental > Aquatic > Marine > Intertidal...
GGACCGCCACCAGCACACCGCCGCAGAACAGAACCATATGCAACCCTGAAATAGCCAGAAGATGCGCAAGACCTGAGGCACGGAAAGATTCCCTCAGATCAGGATCAATACCGCCGCGAAGCCCCACCAGGAGGGCAGAGGCAACCCCGGCTTCATCTGATCTCATCCGGGCAAAAAGCTTTTGCTGCAGGCGGTATCGCAACCCGGCAAAGAAACCGACGTCCCCTTTATCATAGTCATGTATCTGCTGAACAAACCCTGTTCCTTTGTACCCCTGACCCTGAGCATGGGCGGTGAAATCAAATCCGCCCGGAAGCAGCCTGGGCAAAGGAGGCTGGAGCCGTGCGCTCAGCCTGATCTCAAGCCCCGGAGCCAGTTGCGGCAGATCACGCGGCACAATCAGGCGCAGATCCCCCTCAAACAAACCTGTGGCATCCCGTTGCGACGGCCTGAAACGAATACGCTGCCGGTCACCCCTGAGCACTTCAGCCATGATAACCGTGCCTTCAAGTGTATATTCACCAGACTGAACCAGTTTCGCGTGCTCATCTGTTCCGGAAAGACCCGCCAGCCCCGCCCCGAGAAAAACAAAGATCAGCATCCGGACAGCATTGATATATGGGCTGACTATCCGGGATAACGGGCTTACGGTGAAAACGAAGATGCCGGCGGCTACCAGCAGGCAGACAATAGCCAGACCCCACGGAACACCATCACGGGCAAGCAGAATACCTGTAATCATACCCACCACACAGGGAATGCTGTAGGGAACAGATCGCAGGGAATGTTTTGCCTTTGATACCATCTGTATATTCATGCTAAAGAGAAAGTCATCCAGCATGCCCGAAAAAGGTTAAGATTTCATGAGCGTAGTCACGCGTTTTGCCCCGTCGCCCACGGGGTTCCTGCATATTGGCGGTGCCCGCACCGCGCTTTTCAATTTCCTGTTCGCCCGCCATCATGGCGGCACCTACAAACTCAGGATTGAAGATACCGACCATGAGCGATCAACAAAGGAAGCTGTTGACGCCATCCATGAAGGCCTGGCATGGCTTGATCTCGAAGGAGACGGAGAGGCGATAAGCCAGTCCGCCCGCGGGGAGCGTCATAAGGAAATCGCAACCACACTTCTTGAAGCCGGGCATGCGTATCGATGTTATCTCACCCAGGATGAGCTTGCCGCGATGCGCGATAAAGCCCGTTCCGGCGGCACACGTATCATCAGCCCATGGCGTGATGCGGACCCGGCATCCGCACCTGACCGCCCCTATACTGTAAGGCTCCGCATGCCGCTCGATGGCGCCACCACCATCAGCGATGCGGTTCAGGGTGATGTTACGGTGAATAACAGCACTCTTGATGACCTTGTCATGCTGCGTGCCGATGGGTCGCCCACCTATATGCTGGCGGTGGTGGTGGATGACCACGATATGGGCGTTACCCATGTTATCCGCGGTGATGATCACCTCAACAATGCCTTCCGTCAGCTGAAAATCATCGAAGCCATGGGGTGGGACGTGCCGGAATATGCCCATATTCCGCTTATCCATGGCGCTGACGGGGCCAAATTATCAAAACGTCACGGCGCACTTTCTGCCACCGCCTACCGGGATATGGGTTTCCTGCCCGAAGCGATGTGCAATTATCTCCTGCGGCTGGGCTGGAGCCATGGCGATGATGAAATCATCTCACGTGAACAGGCCATAACCTGGTTCAGCCTTGAAAATATCGGCCGCGCCGCCGCACGATTTGACACCGATAAACTGACCGCGATCAATGCCCATTACATCCGGGCCCTGCCTGTTTCAACACAGGTTGAGCTGATGCTGGATGGCACAGAGGCAAGCCCGGCCATTCATGCGCGGCTTCAACAGCTTGCCCCGGCGTTTGCTGAACGTGCTCATCTGCTCGGGGATCTCGCCGCGATGGCAGGTTTTGCCACCCATGACGGCGCTCCGGAAATGGAACCTGAAGCCGCCGCCCTGCTGACGGAAGATGTGTGCCGCAACCTTCTTTCTCTTGCGTCTGATCTGCCGGATGATCTCGGTGATACAGACAATTTCAAGACCTGGCTGGGGGATTGGCTCACCGCCAACACCCTGAAAATGAGAGATATCGGCCCGGGTCTCCGCGCGGCTGTAACGGGAATGAAACAAACCCCTGATATTGTGCTTATCTGTCAGGTTCTCGGCACAGGAGAAGTGCGCCAACGCATTAACGCCATTTGCAAAAATGCCGGAAAAGAAGTATAGAATAACTACTCCGAAGAAAATTCGTTCACCCTTAATGTCATGGAATTATCATGAAGTCCGACGCATCTGCCAAGAATACTGTAACACTAACCGATAACAGAACAGGCCAGTCGGTAGAATTGCCTGTACTGGAAGGAACGGTCGGGCCGTCGGTTGTCGATATCCGCAGTATCTACAGCGAAACCGGGCTTTTCACCTTTGATCCGGGTTTCGGGATGACTGGCTCATGCAAATCCGGGCTTACCTATATCAACGGCGAAGAAGGCCAGCTCATGCATGGCGGCTATTCGATTGCCGAACTCGCCGAGAAGAGCGATTTTCTCGAAGTGGCCTACCTTCTGCTGAGCGGCGAGCTACCGAACGCTGAACAGAAGACCGAATTCGACCACGCGATCACGCATCACACCATGGTCCATGAACAGCTCATGGCGTTCTTCCGTGGGTTCCGCCGTGATGCCCATCCGATGGCCATTCTCTGCGGTGTTACCGGTGCACTTTCGGCTTTCTATCACGATTCAACCGATATCAACGACCCGTTGCAGCGGATGATCGCATCGCGCCGACTGATCGCGAAAATGCCGACCCTTGCCGCCATGGCATTCAAGTATTCGATCGGGCAGCCTTTCAATTACCCGCGCAACGATCTGAGCTACGCTGAAAATTTCCTGCATATGTGCTTTGCCGTGCCGACCGAGCCATATCAAGTTGACCCTGTTCTTGCTGATGCAATGAACAAGATCCTGATACTGCATGCCGACCATGAGCAGAACGCCTCGACCTCGACGGTGCGTCTTGCCGGGTCATCGGGCGCAAATCCCTTTGCCTGCATTGCCGCCGGGATTGCCGCTCTGTGGGGGCCTGCCCATGGCGGCGCGAATGAGGCCGTGCTCAATATGCTTGCTGAAATCGGTGATCGCAGCCGGATCCCCGAATACATCAAAAAGGCACGCGACAAGGATGATCCTTTCCGTCTTTTCGGCTTCGGGCACCGCGTTTACAAGAACTTTGACCCCCGCGCCAAGGTGATGCGCGAATCCTGTCATGAAGTTTTAGGCAAACTCGGCATCACCAATGAGCCGTTGCTTGATCTTGCCATGGAACTTGAGGATATTGCGCTCAAGGATCCGTATTTTATTGAAAAGAAACTCTACCCCAATGTGGATTTCTATTCCGGAATCATCCTCAAAGCGATGGGTTTCCCGACCTCCATGTTCACGGTTCTCTTTGCTGTGGCGCGAACCGTTGGCTGGGTCTCGCAATGGAAAGAGATGATCGAGGATCCGCTCCAGCGTATCGGCCGCCCGCGCCAGCTCTATACCGGCCCGGCTGAACGTAAATACGTTGAAATAGACAAGCGTTAATCGGCCCTCAACGCCGCCAGAAGAGCACGGGCAACGGCAACCCCGAAACCATCGGGGCCACATTTAATTTTAGCGGCAAGATCAGTGCTTTGGCTGATGGCACGTGATTTATTGGCGCCCCGCAACCCTTCAAGGGCAGTCCCTGCCATTTTTGCGCCGTCAAATTCCCTGTTCAGGTAGAGAGGATAGATCTCTTCCCCCGTGATCGCGTTGGGAAGGACGATATTCTCACGCTGGACCAGAAGAGGTTGCAGCATATGGGCCAACGCATCTCCGCGGTAATAGACAGCACCCGGCATCCCGGCCAGAGCCGATTCCAGTGTCACCGTACCTGAGCAGATCAACCCGAAATCCGCGGCGGCAAGTGCGAAACGCAAATGTTCACCTGAGATAATGCGGATCCCGTCAGATCGGGGGATCATCTCATCAATCCGTGCACGCACCGTTTCGGCCGCTGGAAGAAGCACCTGACAGGACGGCATATCCCGCCGCACAACCCGGGCTGCGATACGCATTTCGGGAAGAAGAGTTTCAATTTCCTTTTTCCGGCTGCCGGGCAGAAGAACAAGAACCGGGCTGTCAGAGGGGATATTCAGTGTCTTTCTTGCTGATGCGCGGTCCGGCCATGTCAGGTCAGCCGCCGGATGGCCCACGCAGGTCACCTTCAGCCTATCATCCCTGAAATACGGCAACTCGAACGGAAAGAGGCATAAAAGATGGTCCACCGACCGGGCTACCGTTTTGGCGCGCCAGCGTCCCCAGGCCCAGACCGTCGGCGCCACCAGATGGACAACAGGCACGGACCATCCGGCCTCCGCCATTCGTTTTCTGAGCCGACGGGCAAACCGGAAAGAAAACCCTTTACTGTCTATGGTCAGCACAAGATCAGGGCGTTCAGCCATAATCATTTCAATGAGATTATCAGCGAGTTGTGACAAACGCCGAATGGACGTGAGCGCCTGCCCGAGCCCCATGATCGTAAGTTCATCCATGGAGTGACGGGCGGTAAAGCCTTTTGATATCATGGCCGGGCCGCCGACCCCCCAAGCTTGGGCGGAAACATCACAGTCGGCCAGCCCGTCAAGTATCGCCTCCCCCAGCCGGTCACCGGAACTTTCCCCCGCCAGCATGAAGACCGACATCTTCTTCATGCCGGAGCGATACCGATAACAGAAAGCCCGTTGGCTGACGCAACGGAGAAGACTTCATCCTGCTCAGCAATCAAAACCCCGCCTGTTTCAACAGCGAGGACCGAGATACCGGCCGCCGCCGCAAGACGTGCCGTCACCGCGCCAATGACCGGCGGATCAAGACGTCCGTCCTGCTGAGGTTTACGCATCTTGATGAAAACAGCCGGGCCTATACCGGGATCAACCAGACCTTGGCAACGCTCCAGCATGGCGTCAGTCCCTTCGGCGGCTTCGATGGCAATGACGCGGCCGGCTTGTATCACCAGCGCCTGCCCGACATCAAAAGACCCAAGACTGGTCAGGATATCCCGGCCATGGGTGATGGTAGCGCGCACCTTTTCATCCGGGGCATTGCCAGCCAGCACCCCTTCACCTGCCATGGCATGGGAGAGAACGGAACTGATATCCACCACCTCAATCCCCTCACCTTCGAATTCTTCCCTGATCATTTCCAGCGCGGCATGATCCCCCGAAGAAAACAGTTTGAGCAACAACCGTGATGCGCGGAGGTCAGGCACCACCGAGGTCATGGCAGGACGGGTGAATTTACCGGTCATGATCACCTGGCGGCATCCTTCATCCTTCAGCGCCCTGATGATCTTGTCAAAAGCCCCGACACGGATTTCCTGATGCTCGTAGCCCTGATAGTCGGCATCAGCTATACCGCGGAGCGCCACGATAAACACATCAATATCCCGGGCAAGAGCCGCATCCGCCACCGCCTTGGGCAGGGTACCTGCTGCAGCAATGATCCCGAGTGGTGATGCGACGTCAGCCATTTCTGTTACCGTTCCGGATGGCAAAGCGGCTTGTCACCCCCGTCCTTGATAAAGGTCAGTATTGCCTTGACTTCGGTGTCGTCCCCGTAAAGACGATCAACTTCATCCATACGTTCATTGAAGGTGCCTTCCTGGGCAAACAGCAGACGATAGGCCCGCCGGATCAGGGTGACCTGATCCTTGCTGAACCCGCGTCTCTTCAAGCCGATAAGATTAAGCCCTGTCAGGACAGCCCTCGGCCCGAAAACAGAACCGTAAGGGATGACATCGGCCGTGACACCCGTCATGCCTGAAATCATGGCGTGTTTGCCTATCCGTACATATTGCTTGATCGCGCTGTTGCCGCCGATATAGGCGTAATCATCGATATGGACATGCCCGCCCAGCATGGCATCATTCGTGATGATGATATTATTGCCCAGCACGCAGTCATGGGCGATGTGACAGGCGACAAAAAACAGGTTGTTGTCACCGATGCGGGTCACCATGTTATCGAGCGCTGTTCCCGGATGCATGGTGACATTTTCGCGGATCACGTTATTGTTGCCGATTTCAAGGGTGCTCGCCTCACCTTTATAGAGCGTATGTTGCGGTGCCTTGCCGAGAACGGCGAAGGGGAAGATTTCATTTCCCTCACCAATGCGGGTATGACCTTCAATGACCACATGGCTGTGCAGATGACACCCTGCACCCAAGGATACATGTTCGCCGATCACGCAAAACGGGCCGATGGTAACGTCATCGGCAAGATCAGCGCCTTCGGCCACTATAGCGGTAGGATGAACCCGGGCCATATCAGCGACCCGGCTCAACTATCATGGCTGAAAACTCCGCGCTGGCAACATTGCGCCCGTCAATACTGGCCTTGCCCTCAAACTTGAACAGCATGCCCTTGCTAGCCGTATTCACCACGTCGAGATAAAGTGTATCACCGGGACGTGCGGGTGACCTGAACTTGACCTTGTCCAGGGTGGTGAAATAGACATGCTTGCCCTGGGTGTCGTCCTTGTTGCTGTAGGCGATAAGAACCCCTGCCGTCTGGGCCATGGCTTCGACAATCAGCACCCCCGGCATGATCGGATGTCCAGGGAAATGCCCGGCCAGATGAGGTTCGGTGCTGGTGATGGCTTTGATGCCCCTTGCCCTTTCATTCGGAACAATCTCATCCACCCTGTCTATCAGGAGAAAGGGGTGACGATGGGGGATCAGCTCCAGAATTTCAGGATGATCAAGTACGATTGATGTTTCCGCCATGACTTACTCTCCTTTTTTGGGATTGCGACGGGTTGCGTCTTTATCGTGGGGTTTTGCGCCACCGCGGGCAAGCCGCCTGAGGGCTGCTACTTGCCTCCGGAACTCACCCGCAGGCACCGCCGGAAACCCACCCAGAACCTGACCATGACCAAAGTCTTTGGTCACGCCGGTGCGGCTGGCCAGCATATTTCCGTCCCCTATCGTGACATGATCTGCCATGCCGGCCTGGGCGCCGATCACATTATTCCGCCCTATGATCGCGCCGCCTGCAAGGCCTGTCTGCCCGCAGATGATTGTGCCAGCGCCGATGTCCACATTATGCGCGATATGTGTCTGATTATCGATCATGACATTATCGCCGACCACCGTATCGTCGATGAACCCGCGATCGATGGTCACCGACGCGCCGATATGGCAGTGACGGCCCATGATAACCCGGCCGATATGAGGAATAACCACATTGCCCTCATCCCGCGTGATGCCGAAACCGGTAAAGCCGATCACCGTATTCGGGCCGATATGGCAATGATCTCCGATATTGGCGGACATGATTGTCGTGTTGGGATCAATCACGGTATGGGCGCCGATAACGCATCCCTTGCCGATATGAACCCCGGCACCTATCACCGCACCATCCCCAAGCAGGGCATCCTTTTCAATGACGGCGTTAGGGCTGACAGAGACCCCCTGGCCGAGCGAGGCTGTTTTGTCCACCACTGCCGACGGGTGAATGCCTGCCGCAGGTGTTTCAGAAGGGATCATCGCACGCATGATGAGCCCGAGCGCTGATTTCGGATCAGGCACGGCGATGGTGATCACCGCATGAGGGAGCCGATGCGCCAGATCGGGAAGCGTGAGGCAGATCAGTCTGGCATCGGCCACTTCGGCAATCAGACTTTCCCGGGTGAGAAAGCATATATCGCCTTCCCCGGCACGGGATGCCGGGGCAATGCCTTTGATCAGCGCATCATCTGTGCCATGGATCAACTCACCCCGGACAAGATCCAACACCGCGGCAACAGAAAGAGGTTTAAGCCCGGAAGACCCCTCATGCCCGTTCATTGCTGCACCTGCTGATTTGTCCGGGTGATGACCATGTTTTTGGTGCGCTCGTTGAGCTCCGCCAGGGCCATGTCTGATATATCAAGACTCGTGTCATAAATCACCGCAACCTGACGCTGGAGAACAACGGCAATCCCGCGCTCCTGGGCAATTTCGGAAATAATTTTGAGAAGCTCCTGTTCGAGCCGTTCCTGGGCTTCGATTATGGACCGGTCAAAACTGTCTTTCTGGCGCTGGATCGACTGCTGAATAGCGACAACTCTCTGCTCAAATTCCGCAAGTCTTACGTTGAATTCATCATCGCTCAGGTTTGGCCGGTCTTCATTGAGTTTCTTTTCCGCTTCGCGCAGCTCAAGCTCTTCTTCGGATATCTGTGACTGAAAGGTGGCATTCTGCTCATCAAGGGCTTGCCTGATTTTGTTCATCGCTTCGGAACGTTGCAGGACCAGTTTCATGTCAACAATGGCGATTCCTCCCGAAGATTGCCGCGGGGCGACCTGCGCTGATGCGACCGGAGACAAAAGAGAGGTCAGCAAGAAAACCCCGAGGAAAACGGCAATGATCCGAAAAGGCTGCACCATGTTCCCCCTAGAAACGCCCGCCAAAGCTGAACTGGAAGACTTTGGTTTTATCGTAGCTCTTCTTTTCAAGCGGGAATGCCCATATGAACGACATGGGGCCCACCGCCGTATCCCAGAGAAGACCATAGCCTAATGAGCTGCGAAGACTGCTGTCATTGGCACCGCGGACATTGGCAGGATAATCAGTCCCCCAGAGACTGCCCATATCGGTGAAGAGGGTCCATCTCAACCCGAGGTCTTTATCAAACCCGGCATCGGAGGTGACATTGAGACTGGCCAGATAATATTTGTTTCCGCCCACCGCTGAATCATCCCCGGTATCACGCGGGCCGATCCCTGATGCGTTAAACCCGCGAAGCTTGCGGCCACCGATCTGGAAGCGGCTGGAACGGGTGACTTTCTCGCCAAGACCGTCAATAATCCCGAATTCCCCGTCCACACCGACAACGAATGTATTAAATAAGAAAGGTTTCAGATACTGGCCGCGTAACACTGATTTTGAATAGGTGACATCCCCACCCATCCCGGCCAGGCTCTGCGAGCCCCTCAAAAGATATCCTTTCCTCGGGTCGATCCGGTTATCACGGGTATCCTTGGTGAGGGTGTAGGATACTTCGGAAATCAACTGCGTGCCTTCATCGCCACTGGTCGACGCGCTGGTGGTCGAGGTCGTTGTTGTCTTGGTTTCGGCCAGAAGATACCCGACGCGGTGGCGGTAGTCGTTCGCCGCCGAAAAACCGAACCCGAAATCAAGGCCGAATTGTTCGGTCGTAACGTCAGAGACTTCTGTTTCGTCGTTGAAAATATCGAAACTGCCGAAAAGATTACGGTCAAAAAGATGTGGTTCGGTTAAGCCGACACGAAAGTTTGATTTCTTGCTGGAAACACTGAAACTTGCCCGCGCGCCCTTTCCTGTCCCGAGGAAGTTGTTTTCATTGATACCGAGGCTGAGCGAGCCCTGATCAAAGGTCGAATACCCGAAGCCGACGGCAAAAGTGCCCGTGGCCGTTTCCACGACATCCATTTCAATAACCGACTGCTCCTGACTGCTGCCGAGCTGAACATTGACGCTGACATTTGAGAAATATCCGAGATTGCGGACATTTCTTTCGGATTGCGTAAGTTTAAGCTGATTGAAACTGTCGCCTTCGACCAGTTCAAATTCACGGCGGATAACATGATCCAGTGTCCGGTCATTCCCTTTGATGTTGATCTGTTCCACGTAATTACGCTGGCTTGAAGCGATATTGATCCGCACATTCAATGTATTGGTCTCATTGTCGAGATTGAATTGCGGCTCTACATTGACAAAAGCGTAACCAAGACCGCCCAGAGAGTTGGTGATGGCGCTTAAAGTCTCTTCCAGGACCCGGGTGTCATAGATCTCGCCTCTCTCAAGTGTGATGTCACCTTTAAGGCTGTCACCCTCAAGCCCTTCAATCTCAGAGAGGATGCTCACCTCACCCACGGAATATTGTTCCCCTTCACGGATCTGGAATGTGAGCACAAAACCGCTCCGGTCCGGAAGAAGTTCCCCTGTTGCCCGGACCACATCAATATCCGCATACCCGTTCTGAAGGTAGAACTGGCGCAGGTTCTGGGTATCAAGACGGAGACGGGCGGGATCATATTTGTCGTTGGCCGTGAGGAAGATATACCACTTTGTTTCGCGTGACTGGATCACGCTTTTGAGCGCACGATCACTGAAACGATCATTTCCTATGAATTTGATTGCCTTGATCTTGATAAGCGGGCCTTCATCAATCTCATAGACAAGATCGACACGATTATCAGGCAATTCGATTATCTTGGGGTTGATAATCGCCGCATAACGCCCGGCTTGCCGGTAAACTTCCATCAAAACGTTTTTGGTATCAAGGGCAAGTTTTTCGGTAAAGACCCGGCGCGGCTTGATATTGATAATATCGAGCAGCTGTTCATCCTTGAGGACATCGTTACCTTCAAGGGAGATGCGGTTGATAATCGGATTTTCTTCAACCGTTATCGTGAGCACTCCATCGGAAAAAACGATGCTGACATCATCAAATAGTTCAGTGGCATAAAGACGGCTGAGAATAGAGTTCAGGTCTCTGTCTGAAATGCTTTCCCCCACCTTGACCGCGGCATAGGCCAGCACGGTTTCAGAATCAATCCGTTGCGCGCCTTCGACCTGAATTGCATTGACGGCCGCCGGATTAGTCTGGGCATGGACATGCGGGGTAAACCCGGTCCATCCTAAGATTGCCAAAGTGACGAATAGAAAGGCCAGTTTCTTCATGTGTGATCCCCATCCGCTTTCGTTCAAACACTATAGCGTTGTTGGGGGGAGCATTAAAGGTATTTAACAATCTGAGCCGATATTCCCCAGAATATCGTAAAAGGTCACCACAATAATCATCGTAATAAGAAAGGCCATTCCCACCCGCATGATCAATTCCTGCACCCGCTGATTCATCGGCCGGCCAAGAAGTTTCTGAATCCCGAAAAACATCAAGTGACCGCCATCCAGCGCCGGCACAGGCAATAAATTGACAAGGCCGAGATTAATCGAAATAACCGCCGTGAACATGGCAAAACTGATAAGTCCCTGGCTTGCGGCACGGCCTGAAATTTCCGCAATTTTGACCGGTCCGCCGATTTCGCCCTTGTTTGCATTACCGCTGACAATGCGCCCTATCCCACGCAACATGGCTATGGCCATCCTGAAACTGTCAGATGTTGCCAGCAGCAGTGCTTCGCCGGGGCCAAATGTTTTGAGCTCGCCCCCGGAAGATACGACGCCCAACCGGCCATAATTAGTGCTCAGGCACCGGTCCTCCACAACTTCGGGAATAACCGTAAGCATCAGGGATCTGCCGCCGCGGTCCAGCATCACCTCAATCGGTTTGCCGGGGCTTTCAAACACAACTTCCCTTAAGTCGCTGAAATACGTGACTTTTTTTCCATTGACCCCGGTGATCGTATCACCTGCCATCATGCCAGCCTGCTCGGCGGCACTGCCCGGCTGAACATCACCGATGACATTAGGTACCTGCACTTTGCCGAAACTGACATAAATCACCGCTATGATGAGAATACCCAGAATAAAGTTTGCGATCGGCCCCATGGCAACAATGAACGCCTTGGCCCCGAGACTGACGGACTGAAAACTTCCCTTTATGGTTTCGGCATCGGGTGATGGCGTGCTGCTGGGGTCCTGATCACCTGCCATCCGGACATATCCCCCAAGGGGGATGGCGGCAAATTTCCAGCGGGTGCCATGGCGATCCGTGAAGCCCAGAATTTCCGGCCCGAACCCGACCGAAAAGACCTCCACGATAACGCCGGAGCGTCGCGCCGCCCAGAAATGACCGAGTTCATGAAAAAATACCACCGGAGTCAAAACAATCAGGAATGCCAGAAGGCTGAAGCCTATACCCATTGTCGTATGTTTCCAATTCTAGTTGCGGTTATGGCGCTCAAGCCAATCGGAACAAGCCTGACGTGTACGCTGATCAATTTCAAGGATTGATTCCATACTGACCTCACCATCGGCATTCACTGTGTCCAGCATATGGCCGTTCAGCGCGGCAATATCAAGAAATCCGATCTTCTCCTTCAGGAAAAATGAAACAGCTTCCTCATTCGCAGCATTGAGGACAGTCGGCGCAAGGCCACCACGACGCGAGGCTTCACGTGCCATTTCAAGACAGGGAAACCGTTCATTATCCGGATGCTCAAACTCAAGCGGAGGCAGGGATGCCAGATCAAAGGGCGTGCTGTTCCAGTTAAGACGTTCGGGCCAGGCCAGCGCATACGATATCGGCACACGCATATCAGCAGGCCCGAATTGCGCCAGATGAGAGCCATCACGATACGCCACCATCCCGTGAATGACGGAATGCCGGTGAATATACACCCGGACACGGTCTTCCGGCAGGCCGAAAAGAACAGCGGCTTCCAGCACTTCGAGGCCCTTGTTCATCATGGTTGCCGAATCAACCGAAATCTTGGCGCCCATCGACCAGTTGGGATGATTGACTGCCTCAGATGGTGTTGCCGTTCTCATCGCTTCAAGATCACTGTCCCAGAAGGGGCCTCCCGATGCCGTGAGAGTGATGCTTTCCACATGTTCGGCCGAAGGATCCACCCAGGCCTGATAGATGGCGTTATGTTCGGAATCCACCGGAAGGATCGTCGCGCCGGCACTTTTTGCTTCCTTCAGCAACACGGCCCCCGCAGTGACAAGAGATTCCTTGTTGGCAACCGCCACAATCCCGCCACGCCTGACCGCGTGCAAAGTCGGCAACAGACCAGCCAGTCCGGTAATGGCGGAGACCGTTATATCCGCGTGATGTGTTGCAAGACCGACAATCGCATCCGGTCCGGCATGAACCATGATACCAGAGCCTTCAAGACCATCACGGAGAGAAGCATATCCGGCAGGATCGGCGATAGCCACATGTTCGGGGTGAAACTGCCGGGCAAGATGAATGAGTTTGGACACATCCCTGCCCGCGGTGAGCACCGTCACCCGGAAACGTTCAGGGAACTGCTCAACCAGTTTCAGGGTGCTTGTGCCGATTGATCCGGTGGCCCCGAGGAGGGCAAGTGTCCGCTTTTTATCCGCCATGAACACCTGCATACGCTAATACACTATAGAGGAACGGCGCCGCGAGAAGATATCCGTCAAAACGGTCAAGAAGACCGCCATGCCCCGGCAGAAGACGACCGGAATCCTTGACCTTGAAGCGGCGCTTGAACCATGATTCCAGCAGATCCCCGCCTATCGAAAGATCCGCCATGATCAGTCCCATCATCGCCGAGCTCAGCGGTGGAAACCCCATCATGAGCCCGACCCCGAAACCTGCTGATGTTCCCGCTATCAGCCCCGCAACGGCGCCGCTCCATGTTTTGGACGGGCTGATCACCGGGGCAAGTTTCGGGCCACCTACTGCCCTGCCGATAAAGTAAGCCGCACTGTCCGCGCTTATGACCACCGAAATCATCACAAGGAGCCACCGGCCGCCTTCAGGATGACCGATGAGACCTGAAAGGGCGATGACGGATGCTGTAATGCCTGCGATGATCAGCGCCAGGGGCAGTGACCGGCTTGTTGCCAGACAGAACAGAACATTTGCCGCAAACAGAAGAAAACTGGTGAGATGATCACCTGTCCAGATCAGACACACGGCCGGAATAACGGAGAAGATCACCTGAAATGGGGCATAGATGCCGGTCAGTTTCCTGCCTGTGACCTGCATGGCTTCTGCCCCCATGATCAGCCCGATGCCCAGGATGAGAGCATAGGCCAATGCACCGCCATGATAGATTATGCCCACAACGGGAAGCAGAAAAGCCGCGGTTAACAGACGAAGTCCAAGATCGGAATTTGCAGCAGGCCCGGGGCTTTCATCTTTCATCACTCTAACTCGACAAGGCCTTCAGGAGGGATCCGTCCTCTTCGTCATCGCCGCCAAAACGTCGGCTACGTCTGGCGTAATCTTCAAGGATGGCCGAGAAATGATGCGGGGTGAAATCAGGCCATAATGTATCGGTGAAGGCAAATTCCGCATAGGCAAGATCCCAGAGAAGGAAGTTTGAAATCCGCTGTTCCTGCCCTGTCCGGATCAACAGATCGACCGGCGGCAAATCTCTCGTGTGAAGATGATCCTTGATCAGATCCGCGTCAATCATCGACGGTTCCATTTCCCCGTTCCGCACCATTTCCGCCAGCCGTCGGGCGGCGCCGGTTATATCGGCATGGCCGCCATATCCGAGGGCAACAGTAAGATTAAGCCCGTCATTGGTGCTTGTCTCCTTGACGGCATTTCTGAGCATTTCAATGGTATTTGTGGGGAACCCGCTCAAATCCCCGATGACACGGAGCCGGATGCTGTTTTCCATCAGAGTATGCATTTTTGTTTTGAGATACCGTTCGAGAACAGACATGATGCCCCGGACCTCAACAGGGGAACGCCGCCAGTTTTCCGTTGAAAAGGCAAAGAGCGTGAGCCATTCCACCCCCATATCATAGGCATGACGAGCGATCCCTTCGATCACCGACGAGCCTTTGTCATGGCCTAAAACCGATGAAATTGAGCGCATACGTGCCCATCGGCGGTTTCCGTCCATGATGACAGCAACATGCTGCGGGATGTTACGGCTTTCAGGCATTTGACCAGCCTCAAACTGTTTTAATGTCTTTTTCCTTGGTGGCGAGCATCGTATCAACCCGGGCCACGGCATCATCCGTCAACTTCTGGATTTTACCTTCGAGACCATGGCGTTCATCCTCGCCAAACTCGCCGTCTTTTTCAAGTTTGCGTACATCTTCAATGGCGTCCCGCCGGACATTACGGATGGCAATCCGAGCCTGTTCAGCGTATTTGCCGGCAACCTTTGCCAGCTCCACCCGGCGTTCCGCCGAAAGATCAGGAATAGGAAGGCGGATAAGATTTCCCTCGGTTTGCGGGTTAAGGCCGAGATCGCTTTCCCGTATCGCCTTTTCCACCGCGGCAACCATGCCCTGATCCCAGACCTGAACAGTCAGCATTCTTGGTTCAGGCGCGGAGATGTTACCCAGCTGGTTGACCGGCATCTTTGAGCCATAGGCATCAACATTTACCGGATCAAGCATGGCGATGGAAGCGCGGCCTGTGCGCAGGCCCTGAAAATCATTGTCCAACGCCGCAACAGCACCATCCATGCGCCGGCTCGTATCGGAAAGATCAAAGGTCATAACTTATCTCCTTTATGCGGCCTCGTTCCTGATAACCGTAAATTTACCTTCGTGCTTCAGCACGTTTTCAAAACCGCCGGGGGTTTCGATGGAAAACACCAGGATCGGGATATCGTTTTCCCGGGCTAGTGATATCGCCGATGCATCCATTACCGCAAGGTCACGCGACAGCACGTCAAGAAACGTAAGCCGGTCATACCGTTCCGCCGAAGGAACCTTTTCAGGATCAGCGGAATAGACACCGTCCACACGTGTGCCTTTGAGGATGGCATCGCAATTCATCTCCGTTGCCCTGAGTGCGGCGGCCGTATCAGTGGTGAAGAACGGATTGCCTGTGCCTGCGGCAAAGATAACGACACGTCCCTTTTCCATATGACGCTTGGCGCGGCGACGAATATACGGCTCACACACCGCTGAGATAGGCAGGGCGGAAAGAACACGTGTATAGACATCGATATCTTCAAGCGCGTTTTGCATGGCCAGCGCGTTCATCACGGTGGCCAGCATGCCCATGTAATCACCTGTCGCGCGTTCCATGCCGGAAGCAGCACCAGAAATGCCACGGAAGATATTGCCCCCGCCAATCACAAGGCAGACTTCTATGCCCTTCTCGGTAACGCTTTTGACCTCACCGGCAATGCGGGCGACCATCTCCGGATCGATACCATAGGACAGTTTGCCCATCAGGGATTCGCCGGAAATTTTCAATAAAACACGCTTGTAACGGAAATCACCAGAAGCAGACGGGCTCGATGCGGCGGTGTCAGATACGTCTGTTCCCATGATCGGTGCTCCAGCATTCAAATTATCGCAGCAAGCATACACGAAAACTCCGTGTATGCTTAGATATTTTCAAAAAAAGAGATTAATTGCCGAGTTGCGCTGCAACTTCAGCGGCAAAATCGCTCTCTTCCTTTTCGATACCTTCACCAAGATTGAAACGTGCAAACCCTGTCATGGTAATCGGGGCGCCCGCATCCCTGGCGGCATTTTCAATGACCTTGCGGACTTCGGTTTCACCGTCGATGACAAAAGTCTGCTCAAGAAGAACAACCTCTTTCATGAATTTCTTCATGCGGCCTTCAACCATTTTCTCGGCAATGTCGGCAGGCTTGCCGGACTGAATAGCCTGATCCACCAGAATCTGGCGTTCACGGGCCATCATCTCAGGGTCGAGGTCATCGGCGCTGAGGCTGGCCGGGGCCGCGGCCGCAACATGCATTGCCAGCTGCTTGCCGAGTGCCGTGAGCGCATCGGAAGATGCTGTAGACTCAAGCGCAACCAGCACACCAATTTTACCAAGACCATCGGTGACCGCATTATGGACATAGGTAATCACCGCGCCTTCGCTGACGGAGAGCTTGTCCATGCGGCGCAAGCTCATGTTCTCGCCGATGGTTGCGATATTATGGGTCAGTTCCTCATTCACACTGCGTCCGGTTGAGGGATAGTCCATGCCCCCGAGCGCTTCGATGTCATCAGCGGAAGCCGCAAGCCCGGCAAGGGTTTTCACAAACCCCTGGAAATCTTCGTTACGGGCCACGAAATCGGTTTCAGAATTGACTTCAATAAGCGTTCCCACCGTTCCGGTGCTCGAGACACCAACCAGACCTTCGCTGGCAACACGGCTGGCTTTTTTGGCGGCGGCGGACAACCCTTTTTTGCGAAGCCAGTCAATAGCGGCATCCAGATCACCATCGGTTTCCGTCAACGCCTTCTTGCAGTCCATCATCCCTGCGCCTGTGGCAGTTCTCAGGTCTTTTACCAGTGATGCGGTAATCGTCATAACTCTATCCTTAAAGGTTTGTTGTTTTCGTCATCTTCAGTCAAAGAAACAGGTCCCGGCCGGAACCGGGAACTGAGTGTTACGCTTGCGGCTGTTCTTCCCCCGCAGAAGCTTCTTCGGCCACGACTTCAGCCGGGGCGTCTTCTGCAGTGTCGGAAGCGGCCTCAGCCGGGGCGGCGTCTTCCGACACCGCTTCTTCGACCGGGGTTTCATCGGCGCCGATATCAACACCTTCACGAATCATTTCAGTCTTAAGGCCGTCCAGCACAGCACCTGCGACGAGATCGCAGTAGAGAGAAATCGCACGCAGAGCGTCGTCGTTACCGGGGACAGGGAAATCCACGCCATCCGGGTTGGCGTTGCTGTCCACAACAGCGATCACCGGAATACCGAGCGTGTTGGCTTCGGCAACGGCGATGGCTTCCTTGTTGGTATCGATAATGAAGAGCAGATCAGGAAGACCGCCCATTTCCTTGATCCCGCCAAGTGTCTTTTCCAGCTTTTCCTGCTCACGGGACAGTTGCAGCGCTTCCTTTTTGGTCAGCGCGTTGACTTCTTCGCTTTCAAGGCGGGATTCAAGATCACGCAGACGGCGGATCGACTGCGATACGGTATTCCAGTTGGTCATCATGCCGCCAAGCCAGCGGTGATTGACGAAATACTGGCCGCAGGAACGGGCCGCCTGGGCAATCGTTTCCGACGCGGCAGGCTTGGTGCCGACAAAAAGAACACGGCCGCCACGGGCAGCGGTCTGGCTGACAATATCCAGCGCCTGATAGAGCATCGGCACGGTCTGCTGAAGGTCAAGAATATGAATGTTGTTCCGGGTGCCGAAAATATACTGTTCCATTTTCGGGTTCCAGCGACGGGTATGGTGACCAAAATGTACCCCGGCTTCAAGAAGCTGGCGCATGGTAAAGCTTGGAAGAGGCATGAGAATACTCCTTTTCTCCGGTTGGGCCTCCATGAAGGGATGGGAGCTTATTGCTCCACCGGAAGGTGTTTTGCGTATCGCCTATCGGAATTTGCCGATAACACCGTCCTTCATGTGTGAATTCCCGGGATGATCCCGGGTATGCCGGTCTTTTACCTGCAGGACGCACGGAAAGCAAGCCCTTATCTCAGGTTTTCGGCCCTGTTCGGTGAACCGCTGATGTCTTTAAGATCCATCTCTTCAGGAAAGTTCACGAACCGCCGTCACCCCGGGCAGGATTTTCAGCATCTGCCGGAATTCACCGGACAGACGAAACCTTCCCGGAAGATCGATAATCACGTCATTCTGGTTAGCCCTGACCGAAAGCTTGATCCGCCCTGTGCCTGTCCCGTCACGTCTGAGGCCATCCCTGATACCTTCAAGTGCGGCGGCATTTGCGATGCGCACTTCAAGACCGGCACTGTCAATGAACGCGATATCGTCAAGCGGCGTGATCTGCTGGCCTATCAACCGGACCCCGCCTTCCTCAAGACGGGCATCCGCCTTGACCAGCATGGGGATTTCGCTTTCGAGATGCTCACGGATAAGGGCAAGAAGATCAGAGAAGACCGTCACCTCGAATACGCCGGACTGATCAGTCAGTTGCAGAAAGGCAAATCTGTTCCCGCGGGAAGATGTTCGCACCTGTTTGCCCGTGATAACCCCGGCAAGCCTGAGCCGACAGCCGTTTCCGCGCGCCTGCACCACCTCCTCAAGCCGGGAGGACGGGGTGATATCCATGGCAACAAGCCGTTCGGCGTAATCATCAAGCGGATGCGCCGAGATATAAAGACCGAGAGCCGCAAACTCATTTTCAAGCCTGATCTTGCTTCCGGCCTCGGGCACATTTGGCAGAACGATGCTGAGCTGGGCATCAACAGTGCCGCCGTAGAGATTTTCCTGGGCCGATTCCTTTTCCCTCCGGATCGCCGAGCCGTGGGCAATGATCGCCGGCATTCCTGCAAGCAGTTGAGCCCTGTTGCCCGCGATGCGATCAAGCGCACCTGCCTTGATGAGGTTTTCAAGGGCACGACTGCCGAGAACACCAGCCAGACGCGCCGCGAAATCATCGAGACTGGCGAAATCCCCGCCTTCTTTCCTGATAGCAACAAGCTGGCGCATGGCCTCCATCCCCACGTTACGGATAGCACCCAGCGCATAGCGGATCGCTAGACCATCGCCGTGTTCTTCCACAACGAACCGGGCTTCGGACGCATTCACATCCGGTGGCAGCATCGTGATGCCACGGACCTGACAATCCTGCCGGAAGATGGCAAGTTTATCCGTATTCCCGGCGTCCAGCGTCATGGAAGCGGCCATGAATTCAGCCGGATAATGCGCCTTGAACCAGGCGGTCTGCCAGGCAATCAGCGCATAGGCGGCGGCATGTGATTTATTGAACCCGTAACCGGCAAATGCGCTGATCTGATCAAAAATCTCACCGGAAAGTTTCGCATCGATGTCATTTTCAGCGGCGCCGGATACGAATGTATCGCGCTGGGCGTCCATTTCCGCCTGAATTTTCTTACCCATGGCGCGGCGAAGAATATCCGCCCCCCCGAGGGTATATCCGGCAAGGCGCTGGGCCGCCTGCTGGACCTGTTCCTGATAGATCATGATCCCGTAGGTTTCGGAAAGAATGGGCTCAAGGCCGGGGTGCATATACTGCACATCCTCACGGCCATGCTTACGGGCCACGTATTTGGGAATATTTTCCATCGGCCCCGGACGATAGAGCGCCACAACCGCAATGATATCTTCAAAGCGGTCAGGCTTGAGGCCCCGCAAGACATCCCGCATGCCGCTGGATTCCAACTGGAAAACCCCAACCGTATCCCCGCGCGAAAGCATCTCAAAAGTGAGGTCGTCCTCAAGCGGAATGTCATCAAGGGTCATATCTATTCCCCGCCGCTCAAGTAGATGCAATGTCTGCTGAAGAACCGTCAGTGTCTTCAGGCCGAGGAAGTCAAATTTGACGAGGCCGGCCTTTTCCACCCATTTCATGTTGAACTGGGTTACCGGCATATCTGACCTCGGGTCACGGTAAAGCGGCACCAGCTCAGATAAGGGGCGATCACCGATTACCAGCCCGGCCGCATGGGTGGAGGCGTGCCGGTAAAGCCCCTCAAGCTGACAGGACACACGGATCAGTTCGGCCACCTGTTCGTCATTATCACGCTCACGACGAAGGTCTTCTTCTGTTTCAAGTGCCTTGTTGAGCGTGACCGGATCCGCGGGGTTGCTTGGCACGAGTTTGGCTATCCTGTCCACCTGGCCGTAGGGCATGCCCATCGTCCGCCCCACATCACGGAGAGCCGCCCGCGCCTGAAGCGATCCGAAGGTGATGATCTGTGCCACCCTGTCATCACCATATTTCCGCTGAACGTAGCTAATAACCTCATCACGGCGGTCCTGACAGAAATCAACATCGAAATCCGGCATCGACACCCGTTCAGGGTTGAGAAAACGTTCAAACAATAACCCCCATCTGATGGGATCGAGATCCGTGATCAGCAACGCGTAGGCCACGAGCGATCCTGCCCCCGAACCCCGCCCGGGCCCCACGGGTATCCCCTGTTCTTTCGCCCAGCCGATGAAATCGGCAACGATCAGGAAATAGCCGGGAAAACCCATCTGGATGATGATATCAAGTTCCATTTCCAGCCGGTCGGCATAGACCTTCCGCTGTGCCTCATCTGTCCTGATGTTCTCAAAAGCCGGCAGTTCAAACCGCTGTTCAAGACCTTTTCTGGCACGTTCGCGGAGATAGCCCTCTTCGGACATGCCATCCGGCACAGGGAACGCCGGAAGGATAGGGTCCATCTTGGGAACACGAAAGGCACATCGCCGGGCAATCACCACCGTGTTGGCGACAGCTTCGGGCAAATCGGCAAAGGCAAGCGCCATCTCGCCCGCGGATTTGAGATAATGCATATCGGTTTCGCGACGGCGGTTGTCATCAGCCAGAGTCGTGCTCTGGGAAATGCAGAGCAAAACCTCATGCGCCGCCGCGGCACCGGCGGTTGGAAAATAGCAGTCATTGGTGGCGACAAGAGGCAGATCCAGTTCATAGGCAAGATCAATCAGATGAGGTTCTGCCATAGCTTCGCGCCGGGTGCCATGGCGCTGAATTTCGACATAAATGCGCCCGGCAAAGAGACCAGTCAGGGATTCAAGACGTTGGCGGGCAAGAGGCAACTGGCCATCGGCAAGGGCAGCTGCGATAAATCCCCGACGCGCTCCCCCCGTCAGCAGGATCAGCCCGTCGCTTCTGCCTTTCAGGGTATCAAGTTCAATTCTTGGCTCATTCGGATCCGTCATCAGGGCGCGGGAGATCAGGTGGCTCAGATTGGCCCATCCGGTCTCGTTCTGAACCAGCAAAACCACCTCGCCCTCACCACCGGCCTGATCAGCAAGGGTGACCTGGGCGCCGACAATCGGCTGGATACCTTTCGCCGCCGCAAGATCAGAAAACTCCAGCGCCCCGAAGGTGTTGAACGTATCGGTGATGGCCACGGCAGGCTGGCCGAGATTATGCACGGCATCAACCAGATCACTGATCTGGAACATGCCTTCCGCAAGAGAATAGGCGGAATGGGTGCGGAGATGGATAAACAGCGGCGTGTCGGTCATGCCCTATAATGACCGCCGCATGCCAGGGCTGGCAAGACCACCTGTTCATAGAGGTGCAATCCTGTTGATAATGCTTGCCCTCACGCCTGAGGCATGCACCTTTTCAGGAATGCGACGAAAGCGCCCCGTCACGAATCGTCAGCACCCTGTCCATGCTGGCGGCAAGTTCAGTATTATGGGTGACGATAAGCGCTGCGGTTTTTGTCTGCCTGATGATGGCGGACAAATGGCTGAACACATCCCGGGCCGTCTCCGGATCAAGGTTGCCGGTGGGTTCATCCGCAAGAAGGATGCTCGGGGCGTTGGAGACAGCCCTTGCTATGGCTATGCGCTGCTGTTCACCTCCGGAAAGCTGGCCCGGCCGGTGGTCACGACGCTCCGAAAGCCCGACCAGCGCAAGAAGCTGTTCAGCCCGGCTGGAAGCTTCGGCTCGCGGCAGTTGCGCCAGCATCTGGGGGATGAGAATATTTTCAAAAGCTGAAAATTCGGGCAGCAGACGGTGAAACTGAAACACAAAGCCGATTTTCTTTCGCCTCAGGGCTGCCCTTTCCTTTTCCTTCAGGCGGGCTGTCGCCTTGCCGTCCACCATCACGGACCCGCTGTCGGGATTTTCAAGAAGCCCCGCGATATTCAGCAGAGTTGATTTCCCCGAACCGCTGGGACCAACAAGAGCAACCATCTCCCCGGGCCGGATAGCAAGGCTTGCGCCATTGAGGACATGAAGGCGGTTTTTCCCCTGGGCAAAGGATTTTTCAATCCCGTTCAGCACCAGCGCACTGTCGCGTGGATTTTCAACAACCACCTTATTCATATCTGAGTGCCTCCGCCGGTGCGATGCGGGATGCCCGCCATGCCGGATAGACACTGGCAAGGAAAGAAAGAGCCAGCGCCATCAGAATGATCATCAGCACTTCATCGGGGTCCACCTTAGCTGGCAGGGTGGACAGAAAATAAATCTCAGCGGCGAAAAGTTCGGTGCCGGTCAGGCTCTCAAGCAGGGCGCGGATACGTTCAATATTCCAGCAGAACCCAAGCCCGAGGACCGTTCCCGTCGCCGTCCCGACAACACCTATACTTGCCCCGGTCATGAAAAAGACCCGCATGATCCCGCCTGCGGTCGCCCCCATTGCCCGCAGGACCGCGATATCGCTGTTCTTGGAGCGAACCAGCATGATCATTGACGAGATGATGTTGAACGCCGCAACCAGAATGATCAGGGTCAGGATAAGGAACATGACATTGCGCTCCACCACAAGGGCATTGATAAAGCTCCTGTTGCGATCTCTCCAGTCATTGACCTGCAGCTGCTTCGGGGTTGTCTGTTCCAGATTGAGCCGGATGCCATCGGTGCGCGCGAGATCTGATGCGTAGATTTCAAGGCCGGTGACACGCTGATCACTGCCAAAAAAAGCCTGCGCTGCATCCAGCGGCATGAAAATAAAGCCCTTGTCGTATTCAAACATCCCGACATCAAACAGGCCCGCGATCGTGTAGGTGCGGCGTTGCGGCAAGGTGCCGAAAGGCGTTGTCCGTCCCCTGGCCCCGACCAGCGTGATGCTGTCCCCCTCCTTGACACCGAGAGAACGAGCCAGCCGGTGACCGAGCAGAAGCTGATCATCGTCGCGGAATCTCTCCACCATTTTTTCATCAAGGGAGTCCCATAAAGGGCGTCGTGCCGCCAGATCCGCCCAGCGCACGCCGCGGACCACCGCGCCCGACGTCTGGCCCTGGCTTGCCACCATCACCTGGCCCTCGACTTGCGGCGTCACGGCAATGATACCCGGTATCCCGGCAATGCGGACAGAAAGCGCATCATAATCCCTGATCCCTCGGCCATCTGTTGCGTAGACAGCGAGATGGCCGTTAAGCCCGAGTATCCGGCCGATCAGTTCTGCCCTGAAGCCGTTCATTACGGACATGACAATAATCAGCGTCGCCACGCCGAGCGCAATGCCGAGAAGCGAAAACCAGGCAATGACGGATATGAAACCTTCCGAGCGGCGCGATTTCATGTAACGCAGGGCAAGAAGCCGTTCAGCTTGTGTGAAGAGTCCGAACACGCCTGCTACCCTGCCAACAACGCATTGAGCGCGGCTTCCGGTGTCATTTGCCGGGTTTCACCGGACCGGCGATGCTTGTATTCCACCATACCTTCGCCAGCAATCCGTGGGCCGATGATGATCTGCCGGGGAATTCCGATGAGATCCATGCCGGCCAGTTTTGCCCCCGGCCGGTCAGCGGTATCGTCCATCAGCACGTCCTTGCCCGCCGCGATAAGCTTGTCATAGAGATCTTCGGCCATTCCATCGCAAGTTGCATCACCCGGCTTCAGGTTGACGATACCAATATCAAAGGGAGCCACGCTTTCCGGCCAGATGATGCCGGCATCGTCATGGCAGGCTTCGATAATCGCCCCGACCAGCCGCGAGACACCGATACCATAAGACCCCATATGGACATCACGCATGGCCCCGGTTTCATCAGCCACCGCCGCCCCCATCGGCGCGGAATATTTGGTGCCGAAATAGAAGATATGGCCAACTTCGATCCACCGTGTCGTGATGAGATCATCCGCCGAAACACCGCAGGAGCCGGCGTCGTGCTTTTCATCGGTCGCGGCATAGAGGTTAGTGAAACTGTCGACAATGGGCTGCAGATCCGTTTCGTAATCCACGTCACCGGCATCAAGGCTGCGGCCGATCCAGTCCCTATGACAGAAGACTTCGCTTTCACCGGTTTCGGCCAGAATGATAAATTCATGGCTCATGTCGCCGCCGATCGGCCCGGTATCAGCCTCCATGGGAATGGCGGTGAGCCCGAGCCGCTGGAAGGTCAGGAGATAGGCGATGAACATCTTGTTGTATTCCGCCCGGGCCGTTTCGGCATCAAGGGCAAAGGAATAGGCATCCTTCATGAGAAATTCACGCCCCCGCATGATCCCGAACCGGGGGCGGACTTCATCACGGAACTTCCACTGGATATGATAAAGATTCATCGGCAGGGCACGATAGCTTTTGACATGTGACCGGAAGATATCCGTTACCTGCTCTTCATTGGTCGGGCCATAAAGCATGTCACGTTCGTGGCGGTCCTGAATGCGGAGCATTTCAAGCCCGTAATCTTCATACCGGCCGGATTCCTGCCAGAGTTCAGCCGGCTGAATGGTGGGCATCAGGATTTCATTGGCCCCTGCCCGGTTCTGTTCTTCGCGGACGATCTGTTCGATCTTGCGCATGACCTTGAGCCCCATCGGCAGCCAGGAGTAAATCCCGGCACTGGACTGCTGGATCATGCCCGCCCGCAGCATCAGCCGATGCGAGACGATCTGGGCTTCTTTCGGTGTTTCTTTCAGTACAGGGATGAAATATCTGCTCAGTCGCATGGGGATCCTCAAAGAGTAACGGTCCCGACCCTTTCAGGGAGGGGAAGTTGGGGGCTGTTTTCAGGGGTAACTATAGCGTCAAGCATCGCATTGGTCACGCCATCGAGTGACGCAGGCTGCCAGACGGGTTGATGGTGTTTGTCAATCAGGACAGCCCGGACACCGGAAATGAAATCAGGATGCCTCAGCATCCGGCAGGCGAGACGGTAATCAAGACGGATGGCATCGACAACGTTTTCTGCCCGCAATGCGGGATCGGTCAGCAACCGGTGCGTCAGTGCAATGGAAAGGGGGCATCGCGTATCAAGCGCCTGCCGTGCCCGTTCGGCAAAAGGATGATCATCCCCTTCAAGGCTGGCCCGGATGGAAAGAGGATCCGGCTTGCTGAAATGATCATTGATCCACCCCGCCGCATCTGCAACAGGGCTTTCCGGCGGCGTGATGTGAAACTCAGCCAGAGTTTCGGGGATGTTGTCTGCCGGGCACGATATCAGCGCTGAAACTAGATCATCTTCCGCACCGGCAGAAACCGCATGGGGCACAATCCCGAGCGCGATCATATCCCCGGCGCCAATCCGCCAACCGGTCATGCCGAGAAATGTGCCGACCGCTCCGGGAGGCCTGCGATAGAAAAGCGATGCCGCCACGTCGGGAAACAGGCCGATGGCTGTTTCAGGCATGGAAAAATCAATGGCATCCGTCACAACAGGATAGGCCGCATTGACCAGAAGCCCGGCCCCTCCCCCCATGGTCAGACCGTTTGCAATCGTGATAACCGGCTTGGGACAGGCCGCTATAAGCACATCAAGGGTGTATTCGGTTGCGAAATAATCATCGCCATATGCGGGGTTTTCTTCGATAAGCGGGATGATCGAACGGACATCACCACCGGCACAGAACGCCCTTCCCGGCACCGCCGTGATCAGCACCCGGTCAACCGTAGCATCATCTGCCCAGGCGAGAAGGGCTTTGATGATAATCTCGCACATTTCCCTAGATACGGCATTGAGAGCCTCAGGCCGGGAGAGGATGATCCTCCCCGTGGAATCCTGCTGATCAATGATCACATGGGAGGCTGGTATTGTCGTGGTTTCAGTCATAGCCATCCTATACTTTATTTAGCCTTCCATGCAAAGAGCAGACCAGCGCGTCAAGATGCCTTCAGCCGTGGATATTTTCCTGTTTGCATCTTCTGAAAAGGATATGCAAATATACGGCCATGGAGACGATCATCACACATTCGGGGCAGTTCCCGTCCACCCGCTTAAGGCGTCCGCGCCTGCAGGACTGGTCACGACGTCTGGTGCGGGAACATCTGCTGACACCGGCTGATCTGATCTGGCCGGTATTTGTCCGGGAAGGTGACGGCAAACCTGAAGCGGTTGAAACCCTGCCTGGTGTCTTCAGGCACAGTATCGCTGATCTGGCCCGTGAGGCCAAACAGGCCTATGATCTGGGCATCCCTGCCATTGCCATTTTCCCCCGTATCGACCAAGCCGACAAGGATGAGGACGGGACCACCGCACGAAACCCGGATAATCTTGTCTGCCGTGCCGTCAGGGCTGTCCGTGATGCGGTGCCGGAAATCGGCATCATCACGGATGTGGCGCTTGACCCTTTCACAACCCACGGCCATGACGGCGTTATCAGAGACGGGATGGTTGCCAATGACGAAACTGTCGCCATCCTCACGGAGCAAGCGCTGGTCCAGGCGCAGGCCGGGGCCAGCATCATCGCCCCATCCGATATGATGGATGGCAGAATTGGTGCTATCCGCAAAATGCTTGATGCCCACGGGCATGACAACGTGCTGATCATGTCCTATGCCGCAAAATACGCCTCTGCCTTTTACGGCCCGTTCCGTGATGCGGTGGGCGCAGGAAAGACCGCGGGCAATGTCGGCAAGGATACCTATCAGATGGATCCGGCCAACAGCGATGAAGCGATGCGGGAAATTGAACTTGATATCCAGGAAGGGGCGGATTTTGTCATGGTCAAGCCCGGAATGCCGTATCTGGATATCATCCAGCGGGCAAGCCAGCGTTTCAACGTCCCTGTCTTTGCCTATCAGGTCAGCGGTGAATATGCCATGATCGAAGCGGCGGCTGCGGCCGGCGGGCTTGATCGTGACCGGATCATTGCTGAAGCCCTGATGTCCTTCCGCCGGGCCGGATGCCGCGGGATACTGACCTATCACGCAAAGGAAATGGCCCAGCGTTTAAACGACTGACCCGGAAATAAAACCCATGACACTCACCCCCCAGAATATCCGCAATGCCCATGCATCCATGGCAGGGCATATCATCCGCACCCCTCTTGTTGCCGCCCCCGGGCTCTCGTTGCTGACGGGGCTGGACCTCCATCTTAAGCTTGAGAATCTCCAGCATACATCGTCGTTCAAGGCACGCGGCGCCTTCATCAAGATGCAAAACCTCACCGAAGATGAGAAAAAGCGGGGCGTGATCACCATGTCGGCAGGAAATCATGCCCAGGCGGTTGCCTATCATGCCCACAGGATGGGAATACCGGCGGTCATCGTGATGCCCGCGCAGACACCTTTTGCCAAGATCAACCGGACCCGTGCCTGGGGAGCGGAAGTTGTCCTCGAAGGACGGAATCTCAATGAATGTGAAGGCAAGGTCAGGGAGATCATCAGCGAACGCGGCATGACCCTTGTTCATCCCTATAACGATTATGATGTGGCCACCGGCCAGGGTTCGGTCGGACTTGAGATGCTGGAAGATGCGCCTGATCTTGAGACTATCATTGTCCCGATCGGCGGCGGCGGGCTGATGGCAGGCATTGCCACCATCGCAAAGGATATCAACCCGGATATCCGGCTTGTCGGCGTTGAAGCGGCTTTATGGCCCACAATGTCGGAGATGATATCCGGGGCAAGCTCCACCGCCGGCGGCGAGACCATCGCCGAAGGTATTGCCGTCAAGCATCCGGGTGACCTTACCAAACCCGTCGTTGAAGAGCTGGTTGATGAAATCCTGCTCGTGGATGAAGACCATATTGAACGGGCTGTCAGCACCCTTGTTGAACATCAGCGCATCATTGCCGAAGGTGCCGGGGCCGCAGGTGTTGCCGCCCTGCTTCAGCACAGGGAGGCTTTTGCCGGTCAGAAATGCGGGGTGGTGATCTGCGGCGGTAACATCGATCCGAGACTGCTGGCTGGTGTACTGACACGCTCGATGGCCAAGGACGGAAGAATCGCCCGCCTCAGGATTGATATCAGCGATGAGCCGGGAATGCTGGCATCGATTGCCACGGCCATCGGTGAATGCAAGGGAAATATCGTTGAAATCTTTCATCAGCGGATGTTTCATGATGTTCCGGCTAAACTTGCGAAGATTGATGCCGTTGTTGAAACAAGGGGAAGTGACCATGTGCAGGAAATCATTCTGGCACTTGAAAAGCGCAACTTCCGGGTTACCGTTCTGTCCGATACCGAAACACAGATCTGAAATGCAGAAATATAACGTGAAAATTGGCGCCTAGCAGATGAATCAGTTCCGCAATCTCATCTTCAGTGACCCGATAGAATTCCAGATCACCCGACCCTCTTCCTGCCCCTATCTTGACGGCCGGACGGAACAACGTCTGGCAACGGATCTGAGCCGCCATCCGCAGAAACATGATGTTCTGGCAAAGGCCGGATTCCGGCGCGTGGAAAACTGGGTCTACAAGCCTGTCTGCAAGGGATGTCAGGAATGTCTGCCTATCCGTGTTGCCGCCGGAAACGGCAAAGATGGCGCGCTGAAATTAAGCCGCAACCAGAAACGTGTCCTTGCGCGCAACAATGATCTTGAGCGCGTTATCCTGCCCAATTTCAGCAGGGACGATCATTATGAGATGTTCCGGAACTATCTGTCTTCGCGTCATGCGGATGGCCAGATGGCTGATATGGATGAAGACAGTTACGAAGCCATGATCACCTCAAGCCCGATAGATACCGTTCTGGTCGAATACCGGGCCAAAGGCAGGCTGATCTGTGCCATCCTTGTTGATCTTCAGCAGGACGGGCTGAGCGCTGTCTACAGTTTTTTTGATCCTGCCGAAACCCACCGGTCGCCCGGCACGTTCATGGTGCTTGACTGCGCGGCCCTTGCCTATGAAATGGGGCTGTCTTATCTCTATCTCGGATATTACATCGCGGCGTCGCAAAAAATGTCCTACAAGGCGAGATTTTCCCCCGCCGAAGTTCTGGTCGCGGGCAGATGGACACAGCTCACGATCTGAGATCAGGTAAATCTGGCAGGTCTCGGAAAACCGGTCGGGGCGACACGCCCTGCCCCGCCACGCTTGCCGAGCCATGTTGCGGTATCCTTTTCGGTGCGGATACGCCCGCCGGACTGGATCCAGGAAAGCCCTTCCTCACCTGAAAAAGTCCGTGCATCGGCAAGCGATCCTTCACGGAAACGCTGAAGGATCACCCCCCGGCCACGCCCCATCTCAGGCAGTTCAGCAAGCGGGAAGACAAGCATCTTGCGGTTCGTGCCGACCGTCGCAACCATATCGCCATCAACACGGCGCGCCACCAAGGCCCGGGCACCACCGGTAAGGGTCATGACCTGCCTGCCGTTCCGGGTCTGTGCCGTGACGCTTTCGATATCGGTGATAAACCCGTGACCTGTATCTGAAGCCACAAGCAACTGCCCCGCACGTGCCGGAAGAATATTGATGATACTCGTATCCGGGCCAAGCTCCACCATAAGCGAAACCGGCTCACCAAAGCCTCGCCCGCCGGGGAGACGATCAACGTTCAGGGTGTAGAACCGCCCGTTATCCGCCGCAACCACAATCCGGTCGGTGGTTTCAGCATGAACCATGAAAGCCGGTCCGTCCCCTTCCTTGAATTTGACTTCCGCATCGGCAGCAAGATGCCCCTTGATTGCCCGTATCCAGCCCTTGGCGGAACAGACAACGGTCACCGCCTCCTTTTCCACCAGTATTTCAAGCGGGTCGCCTTCGATGACCGGCAGGGTATCAAGCCGGGTCTTTCTTGTGTCTGTTTTGGCAAAGGCAGCTTTAAGCCCCCTGATATCTTCGGCAACGGAATGGCGCTGGGCGTCTTCATCGGCAAGAAGAGAGGTCAGCGTTTCCTGCTCCGCATTGAGACGGTCGCGTTCTTCACGGATTTCCATTTCCTCAAGCCGGCGAAGTGATCTGAGGCGCATATCGAGGATGGCGTTGGCCTGATTTTCATTGAGCCCGAAGCGTTCCATCAGGCGGGGTTTCGGGTGATCCTCCTCACGGATAATGGCTATCACCTCATCGAGATTGAGATAGACGACAAGATAGCCGCCAAGCACATCAAGCCGGTGGCCGATCCGGTCAAGCCGGTGCTGCGAGCGCCGCCGGAGCACCACAAGCCTGTGGTCAATCCATTCCAGAAGCGCATCCCGCAGCGACATGACCCCCGGCGTGCCCTTTGAATCCAGCACGTTAAGATTAAGCGGCACTTTCGTTTCAAGATCTGTCAGCCGGAAAAGGCTTTCCATCACCATGGCCGGATCAAGCCGACGTGATTTCGGCTCCAGCACAAGGCGAAGGTCTTCGGCGGATTCATCCCGGATATCCGCCAGAACAGGAAGTTTTTTCGCCTGCAGCAGATCTGCCATTTTTTCAATCAGGCGCGATTTCTGCACCTGATAGGGAATAGCGGTGATGATAATCCGCCAGCCGCCACCCTTTTCTTTTTCGACGTCCCATTCCGCCCGCACGCGGAAAGACCCCCGCCCGGTCTGGTACGCTTCGGCAATGGAAACCGGATCTTCGACCAGCACACCTCCCGTCGGGAAATCAGGTCCTTTGACGTAGCTTGCGATTTTCTCATGGGTGGCGCCGGGTGTTTTCACCAGATGAAGCAACGCATCACACAGTTCGATGATATTATGCGGGGGAATCGACGTGGCCATGCCGACAGCAATCCCCTGGGCCCCGTTGGCCAGAAGGTTCGGGAAAGCCGCCGGAAGGATGACCGGCTCATCGCTTTCGCCGTCATAGGTGGGGCGGAAATCAACCGCGTTCTCGTCTATGCCTTCCAGCAGGAGACGCGCGACATCAGACATGCGGGCTTCGGTGTATCGCATGGCGGCGGCGTTATCGCCGTCAATATTGCCGAAATTCCCCTGCCCGTCGACCAGCGGATACCGCATCGCGAAATCCTGCGCCAGCCTGACCATGGCATCATAGATCGCAGCATCACCATGGGGATGGAACTTACCCATGACATCACCGACCACACGTGCCGATTTCTTGTACCCCTGATCCGGGTCAAGTTTGAGCTGACGCATGGCAAAGAGAAGGCGACGGTGAACAGGTTTCAACCCGTCCCTGACATCAGGAAGGGAACGTGAGGTGATCGTGGACAGCGCATAGGCCAGATACCGCTGGCTCAGCGCTTCGGCAAATTCCGCTTTGATAAAACCTGTGGATGTATCACTCATGACTGGCTGCTTTCATCACGAACAGATGGCCTGTGCCCTTTTTTGATTATTCCCTACCCAATACAGATTTTCTGCGTATCAGGCAAACCTGTGTTGAACAAGATCTGACAAGCGCTCTCTTGCCGCTGGCAGGGGAAGATGATGCAGGCCGAAGACCTTACGCTCAAGAAAATGCCGCGTCAGACGCAATCCGTCAAGAAGGTCATCTTCCAGAGACCGGTCTTCCCGGTCAGCGGGCATGCCCCCCAGAAACCGCGGCAATAAAAGAAGTCTAGGTTTGTGCAAGCCTGCCGCATGTTCAGTCACGGCAACACCCGTCCGGGGGCTTACATAAGCCAGTCCTTCTCTCTCGCCGGTAACGCTGCATCGGCTCAAATCAAGGGCATAGCCCGCGACATCAAGCATCGCGATCTCCCACCGGATATATGCCGCAAGCCAGATCTCAGCATCTTCTTCGCCGGTAATCAGATCAATAAGAGCAGTTGTCGCATCAAAGACACCCTGATGCGGCTCGCGCTCAGGCAGGCATCCTTCGAGAATCGCACAGGCTGAGGCAAGACCGGCAAGACACAGCGGCTGGTCAAGAACCGTGGAGGCATTGGCACGGGCAATTTCAAGCGTGATGCTTCCCAAGTGTTCCGCCAGTCTCGCCCGCCATGTTGCCTCAACCAGATTTCCGGGCTGGAGGGTGCCGCGATTGCTCCGGGATTGCCCTCCCCGGACCAGGCCCGCATGCCGGCCGTGATGGCGCGTCAGCAGGTTGACAATACTGGACGATTCCCCATGTGGCCGCACCGACAGGATCAATGCCGTGTCATCCCATTCCGGCATCGGTCAGGCGTTGAAATCCAGATCCCAGTCCCGGTAACGGGCAGGATCATTCATCCAGTCCTTGCGGTATTTGACATGGGTGAAGAGATGGACACGCCGGTCAAGCACCTCTTCGAGTTCCTCACGTGCCTGACGACCAATACGACCAAGTGTCTTGCCGCCACGCCCGAGAATGATGCCCCGGTGCCCTTCGCGGCTGACATAGATCGAACACCGGACTTCGGCACTGCCATCTTCACGTTCAACCCAGCTTTCCGGCTCAACCGTGAGCTGATAGGGCAGTTCTTCATGGAGATTGAGAAAAAGCTTCTCGCGAAGGATTTCAGCCGCCAGCAAGCGGAGAGGCAGATCAGATAAATCCTCCGGGTCATAAAGATACGGGCCTTCGGGCATCTGCCCGGCAAGCCAGCCCAGAAAATCATCGGTGCCACGACCTTTTTCGGCTGAAACCATGAACACCCTGGAAAATTCAAAACGTGCGGACATTTCAGCGGCCCGCTCAAGCAAACGTTCCGGGCTTATGAGGTCAATCTTGTTGAGCACCAGCACGGCTTCGGTTTTGCTTTCAGCAAGCCCGTCAAGGATACGGGATGTGTCTTCATCAAGACGAGAGCGGGCACAGTCATGCACCAGCACCACCACATCACTGTCGCTTGCCCCCTGCCAGGCGGCGCTCACCATGGCACGATCAAGCCGCCGTTTCGGCTTGAAGATACCCGGCGTGTCGATAAAGATGATTTGCGCATCATCGTGCATGGCAATACCGCGGATGCGGGCACGTGTTGTCTGCACCTTGGGGGTGACGATAGAAACCTTATGCCCGACCAGCCTGTTCATGAGGGTGGATTTTCCCGCATTCGGCGGGCCGATCAGAGATACAAAACCAGCACGGCTCATGTGATTTTCTCCAGCATCAGTGCAGCGGCCTTTTGTTCTGCGCTTCTTTTCGACATTCCCGAGGCGACAAGAGCCTCATCACCGAGAGTAACGGACACGGTGAATGTCGGCTCATGATCCGGCCCCTTGCGACCGATAATGGCATATTTCGGCAAGCCGAGTTTGTGATCAAGGGCGTATTCCTGTAGCCGTGTTTTGTTGTCTTTGGCAACCGTAGCCCCGCCCGTAATCATATCACCCCAGATCGCGGTGATCACGCGCCTTGCCGCATCCATCCCGCCGTCACGCCAGACCGCCCCGATCACCGCCTCAAGCGCATCGGCAAGCACTTTGTCGGTTTCGGCAAGACTGGTATTGGGCTGGGTTTTGAGAAACCGTCCGATATCAAGATCACGGGCAATGCTGGCAAGGCGGCTGTTTTCCACGCAATCCGCATACCGCCGCGTCAACTGCCCTTCGCGCTCCGATGACATGGCCGTAAAAAGCGCATCGGCAATCACCAGCCCGATCACCCGGTCGCCGAGAAATTCAAGCCGCTGGTTATTGGTGATATCAGACCTGTTTGTCATGAAACTCGGATGGGTGAGCGCTTCATCAAGCAGGGCTTCGTTCGTGAACTGATAGCCCAGCCTTTCCATTAAAAGATGTGACGACATGCCCTGATCAGTCAATGCTCATCCCTATGCGACTGAAGCGGATGGCCGACGGCCATTTCCAGATTTCAAAAAGACCGGCCCGGCCGTTATGGGAAAAAAACAGGAATTCCGCGCGGCCAACAAGATTTTCAGCCGGCACAAAACCTATTTCGGCGCGACTGTCGCGAGAATTGTCGCGGTTATCACCCATAAAGAAATAATGCCCCTCCGGCACGAGGCGCGGCGGTGTGTTATCCATCCGGTCGTTATCGCTGTATTCCTGAATAAGGTGTTCATGTCCTTCGGGGAAGGTTTCCGTATAAATGACGGAGGGACGATTCAACGGGCCGCGCTCACCCGGCATATCAGCCTCAAGCCTCCGGGTAACCGGGGCGCCGTTAATATGGAGTATGCCTTCCTGAACAAAAATCTCATCACCCGGGAGACCTACAAGCCTCTTGATATAGTCAACGTTTTCATCTCCGGGTTTGCGGAAGACGATCACATCGCCCCGTTGTGGCTCACTTTTCAAGAGACGCCCGGAAAACGGGATGATACCGAAAGGAAAGGAATACCGGGAATAGCCGTAGGAATATTTAGACACAAAAAGATAATCACCGACTTTGAGGGTCGGTATCATGGACCCCGACGGGATACTGAACGGCTCAAAGAGAAAAGACCGGAAAATAAGGGCAATGGCAATGGCCCAGACAACCGTCTTGAAAAATTCGAGGAAAGAATTTTCTTTTTTGTTTTCAGACTTCATGTTCAACTCGGTCAGGGAAAGGGTTGTTATGACGCAGAAAGCACCACAAAAGCAAGAGCCATTCCGCCATCATCGCTGAGCGAAAGATCAATCTGCCCCTTGGTGCCGGTTTTTTGGTGAAATATTTCGAGCGCCGCGCCATGAAACACCAGATGAGGTTTTCCGTCAGATTGAGACGTAACCTCAAGATCAACCCAGCTGACACCGCGCTTACGGCCGGGGGACAAGGCTTTCCATGCCGCTTCCTTTGCGGCAAATCGCATCGCATAGAATCGTGCGGGATCTGATCTCTTCCGGGCGGCCACCTGTTCATCTTCGGTGAAGATGCGGCGGATGAAACGATCACCGAATTTAGCAAGAGATGCCTCAATCCGCCTGATTTCAACCAGATCTGTGCCAATACCGCAGATCATGTTGTGGAGGAGGCCTGATACCTGGCCTGATCCATATGTGCCCGCATGGCACGAACCGCATGTTCAAGCCCGTTCATCACCGCCTCACCGATCAGAAAATGGCCGATATTGAGCTCCACCAGTTCGGGAATGGCGGCAACCGGCCCCACCGTTTCATATCCGAGCCCGTGCCCGGCGTGACATTCAAGGCCCAGCCCATGGGCATGAATGACCCCTTTTCTGATACGCTCGAGTTCATCCTGCCGTGCTGACCCGGTTTCCTCGCAATACCGGCCGGTATGTATTTCCACGATATCCGCACCTAGTCCGGCGGCGGCATCCAGTTGCCTGAAATCCGCCTCAATGAAGAGGGAGACACGTATCTTAGCCTCACGCAGAGCGCTGACCATGTCACGGAGCCGGTCTTTCTGCCCTGCCACGTCAAGCCCCCCTTCGGTGGTGATCTCTTCCCTCTTTTCCGGGACGATACAGGCCGCATTGGGACGGTGACGCAGGGCAATTTCCAGCATTTCCGCCGTTGCCGCCATCTCAAAATTAAGAGGTTTGTCGATGGCTTCCCTGATGCGGGTGATATCGTCGTCACGGATATGGCGGCGGTCTTCACGAAGATGCGCGGTGATCCCGTCTGCCCCGGCCCGGGATGCGATGAGCGCCGCTGTCACCGGATCAGGATGTGCGCCGCCCCGCGCATTACGGATAGTGGCCACGTGATCAACATTGACGCCAAGCCGCAGATACCCCGGCGCCCCGGCATCACGGCTGCTGGCCGTATCTTTAGCTGTCATGATGTTCTCTCCCGCGTTGTTTTTTCCGCAATCTCTGCCATTTGAGCTTAATCAGCCAGGCCCTGATTTTACCTGCGAATATATACCCCAGCATAAAGAAGATCAGCGCCGCGATAAAGCCGGCAACAGCCCCGCCCACCATCATGGAAAAGAATACCGTTCCGGGCGCATCCATGAACACCTGATAACTGAGATCAGAAAGATCATGGGTTTCAGGTTCAACGCCCATGATCATGGTGCCGACAAGATAGATCAGTGTCCAGATCAGAGGAAAGGTCCAGGGATTGCCGATGGCGGTGCCAATCATCGACATGATGATATTGCCGCGGATCGCCCATGCCAGCGCCGCCGCCAGAAAGAAATGTGCCCCGATCAGCGGGGTGAATGACGCGAACACACCACAGGCGAAACCTGCCGACAGCGAATAATCCGATGACCGGAGCCTGAGTATCCTGAACAGAAGATATATCCAACCGCGCCAGAAGCCTTTTTCAGGCCAGAAGAACGCCTGTAACCTTGCCCATCTGTTGGAGGACCGACGTCGGAACAGCATCAGGTTTTCGCTCTTTCAACAGATTCAATGAACGGGTTGGCACGCATGGCCGCAACGATGGCGGTCATATGCCTGAAATCACTGACTTCGATATCGGTGACAAAAGTGAAGAAATCCATATTCCGCGAAACAAGCTGGATATTGGTTATATTGCCGCCATGTTCGCTGATGAGGGTGCAGACCGCCGCCAGACTCCCGGGTTCATTCGAGATAACCGCCTCAACACGTGCGGTGACGACGTTCGGTGTGTCGCTTTCCCATTCAATATCCACCCAAAGTTCAGGCATATGGTGAAAGTTTTCAAGATGCTGGCAATCCATGCGGTGCACGGTAATGCCCTTGCCCGTGGTGACAATGCCGACAATTCTTTCCCCCGGCAGAGGATGACAGCACCGGCCATGATGGACAGCCATTCCCGGAATGAGACCCTTGATATTAAGTGACGGTGCCTTGACGGATCCACCGTCCTTCTTGTTTTCCTTTATTTTGAGCCGGGGATGGAAATAACGTAACACATCTTCGGGCTTGATGAGCCCCTCGCCCACACGTGCGTACAGCTCATCGTCGCTGCGAAGACTGAAATGCGCAAGACAGGGGACAAGCTGATCTTCGTTGAGTTTTTTCTTGGCCTGCCGGAACACCTTTAACACCAGCGCTTTGCCGATCTGGGCAAATTCCTTCTGCCGTTCAACCCGCATGAACCGGCGCACCGCTGATTTTGCCCGCCCGGTAAGAACAAAATTCTCCCATTCCGGTTTGGGGGTGGCGTTCTTGGACGTCAGAATTTCAACCTGATCGCCATTGTCCAGAACCGTGGCAAGCTGGCGTATCTTGCCGTTGATCTTGACCCCGACACAGGTATTGCCGACATCCGAATGCACGGCATAGGCAAAATCCACCGCTGTTGCGCCCTTCGGCAGGCCAATCAATGCACCTTTGGGGGTGAAACAGAACACCTGATCGGCGTACATTTCCATCTGGGTATGTTCAAGAAATTCATCCGGTGAGACGGTATTTTCCAGCACCTGAACAAGATCACTGAGCCATTTCAGCTGATCCACCTCATTGCGGCGGACAGACTGACCATCCGCTTTATAGCTCCAATGGGCCGCAACGCCACGTTCGGCCACGTCGTGCATTTCAGGGGTCCGTATCTGAAGTTCGATCTTTTTTTTCAGCGGCCCGATGATGCCCGTATGCAGTGAACGATACCGATTGCGTTTCGGGGTTGAGATATAATCCTTGAAACGCCCCATCACCATCGGATAGTGGCGGTGAAGAACGCCGAGAGCAACATAGCAGTCCGCCTCATCAGGAACGATAATCCGAAACGCCATGATATCGGAAAGCTCTTCCATACTACTGACCTTTTTCCGCTGCATTTTACGCCAGATGGAATAGGCGGTCTTATGGCGCCCGGATATCGTGCTTTCCAGCCCTTCTTCGGAGAGGGTTGTGCTCAGCTCATGGCAAATACGGCTGATCATATCCTCGGATTTGGAGGTAAGGTAATCAAGCCGGGAGATGATCGATGTCCGCATCTGGCCGTTGAGCACCGCAAAGGCCCGGTCTTCAAGCTCATGCTGGAAATGAGTCATCCCGATCCGTTCCGCCAGCGGGGCAAAAATGGACAGGGTTTCCTGGGCGATACGTTCGCGCTTTTCCGCCCGGGGGATATAGTCAATCGTGCGCATGTTATGGGTGCGGTCAGCCAGTTTGACCAGAAGCACACGGATATCTTCGCTCATCGCCAGAACCAGTTTGCGGAAATTTTCCGCCTGCCGGTTATCGGACTGCATTTCAATCCGGGTCAGTTTGGTGACGCCATCCACAAGCTGGGCAATTTCATCGGTAAACTGATCCCTGATCTGGGTCAGCGACACGCCCGTATCCTCCACCACGTCATGCAGAAGCGCGGTTACGATGGTGGCCTGATCAAGGTGCATATCCGCCAGGATATGCGCAACCTCAAGCGGATGGGTGAAATATGGCTCACCCGAAGCCCTGACCTGGCCGCGATGTGCCTTTTCAGCAAAGTCATAGGCATGACAAAGCAGCGTTTCATCAACGCCGGGATTGTAGGCCCGGATGCGGTCGGTCAGATGTTTTGCGGTTTCAACAAGCATGACCGCTCCAGAATCGCAGATTTTTATCTGATCCGGAAGTGGTTTTCATGGATTTCATGCTTGTTCCGGGAGATCAGAAACCTTCGGTGGTGTCGGCGGCTTCACCTTCATCGGCGAAGGAGCCTTCATCCGCGAAAGAGCCGTCATCACCTGACGATGAGGCCATCTCATCCCCGGGGATCTGCATGCCGTCGGAATCCATGGCATCAGCACCGAAATCACTGTTGAAAGCCGCCATGTCGTCCTGGGCAAGGCTGGCAGCCTCATCAAGGGCGGATTGCTCTTCTTCACGGATTTTCTGACGCTGGAGACTGCTGATAAGGTCGTTATTGACATCATCAATGGAAATCGTCTCATCGGCGATTTCGCGTAAGGCAACGACCGGGTTTTTGTCGTTGTCGCGATCAATGGTCAGCGGATCACCCGAAGATATCCCACGCGCACGCTGGGCTGCTGTCAGCACCAGATCAAACCGGTTGGAAATTTTTTCAATACAGTCTTCAACCGTGACACGGGCCATGATCTCTCTCCAGCATGAGTGAAATTGTGATTGCGGTATTACCCGGCAACTTAGGGGATATACCCCCTATCGCATAAAAAAACAAGAGGCTGATGGAGATACGTGATATACCGGACGGCGCAAATTTCACTGAGGCGGGACGCCTGTCTTTTCGTTTACGCCCTGACCGCCACCTGCTGCGGATCAAGATCACGGATCAGCTGATCTATAAGTTCTCCTGTCCGGGGGTGCCGCCAATCCGGGGCAAGATCGGCAAGCGGGATCAGGACAAAGGCACGTTCATGGAGTCTCGGGTGAGGCAGGACAAGGTTGCCATGCCTGACTTCCCCTTTGAAATCAAGAATATCAATATCCAGCACACGGGCTTCGTTTCGCATCATGCGCACGCGGCCAAACCTGGCCTCACGGTCATGGAGCACCGAAATCAGGGTTTCCGGTGCCATATCGGTTGCGATCTCAACCACCGCATTCTGAAACCATGGCTGGTCAGAGGCCGGCACGGGCGCGGTCTTGTACCACGGCGATACCGCGACCACCTCGATTGCGTCTTCTGCCAGGCTTTCAATGGCGGCAAGACAGCCTTCACGCGGGCCGGCAAAACCGTCCGGCGTGAGATTTGCGCCAATGCCAAGGAAGATGCGGGAATGCAGAATTGTTTTATCTTTATTTATCATGACACTAATGTTAATATTTCTTTCATAGGGTTGTTTGTATACTTCAAATCCTTTTTCAAAGTATTAAAAAAATCTCTAAATAAAACCAGATACAACCACCCTTACATAAACTTATGACAACTCTTTTCAGAAAAGAAACCGACGACTGATGTTTTCCATACAGAAGAATGACCGCTTTGCCGCCTTTATAGACGGTTCAAACTTTCACGCCACCACCAAATCCCTCGGCTTTGAGGTGGATTACGAAAAACTGCTGACACTCCTTAAAAATACCGGACGGCTGGTCCGTGCCTATTATTATACAGCACTTCCCGACGGCGCCGATTACGCACCTATCCGGAAACTTTCCGACTGGCTTGATTACAACGGCTATACGCTGGTGACCAAACAGACACGTGAATTCACGGATAACGAAACCGGCCGCAAGCGCATCAAGGGCAATATGGATATGGAACTTGCGCTTGATATGCTGAAACTGTCCCCGCATATCGATCATGCCGTGCTTTTTTCAGGTGATGGTGATTTCTGCCGCCTTCTCAAAGAAGTGCAGGATCAGGGTATCCGCGTGACCGTCGTGTCAACCGTTCAGACACGTCCTCCCCTGATGGCGGATACATTGCGGCGCCAGTCCGATGAATTTATTGATGCCAACGATCTGCGTGACCTGATCAGCCGTCCGCCCCGTGACAATGATTATAATAATGATGACGATGCTGACGACGACGATTACAACGAAGCCGAAGTGCTGGATGACCGGCGCCGACAGTATTGATGCCGCCTGCCGGCCGGCTTTTTCCTATGTCCACTAAGATATGACCACCCGACCACCAAGACGAGATGCTTCCTGCCGGTTATGTCCGAGACTGGCCGAATTTCTGGATGAGGCCCGGAATGCAAACCCGGAATGGCATAACGCACCGGTCAATGGATACGGGCCGCTGGATGCGCCCATCATGGTGATTGGTCTTGCCCCGGGAATGCGGGGAGCCAACCGAACGGGACGTCCCTTTACCGGGGATTTTGCCGGTGATCTTCTCTATCAGATGCTGGATGAGTTTTCCCTGAGTACGGGAAAGTACGACAGGCGGGCTGACGACGGGGTGGAGCTCAACGCCATCCGCATCGTCAACGCGGTTCGTTGTGTGCCGCCGCAGAACAAACCCACAGGTGCTGAGATCAATACCTGCCGGCAGTTTCTGATCGAAGATATCGCCGCCATGAAGGAGATCAGGGTGATCATCACCCTCGGGCGAATTGGTCACACTTCAGCTCTCAAGGCGCTGGGGTTGCGGGAGGCGGATTACCCTTTTGGCCATGCAAGAGAACATGATCTTCCGGGCGGCCTCCGGCTTATCGCCTCTTATCATTGTTCCCGCTACAACACCCAGACCGGACGGCTGACAACAGAGATGTTCCGTGATGTTTTCCGTAAAGCAACAGCGGCGGCGGGCCTCAACACGTAAATCTATCAGTAGTTTTTGAGTATTCGGGCTTTCTGGCGGTCCCAGTCTCTTTTCTTGATCGCCTCACGCTTATCCTGTTTCTTGCGCCCTTTGGCGATGCCAAGGCTCAGTTTGGCGATGCCTCTGTCGTTGAAATAGATGGTCAGCGGGATAAGTGTCATCCCGTCCTTGTTCATCAGTCCGAGCAGGCGGTCATTTTCTTTACGGTGCAGAAGAAGCGGGCGCTTTCGCTTGGGCTCATGGTTATCGCGTGAGGCTTCGTAGACAGGGATATTGGCGTTGATCAGCACTATCCGGCCATTATCTTCACCGGCATAGGATTCAGCGATGCTGGCGCGGCCGCGACGCAGGGATTTGACCTCACTGCCGAGCAGAACAATACCTGCCTCGATGGTCTCCGTTATCTCATATTCATGCCGTGCCTTGCGATTTTCAGCAACCCGACCGGTTGAGATTATGCCAGCCATGGCACGACCTCCCTTGCCTTATTCAGGACAGTATCCCGACATGCCGCAACGCGGCTTCAACCCGGGCTTTGGATGTGTCGGAAATATCCACAAGCGGCGCGCGGAGACCGGCACCGCACATGCCCATCAGGCTGGCGGCGTATTTGACCGGGCCGGGGCTGGATTCGCAGAACATCGCTTCATGAAGCGGCATCAGAAGTGCATTCAGCTCCTGCGCCCGGGCAATATTGCCCTGATCCCATGCTGCGTGCATTTCAGCCAGAAGACGGGGGGCGATATTTGCCGTAACCGAAATACAGCCATGGCCACCTGCCGCGCGATAGGCCAGTGCCGTGCCATCTTCACCCGAAAGCTGTGAAAACCCGGGCCCGATGCGGTTCAAAAGATGGGTCGGGCGCGACAAATCCTGCGAGGAATCCTTTACCCCTTCGATGTTGGAATGCCCGGCCAGTTCGGCCATCGTGTCGTTGGACATGGCCACCACGGAACGGCCCGGAATATCATAAATGATCACCGGAACGGAGATCGCATCAGCAATCGTTAAATAGTGATGCTTCAGCCCTTCCTGGGTTGGCTTGTTGTAATACGGGGTGACGACAAGAACGGCATCTGCCCCGGCATTGGCCGCGTGGGTTGCGAAATCAACCGCTTCATGGGTGGAATTGGACCCGGCGCCGGCAATGACCTGTGCCCGGCCAGCGGCTTCCTCGATACAGATTTCCACGACTTTTTTATGTTCATCATGGCTCAGCGTCGGCGACTCACCAGTTGTGCCAACAGGGATAAGCCCTCTGGTACCTTCGGCAATCTGCCAGTTGACCAGTTTTCGGAACCCGGCCTCATCCAGGCTGCCATCCGCAAGGAACGGCGTGATCAGGGCTACGCAAGAGCCGCCAAATCGGGCATCACCAGTCATCATGATACTTCTCCAGTTATGAGATATTCATGTGCCGGAGCATAGGCCCAGTTGCGCTGTTCTTCAAGCCATTCTTGGCCATGCTCAAAAGCGCAAGGTTTCGGGATAAAGCACGTTGCCAGCGCAGATCCGTGCGCCTAGACTTTCATTTCATGCAGGAGCCATCATATCATGCAGGGGACAGAACCAGATGCATCTGCCAACCTATTCCGATGTTGCCGCCGCCCGTGACCGTATCGCGCGGCAGGCTGTTGTTACACCTCTCCTGACCTCGCCACGGGTCAATGCCCGTCTTGACGGCATGCTGCTGATCAAGGCGGAGCCTCTCCAGCGCACCGGATCATTCAAATTCCGCGGCGCCGCCAATGCCGTTGCCATGCTTGATGAAAACACAAGAGCCGTGGTGGCGTGGTCGTCAGGAAACCACGCCCAGGCGGTTGCAGCCGCGGCAACGGCACGTGGCCTCAAATCCGTGATCGTGATGCCGGAAGATGCACCTGAAACCAAAAAGGCAGGCACGGCGGAGCTCGGCGGTGAGGTTGTGACCTATGACCGATATACCGAAAGCCGCGAAGAGATAGGCCAGGCGCTGGCCCGGGAGCATGACGCCGCTATCATTCCGCCCTATGATTTTGCCCCGGTGATTGCCGGTCAGGGCACCATCGGGATTGAGATCGCCCACCAGCTTGATGCGAGGGAAGTGACCGCAGATCAACTGATCTGCTGCACGGGCGGCGGGGGGTTGCTTTCAGGTCTTTGCTTAGGAATCCACGAGCATCACCCCAAGATGGAGATCATTGCCGCCGAGCCTGAGGGATTTGATGATTTCAGGCGATCCATCGATGCCGGGGAACGCGTTGCCAATGTGCCGGGGGCGCAGACAATCTGCGATGCTATCGTAACCCCCATCCCGGGGGAGCTGACCTTTGCCATCAACCGCGATCATGTCAGCCATGGCGTTGCGGTAAGCGATGAGGAGGTGCTGGCCGCCATGGCATTTGCCTGGGCGGAATTCAAACTGGTGGTTGAACCGGGTGGTGCGGTGGCGCTTGCCGCGGCTCTTTCCGGCAAGGTGGAGATCAGAGGCAAGACCAGCGTGATCGTGGCCTCCGGCGGCAATGTTGACAAAACGGTCTTTGAGCGGGCACTCAACACGCTATAGCCGCGACAGGGGCGAAAGGTTTAAACCTAGCCGCGCCCGCGATAGCCGGCCACACCCGTATCCGGCACCCAGACCCCTTCGGGCTGAGTGCCATATTGCCAGAAAACATCAATAGGCATACCGCCGCGGGGATACCAGTATCCGCCAATCCTGAGCCAGTGGGGCTTGAGCAGATCAGCCAGTGTCTTGCCGATATCAACGGTACAGGCTTCGTGAAAAGCCTGATGGTTGCGGAAGGAATTGAAATAGAGCTTAAGCGACTTGCTTTCGACCATCCATTGATCCGGCACGTAATCAATCACCAGATGGGCAAAGTCAGGCTGGGCGGTCACCGGGCAGAGAGACGTAAATTCCGGCTGGGTAAACCGCGCCACAAAAAATGTGTCGGGATGCGGATTGGGCACACGATCAAGTTCGGCGTCTTCAGGGCTTTGCGGCATGACGCTGGGCTTGCCGAGATGCTTGAGACTATCGGTCATGGTGGGATCCTTTCCATCAATGTGGTGGATATAAATCAAACGCCTCAAACGTTCCAGAGGAAAATTCCGGGCCTAGCCGGGATCAGGCGCAGCAAGCACGATCACCAGATCAGCCAGATTGGTGCCCGTGGGAGGACATTTAAGCAAACCGCCCATGGCATCAAGGCAGGGATAAGCGTCATGCGCTTTCAGGGCGGCACGCGCCGCATCGCCATGCCTGATCATCTCACTGGTCACGCATCCGCCTGCGGCATCGGTAGGCCCGTCCCTGCCATCGGTTCCGGCGGCAAGGCAGACCCATTCCCGCTGACTGTCCTTCCCGGCCATGGCGGCAAGAAAAGAAAGCGCAACTTCCTGTGATCTGCCGCCAAGACCATGGTTTCCATGCAGGCTGACAACCGTCTCACCGCCTCCGGCCCCGACCAAAGGACCTTTCGTCTCAAGGAGCATGTCAGCAAGCTTTTCCCCCATGAGGGATGCTTCGCCCGTAAGTTCAGGCAATTCGACGGCGGCGGGACCAAGCGCGGCCTGTGCCGCGTCAATACAGATCCTGTTGCTGGCAAGGACAGAGGTGTGAACCCGGTCAAGCCGGGGATCACCGGGAAGAAGCGGCATTTCAAGCTCCCCCGTATTGAGCTTTGCCAGGGTGTCCTGAACCCAGGCCTCCCCGAGAAGGCCTGAAGCGGCAAGATAACGGAGGGTTGCCTCATGAGATGTGGTTTCTGCTGCGAAGGGGCCGCTGGCAATGGAGATAAGAGCATCGCCCGGCACATCAGAAAGCGCCCACTGGGTCACCCGCGCAGGTGCCGCGCAGGCCGCAAGGCGCCCACCCTTAACGCGTGAGAACAATCGCCGCACGGCATTCATGGCGTGGATATCAAGACCGCTGGCCAAGAGAGCCTGATTAAGCCTGATCTTGTGCTCAAGGGTCAGCCCCGGCATGGGCGAGGCCATCAGTGCCGAGCCGCCGCCGCTCAACAA
>Ga0181579_10000207_pt1 | contig 45001 bp, 47 predicted proteins | sample 071ome_24_FD_132996 | JGI IMG/M metagenome (GOLD analysis project Ga0181579, IMG submission 132996) | Coastal salt marsh microbial communities from the Groves Creek Marsh, Skidaway Island, Georgia - 071402CT metaG (megahit assembly) | ecosystem: Environmental > Aquatic > Marine > Intertidal...
CCGAGATGGATTTGGGGTTAGAGGGCAAGAAAGCGGTCGTCACAGGCGGCAGCGCGGGTATCGGCAAGGCGATTGCGCGATCACTGGCGCAGGAAGGGGCCGATCTGGCGATTTGCGCCCGGAGCGCGGGACCGCTGGAAGACGCGGCGCAAGAGATCGCCCGGGAATCCAACCGCAAGATACTGCCGATTGCCGCCGATCTGACCAAGACCTCTGACGCTGACGATTTCATCGCCAGCGCGGCGGACGGGCTCGGCGGGATCGATATTCTGGTCAATAACGCGGGCGCGGCGGCGGGCGGCGTGCTGGAATATCTTTCTGACGAACAGTGGGAAGATGCGCTGCAACTGAAATTCTTCGGCTATGTGCGTTGTACACGGGCGGCCATTCCGCATCTGAAATCATCCGGCGCGGGCCGGGTCGTCAATCTGATCGGCAATGACGGGATCAAGCATTCCTATTGGGAAATCGCGCCGGGTGCGGCCAACGCGGCGGGGCAGAATTTCACCATGTCGCTGGCGGGCCAGTACGGTGCCGACAATATCAGCTTCTGCGCCGTCAATCCGGGCCCGGTGCGCACCGAACGCTGGGCCGGTCTGGTCGAGGCGATGGCGCGCGACATGAATATCAGCGTCGAGGAAGCGGACCAGCTCGCGCCCAAATCAATCCCGCTCGGGCGGATCGCGGAAACGGATGAGGTCGCCGATCTGGTGACCTATCTCTGTTCGCCGCGCGCCCATTTCGTCAACGGCACGATGATCGAAATCGATGGCGGACAGCAGAAACCGCTGATGGATATCGCCCGGGACGGGTAAGCCCTAGCGCTCTTTCACAATCCCGAAATCGGCGAAATCGACGATCTCGTCACGCAGATTGTCACGGTCCCGCAGGCTGCGATAAATCCCCCATTTCGGACGCAGGAACGCCGCGCCCTCTTTCCAGGTGGCGAGGGCAGCGTTTTCATATTCGAACAACACGGCGCCGGTCAGAACGTCCCTGATCGAGATTTCGTAGGAACCTTCTCTTGCGAAAGAAATCCGTTCCGCGACCGAAAGCCAGCGCCCGAGAAACGCCGGCAACGGCCTCATGGCAAGGGTCTTCTGCCGGTCGCGCGCCGCATGGCGCAACTCCATCCGGTCAGGCTTCCCCTTCTTTCCCTTGCGCGCCGTCAGGGTGATCAGCGGCATGGCGGCATAGTCACCGCCCACCGCCTTGATCTGATGCAGATGGGTAAAACGGTGTGACGGCTGAAAGGCGGGATCGAGCCGGAACTTCCAGCGGAAAACCATGACGTCTCCGGCGAACGCCTTCAGCCTGTCCGGTGATCTGGCGTATGTCTTGATTTCCGTTCTCTGCCGGTCGGCTTTGCGGCAGCGGTCGTCATCGCGGTCGCGATGGATGTGAAAGCGAAAGACGTAGCGCTTCAGGATGGCATCGTAGGCTTGCGTGATATGCGGGCCGAATTCGGGATGGCCGCAATCCGGCACCTCGACGGCATTGCCACCGGGCGCCAGCGCCGCATTGATCAGACCGTATGTATCGGTCTTGCCATCGGCGGAGAGGGTTGTCGCCGCGAGCGCGGGAAATGTCCCTATCAAGGCCAGGAAAAATACCGCAAGAAATTTTAGCATTCGCGCAACAGGCGCCCATGCCCTTCAATCGGCCCGGTGATGCCGCAGCTGCGCAGCCCCTCCCGGATAATCGCGTGGAGCGAGGTAACCACCGTCACATCAAAGGATTGCTCCAACGGCTCGATCGCGCCCGCTACCGGCCAGTGCGGGCAGGAATAGAGCAGCGTATCGATTTCCGGATGCGCCTCGACCATTTCCCGTCCAAGCCGCAGAGCCAGAGTATCGGGAATGCGGTTGTAATCCTCGAACACCGCCCCGGCCCCCGCGCTCGCAATGGGCTCGAACCCGGCCTCGGCGAGCTTTTGCATCTGGGCGTCATCGCGCCCGTCCGGCGCGGGATGGATAATGCCGACCTTGTTCGCGCCCACCGCCTTCAGCGCCTTTGTCTGGGTCCAGGCGCTGGAGGATACCGGAATGCCGTATTCCGCCGACAGATCCTCAAGCGCTTTCCGCAACGCGTCCTGCCCTTTCGACAGGTTTGTCGGGGCGCCGCCGAGGATCACCATATCGGCCCCGGCGCGGGCGAAGGAAGCCACCGCCTCCCGCGCTTCCTCATGAATGCGTTCCATATTGCGCGGCGCATGCGTGGTCACCTGCTGGGTCAGAAGCTGCAGCACCACACCATCGGGGACGATCTCATAAAACAGCTTCGGAAAAATCTCCGTCACATAGGCGACGGAGGTATAGCCGATGCGGGCGCGGATAACGGTCATGCGCCACACGCCCTGGTCGGCAAGCCGGGACCGCCAGCCTTGCCGCTGCGCCGTTCAAGCAGCACGACATCGTGCCACACGCCGTTCAGGTGACCATAGCGTTCACGCATACCGACCTCGCGAAAGCCGCATTGCGCATGCAACGCCCGGCTGGCGCCGTTGGCCGTGAACATCTGTGCCTGGAGGGTCCAATACCCCGCCGCTTCCGTGAGGTCGATCAACCGGGAAAGAAGCGCTGTCGCAATTCCCTGGCGCTGATATTCCGAATGGACATAGACGCTGACCTCAGCGACTCCTGCGGCGCCTCACGTGTCCGGCACCGGGGTCAGCGCCGCCCACCCCGCGATCGCGCCATCCGACGCCCGCGCCACCAGACGACCGAGGGGCAGATGGCCTTCATGCCATTCGTCCCAGTCCGGCGGCTTTGACATAAAGGCGGCAAGCCCCGCCGCCAACCCCTCTGCAAAGACCGCCCGCACGTCGGGCCAGTCCTCCGGGGTCATGGGATCAAGGGTGAAATTCATACTCCAGTGATAGCGAAATTCCGTAAAAAAATGAATTAAGGTATTTTTACCTTTACTTTTGCCGTAGATTGGGGTAGAATAGTCAGAGTGGAAAAGCCGCGCCCGGAGACGGGTGGCGGCTTTTTTTGCATATCACCCACCGCAATTCCGGCCCGTCTCCCCCAAAAGAAGGCGGGCCGTTTCCGTTAACGACAAGGAGCATGCCATGCACACCATTCTTTCCGGCCCTGTGGGTCCGGGCCGCGAGAACAACCCGGAAGACGTCAAACGTGTCCGCGCCGCGCTGCGCGTGCTGAAGGGCGAACCGGTCGATCTGGACGATCTGGACGATCTGTCCGGCTACACGGATGGGGAAGTCGAAGGCGGCATCCGCGATTTTCAGGAACAGTCGGGGCTGAAAGTCGATGACTGGATGGCGCCGGGCGGAGAGACCGAACGCAACATGGTCGCGGCGCTGACCGGCGAGGGGCTGGACACGTCCAGGCCGCAAGACATCTCGCTGCGCCAGGAAGTCGGTTCCGGCGGGGCCAACGGCGCCGAAGACGTAAAGACGATCAAGCGCGCGCTCGGCTCACTCGATTATCTGAAATACGACCGCACCGCGCCGCCCATGCCCTATATCGACGCGAAGACCGTCGAGGGCATACAGAAGTTCCAACGTGATAACGGGCTGACGGAAGACGGACGCGCGACGCCCGGCGGCGAGACCGAACGGGCGCTTAAGGAAAAACTGGCGGAGAAACGGAAGGACGGTGTTCAGGTTGCCAATATGGGGCCCATATTAAATCTGGGCAGCAAAATACTTCGCCTGATCTTCAAGGAATCAAAATCCGGCAAACCAAAACCGAACACACCATCCCCTGCTCCAAAACCCGATCCGCGAAAGGAAGCGGTCGACAGGATGGGACGTGAAATCGCTAACGAAGCCGCCCGCAAAAGCGGAGAAGAAGCCGCCCCATATTTTAGAAAACGTCTCAAGCAATTGCGAAGCGGTGAGTAACCCCTACTTCCCCAACCGGTCCTTCAGATCGCGGATTTCACCGCGCAGCGCCTGTATCTCCTGTGACACCAGCCTTGTGTCCGCATCGATGATGGTCTCGACCTTTTCCACCGTGCGGTCTTCCTCTTCCGCGTGCAGGGTCTGCAGCGAATCGACGATAATCGCGATGAACAGATTCAGCACGGTAAAGCTGGAGACGATGATAAAGGGCACAAAGAACGCCCAGGCTTGCGGGAAAGTTTCCATCACCGGCCGGACAATCCCCATCGACCAGCTTTCCAGCGTCATGATCTGGAACAGCGAATACATCGATTCACCGATCGTGCCGAACCATTGCGGGAATTCCGCGCCGAACAGCTTGGTCGCGATCACCGCAAAGACATAAAAGACCAGCCCGAGCAGAAGCCCGATCGCGCCGATCCCCGGCACGGCATGCAGAAGCGCGCCGACCACCCGGCGCAGCCGCGGCACGCCGGAAATGATGCGCAGCACGCGCAGCACGCGAAGCGCCCGCAGCACGCTGAATTCCTCACTCGCCGGGGCCAGCGCAATGGCGACGACAAACAGATCGAACAGCCCCCAGGGGTCGCGAAAGAAATTCCGCCCATGCGCGATGATCCGCAGGATAATCTCCCCCACGAAAATCCAGAGAATGATGTGATCGAGCAGGATCAGCTCCGGCCCCATTGCCGCCATGGCGCGGGCGGAAGTCTCCAGCCCCAATATCACCGCGTTGACCGCGATCAGCGCCAGGATCGTGTGGCGGAAGGGCGCGCATTCCACGAAAGCGCGCAGCCGCGCGCGAAAACCGGTTTCGGAGACCATATCGGATGTGTTCGCCATGTTTCCTCTCAACGGGACGCGGATTATTAGCGCGTTTCATCGCCCGACGGAACAGCCCCGCGACGCCCCTTCCCGCTTGACTCCCCCGCCCGACTCCCGATAAGAACAAAAGAAGAACATTTAACGCGATGGGAAGGGGATTACATGACATATGATTACATGACATATGATCGCGCCACCTCCCGCTCCGGCATGGCCGATTTGCGTGCCCGCATCGCGCGGATCGAACGCGGAGAGCAGGGCATCACCGCCGATGCGCCCGCCTTGCCGGTATTGCGCCTCGGGATCGCCGCGCTGGATACGCACCTGCCGGAGGGCGGGCTGGCCGAAGGCGCGCTGCATGAGGTGACGATCCCCGCTCCCGCCGATACCGCCGCCGCCACCGGCTTCTGTCTCGCGCTGCTGTCAAAGCTGCTGCGTGCCCGCAAGGGCATAGCGCTCTGGTGCCGGCATGGCGGCATGCTGGATGCGGGGGAACTCTACCCGCCCGGGCTGATACAGCGCGGTATCCCGCCGGACCGGCTGGTCGTTCTCAACCTCAACCGCGATGACGACGTGCTGTGGGCGATGGAGGAAGCGCTGCGCAGCGGCGGTCCCGCCGCCGTGCTGGGCGAGGTGGCGCGCGCCGATCTGACCGCGACGCGCCGGCTGCAACTGGCGGCGAACGAAACCGACCTGCCCGCTTTGATGCTGCGCCCCGGCTGGCGGGAAGCGGGAAATTCCGCCGCGGCGACGCGCTGGCATATCACGACGGAACAAAGCCGGCCGCGCGGGCTGGCGAAAGAACTCAACGAGCCGGGCGATCCCCGCTGGCGGGCGGAACTGTTCCGCTGCCGCGGCGGCGCGCCGGGCGCATGGCGAATGGAATGGCGGAATGAGACGGGTGATCTCGCTCTGGCTGCCCCGGCTGGCGACAGACCGGGCAAGCCGCGCGATGCCGGCATTGCGGGATAGGGCCTTTGCCCTGGTCATCGAACGGCGGTCACGGGCCGTCCTGTTCGCGACAAACGCGGCGGCGGAACGGGCCGGGCTGAGCCCCGGCATGCCGCTGGCCGACGCGCGCGCCATCCTGCCGGGGGTGACGATCGAACCGGCGCGGATGAATGCCGACGCGATGATGCTGGAGAAAATCCGCGCCTGGTGCGGGCGTTACAGCCCATGGACCGCCACCGGCGATGCCAGCGATGAGAAGGGACAGGAAGAAGACGAGCCGCAACAGGCGCTGGAGGGGCCGGGCGGCGGCGGGTTGTGGCTGGACGCCACCGGCTGCGCCCATCTGTTCGGCGGCGAAGAGGCCATGCTGGCCGATCTGATCGGGCGGGTGAACCGGCTGGGGTTTGCCGCCCGCGCCGCCATGGCGGAAACCAAGGGCGCGGCCTGGGCGCTGGCGCGCTATGGCGGCACTGACGAAACCGGCTGGACCGTCGCGCCGCCGGGAACCGTACACGCGGCATTATCGCCCCTGCCGACCGCCGCGCTGCGGCTTTCCCCCGCCACCGTGGCGCAGCTTCACGCGGTGGGGCTGCGCGCCATCGGCGATCTGCTGCCCCTGCCCCGCGCCTCGCTCGCCACCCGCTATGGCGCGGCGCTGATTGAGCGGCTGGACGCCGCGCTGGGGAACATATTCGAACCGGTTTCCCCCACCGCGCCGGAACAGCCCCTTTTTGTCCGGCTTTCCTTCGCCGAACCGATCGGCAATCCGGACGATATCGCGGCGGCGCTGGACAGGCTGCTGACCCTGCTGTGCCGGAAAATGGCGGAACGGGCCGTTGGCGCGCGCGGGCTGATCTTCACCCTTTACCGCACCGACGGCACGACCGAGCACCGAACCGCCGGCACCGCCCGGCCGGTGCGCGACCCCGCCGCCCTGGCGCGTCTGTTCGCCGACCGGCTGGACGATATCGATCCCGGTTTCGGGATAGAGGACGCCACCCTGTTCGCGCATCGGACTGATACGCTGGGCGCGGCCCAGACCGGGCTTGCCGGCCCGGATGCGGCGCGCGATTTCGACGCGTTGATCGACCGGCTGGTCAACCGGTTCGGGGCGGAAAACGTGCTGCGCCCGCGATTGACCGAAAGCCATCTGCCGGAACGCGCCGGGACGTTCGCGCCGGTCACGGCGAAGCCCGATAACGCCGATGCGCCGGACCCCGCCGCGCCGCGCCCGGTGCGGCTGCTGCGCCCGCCGGAGGAGATCGAGACCATCGCCGCCATTTCCGGCCTGGCCATTGCGCCACCCGCCATGTTCCGCTGGCGCCGGGTGCTGCACCGGGTGGTTTTCAGCGAAGGGCCGGAACGGATCGCGCCCGAATGGTGGCGGCAGAAGAACGCCGGCACGCGCGATTATTTCCAGATAGAGGACAGCGCGGGCCAGCGCTTCTGGCTGTTCCGCGAAACCACCGACCAGCCAACCGCACCGTGCTGGTATGTGCATGGGCTGTTCGCATGATTCCTTACGCCGAATTACAGACCACCAGCAATTTTTCCTTCCTCAAGGGCGCGTCCCATCCGGAAGAACTGACCGCCCGCGCCGCCGAGCTGGGACATGCGGCCATCGCCATCACCGACCGCAACACGCTGGCGGGCGTGGTACGCGCCCATCTGGCGGCGCGCGAAACAGGGATACGGCTGATCGTCGGCGCGCGGCTGGATTTCACCGACGCGGCTTCCCTCCTCTGCCTGCCGACGGATCACGCCGCCTATAGCCGTCTGTCGCGCCTCATTACGCTCGGCCGCCGACGCGCGCCCAAGGGCGACTGCCATCTTTCGCTGGAGGATTTCCTGCGATCGCAACAGGGACAGATCGCCATCGCCCTGCCGCCGGACGATCCCGATCCGGAACGACCGCCCGATTTCCTGATACGCCTCGCCGGGGCGATGGGAGATCGCTGCTACCTCGCCCTGCGAAACCCGTTGCGCGGCGGCGATGCGAAACGGATCGCGCTACTGGCGGCGCTGGCGGCGAAGACAGGGCTCAAGACCGTCGCGACCAATGACGTGCATTATCACCATCCAGCACGGCGCGATCTGCAGGACACGCTGACCGCCATCGGCCATCGCTGCACGGTCGAACGCGCCGGATATCGCCTGTTCGCCAATGCCGAACGTCATCTGAAACCGGCGGACGAAATGGCGGCGCTGTTTCCCCATCACCCGGAGGCGCTGGCGCGTACGGTGGAAATCGCCGACCGCTGCCGCTTTTCGCTGGACGCGCTGGTCTATGAATATCCCGATGACGAGGCCCCGCCCGGAATATCCCCGCAGGAACACCTGACCCGCCTGACCCGGGACGGGGCGGCGGTGCGCTATCCCGACGGCATCCCGGAGAAGGTGCGCGCCCAGCTGGATCATGAACTCCGGCTGATCGGGGAGCTCGCTTACGCCAACTATTTCCTGACCGTGCATGACATTGTCCAGTATGCGCGCGGCCAGGGCATCCTCTGCCAGGGGCGCGGCTCGGCGGCCAATTCGGCGGTCTGTTACTGCCTCGGCATTACCGCCGTCGATCCCGCCCGGATGGATCTGCTGTTCGAACGGTTTATCAGCGCCGAACGCGGCGAGCCGCCCGATATCGATGTCGATTTCGAGCATGAACGGCGCGAGGAGGTCATTCAGTACATCTATGAAAAATACGGTCGCGAACGCGCCGGGCTTGCCGCGACCGTGATCCATTATCGCGGCCGCAGCGCCATGCGGGAGGTCGCCCGCGCGATGGGGCTGAGCCGCGATGTGGAGGATACGCTGTCCGGTACCGCGGTGATAAAGCGGCTGTCGAAGACAAAGGATTTCTCGCTGGCAGAGGCCGGGCTGGATGATCGTGATCCGCGCGTCGCCCATACCGTGCGGCTGGCGCGGGAGATTTCCGGCTTTCCCCGCCATCTGTCGCAGCATGTCGGCGGCTTCGTTATCACCCGCAAGCGGCTGGACGATCTGGTCCCCATCGCCAACGCGGCGATGGAAGACCGCACCACCATCGAATGGGACAAGGACGATCTGGACGCGCTGGGCATCCTGAAAATCGATGTGCTGGCGCTCGGCATGCTGAGCTGTATCCGCAAGGCTTTCGGACTGTTGCGCCGGCATCACCGGCGCGACGTCGACCTTGCCACCGTCCCGGCGGAGGACCCGGCGGTATATGACATGCTGTGCCAGGCGGATTCGGTCGGCGTGTTCCAGGTCGAAAGCCGGGCGCAGATGACCATGCTGCCGCGTCTCAAACCGCGCAATTTCTACGATCTGGTGATTGAGGTGGCGATCGTCCGGCCCGGCCCGATCCAGGGCGATATGGTTCATCCCTATCTGCGCCGCCGTAATGGCGAGGAGGAAATCACCTTTCCGTCGGAAGCGCTGCGCAAGGTGCTGGGCAAGACATACGGCGTGCCGCTGTTTCAGGAACAGGCAATGAAGATCGCCATTGTTGCCGCCGGTTTTACCCCGGCGGAAGCCGACGGGCTGCGCCGCGCCATGGCGACCTTTCGCCGGATGGGCACCATCCATCAATATCGCGACAAAATGATCCGGGGGATGATCCAGCGCGGCTACGATGCCGGTTTCGCCGAACGCTGTTTCAAGCAGATAGAAGGGTTCGGCGATTACGGTTTTCCGGAAAGTCACGCGGCGAGCTTCGCGCTGCTGGTCTATGTCTCCTCCTGGCTGAAACGCCACTACCCGGCGATTTTCGCCTGCGCGTTGCTCAACAGCCAGCCGATGGGGTTTTACGCCCCGGCGCAGATCGTCCGCGATGCACGCGAACACGGGGTTGAGGTTTATCCGCCGGATGTGAATTACAGCCGCTGGGACTGCACGATCGAGGCGGCAGCGGATGGGGCGGATGCGCTGCGGCTGGGGCTCCGGCAGATCAAGGGATTTGGAGAGGAACTCGCCGGGCAGCTTGTCACGGCGAGAGAGGCGGGAAACGGCAGGCCGTTTTTCGATGCCGAGGATTTCGCCCGGCGCAGCGCATTGCCGCAAGGGGCGCTCCGCCGGCTGGCGGAGGCGGATGCGTTCGGGTCGATGAAACTCACGCGCAGGCAGGTGCTGTGGGCGATGCAGCGCATCAACCCGGACCAGATGCCGTTATTCGCGGCGGCTGGAGAGGGGATCGTCGAACCGGCGGTCGATCTACCCCTCATGGCGCCGGGAGAAGAGATCAGCCACGATTACCGGACCATCAGGCTTTCATTGAAGGCACATCCGCTGGGGCTGTTGCGCAATGAAATGACGGAAGCGCGCGCGGTACCGGCCAAGCAACTTTCGGAGATGGAAACCGGCGCGGCGGTGAGCATCGCCGGTCTGGTCATCACCCGCCAGCGCCCGGACACGGCCAGCGGCGTGATCTTCGCCACGCTGGAGGACGAGACCGGCATCGCCAACGTCATCATCTGGCCCGGCATATTCGAACGCTATCGCAAGGAGACGCTGGCCTCGAAACTGCTGCTGGTGCGTGGCGAGCTGCAGCGCGAGGGGATCGTCATCCATGTCATCGCGCGTCATCTGGTGGATATGACGCCCAAACTTTATGCGCTGGCCGACGCGCCCAGAGGCGGTGAATTACAGCCCAATTATCCGTCGCGCGATTTTCAGTGAGTTGAAGAAAGCTCTATCACCGGTCACTCTGTCCACTCAAAAGAGGAGCGGGCTGGAACCGCAATAAACAGGAGCGCAAATGCCGGTCTGGTTGAGGCTCTCCATCGCCGGGGCGGCGACGCTGCTGGTCGGGATGGGGTTGGGCCGTTTTTCCTACTCGCCGCTGATCCCGGCCCTGATCGAACAGGGCGGGTTGACCGCGACCGAGGCGGGCAGCGCGGGCGTCGCCAATTTCGTCGGCTATCTGGCGGGCGCAATGGCGGCCCCGATGATGCGGCAACGCTGGGGCGAGGCGGGCGCGCTGAAAATATCTCTTCTGGCGACGCTGATGGCCCTGTTCGGCAGCATTCTGCCCTGGGGGTTTTTGTGGATCGCCTTCTGGCGCGCCGTGGCGGGCGCGGCGGTCGGCGTCATCATGATCTATGCGCTTTCGATCGCGACGCGTTTCGCGCCGCCGGGCAAATTAGGGGCCGCAACCGGTATCACCTATACCGGCGTCGGGGTGGGGATATTGTCGGCGGGAACGCTGGTGCCCGCCCTGCTGGAGATCAGCCTCGCCGCGGCCTGGACGGGTGTCGCCGCCACGGGGCTGATCGCCACAATCATCGCCTTTTGGGGCTGGGGCGCGGCATCGGGAACCGATGGCGGGGCGGCAAAACCGAAGGAACACCCGCCCATTGAATGGGGCTGGAACGCCATCGCGGTGATTGCCGCAAGGACGCTGTTTTCGCTCGGGCTGATCCCGCACACGATCTATTGGGTGGATTATCTGGTGAGGGGGCTTGGGAACGACAACGCCTTTGGCGGCATGCATTGGGCACTGTTCGGGGCGGGCGCGATCAGCGGCACCTATCTCTGGGGAAGGTTCGCCGACCGGATCGGCTTTCGCGCCGGACTGACACTCGCCTTTGCCGCGGTGGCGGGCGGCATCGCCTTGCCGGTGCTGAACAGCGCCGGATGGGCGCTGGTGGTGTCATCGCTGGTCGTCGGCGCACAGCCGGGGCTGACGGCGATCCTGTCCGGGCGCGTGCATCAGCTGATGGGACCGGAAGGCATGCCGGGCGTCTGGCGGGCGGCGGCGCTGATTTCGACCATCATTCAGGCGGGCGGTGGCTTTATCTATGTCGCGCTTTTCGCCTTGACGGAATCCTATGCGCCCATCTTCCTGACCGGCGCCGCCTTTATGGGGTCCGGCGCCATCATCGCCTGGACAATGCGCGAGGGGCGTTAGAGGTTTTTCCCTTCCTCTATCGGAAAACAGAATTCGACCATTACGTCATTGGGGTCACGGGTAAAAAGCTGATAGACGCCTTCGTCCGGTGTCGGCCGCTCAATATAGTCCAGCCCCCTGGCGTCGAGTTTCGCTTTGACGTCCACCAAACCCGCCGCCGAAAAGGCGATATGGCCGAACCCGGCATCCATGTCATCGGGCTGCCCGTCATGCCGCCCCTTGGGCGGGCGGCTGGAAATATGCACCAACGGCTGATCGCCGGCATACATCCAGTAACCTGGAAAGGCGAAGTCGGGTCTATAGCCGACCTCAAGCCCGAGGAAGTCGCGATAGAACTCCATCGTCTCTTCCATCTTGTCATCACGGCACCGGATATTGACGTGGTTAAGCGCGCTAACGGACATTCCGCCCTCTCCCGATATTATAGCGCCTGCGGCAAATCGGCCGCCGCGATCAGATCGATTTCCGTGCCGCGGCCCGCCGCCTTCGCCTTGTTATAGACCAGCATGGCGATGGCGATTTCCGATGCCGCCGTCCCGTTATTATTCTTGTGATAGGTAATCTGATCGTCGCTGGTCCGGCCTTCGACGGAACCGGCCGCCAGCGGTCCCAGTTCCAGAATATCCTCTTCCGTAATGATGCCGAGTTCCAACGGTTCATAGAGATCGCCCTGCTTTTCGGACATCACCGACTCTTTCAGATTGGTGACGATGACATCGGACCGTTCGACGGTCCGGTTGTCGATCTCCCGCCGCGCCTTCTTCAAAAACCCGCCCTGCACCAGCTGGACATTGCCGCCGATAATGCCGGTGACATGCTGACCGGGTTCCAGCAGATCACCATCGAACAACTCCACATTCGTACTCGTCGCGCACAAGACGACATCGGCACCTTTTATGACCTCTTCTCCGCTATCGACGGGGGTAATTTCAAGGTTGAATTTAGGGCCGTATTTTTCAGCAAAGGCGCGCCGGTTCGCGGGGTCGCGGCTATAGACACGGACACGCTGAATACCGGGCCGCGCGCATTTCAACGCCAGAAGCTGGTTCGCCGCCTGACCGCCGGAACCGAACAGACCGACATCCTTCACATCCTTTCGCGGGAGATATTTGAAGCCGACCCCAGAGGTGGCCGCCGTGCGCAGCGCCACCAGGCTGGTGTATCCCAGCGTGCGTTCGACCGGCTCCCCGATGACGATGGCGAGCAGCTGTCCGCTATCTGCATCGTTCAGCACATGGACGGGATGTTCTCGATAGGCGTAATGCTGATTTGCCCCGCCTTCTTCCTGGATTACGTGATCGGCCCGGCTGGCCGCCCCGATGACGCCCATTGAATGGGACCCGCCAGGAAAGTTACTGATGCGGACGCCCGCGGGCGAATGCACGCGCCGGCGCGGAGCGTTAATCACGGGAAAATTCATCCCGTCGACATAGCCCTGCTCGACCGCCTCTATCGCCTCGTCCATGGTGACGAGGTCCTGAAAATCATCGGGTTTGAGAAGAAGAAAGCTGTTCATTTGAAGACACACCGTGAATTGGAAATCACGGCATGCTTCCCGGGGGCGGATGCCCTGTCAACCCGGACGACCAAACAGAGACTGCCTTATGCGCAGGCCTTTATCCCCGCCCCTTCGAGCAGGTTTACATGCTCGCAGGTCAGCTTCTTGCCGGGTTTTTCATCAATCTCAAACGCATAAGCCGCAAGCGCGGTGGTTATATCCTTCGCGCGTTCCTTCGCTTTTTCATCCGCGTCGGGAAGCGTATCCGCGCTGATATTGACCCAGAATTTCTTGCCGTCCTTGATCGCACGTGTCTTGACCACCAACCCGTCAAAGGTCGTGATCCGGCCGCCATAGGACTTACCGTCGAAGGGTACATCCTTCGCCAGCCGAATATCTTTCAGCTCCAGCTTGTCCAGAAGCTTGGCCATATCATTGGTTTCCCATTGGCCGCGCTGGCGTTTGCCCCCGGGAATGCCCTCGAACTTGAAATCCTTCTGATCGGCCTTTTCGCGATGGATGATCACATCCCCGCCATTGGGCGATTTGATTTCCAGCCGCTTTACCGCGCCGCGCTTGATGTCGAGAATCGTCTTCAGCGTCCAGTCGGAAGGACCGTCGCCAAGATCAAGCCCGCCTTCGACCAGCCAGGTCTTCTTGTCATCCCCGAACCGCATATAGGTGCCGCTGCGCCCGTCGCCGAAAAGATCCTCGTTCTTCTTGCCGACAATCCCCTTGGCAAGGACATCGCCGCCTTTGGCCAGAACGGTCACCTGTTTCGAACGCGCGCCCTTGGCGCCGGGATCCCGCAAATTGAGACGATCATATCGCGCGGGATCGCTGGTCTTGGGTTCCAGATAGCGCAGCTGCGACAGCTGCACGACAACTGTCTTCAGCCTGTCGAATATGACCGGAAAATCGTTCAGTTCTTTCAATCCCCAGCCGGCTTCCGTCCGGGACACGGTGAAAGTCCGCGACGGTGTTTCCACCTTTATCTCGGACACCTCATTTATCTTGGTCTCCAGCCCGGCAAAAACCAGCGGCCGGTTCTTGGGAATTTCAACCGGCGCCGGGCGCGAAATCACCGCAACGACGGCCCCAACAAGGAGGAGCACCGTCACGGCAGCAAAGGCAAGAAATGAACGGGGTGACATTGAACGTGTCCTCTCTTCTGGCGTTCGCTACGTTACGCGGCCGCTTCGGCTGTCCGTGCGCGCTTTGACCGGCCGCGGCGGAAAAGCCCCAGCAGAACCGCGAAAACAACGACGATGGCGGGAATAAGCCCGATATTGATAACCTTCAGCCATGCCTCAAGCTTGTCGATATCTTCCCGAAGCGCATGCTGAACGGAGCGGAGCTCTTTCCGGATCGTGACCGACTCGCGACGGAATTTCTCGATCGCCGTTTTTTGTTCATCGGTCAGAATGACTGTCGTGCCGGCCTCTGTTTCCTTGGTCTGAAGCTCTTTCAATTTATTCTCGATCTCGGTGAGCTTTTCCAGCAGGCCCTGTTCCTTGGCGCGGTACCGCAGCTCCGCCGCGCGTTTCATCTCATCGACCTTATGAAACGGGCGGCCGCTGACACCCCGGCTGCGCAGGCCGATCAGGTCTGCCGCGCCGGTAAAGGTATCCACCGCGTTGAACAGAAAATCCGCATTATCGGCGAAAGGCACAGTCATCTGACGACCGAAGAAATTCTGGGTCCGCACCCAGGAACCATCGGCCAACATGTCCGTATCGGCGACGATCAGAATATTCGCGCCCGTCTGGGACTTTGCGACATGCGGCAGGTCATCGACGACCTCTTCGCCCTTCTTTATCTGAGCGGCCCTGATTTCCTCGCGGATTTTGTCCTTTGGCTTGCCGTCGGGAAAGGCGCTTTCCAGCATGCCGGTGAACCGGGCGGCCACGGCGAATTTCTTGCCCGCCGCCTTGAAATTCTTGAGAAGTTTTGCGGGCTCGGGATCCTTTTTCACCGAGCCCACGCCGATCTGCATTGCCTCATTGCTGGAGGTTAACAGCGGCGTCATTTTCAGCGCGGAGCCGGAAGCGAGACCGAGTGTCCCGGAAGAGGCGACCGTGATCTGTTCCAGCTGCCCGCTGACAACGTCGTCGCGGTTGATCCGGTCATCGCGCAAGGTAACCCAGGCGATAAAGTCGGTGATGATCGGACGACCCAGCGCATCGCGTCCGGCATTGACCCGCTGCGCACCCAACCGGTCACCGAGCACCTTCGACTTGTCATATTCAATACCGTAGCTCTTGAAGAGCTTCGAAAGATCGGAACCGTCATCAGGCGGCTGCCGGTTCATCCGGTTCCCCTGCGTCGCGATCTCCGAGAAAGGGTCAACGAAGATAATCGTCTTGCCGCCGCGCATGATGTGCTGGTCGATGAAATAGCGGTCGACCTCATCCATTTCGCGCGGATGAATGACCAGCAGCAGATCAATATCCTCCGGCACGGGGTTTTCGAGCGTGATCTTTTCGACGTCGAATGCCTCCCGCAATTGTTTCAAGACTTCCCAGGGCCGATACCGTTTCAGCGGATCGGATTCAATCGGCAGAGAGGAGACAAAACCGACCTTTTTCTTCTTCGGATTTGCGAGATTCTGAACCATCCGGCTCAGATCATATTCGAGGAACGGTTCGCGCTGTCGCGTCAGGAAGGGAATGGTATCGACATCGTCGGTCGTATTGGTGCCGGCCAGACCGAAATAACCGAGATTCCCGGCCTGGGTGATGGGAATACCTTGAAGCCCCAACCCGACCGCGCGGTCTTCTTCCGGCGAAAACGGTTCGGGCCGGATGATTTCCAGCTTGATCCTGCCGTTGGACAACTCGACATAGCGGGCCAGCAATTCCCGTACCTGCCGGGCGTAATCCTTCAGACCGGGGCTGGTATCGAGCAATTCATCCGACATAAACAGCCGCAGCGTGACGGGCTCACGCATATTCCGGAGCACGGACTTTGTCCCGTCGGACAGGGTGTAGAGTTTTTCCTGAGTCAGATCGATGGTGACACGGCGCAGTGATTCAGTGGACAGCACATGAAGCGCGAGAAAGAAAATCGGCGCCAGCAACAGCGCGGCAATGCCGAGTTTGCGACGGTCCCAGGTTTTTACAGGTTCTGCCATCCTTCCCTCCTACGCGCCGCGCTTCTGATCGACAATCACGACATTGGCGAAGAGAAAGACGCCAATGATCGAGAAGTAGAAAATCAGGTCGCGAATATCGATCACCCCCCGGACGATGGAATCATAATGAACAAGGAAGCTAAGCGATTGAACGACCTCGACGAGAAACACCGGTGCCCAGCCGCGGAACGCCGACAAAATCAAATCAAGGCTGCTCATCATGAACAGGAAGATCACCGCGGCGCCGACCACGAAAGCGATGACCTGGTTCTTGGTAAGCGCCGAGACGAACCCTCCGATGGAGAGATAGGATCCGGCGAGCAGCAACCCGCCGACATAGCTCGCCATAATGATGCCGTTATCCGGATCGCCCAACCAGTTGACGGTCAGCCAGACCGGGAAGGTAAGCGCCAGCGCAATGCCCGCGAATATCCAGGCGGCAAGGAACTTGCCGAACACCGCGGCCAGCGTGGATACCGGCAAGGTCATCAGCAGTTCGAGCGTGCCCGATTTGCGCTCCTCTGCCCAAAGACGCATCGCGACGGCGGGAATCAAGAAGAGGTAAAGCCAGGGGAGCATGCTGAAAAGCGAGGTCATATCAGCCTGACCCCGATCGAACAGCCCGCCGAAGAAAAAAGCGGTTGCGCCGTTCATGGCGACAAAAATTACAATGAACACGTATGCGAGGGGTGTCGTGAAATAGGCCCTTAACTCACGCCGGCAGATTGCAAAACTTGTTCCCATCACTCCGTTCCTACGCGGTTCTGGTGACATTGCGAAACACCTCATCAAGGCGCCCGCGTTCAACGTGAATTTCCTCAGCGGCAACGCCGGCCTCTTTCAGACAGGCGCTCACTGGATCGAGGATGGCCGCACCGCCGACCGGAAATATGGTGATGGTCGATTGTCCGTTTTCAGCTGAACCGGCCTCAATTTTCGCCACGCCAGAGAGTGATTCCAGCTTACCAGTCAATGAGGCGGGCAGCGCCGCCGCACGCAGGGAAACAGCGTTGTGGTAACTGGATCTTGCCTCCAGTTCCTGCGGCGTGCCGTCCGCGACGATCTTACCGGCCGCAATTACAATCGCTCGGGTGCAGACGACATCCACCTCTTCAAGAATATGGGTGGAGATGACGATGACCTTGTCGGTCGCCATTTCATTGATGAGGTTGCGGACCTCATGCTTCTGGTTTGGATCAAGCCCGTCTGTCGGCTCATCAAGGATAAGAACATCGGGATCATGCAGAATAGCTTGAGCAATCCCGACCCGGCGCTTGTAGCCCTTGGAAAGAGTTCCAATCGGTTGATGCATGACATGACCGATATTGATCCGTTCAGCGGATCGTTCGATTGCCTGTTTGCGGGCCGCGCCGGAAATGCCACGCACGTCGGATACAAATGCGAGCAATTCGCTGGGTGTCATGTCGTCGTAAAGCGGAGCGCCTTCGGGGAGGTAACCGACTCGGCGTTTCACTTCTATGGCCTGGGTCCTGACATCAAAACCCGCAACAGTCGCCGTGCCGGCGGTTGGCGGCAAATAACCGGTGACCATGCGCATTGCCGTCGTTTTGCCGGCGCCATTGGGCCCTAAAAACCCAAGCACCTCACCCCTGCCGACGGAAAAATCGATTCCGTCAACGGCGGTAAATTCTCCAAACCTCTTGGTCAATCCATTGACCTCGAGCAAGCCGCTCATAAACTGCCCTCCTCCCAATCCACAAAAATCGTGGCGTCGATCCCGGCAATAAGCGCGCCGGGCCAACTAACAGGCGATATCGATCACGAAAGGCCGAAAACAACAAAGGCAAGCCAGACCGTGGCCGGTTTCTTTTAGCACCTGTTTTTGGCGCACGGAGATGTGTGCATAAGTAAGGGCGATGTCAAGAGGGGCGTTGAAATATCACGTATTATTGCGCGCCAGCCCGAGAACCCCGGAGACATGCCGGGCGATGGCGAGCGAAGCGGTCAGGCCGGGAGATTCGATCCCGAACAGGTTCACCAGACCATCGATGCCATGAACATCCGGCCCCTGGACCACGAAGTCCTTAGCCGCCTCGCCGGGCGCCTGTATCTTGGGCCGAATCCCCGAATAGCCCGGCTGGATCGCGCCGTCTTTGAGATCCGGAAAATATTTCCGAACGGCATCGTAAAAAACATCGGCACGCGACGGATCGACGTCATAATTCAGGTCCTCGATCCATTCGACATCGGGACCGAACCGGACCTGCCCGGCTATATCCACGGTGACGTGAACACCGAGCCCCGCCTGTTCCGGCACGGGATAGATCGGCCGGGAAAATGGCGGCCGACCGACCAGGGAATAATAATTGCCCTTCGCGTAATAGGTCGGCGGAACATGTTCCGCTGGAAAACCTTCGATTTTGCCGGCGACGTGCTGGGCATGCAGCCCGGCGGAGTTGACCACGATATCAGCGCTGATCTCAAAGGGCTCGTCACGGCCGGCCATTAAATACACACCATCATCTTCCAGGCGACCGGAGATTACAGGGGAATGAAACGCCAGCATCGCGCCGGCGTCTTCGGCATCGCCCTGATAGGCGAGCATCAGCCCATGGCTATCGATTATACCGGTGGAGGGTGACAGAAGAGCCCCGACACAAAAGACCGCGGGTTCTTCAGTCCTGACCTGTTCGGGCGTCAACCATTCCAGATCACTGACACCGTTTTCGGCAGCCTTTTTCTTGAGCGCCTCGAGTTCAGGCAGTTGTTCCTCGCTCGTGGCCACAATGAACTTGCCGCAATTTCGGTGAGGCACGCCATGAGACGCACAAAAATCGTAAAGCGCGTGCTTTCCCGCTACACAGAATTCAGCCTTGAGGCTTCCTGTCGGGTAGTAGATTCCGGCATGAATGACCTCACTATTGCGGGAACTGGTTTCGGTCCCGATCGCCTCGGCCGCCTCCAGAACGATTACTTCCTTTCCCGCCAGGGCCAATTCTCTCGCCACCGCCAACCCGACGACACCGGCTCCGATGACTATCGCTTCCACCCTTTCAGCCAATTTGCCGATTACCCGTTTGTAGAATTGTTCGAAGTCAGAGACGGGGAATCCGTGGAAGCATCCCGGCCTTCCATCTCCAGGACCCTCACACGCTCCGCTATCTCAGACCCGGCAGCGATGTCCGCCATTTGCAAATCATATTCAGCCTGAAGCCGCATTCAGATTTCGGGGCCGGTTCCAAAATAGCGTCCGAGCCGCAAAGCGGTGTCCGCCGTGATGCCCCGCTTGCCGTTTGTAATATCGCTGACGCGGCCCACCGGCACATCCAGATCGCGCGCCAGCTGGTTTCTGCTGATGCCGAGCGGCTCCATAGCCTCACTCAAAAAAACGCCCGGGATGGAGCGGGGCGTTTGTATCAGCGGATTTTTCGGCCATGGACAGGTTATATTCCGAATAGGGTGTTACAGCAAACAGAATAGTATCAAACCGCCGGTTTTCTGTCACTTTTTGCGGAAATCCCGGTCAGGAAGAATTCCAGGATTCGATGCAAAGATAGGAATTTCTTAACCCGACGCGCCGATACTGTATCGATCCACATTCAAGAGTAGTCGTAGCAGGAAATTTAAAAGCGCAAAGGCTGTTTCATGCAATCGCAAACGCCGAAAATTCAATATAGCCGACTGGATATTGTTCTGGCCTCCTCCCGACTGCAAGGCGGAAATACGCTGCGTCAGCTGCTTTCAGATCTGGAATTCAGGGCGATCAGAACTGTATCGGATGTTGAAAAACTGAAGCACGCGATCGCCGCCCGGACTCCCGATATTCTTGTTGCAGAAGATCACAATCTTGATGGAAATCTCTGCTCTCTGATTGAGGGTATTCGACACGGCACAATCGGAGACAACAGCTTTATGGGTATCATTATTGCCACATGGGACCCATCGGAGGCGTTGATCCGTCGCGCGGTCAATACCGGTGCGGACGATATTCTTGCGCAACCGCTATCAAGAAATCAGATCGGTGAACGCATAAATGTTCTGGTGCAGGACAGAAAACCGTTTATCGTCACCTCATCCTATATCGGGCCAGACCGACGCAAGAAATCGGCGCCTGGGCGCGACGGAAAATCAAAAATTCGGGTGCCTGATTTTCTTCGGGCTAAAGCAACGGGCGAAATCGATGCGGACGAGATGGCGATTGAGATGCGGATCGCCCGCGAAAGGATCAACACCGAACGGGTCATAGAAATGGCGGATGCAATGCGTCAATCGACTCAAACGTTGCATGACGCGATTCCGATCCAGAGCATCGGAGAAATCGAAAGAAAAAAACTCGTATTGCTGCTGAAACAATCCGACGAAATAACGGAGCGACTGAAAGGGTCTTCCCTTGCGCCAATAACAAAACTCTGCCGTTCGTTCGTAACGGTCATCCGGCGGCTCCTTTCATCTGCAACCGTGCCGGACCCCAAGGATATAGAACTACTCCCCGAAATTGCTCAATCGATTTCACTTGGCGTGAGGGAGCTGGCGGGCGACACGGCGGAAAGCGCCCAAATCCTGGACGAAATCGACCGTTCTCTGAAAGACGTAAAGACCGCCTAGAGGGTAACCTGAATCCGGCGTTATTCACGTTCGTCGCGCGAGTCGGCGCGTTGAGGGCCCAATGACGGATTTAAATGGACGAAAAATCCGGCGCAAACGACAATCGCCGCCAACAAAACCCCCATCAACAGAAAGCTGTTCTCGACCCCCGCGATCTCCGCAAACCCACCCATGATCGGCGGAATGAAAGTCCCGGCGACCCTGTTAACCATCGTCCTTACCCCGACGCCCTTGCCCTGCGCTCCCCTTTCAAGCGCTTGCGCCAGAGAAGAAATTTCAATCGGCTGGCTAATCCCGAGACATATTCCGCGAAGCCCGATAACCAGAAACAATATAACGAATATACCGCCCAAAAGGGGGGTCACCGCGATCGCAAGGACAGTGATCGCAACCGCGCCAATTACGGCCCAATGGGGGTGCATGCGTTTAGCGAACCAGGCCGAGCCCAGCGTCCCGAAACTGGCGCACAGACCGGCGGTCCCGACGAGAAAGCCGATCAGCCATTCCTCAATCGCGAGCCCCTGCAGATATACTACGTAAAAAGAACTCTGGATCGCGGTTCCGCCGACTCGCGCGATAGTGACCGAAAGAATTAGCGTGATCGCGGGTATGGCAACGATTCCAAAGGCCGCGCGATGATCGGACCAATTTGGCAGGAGATCGAACAAACCGAATTTTGCACGGCGTTCTGGCGCCACATCCCGCGCCGGAGACGGAATCATCAGGACCGAAACAAATCCGGCGGCGGACCAAACCGCCATGCAGAAAAATGTCGTCCCCGCGCCCAGGACGCCCCACAAAAACCCGAACAGGAGGGGCCCGACGAAGCTCCCGATCCTGACCAGAAACAGCATCCGTCCGACATAGACGGGATTGCCTGACATTACCCGGCCGCTAAGAGCCTGAGCGCCCATCCACCCCATCGCATCGGCCAAACCCGCAACCATCTGCAGCAGTATCAGGGCATAGACCCAGGGGACGACAGGATACAAAAGCGGCATCACGACCGCGACCGCGGAAAACCCGATCATGACCCGCCTCGTGCCCAGGCGATCCATCAGAATGCCCCCATGGATCGACAACAGCATCGTGAGAAAATGCCGTGCGCCGAGAACGATCCCGACAAGCGCGGCGGAGTGAGCGATCTCGGTCACATAGAGGGCGACAACGAGCGCAGATATCGGGACCATGCTGAAATTGAAAATTCCGGCACCATAGATCGCGCATTGTGTCCGCCAGGGCACTGCGGGTTTTTCACTGTCCGCCATATAAAACGTTTGCCGGGTTGTCTTGACTCATATTGCCGGGGCCGGGAGACTCTTGTCACAAATTAACTGACGCGCAAGCGCGCTCAATACTGGAGAGGGTTTCCAAGATGGCGGATGGGAGTTCCAACTATGCGGTAGAAAATCTGAAGGTCCAGGTCGCGGCCTGCACGCGTCTTCTGAACAACGAAGGAATTCTCGGCTATAGCGGACATGTGAGTGCGCGTTTGCCTGATGGCGAATCCCTGCTGATACAATCTTTTGACGCCAGCCGCAGCGATCTGGTTCCCGAGGAACTTTATATCGTCGATCTGGATGGAAAGGTTCTGGACGGCCCGACGGATGCACGCCCGGTCAACGAGGTTGAAATTCATTCGGAGGTGATGCGGGCGCGTCCGGATGTCAACGCGGTTCTTCACTACCACCCCGAGATCGCCACCCTATTTACGATGGTCGATGGGATGGACCTCGTGCCAATGAAGAATCATGCATATCGCTGGGCAAGCGGCATTCCGACCCACCCGGAATCCTGGCACATAGATACGCCGGAACGCGGCAAGGCCATGGCGGAAACACTGGGTCCGCACAACGCGTTGCTCTTGCGGGCACATGGTGCAGTCATTGTGTCGGAAGATATACCCGCGTTGATGGTTGACGCGGTCCATTTCGAAGAAAACGCGAAATCCCTTTATGACGCATCACGTCTGGGCGCGGTGAAACCCTTGAGCCCCAGCGAAACTGAGGAATTCGGCAACAATTTCAAAAGAACCAACCATGCGGTCAAATTGTGGCGTTATTTTCTCGCGCGCGGCGCGGACGCCGGGGCTATTCCCGACGAGTGGGTGGAAGAATTGATGCCGACGGAACGCGCATAGGCAAACAAGCGCCTAGAGCACCCCTGACCGTCGAGCTTTGCTCAGAACAATTGTCAGATATAGAGACTGGAAGACGATGGCGGGAGCGAACACAAGAAATTGCAATTCGTTGTGCAAATCCAGAACAAGCAAAGCGCCCGCTCCTAACGCCAGCGACATTAAAAAATGAAGACCGCTCACGGCGGGATGGGAATAACCGGATCGCACCAGCAGCTGATAAAGATGCGAACGATGGGCCAGAGTCACCGCCTCACCTGCGCGCCATCTACGAAGGAACGTAAAGACGGTATCAAACAAAAAATGGAAGTAGAGCAAAGGAACGACGATCCATAACTCGCCGCCTTGCCCGGCATTTGCCGCCAGAATTCCAAAAACCGCAAAGAGATAGCCGAGGAACTGGCTCCCGACGTCACCCATAAAAATGCGCGCCTTGGGAAAATTGAACAAAAGGAACCCTGCCGTCGAAGCACCTACGACGACCGCCAAAATTGCCAGATCAGCAGCGCCGATCAAATACCCCAACGCGCAAAGAAACAACGACGCTATCACCGCCGTGCCGCCGGCAATTCCATCAATGCCATCCATAAAATTAAATGCGTTAGTAAGTCCGATAATCCAGAGGGCTGACAATACGTAACCGGACCAACCCAATTCGACCGTGCCCGCAAACGGAAGGTATATCCGCTCAAAAACCACCCCGGCATATAGCGCGGCGATGGTGCCGACGGTTTGAAAGGCCAACTTGGCTTTAAAGGATTTTGCCCTGCCGACATCATCCAAAAGACCGCCGGACGCCAGAATAAAGCTCCCAACGATCACCCATAGAATTTGATTGTCCGGTGCCGCAAATGCGTCGTTGGCCTGATAAATCAACGCCGCCGCAACCGTGGCAAGAACGATCCCGACACCACCGGAGGTCGGAACTGGCCGATCATGCGATGAGCGCTCATTGGGAATAGCAAGAAGCTGAACACGGATCATGAGCCAGGTCAGACATGCTGACAGCAGAATGAGGCCCGCAACCGCGACCAATACCCCCGAAGTCCCTAACCCCGCCAAAAAACCGTCCCCAATGAAATTGAGTCAAAAAATATGCGAAGATTATTCCTCCCCGAACCGAAACACCCTGTCAATCTTCCTAATCGCCTAACCCGTTAATTCTTTATCAACCAAACGAACCTTATCGTCGGGGAAAGAAACCCTTAACGGAATTGCTCGCTATGACAGATATCGATGGGCTGAAACAGCGCATTGGCCTGGTAGATCTGCGTTTACAGACTGCCCACTCCGCCCGCGAGAGGGAAAGCGCCTCCCTGATCGAGATGTGGGAGGAAATGCGTAACCGATACGCGGACCAACAGGATACGGTCGCGGAATTGCGACAAAAAATTTCCGAACTTGAGAACACCCGCGACGAACTTACTGCTTTGGTATCAGGTTTGCTGGAAGCTGTTGAAAGCGGTATCGAACGAATGGCGGATGACTCGATCCCTGATATTCGGGAAATGGCGGGGCAGCTTATTGGCCTGGACGGGGCCGAACGCGAGGAAGAGACCGAGGAAAAGCGTCGGGATCAGGATTTTGAACTCGTCCTCAGTGAAGCCCTGGCTGAACCAGAAGACACTGATGAACCAAAAACGGTTCCACTGAGCAACGAGGGAATCAAGCAACTTATCCGTCGTGTCGAATTTGCGGCCATGACCGAAAGGGAGGCCGAAGCCGAATTGGAATCTACACCATGGGATGGCGGCAACGAAAACGACAATGAAGACGAGCTGGTTTCATTGCGTGCCGAATTGGAAAAGCTCCGCCAACAATCCCTGGCGGCAACAGGCTGAATACAAGCTTCCGACTTTATCAAAGCTTGCGTGATCAGCAGTCTCGCCTATCATACTGCTGATGATTGAAATTATTGACATGACATATGTGCGGCTCGGAACGGCTGACCTTGAAGGAGCCGTGTCTTTTGCCACAGAAACGCTGGGTCTGCAGATCGAACGGCGCGAAGAAGACCGCGTTTATGTCAGAGGCGATGATCGGGACCACGACATTTGTTACATCGATTGCGACCCCTCATATAATGTCCTTGGCATGGAGCTTGAGGACTCAGCGGCTCTGGAGGCTGCGGCTTCAGAACTGGAAGCGGCGGGGGTCTCCGTCGCACACGGCAGTGCCGAGGAATGTGCAGAACGGCGGGTTAACGAATTCATCGCCTTTTGCGACCCGACAGGCAATGAAATTGAACTGACTGTACGCCCCTTTAAAGCCACACGGCGTTATTTCCCGACCCGCGATGCCGGCATAACGGAATTCAGCCATGTCGGCTTGCGCACCAGGGACGCGAAAACCGACGAGAAATTCTGGACGAGTTTATTCAATGTCCGTGCCAATGACTGGATTGGGCCTGCGGGGCTTTTATCATTCGACAAGGTCCACCACCGCTTTGCGCTTTTCCCCGCCGACAAACCCGGAATTCAACACATAAACTTTCAGGTCGAGAGTATCGACGACATTATGCGGTCGTACTATTACCTGTCCGGGAAACAGGTCCATATCGTATTCGGACCCGGCAGACACGCGACCTCCGGTGCGATGTTCCTTTATTTTGAGGGACCGGATGGCATGGTTTACGAATATTCCAGTGGCGTCCGCATTATCGACGATCCGGAGTATAGACCGCGCCAATTTCCGTTCACGCCGGAAGCGTTCTGCGTGTGGGGCGCGGTGCCCGATATTCCTGAATTCCGCGACTGACCCGAATGTCCAACGATTTCGGCGCTCTCGGCGAACCAATCGAAAATACGCAAAGGCGGGTTCGTCTGGCCGCCCGGGCGTTGGCGCGCCATGGATTCGTTCATGCATACGGACACGCAAGCGCTCGCATAGACGAAAATCGGTTTCTCGTTTGCGCCCCACAGCCAATGGGCATGATTGAACCCGGCGAAGACGGAACAATTGTCGAAATCGACGGGGCCCTGCCTGAAGGGGTTTTGGGAGAAGTCCGTTGCCATCAACAAATCTACGCGGCGCGACCTGACATCAATGGAATTTGCCGGATATTTCCCCGGAATGTCATGACCTTGTCGACCTTCAAGCTGACACCTAAGGCACGATTGGGCTTCGGCAGCTACTTTCATCCGCACCCGCCCCTTTGGGACGATCCGTTGCTCATACGGGATGATGACCAGGCGCGGGAATTCGCCAAGGTTCTGGGCGATGCCAGAGCTATCGTCATGCGGGGAAACGGCGCGGTCTGCGTGGGTCCGACGATCGAGGAAAGCGTCGTTATGGCGTTTTATCTGGAGGAATCCGCCATAACCGAACTCGCGGTTATGGCGAATAACAGCGATGCGACATCCGTATGCTTCACCGATGACGAAGTAAAAATCCGTGCGACGGGAAGCGGGCGGATATACGAAAGAATGTGGGATTACCTGACCGCCGGCGATCCGGAAAAATAATTTCTCGCTATCGGTTTTTTCGCCGCTCTTCGCACAAGACGTCCCAAATCCTGTCAACCCTCTCAGATTGCGTCTCCAACATCGCCGTCAAATTCGTGAGCCTGATATCGAGTATCGCCTCAACCCGGGTCATACGAGTCTCTAGGTCCTGGCGCTGCACTTTTTCCCGATCGAAATCCAGTCGCAAACGGGCGATTTCCAGGCTTTGCGCCTTGTTTTGCTGTTCCTTGGTTCTAGGGGATGGACACAAAAAAAACCCGCGCGGGGTGCCGCATGGGTTTTTGACGTAATTCTGCCTATGTTTGTTAACTATACCGCTATCTGCGGCAAATGTCAAGAAAAATCGAACAACGCCGTCAAAGAAGATGGCCGCTCTTGTCGCGCTTGACCGTCAGATAGAATTCATTGTGTTGATTGGAGGGGAATTTATGGGCGACCCGTTCGGTTACCTCTACCCCGTGCTGTTCAAGCCCGGCGACCTTGTCGGGATTATTGGTCATCAGCCGAACCTTGCGATAGCCGAGCTGTTTCAGGATATGGGCGGCCGGCAGAAACAGCCTTTCGTCAGATTCGAAGCCGAGCCGTTCATTGGCTTCCACCGTGTCGAACCCCTGCCCCTGCAGCGCATAGGCGCGGAGCTTGTTCAAGAGCCCGATACCGCGCCCTTCCTGCCGCAGATAGAGCAGCACGCCCGCGCCTTCTTCCGAAATCTGGGCGATGGCGCCGCGCAATTGCTGGCCGCAATCGCATTTGAGCGAGCCGATCAGATCGCCGGTAAAACATTCCGAATGAAGCCGGATGAGAACCGGTTGGTCGCTCGGCGGATTGCCGATCACGATGGCAAGATGTTCGCGTCCGCCATCGGTCGAACGGAAAGCCAGGATACGGCTGTTCTCGGCATCTTCCAGCGGCACCCGCGCCGCGGCGACCTGGTCGAGCGTGGCGGAGCAGTCATATTCGTAATCGACCGCTTCTTTCGCCGAGACGGTAAGAATGCCTTTTTCTTTTAGCCGGGCCCGTTTTCCTTCATCAATTGCGACCAGAATGACGGACGGCAATAGCCGCGCGGCCTTGGCCAACTGCACGGCAGCGATGGCGCCTTCGGTCAGCGGATCGCGCTTCGCGGTGAAGGGTCCGCGCAAGGGGTGATCCAGATCGGTCGTCGGATCGGCGAGGCTGCGCGCCATATCCGCGGTCAGCCAGGCCGGAAACGGCACCAGAACGATTTCATCTGTATAAAGCCGGACTTTCAGCGTACGCGCCCGGTGATGGGTGATGGCGAGATCCGGATCCTTGCCGGAAATCTCTTTCATCAGATCAAGCGCGCGCTCGGTTACCGTTTCCGTCGGCACCACAAGAAGCGGCGCGCCGTTTTCCGAGGTCACGCAAAGCGGCCGGCCCCGCCGCATTTCGAAGGTGGCGCGATCCGCGGAGAGAAGCGCGGCGGACTCGCTGGGACCCGCTGTCATTTTTTCCGAACTCATACGCTCTTTATAGAGCGAGATCGCGGTCAGGTCATCCGTCGCAGGAGATGACGGGTTCCTCCGCATATCGGGCGCCATCCAGCGGATAACAATCGAGCCCCGCCCGCAACAGCGTGAGCCCGTCACCGCGCGAAAGCCCGAACCGTGCCTCTGCCTCACGCAGCGTAATATTATCGACGATTATCGCCGTCACCACTGTGAGCCAGGACACGGGGTCCGGCCCCCTGGTTTTTCGCGCGCCCAGCGCGGCGCACCAGGGAAGATAATGATGTTCCCAGACATAGCGTTCCCGATCCGCCATACGCGCCATGAAATCGCGGCCTCCCGGTCCGGCTTTCTTGGCCTCTCCAAACGCCATTAACTGCGAGGTCGGAAACATGCCCCGCCCGACCGCTTCATGAACCGATCTGATTTCCAGCGCCGCATCCATGTGAAAAGGCGTCAGCCGTCCGCGCCGCACGTGCCGCAATACGGTATCGGTGCGCAGCTTCCGCACCGTCTGGGGCGTCGGGGACACCGTTTCCACCTTTTCCTTTTGTTGCGCCTTTCTCAGGCGCGCCTTGCGTGTTCCCTTCATCTCTCCCCTATTCCTCAATATCGCCCTGATTGCGGTCCGGGATCGCCGGTTTTTCGCCTCCGATCCATAAAGACATCTCTTCCGCTGTCAGCTCGTCGAATTCCGGCTCCACCCAGAATTCCCGGTCATCGTCCGGTAATCGCCGGTCCGGCAGCAGACCGTCCTTCGGCGTTTTCCCCGGCACGATGCCGAAAATCAGACGGGAAAGGTGTTTTTGCGGCTGCATAATTGTTCCCCATATGTTCTTATTCTCCCGATATAAGGTAGAGAAACCTCTCTGTAAAGGTTTTTTTACCGCATGCGATGTTTTTTGTTTTACCGCATACTGTTCGGATCATGACCGATCTCGTTACCCGCATCCGCGACCGGCTCGAAGAGCTCAATAAATCCGCGCGCCGCGCCTCGATCGAAGGCGGGCTGACACCAGACGCGATCCGCAATGTCCTGAGGGGGATATCCGTAAACCCGCGCCGGGATACGCTGGCAGGGATTGCCCAGGGGCTGGAATGGTCATTGGAGGAGCTGCTGGAGCTTGCGCCCGCCGAGGGCGGAAGCGATAGCTCAACCCGTTTGCAGGAGGTGCCACTGATCAGCTGGGTCGCGGCGGGTGATATGTCCGAAACCTTTGATCCATATGCGGTTGGCGATGCGGAAGCCCGTATTCCGGTTGGATATCGGCGGGGTACGCTAGTTGCACTCCGCGTATCGGGCACCAGTATGAACCGGGTTGCCCCGGACGGTAGCATTATCATTGTCGACTACGCCGACCGGACCCTGACCAGTGGCAAATATTATGTCGTCAAATATGACGGCGAGGCGACTTTCAAACGGTTTCGAACCGAACCAAAGCGGCTGGAGCCCGACAGCACGGAACACCATGAGACCGTTTTCCCCAAAGCCGGGATGGAAATTGTCGGCCGGGTCGTCCAGGTAATTACCGACCTGTCCTGATTCGTTTTTACCGCCTCTTGAACTTCCGATATTACCGCACCATCTCCGAATACGGTTAATTTACCTTATTCGGAGATGGAAAACCCATGATCACGGATTTCAGCCGTTGGCGCCATGTGCAGATGCGGTATGACGGCCCCGTTCCGGCCCGGCCGGTCTGCCCGCCCGATCACAATGACGGTGAGACCGGGCAATGCCGCAATCGGCGAAAGCTGGCCTGGGGCACGGTCAGACAGTACGGAATAGGATCGCTCGGGGCGGCGCGCGCCTGCAGAAAGGCACCAACGGAACGCAACCGCCGCGCCCATGCCGGCCGCAGACGGCATCTCAAATCAGCCCTGACAAGCTGGGCTTATTTTCGGGATATGGAAAGAGCGCCGCCGGGCTCATGCCGAGAGAGATAAGCGGATTTTGTCTTCGTCCCGATCCGGATAGGCAGACCCGAGAATGACCGCCATATCGTCCCGATCGGCAGCCGTCGGCACAACGCCTTTGCGTTCAAAATAAGCGAGCAAATTAGCCGATGACTCCGACAACCCGTCGGTACCATCGTCGTCGGGACCATCCGCCGCGGCGCCAAGGGCACCCGCCAGAGCGAAATGCTCAATCTGTTCGCATTCTATTTCCAGCGCCAGCACCGCCTTACGCATCCCGTCCGTATGATTGGCTGAAAACCCCTCGAACCCGTCCTTTAACCTTTCGCGGATGGATCGAAGATTACAGACGATTTCGCGGTTCCACTGACGGGAAACCCCTATCGCGGCGTCAAGCTGGCTTTTCGAAAGCCGCCCCCGGCCGCTCGCCCCGAACCAGGTGCCGAGCAGCAGCAGATTGACGTCCATTTCATGCCGGTCCTGAATATTGATACAGGCCCGCGACACGCCCTCTTCACCATAGATCTTCAACGAAAATTTCCAAAAGGGATGTTCTGGATACTCTACCGGCATGCTTTGTCGTTCCTTGAAATGAGGTCCCGGACTGGCCGCGCCCGCCCGGTCTGACTATCATCGTGATCAGAGTAGAGACGAATGGATCAAATGACAAAACCCTTGCGAAACAAGGTTGCGATCATCACCGGTGGCGGACGCGGGTTGGGCCGGGCAATGGCGGTGGGGCTGGCGCGCGCCGGCCTGTCCGGTCTGTGCATAACGGCGGCGCGCTCACCGGATCAACTCAATGAAACGGCGGCGGAATTAGAAGCGCTGGGTACCGGGACGAAGATTTTGCCCGTAGTTGCCGATGTCACCGATCCGAATGCCTGCCGCGCGGCGGTTGAACGAACCGCGGAAACGCTGGGACCCGTAGACATCCTGATCAACAATGCCGGGAAGGGTCAGAATTTTCTTGCCGATGACAGCGTGCCGTTCTGGCAGGCGCGAATCGAGGGCTGGCGGGAGATCGTCGACACTAATGTGAACGGGCTCTTCCTGATGGCCTATGCAGCCGTTGGCGCCATGATGGAAAAGGGCTGGGGACGGATCATCAATATCTCCAAATCGCGGGATTCCATGCACCGCCCTAAGAACGCGCCTTATGGCGCCTCAAAAGCCGCACTGGAGGCGATGTCGCTATCCTGGGCGCAGGATCTGATCGATACCGGTGTGACGGTGAATACCCTGGCGCCGGGCGGCAGCGTCGATACCGCCTTTGTCCTGCCGGCGGTCCGTGAACGCGCGCGCCGAAAAGAAATCGACAAGCATTATTTTGACGCGGAGGTTATCGTGCCGGCGGTCGTCTGGCTGGCGTCAGAAGCTTCCGACGGGATCACGGGATGCCGCTATATCGGCGCAAGCTGGAACCCGTCGTTGCCGGACGCGGAGGCCGCCGAAGCCGCGCGCGAGCCGGCGATTTTCCACCCGCCCAAACGCGACGCCGTCCTGACCAAACCCTGGACCGAACCGGGTAGATAGATCAGGCCGCCACCTGCGCGGTCGCCGGGCGATGTGCCTCGGCGAGATAATCCTCCGCCTGCATTTCCTCGAGCCGCGAGGCGACCCGGGTGAACAGCCCCGCGCCATCGCCCTCGACATAAAGCGCATCGGGCGCGGCATCGGCAGAGCAGACGATTTTGGTGCGTTGTTCGTAAAGCGTCTCGATCAGGGTCGCAAAACGTTTCGCGGCGTTCCGGTCTCGCGCGCCTAATCTCGGGATATCGGAAATCATGATGGTCTGATAGCGGCAAGCGATCGCGCCGTAATCCGCCGGGCCCAGCGGGTTTTCGCATAGATCGGCAAAGCTGAACCAGGCGACGCCACGCGCCTGCCGCGGCACGGAGAGCGACCGCCCCTGAACGGTCAGGCTCGCCGCTTCACCGGGGCGCCCATCCGTCAATCTTTCGAATGCGGCATGCAGTTCGGCATCCGCCGTTTCGCCAAGCGGCATATGCCAAATTCCGACGGATTTCAGCCGGTTGCGGCGATAATCGGTTTCGCCTTCCAGCGTCAGAATATCGAACCGGTCGAAAATCAGATCGATAAAAGGCAGGAAGCGTTCGCGCTGCAATCCGCCGGCATAGAGGTCCTCCGGCGCGGTATTCGAAGTCGCGACGACGGTCACGCCAAAATCCAGAAGTTTTTCGAACAGCCGGCGAACGATCATGGCATCCGCGATGGCCTCAACCTGAAACTCATCGAAACAGAGAAGCGGGCTTTCCCCTGCAATTTCCGCTGCCAGCCGCGCCAACGGGTCGGCGTCCGGCTTGCCGCCGGTGCCGGTCCGATATTTGTGAAGCCGTTCATGCACGTCCTGCATAAAGGGATGCACATGCACCCGTTGCCGCGGCGATATCGGCGCGGTTTCAAAAAACAGATCCATCAGCATGGATTTGCCGCGCCCCGGTGGCCCGTGAATATAGAGGCCTCTCGGTTGGTCGAGCTTTTCATTGCCAAATGGCAGAAATTTACGCAGGAACGATGGTTTGGGCCGCCGGGAAACCACTGACAATTCCGCGTGAAGTTGCTGCAGACTGTCCACGACCATCGCCTGCAACGGATCTTCGGCAATCTCGCCTGACGCAAGGCGCGTCCGGTAAAGCTCTTTCGGGTTCTCGGCCATACAGGACCTTATGGTTTAAACCCGGCGCGCAGCGACCAGTAATCCCAGGCACGATCTATCGCCAGATCGCCGACGAACTGTTCCATCCCGAGCGTGACTTCTCCCGGCGACAGAAAATTGGGCGTGCCGAGCTGCAGACATTGCATTGAAATTCGGGCGTTATGTTCAAGAAACACCGCGATCAGGACCGCTTCCTTGATCGTCTTTCCGGCTACCACCGCGCCATGTCCGCGCATCAGCGAGGCGCGCCGGTCGCCAAGAAACCGGGCAAGATCGCGCCCCTGATCCATATTGGTGACCAGCAGCGTCGTATCGCCGAAATTGTCCCTGATATCCCAGACCGGCACATCCGGCCCGACCGAGGCCCCCATGTGAAAGACGGGTTGGAGCTTTACGCCCGTGACGCCGAACGGAATGACGGAATGCGAATGACTGTGGACCACCGACATAACGTCGGGACGCGCCTCGAATACCCCGCCATGAATATGCCGTTCGGCGTACATCACCCTGTCACGTTGATCGACCGGAGTGCCGTCCAGATGAAATTCCATCAGGTCATCAAGCTCGATCACCCCCGGCGCGCGCGACCGGGCCATGATATATTTTTCCGGATCAAGAGGGTGACGGACGCTGATATGTCCGAATGCGTCGCAAATATTTTCCTGGTCCAGAATGCGGTTGGCGATGACCAGTTCCAGCATCGCCTCCTGCAGTTTTTCGTCCACCTGGTCTCTCCTCTAACCTCTAACGCCTGAGCGTCACCGTTATATTATTCGTCTCTTCTGTCAGCACGAATTTCGCTTCGGCAAAATCCGGTGCGCTGAAAAACCCCATGGCGTCGTTGCTGAAGCCGTAATCCTCCAGCGGGATGCCCAGAAATCCCTGATCGAATTCACCATTGCCGTTGGCATCATGGAAAATGGCAACCGCGAAAGTGCCGGGCGTAAGCCCGTCTATCCTGATCCGGGTTACGGGCGCCGTCGCCGGCACCTTTCCCTTGCGCAACCTGCCCTGGCGCTTCGGAAACGTCTCCGCTCGGTCATAAAGCGCATATTCGATCGTGCCCTCCGGCTCCTTGACCTCGACAACGTCGATCACCAGAGAAATTCGCCCGTCCGCGGAAAACGCGGGCGGGCAGAAACTCCCCATCATACCGATGACGGTAAACAGCCAAAAAAGCGACGCGGGAAAAAAATCCCTCACAGGACCGTAGCAATCCGCGTCCTTAGAGGACTTCCTTCAGAAAGGCTTCCGTCTTGGCCCAGGAATCCGCGGTCGCTTCGGGCCGATGACGTTCCGGCGCCAGGAAGTTCTGGAACGCATGGCCCGCGCCGTCATAACGGTGGAATTCGTACTTGATGCCCAGCCGGTCGAGTTCGACGCCGATCTTGTCGACATCCTCCGGCGACGGATTGCCGTCATCATTGCCGAAGAAGCCTTTGACCTCGGCCTTCATATCCTTCAAACGGTCAAATGGCGTCGGTGCGTCTTCTTCGCCCCAAGGCTTGAACATATTGCCGGAATAGTAGGGCACACAGGCCTTGAATTGCGGATGGGTGCTGGCGCCAAGAAACGCCATGCGGCCGCCCATGCAATGTCCGGTAATGCCGAGCCGGTTCATATCGACCTTGCCGGTGCCTTCCATCCAGTCAAGCGTCGCGCTGATATCCTTGATGATCTCCGGATCGACCGGGAACGGATTTTTTTCGGGCGGTTCTTCCACCGGCGGCCAGTGATAGACATCGGGCGCAGCGGCGGCAAAACCGGCGGCGGCAAGATCATCCAGCACCTTGATCGTGAAATCGTCGAAACCACCGCGATGGAACATCACGACGACACCGGGATGCGGGCCGTCTCCCGAGGGCGCCGCATGCGCGATCTTCATGGGTACGCCGTCTACCTGAACTTCTGAAAATTTCGCCATTCTGGGAGCTCCTTACATAAATCAAGCGATTAACTGACGGGCGAAAGACTATTAGGACGCCCCTTTATGGTCAACGCGCCGCAGTTTCACTAAATTAGCTTTTCACCCATGTAGTATTTCCGGAAAGAACCACAAGAATATGGCCGAACCCCAAAAACAACCCACCTGGCTAAAACCCCTGATCGATTTCGGTCCTCTGGTCGTATTTTTCGCGGCCTATTACCTGAAAGACCTGTTTTTTGCCACCGCCGCGATTATGGCGGCGACGGCGATTGTCATCGTCTTGTCTTTGACAGTAACCCGGAAAGTACCGGCGATGCCGTTGGTCACGGCTGTCGCGGTCGGGGTTTTCGGCGGACTGACCCTGATCTTGCAGGACGAAACCTTTATCAAGATGAAGCCCACTATTGTTGAGGTCATTATCGCAGCGATCCTGTTCGGTGGCCTGTTTTTCAACAAGCTGTTCCTGAAATCCCTGATGGGGAGCGCCCTGCCCATGGAAGATGAAGGCTGGCGCAAGCTTACCTCCCGCTTTGCCTGGTTTTCCCTGGGACTCGCCGTCCTTAACGAAGCCATTTGGCGAACCCAGACGACCGAGCTTTGGGTGAATTTCAAAGTCTGGGGCCTGATGATTCTGAGTTTCATATTCATCCTGTCCCAGATGCCGATGATGCAGCGCCACGCTATTGCGGAAGCAGAGGACGAAAAGAAAGACGACAACGCCTCATGACGGGGCCGCGTAGCCTGTTCGACAAAATCTGGCAGCGGCATGAAATCGCTCGCAACGACGCTGGTCAGTCGTTGTTGTTCATAGACCGGCATTTTTGCCACGAACTGTCCTTTCACGCCTTCAACATGCTGAAAGCGCGCGGCATGCGCGCCCGCCATCCATCCCGTACCGTCGCGGTCGCCGATCACTACACACCGACGACCGGCGAGACCCGGGAAGATTTCAACGGCAACGACCGCTACGACCTGTACAGGACCCTTGAACGGAACGCGGCGGAAAATGACGTTATGTTTCTCGGGCTCGGCGATCACCGGCGCGGCATCATTCATGTAATCGGACCCGAACAAGGGTTGTCCCTGCCGGGCATGACGATCGTCTGCGGCGATTCACACACCGCGACCCATGGCGCCATGGGCGCGCTGTCGTTCGGGATAGGGGCTTCGGATGTGAGCCATGTTCTTGCGACCCAGACCCTATGGCAACCGCGACCCAAATCGATGCGGGTCACGGTAACCGGCAAGCGTCCCGCCCATGTTTCCGCCAAAGACGTTATTCTCGCGATCATCCGTCATATCGGGGCCGCGGGCGGCACAGGCCACGTGATTGAATATGCCGGACCGGTGATAGACGCCTTGTCCGTGGAGGAACGGCTGACGGTCTGCAACATGTCGATCGAAGCGGGCGCGCGCGCCGGCATGATTGCCCCGGATGACACAACAATAAACTGGATCGCGGGAAAGCCCTTTGCGCCGAAAGAAACCCGGTGGGACGCGGCATTAGCGGACTGGCGCGCCCTGCCTACGGAGCCCGGCGCCGCCTTCGACAAGGAGGCCGTTATCAATGGCGGCGATATAGCGCCCATGGTGACCTGGGGCACCAGCCCGGAAGATGCGGCCCCTATTGACGAATTCGTTCCCGACCCGGCAAGCGAGCCGGATGCGACCAAACGATCGGCGCTGACCGACAAGCTGGATTACATGGGGCTGACGCCGGGCCAGGCGCTCGCCGATATTGATGTGGACCGTGTCTTTATCGGTTCCTGTACCAATAGCCGGATCGACGATTTGAGAGAGGCCGCCGCCATCGCCAAAGGCCGCCATGCCAAGGTACCGGCAATGGTTGTCCCCGGCTCCGGGCTTGTCCGGAAACAGGCCGAACAGGAAGGGCTCAACCGGATTTTTATCGAAGCCGGCTTCGACTGGCGCCCGGTCGCGGGCTGCTCAATGTGCGTCGGCGTCAATGGCGACCTTGTCGCGCCCGGCGAGCGATGCGCCTCTACCTCAAACCGGAATTTCCGGGGCCGGCAGGGACCGGGAGCGCGCACCCATCTGGTCGGACCCGCAATGGCCGCAGCCGCAGCCGTCACCGGGAAACTCTCCGATGTCCGCAAGATTGGGGCGCGCTGATATGGAACCATTCATACGTCTTGCCGCCACCGCCGCGCCCTTGAAACGGGACAACATAGATACGGACCAGATCTTGCCCGCCCGGTTTCTCATGATGCCCCGCGATGAGCGTTACCGCACCTACGTATTTCGCGACCTGCGGCAAAACGCGGACGGCTCGGAAATCCCGGATTTCGTTTTGAACCAAAAACCGTTTCGCGATGCGCGGATCATTGTAGCGGGACATAATTTCGGCTGCGGGTCCTCCCGCGAGGGGGCGGTATTTACCCTTGTCGATGCCGGATTTCGCTGCGTCATCGCGCCAGGTTTCGGCGATATTTTTTATAACAACGCCTTTAATAACGGCTTGTTGCCGGTGATATTGCCCGGCGAAACGATAGAAATTCTCCAGGAACTTCTGGAGCACACGCCGATGCCGGAAATCACGGTCGATCTCGAAGAGCAATTGGTGACCGGCCCGGAGAAATTCACGGCGCGGTTCGAAATTGACCCGCACCGGCGGGAGAAATTGCTGAAGGGACTCGACCCTGTCGCCTATACGATGCAGTTCGAAGCCGCGATCAATGAATTCGAGAATACGTATGGCGCAAGTTACCCGTGGGGATGAATAAATGAGCAGGAAGACCACAATTCTTGTCATAACACTTTTTGCGCTTCTGGCACTCGCTGCGGCGGGGGCAATCATTGTCTGGATGCGGATCGGCGACGTGGCGATTTCCATGCACGGATTTCTGGCCCTCGGGCTGGGGGTTTTGCTGACTTTCGGGCTGGGTGCCGGGCTGATGTTTCTGGTCTTTTACAGCAACCGCCACGGATATGACGACGCGACGGATAAGTAGGATGGCGAGCGCCCGGACGACTGAGAGCGCTCAGACCAGACGCTTGCGGCGCTCTCCGTCGGGAGGCAGATAACCTTTCTTCCGCCGCCGGCGGTCGGGACCGAAATATTTCGGCGCCGCAACAAAGGAAGTTTCGTCCTCCACCAGAAAAGCGATTTTTTCTGCAAGCGCCGACACCGAGACTGGCTTGAGCAGCAAGACATTCACCCCTGCATCGCGTGACTGCGTGACCTCTTTCTGATCAACCCGGCCGGCGGCCATGATGATGGGAATGAATCGGATGCGGTCATCGGATTGCCGGATATTCCGGGCCAGAGTCAACCCATCCATCGGCCGCATATGCCAGTCAGCCAGAACCAGATCGGGCGTCGCGGCGCTCAAAATTTCGAGCGCTTCATTTCCCGATTTGGCGAGTCTGACGGTTTCGACACCGAGACCATTCAGCATTGTGCCGAAAATCCGGCGCATGCGCGCATTATCCTCCGCGACAAGGACGTCGAGTTCCGAGAAATCGTACCGCGCACCGGCGATTAAAGAATGCTGATTCATGAATGGGCGCTTTTTGGTAAAAGGAAGCGCCTATAATCTGGATAATAAGGGTAAATAAAGGATGAAGGGGCCTTTGACCCGCGGGCGTGACACGAATTATGCGAAGGGCGAATTACGGACGTTTCAGCCTTACCCCCTGCCCACCCGACCGGGATTCGAAGAGAAAACACACACCCGCTTGTTCCAGCGTGGTCTGTAGCCGAACCACAATCACATTTTTCGGCGGGCGGGTTTCGTTTTCATAACGGTTAATCGTTGAAAGCCCGACGCCGGAAACCTCGGCAAGATAGGGTTGAGTCCATTTCAACAACCCTCGCGCTGCCCGGCATTGATCGGGCGTCATTGAACGGGATTCAGTATTTGCCATGCGCGCCGCCTCCTTCGCGGGCAAGCGACAATTTTTGAAAAACGAAGCCTCACGATCCAATCACTTTCCCGTGCGCGCATGTGCTTGACAGGGAAAAGCCGGTCGATAGGCTCGGCGCCACACAGGAGGGGCAGAAATGAAGAAGTTACCGATCACCTTTGCTTGCGGTCCATACGACCGTATGGAAGCGCTCAATCTCGGGCTGATCCAGCCGGAAGGAATCGATCTCCGCTATATCGCGATCCAGTCGCCTCCGGAGATTTTCGCGCGTATGCAGAAAACACGGTCCTTCGACATCGCGGAAATGTCGATGGCGCATTACATGATCATGCGCGCCCGGGGAGAATTTCCTTATGTCGCCATCCCCGTTTTCCCCTCCCGCGTGTTTCGGCACGGCTTTATTTTTATCAACAGGAATTCCGGGATCGAAAAACCGTCCGACCTTTCCGGCAAACGCATCGGTGTTCAGGAATACCGCCAGACGGCGGGAGTCTGGGTGCGCGGCATCCTGCAGCACGAATACGATGTCGATCTCGACAGCGTTCAATGGGTTGAAGGCGGGGTGAATACGCCGCGCCCGGAAGACGAAGACATGGATTTGCGTCCTTTGGGCGGGATGGAGATAGAAATTATCCCCGGCGATGAATGTCTGAGCGACCAACTGGAAGCCGGAAAAATAGACGCCTATTTCGGCGCTCGGCGGCCAGAATCGTTTGACAAGGGCGAGAATGTCGTCCGGCTGTTCCCGGAATACCGGGCCGAGGAGAAATCCTATTACCAGCGCACCGGTTTCCATCCGATCATGCACACCATTGTCATGCGCGAGGAGCTTCACGAAGAACATCCCTGGGTCGCGGAAGCGATGTTCAAGGCCTGTCAGGCCTCAAAAAATTGGGCGTTGGACGCGATGAAGTTTTCCGGCGCGCAAAAACTCATGCTGCCCTGGCTGCATGAGGAAATCGCTGAGATGCACGCGCTGATGGGTGACGACCCCTGGCCCTATGGCGTTGACGCAAATCGCAAGATGCTGGAGGCCTTCGCGGGCTATCTGTCGGAACAGCACTTCCTTGAAAGCGCCCCCGACGTGGATGCGCTTTTCACCCCTATCATCGCCTGGACCGAGTAGCGCCATATCGGCAGTCGAGGGCCGATCGCGGGAGAACATAATGATCGTCGATTTTCAGCATCACTACACCCCGCGCGAGCTCTTCAAGGCCGATCCGGATGCGGGAAACAAGACATATTATGATGAGAACGGCGTGCCGGGGGTGGTTATTACTTCCGAGTTCGGCACAACGCTCGACGACCCGGCGCTGGATCCATTCTGGGAAGCGGCGCAGGCACTTGGCATGTATGTATTCGTTCATCCCGCCCTGAAGCTGGATTACGGACAGCAATATGACGCGTTCGACCTGGCGCGTTCGGTCGGTCGGGAATTCTCGCTGGTCCAGGCGACGATCCGCCTGATCAATGGCGGAGTCCTGGACCGGTTTCCCGAACTTGTCGTCCAATTCGCCCATCTCTCGGGCGGTATCGCTTCGGTACTGGGCCGCATCCGTTCCTATCAGGACAAGGGATTCTGGGGCACCGCCGATAATGAACGCCACGGCTCCCTGCTGGAGCATGATTTCGATTATTACCTGCGCAAAAGGCTTGTATTCGACACGGCGGGTTTCTGCGGCGACGTGCGATCGGTTGAGACCACGCTGGTGGAACTGCCGGCGGAAAGAATTGTCTTCGCCTCCGATTATCCTCAGGAAATCCGCGCGCGCGACGCGGTAAAGGACTTTGTCGACGGGATTCGCGGGCTGGGCGCGGCGGGTGAGACAATTCTGGACAATACAGGGCTGCTGATCCCCGGAAAGTAATGCGGCGTGCGGTCGCATACGCCTTTGCGTAAAATCGCCTTATCATCGCAGATATGGAGTGAAAACCATGTGCGCCATGACAACCGAAGACCTTAAACAATGCGTGGGCTGGCCCGGACAGGGTGTCCACCAGGTTCCCTATCGCGTCTATACCGACCCCGAAATCTACGTCGAAGAGCAGCAGCGTATCTTCCGCGGCGCGGTGTGGAATTTCATCGGCATGGAATCGGAAGTACCGGAGACCGGCGATTTTGTAACGCGCTATGCCGGGGATACGCCGGTCGTCATGGTCCGGGACGAAGAGGGCGCAATCAATGTGCTGGTCAATCAATGCTGCCATCGCGGCAATCTGGTCTGCACCAAATCCAAGGGCAATGAAGATCACCTGACCTGCGTCTATCACAACTGGATTTACGACCTGAAGGGCAATCTGACATCGGTGGCGTTCCGCCGGGGAATCAACGGGCGCGGCGGGATGCCGGAAGATTTTTCGATGGAAGGGCGCGGCATGCCGCGCCTGCGGGTCGACAACTATAACGGGCTGGTCTTCGCGAGTTTCAGCGACGCGGTGCCCGCGCTCTTGGATTATCTGGGTGCGGAGATGCGCGCCAACCTGGACCGGGTTGCCGGACGCAAGATGAAGCTGATCGGCATGCATCACCAATACATGCCGAATAACTGGAAGCTCTACATGGAGAACGTGCGCGATTCCTATCACGCGAGTCTGTTGCACATGTTCCAGGCCGCCTTCGGGATCAACCGGCTTACCATGGATGGCGGTATCAAGCTGTCCGGCGATGGCTGGCACCATATCAGCTATTCGATGGAGGAAACCGATAGCGGGGCCGACGATGCCTATAAAGGCAAAAACCTGCACGCCATGGATCACGGATTCGAGATGGCCGACCCGAAACTGGTCGAGAAATGGCGCGAATTCGATTGCGGCACCACATTGGCGATCCAGTCGATCTATCCCAACTTTGTCTGCCAGCAGATATACAATTCGCTCGCGTTGCGCCTGTGTGTTCCCAAGGGCCCTGAACATTGCGAGCTGGTCTGGTGGGTGTTGGGAACCGAGGAAGACACCGACGAACAGCACGATATCCGCGTGACGCAAAGCAACATGATCGGCCCGGCCGGGTTGATTTCCATGGAGGACGGGGTCGTTGGCGGCTGGGTCCAGCGGGCGACGATACGCGACGGCGACAGCCTGACGATGCTTGAAATGGGCGGGCGCGACGTGGAACCAAGCGAGAATTCGCGCGCGACTGAAGTTTCGATCCGCGGATTCTGGAACGGCTGGCGTTCCCTGATGGAAATTTAACGAAGGAAGAGCCAAGCAATGACGCCGGAAGAAGCGGAACGGCAAATCCGCAACCTGATATACGATTACGCCCACTGCATCGATGACGACCGGCTTGAGGAATGGCCGGATTTCTTCACGGAAAAATGCTTCTATCAGGTGATTTCACGGGTCGATCATGACGCGGGATTACCGGCGGGCATCATCACCTGCACGAGCCGCGGCATGCTGGTCGACCGGATCGTCAGCCTGCGCAACGCCAATATCTATGAACCGCATGTCTATCGCCACCTGATCAGCGCGGTAAGGGTACGCGGTGAGGAGAACGGCGTCTGGAAGGCGCAGACGGGTTATGGCGTCATCCGGACAATGGAAGAAGGCGATATTTCGGTCTTCAATACCGGAAAATATGTCGATGAAATCGTCTTTGAAGAGGGCGGACCCAAAATAAAGAGCCGAATCTGCGTGTTCGATTCCCGCCGGGTCGATACGCTGCTGGTAATCCCGATATAAAAAGGGCGGCCCGAAGACCGCCCTTTCCGTTTCCCGAAATGGCGGGGACTATTTGCGCCGTGCCGCCTTCTTGGCGGCTTTTTTCGCGCTTTTCTTCGCGGATTTTTTGGTTGCGCCGCCTTTACCCTCGCCGGCCCCGATATAGGGCGAGAAGACCGGCTTATAGGCCTTTTCGTCGATAAACTGGCGGATACCTTCCTGATAGGAATCATGACCACGCGCCGCATCGCGCATTTTGATCTCAGCCTGCTTGGCCGCGAGGTAATCCGCCGCCGCATCCCAATGCATATTCTGGGTAGCGCGGATGGCGTGTTTGGTGCCGCGCAACACGTTCTGGTTCTTCTGCAGCAATTCCTTGGCGAGTTTAAGCGTTTCGCGCTTCAGGTTTTTCTTCGGCACCGACATCGTCACCAGACGCATCTTTTCCGCTTCCTTGCCGGTGAAGGTCCGGCCCGAACAGGCGTAATACATCGCATCGCGCGGGCTGACCGTATCCGACATCATCTTGGAAACCATGCCGCCCGGCAGGATCCCCCAATTGACTTCCGACAGGCTGAAGATCGCGTCATCGGCGGCAACGGCAAAGTCGGAACAAATGCAGTGGGTGAAAGCACCCCCAACGCAATAGCCGTTGATCATCGCGATGGTCGGCTTGTTGTACATCCAAAGCACGTCGCTGCGCCAACGGCTGTTGGCGCCGGCTTCGGCCTTGGCTGCCGTGTTACCGTCGGTCTCACGGAAATATTCCTTTAGGTCCTGGCCCGCGCTATAGGCCGTTCCGGCACCGGTCAGAATAACCAGCTTGGTATCCGGATCGATTTCCAGCGCCTTCATGATTTCCATCATTTCGCGATGGAATGTCGGGCTCATCGCGTTGCGTTTTTCGGGACGGTTGAATGTCACCCAAGTGATCCCGTCCTTCTGTTGATCGACTTTTACGCAGGTGTATTTCTTGGTCAGCATTAATTCCTCCCTTGCTGAATTGGTTGCGGCCTAATTTTTCCAGACCGGCCTTATATCGACTGCCCGGACACCCTGCCCTTCTTCGAGAACGATCAACGGATTGATCTCAATTTCAGACAGATTTTCCCGATGTTCCAGAAAGAACGCCGAGAGTATTGAAACCGCCCGGGCGAGAGCGTCCACGTCGCGAGCCGCCTGCCCCCGGAAAGCGTCCAGAATTTTGGCGCCGCGTAACTCCGACAGCATCGCATGAACTTCGTTTTCGTCAACGGGGGCGAGGCGCAACGACACATCTTTAAGAACCTCGACAAATACCCCGCCCAGCCCGACTACCAGCAACGGACCGAACCCCGGATCATTGCGGATCCCCACCAGCATCTCGGTGCCCGACACCATCTCCTGCACCAGAAAGCCTGATATATTGTACGCGCCGATCGAGGCGATCAGGTCTTCCGCTTCCGCAATCACCGCTTCCCGGCTGTCGAGCCCCAACCGGACACCTCCGGCTTCGGTCTTGTGGCTGATTGAATCGGAGACAATTTTGAGCGCGACGGGAAAGCCGATTTCGGCGGCCGCATCCGCGGCGCCTTTCGGATCAGCGGCAATGGCCTGTTTGGGGGCCTGAATACCGGCTTCTTCCAAAGCCGGAGCGAGGGTGTCATCATTCAGGGTGCTGTCCAGATTCACCGGCGGAATTTCAGGAATGCCGCGCCGCAGCGCCTCACCATATTTGATCAGCGCCTGTGCCGCCCGCACCGTCTGCGGAATACCGAACAGGAACGGGATACCCGCCGCGTCCTGAAAATCACGGTACTTGTCGTCGGCATTTTCACTCATCCGGACAAGACCGATGATCGGTTTGTCGGTTTCACCTTTCAGCCGAACGTAATGCTGGTGGGTTTCTTCCGTATCGGTTGGCAGCGGCAGACGCCCCTGCAACGCCACAATATCGACCCCGGGATCGTCGGCAAACAGGCTGCAGAGCTGCGAGAACCGCTCCACATTCCCGGCAAGCCGCGTGCCCGCATCCATCGGGTTATGGACATCCACATCTTCGGGGATGATTTCTTCCATTTTCGCAATGGTTTCGGGGGCAAGCTGCGCCAGCGTCGCGCCCTCTTCCTCCGCCGCGTCGATCGATAACCCGACCGCGCCGCCGGACGAGGTGACGACCGCCAGCCGGTTCCCCGCCGGATAACGCTTCTGCTGGAAGGCGAGAACAATCTCCACCATATCGTCGAGATTATTGGCCCGCGTCACGCCCAGGCGGCGGCAGGCCGCCATAAACACATCGTCATCGACCGCCACCGCGCCGGTATGGGTCTTCGCCTGTTCCTTGCCCATTTCTGAACGGCCGAGTTTCAACACGATAACCGGCTTTCCGGCATGGAAGGCGCGTTCGGCCGCCGCCATAAAGGCGTCGGGCCGCCGGATACTCTCCAACATGCCGACGATGATTTCCGTATCCGGATCGTCAACCAGAAAATTGACGTAATCCGCGCAATCGAGGCCAAATTCATTGCCGCAGGACACCGCATAGGAAAAACCAAGCCCGCGCTGCGCGGCGCGCGCGAACCAGTAACCGAGCGTGCCGCCCGAATGGAACACGCCGCCGACATTACCCTGTTTCAGATTGCGCAAGCGGCTGGTCGGGTATTGCAGGATTTTCCGGGGCAGCGAAAACGTCCCCATGCAGTTGGGACCGCAAACCGACAGGTTGGCGTCCGTCACCATCTGCCTGAGCTCTTCTCCGCGCTCCGCGCCAATTTTCTTGCGGCCTTCACCGAACCCGGCGGAGAAAATCGTCGCCGCCTTCAGCCCGTTGGCAATGCCGTCCTTAATTACTTCATTCACAAAACGCGCGGGCACCAGCACGGCGGCATGATCCACCTGTTCCGGCAAGGACGCGAAATCGGGATAGACCTTTTCACCCCAGAGCTCTTCCCGGCGCGGGTTGATCAGATAGGCGCGAAGCGGCATGCCCGCATCCTTCAGGTTTTGAAACAATACGCGGGACCATCCTTCGCCGCCTGTCTCGGAAGCTCCGACAATGGCCATCGATTCCGGTTTCAACAACGGGTCGACATTACGAAACATTACCAGCCTCAATCTTCGTTATTCGTGCCGTCGGGATTAAGCCGCGGCGG
>Ga0181579_10000210_pt1 | contig 44793 bp, 41 predicted proteins | sample 071ome_24_FD_132996 | JGI IMG/M metagenome (GOLD analysis project Ga0181579, IMG submission 132996) | Coastal salt marsh microbial communities from the Groves Creek Marsh, Skidaway Island, Georgia - 071402CT metaG (megahit assembly) | ecosystem: Environmental > Aquatic > Marine > Intertidal...
GCGGCCGAGGCGATGGGATCGCTGGACGTGATTTTCTGCAATGCCGGGATCCGAGAGATCGAACCGGCCGAGGAGCTGCCGTTGGATAAGTGGAAGGCGGTGATCGACGTCAATGTCACCGGGGTCTTCATTTCCGCCCAGGCCTTCGCGCGCCACTGCATCGCCAAGGGCAAGGGCGGCGCGATCGTCAATACCGCCTCGACCCTGGGCGTAATGGCGGCGACATCGCGCTGCGCCTACACGACCTCGAAGCACGCGGTTGTCGGCATGACCAAGGCGCTGGCGATGGACTTGGCGCCACATGACATTCGGGTCAACGCGGTGGGACCCGGGGTCATCCGGACGCCGCTCACCGAGCGCTATTTCCAGGACGCCGAGATGGCGGCGAAGGTGAAGGAGATCCACGCCATGAACCGCTGGGGCGAGCCGTCGGAGATCGCCCGCGCGGTGCTGTTCCTGGCCAGCGACGAGGCCAGTTTCTGTACCGGCCACAACATGGTCATCGATGGTGGCTGGACCGCCGGCAAGCGGATGTAGGCAAATACCCGCGACGCATTGATACGCGCGGGTTGCTGACCAACGTACCCCGACGGCGGACAGGCCCCTTCGAAGCGGGCGCGGTGCGCCCTCCTTGTATCAAGACAGAGAGCTCAGTGTGAGTACCGGTCCAACCACCATCACTCACCCTGAGGAGCCATGAAATGGCGCCTGCCCTGGGCTTGAACCAGGGTCTCAAAGGGTCTTGTCTGACACCTTTAGCGAACGCAAACCTGGCCTCCGTGGACCCTCACACGGAACGAGACAAGCCAATCAATCCACGCCCAAGGCGGTTGCGAGTTCCGGGAAGCTGTCGACGATGATGTCGCAGGCGGGGTTTGCGTTGGGTTCCGGCGGGCCTGGCGGGCCCCACTCGTCGGGGCGGCGCACGAAGGCGGTCTTGAAGCCGACGGCGCGGGCCGCGTCGAGATCGAAGTTATGGCAGGCCACCATGCAGATCTCGCTCGGGTCCAGCACCAGCCATTTCGCCACGGTCTGGTATGATTCCGGTAGGACCTTGTACTTGCCGATCGCCTCGCAGGAAAACACCGCGTCCCAGGACAGACCATTGCGCTTGGCGGTATCGATGATGATCCGGAAGCTGAGGATCGTGAACGAGCACACCGTGTACTTGGTCTTCAGCCGCGGTTGTACGGCGGGGAAATCCGGCCAGGCCTTGAAGTTGTGGGCCGCAGTCCAGGCGATGGCGTGCCGGTCCTCCTCGGTGAAGGCGTCGAGACCGTTCTCGGCGCATAGCTCGTCCAGGGTCGAGCGGTGCGCGCCATCGAAATTATAGGCCGGCGGTTTATGCTCGCCGAGATTGAGCATCTTGCCCAAAGACCGGCGGCGCAGATCATTGGTGATCGTCGTCCAATCCTTGTCGAGCCCGTGCCGAGCGCCGGTCTCGGCAAGCGCGGTCTTGAAACCGGTATGCCAATCCAGGATCGTGCCCCCGGTATCGAAGGTCAGCGCCTTCACGCCATCTAGGCTCATGATGTTTTCCTCTCAAAACGGTTGGCCGCCGAGCTTAAAACGCGCGGAGAGAATCGAAAAGTCGCGAGCGCGTGAGGCGCTCGCACCGGGTTCCTTGCGATGCGCTAGTCCGACCTCAGTCTCGCTTCCGCCTCCACGAAACTTTGCGTCAGGTCGGAGGTAACGGCGCGGGCGCCGAGGCCCTGGCTAAGCTTGATCCGGGTAAACCCGTTCGTCGTGTAGCGCGAGACCCGAAGGTAATAGCGCTCCTCCACGTAGCGAACGAGATCGAGATATTGGTCCGCGAGGTCCGGCGCCACCCAGAAGGAATCGTAGTTTACGATCGCGTTGACCCGGTGACCCAAGGGTTCCAGCGCGGCGTCGACGGCGTTCTTGATACGGTCAATATCCTCCAACGAGGTCACTCGCATGCCGGAGTAGTCGAGAAACAGCGTGTTGGTTTGCGGTTCGTGGCTGATCCGTCGATCAATTCCGATATCGTAAAGTGTGTCGCGAAGGCCCATGAGTTCGGGGCGAAAGATCGCCGGGTTCATTTCCGCCGGATCGCCGATCATTGGGGTGAACGGCAGCAGATCGAGGACCTGGGTTTTGATGTCGATGCCGGGGGCGACCTTGATCAGTTCAAGTCCGTCCTTGCGCAAGGCGAATACACAGCGTTTCGTGACATAGAACACTTGTCGACCCTGATTGGCGGCGCGCGAGCCGGAGAATGTTACCTGACCGATTTGGCGGACGAATTTCGGATGCTTGCCTTCTTGTTCGATTGTTAGCCGGCCATCCATGATCGACGTTTTCAGGCCGCCCGAGGTGAAGGTGCCGACGAAAACGACTTTCTTGCTGTTCTGGGTGATGTTGATGAAACCGCCACAGCCGGATACCCGGTTGGCAAAGCGGCTCGCATTGACATTGCCCATGGCGTCGCACTCGGCGTAACCGAGATAAGCCGAATCGAGCCCGCCGCCGTCGATGAAGTCGAATTGGCAGGGGTGATCGATGGAAGCGCAGAAGTTCATCGACGCGCCGAACTCAAACCCGCCGAGCGGAACGCCGCCAAAAACCCCTGGGTCCACGGTTAGGGTGATCTCCTCGGCGATCCGTTCCTCGTTGGTGATGTTTCCGATCATCGACGGCATGCCGAGGCCGAGATTGACGATTGATTTCGGTGTCAACTCCATCGCCGCTCGCCGGGCGATCACCTTGCGCTCGTCCAATTTCAAGGGACGCAGGGACGCCACCGGGACGCGGATCTCGCCGGAAAGCGCGGGGTTGTACTGGCTGCTAAAATTTTGCATGTGCAGTTCGCGCGGCGCCACGACGACGCAATCCACCAACATGCCGGGAATCTGAATCTGCCTGGCGTCCAGGGAATCGACCTGGGCCACCCGTTCCACCTGACAGATGACGATCCTGCCCGAATTGCGCGCCGCCATGGCCATGGCAAGGGTTTCGAGGGGAAGCGACTCGCGCTCGATGGTGATGTTGCCGATCTCGTCCGCGGTCGTGCCGCGAATGAAGACCACATTGATGGGAAAACCCTTGAAGAACAGCGTTTCCTCGCCGTTCAGGGTCACGAGTTCGACAATGTCCTCGACCGCCGCCTTGTTGACCTTCGCGCCTTCCAGCCGAGGATCGACGAAGGTTTCGAGGCCAACCTTCGATAGGGTGCCGGGTTTACCCGCCGCGATATCGCGATAGAGATGGGTGATCACTCCCTCGGGCAGGTTATAGGCTTCGATCTTATTCTCCACGGCCAGTGTTTCGATCGCCGGGATCAGGCCGTAATGACCGCCGATAACCCGCTTCAGCAGTTTCTCGTGACCGATCCGGTTAAGGCCGCCTTCCTTGCCGTCGCCAATCCCGCCGGCGTAGACGAGCGTCAATCCCTCGGGTTCCTGGGACTCAAGAAATCGCTCCTGCAAGCCCGCCAGCAAATGTTCGGGAACCGCGTTGGTTCCATAGCCTGAAACCGCCAGGACATCGTTGGATTGGATCAAGGCGATCGCGTCGACGATGGGAGTAATCTTGGTCATTTTGTACGCTCTTCCTCAAGCATGGTCCGCAATTGGGCTTTCGCGATCTTTTCCAGGGTCGAGCGGGGAAAAGCCTCCATCACGCGGAACTCGGCGGGGACCTTGAAGTCCGCGAGCTTTGCCTCGCAAGCCGCGCGGGCTCGATCGAGGATGCCACTGTCCACCGCGCCCGGTCCGCCATGCACCAGCATCAGGGCGACCGGTTCCTCGTCCAGCATCTTTTGCTTGCCGGCGACCACCGCGACCTCGGCGACTTCCGGTAGTTCCATGATCACGCGCTCGATCTCGGCGGCGGCGACGTTTTCCCCGCCGATCTTCAGCATGTCCTTGTCGCGTTCGGAAAAGCTGATGAAGCCGTCCTCGTGCAGGGTCACCTGGTCGCCGGTAATGAACCAACCGGCGTCGTCATAGGCGTCGTTGGTGGCCTCGGGATTGTCCAGATATTCCTTGAACAGGGACACGCCGCGGGTTCCGAGGATCTTGAGATGCCCGGTCTCTCCTGGCTCGACCGGCGAGCCGTCATCGCGCTGGATCGAAACACCGTATTCCGGCGCGGGCTTGCCGATCGCGAGCGGTCTGTTGTCGAGATGGTGGTGGCCGACGATGCCGTGGGTGATGGTCTCCGTCATGCCCCACCAGCCCATGGTCTTGACCCCAAACCTTTGATCCTGGGGCGGGGAGCACATGCCGTTGCCCCAGAGCCGGTAAAAATGCCGCTCCGGCGGCTCGGTCTCGGCGATCGCGTTGAGGCAGAACCAGATCATCGAGGTCCAGGTGCACTTGTATCTGACCGAAAGATCCCAGAACCGGCTGGTCGACCAGCGTGGCAGCAGCACCGCCGTGGCGCCCGCCCAAAGCGCGGCGAGAACCGAATAGGCCTGGGCATTGGTGTGGAACAGCGGCAGGTAGACCAGATGCACGTCCTCCGCGCGCAGATCCTCGTGCTCGGCATTGACCCGCGCGCCCCAAAGCGCGTTCGCATGGGTCCAGACCACGCCCTTGGGCCGTGACGTGGTGCCGGAAGTGTACTGAATGCCCACCGGGGCCATCGGGTCCGCCGGTCGCGGCGGTACCGTGGCGGGATCACCGAATAGAGCGTCGAACGCCTCCGCCGGACCCGGTCGCCGGCCGCTCGGGGCGGGCAGGCCCGCGTCGTGATCGGTCACCGCCAACCAGCAATTCGGCGGCACGCAACTCGCGACGAGATCGGCGAAGGCCGGTTGAGTGATCGCGCCGCGCACCCGGGCATGTTCGGCGAAATAGGTTAGCTCATCCGCCGAGGAGCGGGCATTGGTTGTTACCCCCACCGCGCCGATTCGCGCGCAGGCATACCAGGCGAGCAGGAGTTCCGGGCAGTTGTCGAGATGGATCAGCACCCTGTCGCCCTGGGTAATACCGCTCGCCAGCAGGCCCGCCGCGAGGCGCTCCACGTCTCGAGCGAAAACGCCATAAGTCCAGGTTTTCGGCGCGTCATCGAAGGGGTGCCAGATCAGAAACGGATGGTCGGCGCGGTTTCGGGCCCGTTCGGCGAGGAGGCCGGGAATATCTTGGGACAAAAAAGGATGGAAGATCGGGATTTCCGGCGTCGCCATATCGGGATCTCTTATTGGTGTGGGGTGAGTGGGCCGATTATGATCAGCCCGAGACGATAGTGGCTAGCGGAAACTCCGCCCTCGGAACCCAATGCACTCCCGGGAAAGATCGATGAAAATGAAACCAAGGGAGACCGGTGGAGCTCGCGGCGCCTGGCAATTCCTCCGATGACCGGTCCTTCCACGAAAGTCCTGACCATCATCCTGGGCGCCATCGCGGCGCTTGGGGCGGCGGCCATCGACATGTATCTGCCGAGCCTGCCCCGGATCGATATGGAGCTCGCCTCCGGCGCCGGCGAGGCGCAACTTACGCTCGGCGCGTTTCTGATCGGTCTCGGCGTTGGGCAAGTGTTCCACGGCGCGGTGTCCGACGCCTATGGCCGGCGCTGGGTGCTGATCGGCGGAACCGTGCTTTATTGTCTGGCGAGCCTTGGGTGCCTCACCGCCTCGGATATCAACGAGTTGATCGTCTGGCGTTTCGTACAGGCCCTCGGCGCGGCGTCCGGCAGCGTGATTTCCCGCGCTATCGTGCGGGATCTTTACAGCATCAACGAGGGCGCGCGGGCACAGTCCTTCATCAACATGGCGTTTCTGGTCACGCCGCTTCTGGCGCCGAATGTCGGTGGCTATCTCCTCGCCTGGTTCGGCTGGCGGGCGATTTTCCTGGTACTCTGCCTGTTCGGGGTGGCGTGCCTGTTGGCGATCATTGTCCGGGTGCCGGAATCGCTTCCCGTTGATCGCCGCTCACCCTTGGCACCGGGCGCGCTGATCCGCGGATTCGGGCAAATACTGACGCACCGCCAGACCTTGGGATGCCTGTTCGCGGCCGCCACGTCCTTTGGTTGCATGTTTACCTATTTCGCCGCCTCGCCCTTTGTTTACATCACCGTTCACGAGGTGCCGGAACAGCATTACGGCTTGCTGTTCGGGTTGAACGTCGTTGGGATCATCGCGACCAATTTCATCAACGCGCGCCTGGTCGTTAAAATAGGCGCGATCCGCATGATGTGGATCGGCTGCGCGATCTGCGCCGCCGGCAGCCTGGGCTTGCTTGTGACGACGCAGCTGGATGTCGGCGGCTTGCCGGGAATTGTGATCCCGTTGTTCTTTGTTGTCTCCAGCCTCGGCTTCATCGGCGCCAACGCGCTCGCCGGCGCGATGGAGCCGTTCCCGAAACTAGCGGCGACGACGGCATCGATGCTCGGCTTCTCGCGAATGATCCTGGGGGCCGGAGCGGGGGGGCTGATCACGATAATGCACGACGGAACCGCCAAACCGATGGGATTGGTGATCTGCGGTCTCGGCGTGTTGAGCCTGGTATCCTGTTTGCTTTTGAGGGGCGGCGGCGCGCGCCATGAATCAGAGAGTGGTGGGGAAGATCCGAAGTAATGAATGCCCAGGAGCTCATCGATGCCGCGCTAGCTCGTCACCGGGACGGCGCGCTTGACGATGCCCTGGCTCTATACCGACAAGCGCTGGACGTCTCGGGTGGGCACCCCGTGGCGGCGAATCTTCTGGCCGTCGCGTTGGACGAACATGGCGGTGGAGATGAAGCCCGAGCCGTGCTCGACAAGGCGCTGGACGGCTTTCCGCGCGAGGCGGTCGAGGGTTTCGAGCCGGCGCTCAACCTCGCCCGGCTGTATCTGCGCGATGGGAACCTCGAGGCGGCGATCTACCCGCTGAGCCGCGCCGCGGCGCTGGAGCCTCGTCTCGATGTCGAGGGAGCCGAAGCGCGGGGAATGCTGTTTCAAGTCGCGCTGCGCCTTACCCGTGTCGACCTGGCGGAGATCGCGGCGCGGGCATTTTTGCTCGACGCGACGGGAACCCAGCTTTGCGCGCGGGCCATCGATATCGCGGCTCGCGAGGCTCCGGAGATCGCGCGGGCCATGGCCGCGCTGGCCGCGTCGGAAAGGCCTCTGGAGCCGGCCTTTTTGGTTCAATACGGCAATAGTCTGGCCGGCTCGGGCGATGCCGGAGAAGCGGAGGCGTGGTTTCGGCGCGCGCTCGTGGTCGCGCCGGGCTTCGCGGTCGCCGAGAACAATCTGGCCAATACCCTGACCACGCGCGGCGAACCCGGAGCCGCGCGGCGTGGTTATCGACGCGCGGTGATCTCTGGCGCGCCCTATGCGGACGCGGAGGCCAATCTCGCCCGATTGCTGACACGTCAGGGGGACTTGGTCACGGCCGAACACCATGCGCGGCGGGCCATCGAGATCGCCCCGAGTACCGCCGGTCACCGCGAAGCGTTGGGCTTGCTGGACTTGGCGAAGGGTGATTTCGCGGCGGCGGCCCGACATTTCGAATCCTCGGTGCTTCTCGATCCCAGCCATGCCTCGGGCTGGAGCAATCTCGGCGGCGCCATCAAACCGTCCGGAGACGCGGCGCGGACGTTGACCGCCTTGGGTCGCGCCGTCACGGTGGCGCCGAGTTTGGTCGAGGCACACCGAAACATCGGCGTGCAACGCGTGGATCTCGCCGATATGACCGGCGCGCGCGCCGCCTACCAAACCGCCTTGACCTTGACGCCCGGGGATACCGGCCTCGTCTTCAAGGCGGCGATGACCTTCAACACCCTGCCCGTCGGCGATAACGAGATCGACACGATCCGGGAGGCGATCACGAGGGATCTAACGGCGCTTCGCCTGGCCGGCGGCGTAATCGGCGATCCGATGGCCGAGGTCGGTCTGCCGAATTTTTATCTCGCCTATCACGGACGGAACGATCGCGACATTCAAGCGTTGATCGCCGAGGCCTATCTCGCGCTTTGCCCGTCCCTTGCCTGGAGCGCGCCACATTGCGGGATCTCCAGACCCGTCACGTCGGGCGGAAAGATTAAAATCGGCTTCTTCTCGGTCTTTCTGCACGAGCATTCGATCCGCTACATCGCCGAGGGGGTGATCCAGACGCTGGACCGCGAGTTGTTCGATGTCACGGTGTTCGGCACGCAAGATGAAACGAACGTTTCGGTGTTCGGCGAGACCTCGGAGGCCAACCGCTATGTGAAGGTCCCAAACCGGCTCGCGGCGGCGCGCTCGATCATCGCCGAGGCCGGGCTCGATATTCTGGTTTATTGCGACATCGGCATGGAACCCTTGTCCTACTATCTCGGCTTCGCGCGGCTGGCGCCGGTGCAATGTGTGCTGCAGGGGCATCCGGTGACCACCGGTATCCCGAATATCGACTATTTCATCTCCAGCGCCTGGCAGGAACCTGTGGATTTCAGCGACCATTACACCGAGGCCTGCGTCCGACTATCGGATGTCGCGTTTTACTATCTGCAAGAGCCGAGCGCGAAGGCCGGCACGCGTGCCGAATTCGGTCTGCCGGACGACAAGCGGCTCTATTTTTGCCCGCAAACCCTGTTCAAGTTTCATCCCCATTTCGACGCCATGCTCGGCGGTATTCTGCATCGTGATCCCGATGGGCTGGTGCTGTTGCTGCGGGATCGCTCGGAACATCGCACACGCCAGTTGCAAGAGCGGATGCACGGGATCCTCGGCGCGGACGCGAACCGGGTTGTCTGGCTGGATCGCATGCCGCGAGAGCGTTTCTATACCCTGCTCACATTGTGTGACGTGATCCTCGACACGCCCTATTTCAGTGGCGGAAACACGACGATCCAATCCCTCGCGCTCGGGCTTCCGACGGTTACCTTCGCGAGTCCGCATGTCCGGGGTCGGATCACCATGGGTTGGATGCGCATCCTCGAAACCATGGAGCTGATCGCGCGTGACGCCGACGACTATGCTGACATCGCGGTGTCGGTGGCGTGTGATATGGGGTTTCGCGAAAGTGTTCAAAGGAGGTTGCGAGCTAATGCGCCGAAGCTGTTTCGGCGCGCCGCCGTGACCCGAGAACATGAGCGCTTTTTCATTGCCGCGGTCGACGCCGCCCGGGCCGGACGCGGCAAAATCGATTGGGGAGCGGAGGGGACCGGGACATGACCGACCGACTTTCCAACGCCGACGCGCGGCGCTTGTTTCTTTGGCTGCACGGGCTCTCCGACCTTGGCGGCGCGCCTCTCAGACGAGCCGATGTCGCGGCTCTCGTGGAGCGGATCGGTTTCGTGCAGATCGACAGCATCCGCACCGTCGAGCGCGCCCATCACCACATCCTGTTTTCCCGCGCCGGCGCCTATAAGCCTGCTTGGCTGGATCACCATGTCGAGCGCGAGCGGACCCTGTTCGAGAACTGGACGCACGACGCCTCGATCATTCCGGCGAAGTTCTTCCCCTATTGGAAACCGCGCTTCGAAAAGGCGCGGGGCCAGATCATGTCGCGCCAATGGTGGCGCGAGCGGGTCGGCGAGGACCCGGAGAAAACCTGCGCCCGGGTGCTGGACTATGTCGCGGAGAACGGACCGGTGATGGCGCGAGAGCTGAAGGCCGAAAACCCAGAGCCGCCGCCGGACATGGATCCGACAAACACGGCGTGGTGGGGCTGGCATCCGTCCAAGGCGGCGCTGGTCTTTCTCTGGCGCACCGGACAGCTCTCGGTGACCCGGCGCGAGGGGTTTCAGAAGGTCTACGATCTGACGGAACGCGTGGTTCCGGCCGAATATCGCGAACACGAGCCGACGGAAGCCGAGTTCCTGGATTGGACCTGCGGCCAGGCCCTTGATCGCGTCGGCTTCGCCAGCCATTCCGAAATCGCGCGGTATTGGGAAGCGATCAATCCCGCCACCGCCAAGACCTGGTGCGAGGGGGCGGGCCGAAACCGGATGCGCGCGATCGAGGTCGAAGGCATCGGCGGCGAGATCCGTGACATGTATGTCCGGCCGGATATCGAGGAACTGTTGGCCGCGGCGCCCGAGGCCCCGCCCCGGGTGCGCTTCCTCTCTCCGTTCGATCCGATCGTCCGTGACCGCAAGCGGGCGGAATGGCTCTTCGGGTTCGACTTTCGGATCGAGATCTACGTGCCCGCCGCCCAGCGCAAATACGGCTACTATGTCTATCCGATGCTGGAGCGGGATCGGCTGATCGGGCGGATCGAGATCAAGGCCAATCGCGATGCCGGAACGCTGGACGTCATCGGCTTGTGGTTGGAGCCCAAGATACGCATGAGCAAGCCGCGCCAGAGCCGGATCGATGCCGAGTTGGAGCGCTGGCGGCGTTATCTCGGGCTTGATCGGGTGGTTTGGCGAGAATCCGTATCGGTCCTTTAGGTATCGATTTTCCGCTTTTCCCCAAGGCCGATTTTTGGTTCCTTCCTGGCCGGGAACCGTTGGGCGCGGGATCGCCAGGAGGATGTGGAAATGACCGAAGCCGGAGACCAGACGCCGACGGGCATCCGCGCGCGGGCGCGGGCTTTGGTGACGTATTCCACGACTCAGCGGTCGATCACCGGCCTGATCATGGTCAACGCCGTTATCCTGGCGATGGAAACCAGCCCCGCGATCATGGAGCGCGCCGGCGAGGCACTCATTCTCGCCGATAAATGCATTCTCGCGGTTTTCGTCGCCGAGATGATCTTGAAACTGGTGGCCTTCGGACGCGGCTTCTTCCGCGATCCCTGGAACCTGTTCGACGCCATGGTCATCGGCATCGCGCTGGTGCCGGCGACGGAGTCGCTGTCGGTGCTCCGGGCTCTGCGTATCCTGCGCGTGTTGCGGCTGATTTCAGCCGTCCCCTCGCTGAGGCGAGTTGTCGGCGCGTTGCTGCACGCGGTGCCGGGCATGAGCTCGGTGGTGGCGCTGCTCTCGGTGATCTATTTCGTCTTCGCGGTCATGGCGACCAAGCTGTTCAGCGGCGCGTTCCCGCAATGGTTCGGCGACATCGGCGGCTCGGCCTATAGCTTGTTTCAGATCATGACCCTGGAAAGCTGGTCCATGGGCATCGTGCGTCCGGTGATGGAAGTCTATCCCCTGGCCTGGATCTTCTTCGTTCCGTTCATCCTGATCACCTCCTTCGCGGTCTTGAACCTGTTCATCGGCATCATCGTCGACGCGATGCAGACCCACGCGCATTCCGACCCGAATCAGACGCCGGAACCGACCATGACGGAACTGCGCGCGGAGATTCGCGCGCTCAGGGAGGAGGTCGGGCGGCTGAACGGAAAGCGCGACGGGTCGCCGGACGGCGAGAGCGGTTAGACCCGCTCGGTGGACACCCGTTCAGTGCACATAGGCGAGGAAGCCGAAATCCACGTTCCGGCCGGGAATGGTGATCTGATTGAAACCCCGCCGCAGCGCGATCGAGGACGTGGTTCCGCCGGCCTTGCACAGGGCCTCGTTGACCAGGGTCCCCGGCTCGCCGCTCAGATCATTGACGAAGAACAGGCTCTCCTGGCGCACGAAGCGGAAATGCGAGGCCTTGACCTGCTTGATCTTCGAGGCGTCGAACCAGAACCCGGTATCCGTGTGCTTGATCCTGGAACCCGCGCCGCCGTCGCCGACGACGAAGGGAACCTTCGGGATCGCCAGCCGCTTGACACCGATATAGCGCTCCATCCGGCTACTGATCGGCTCCAGCGACAGGGTCGCGTGATATTCGCCCCGGGCCGGGCGGGCGGCCTGTAGATCGACGTAACTGTGCAGCGAGAACTCTCGGTTCTGATCCGCCAGCTTGCGGCAGACATTGCGGAAGAGATAGGTGATCAACTCCGCGCGCCCGAGTTCCTTGTCCAGCATCTCGCGGGGGAAGAACATGGTGAAGCAAGGCGCGCAGGCGATCGCGCTCGCGGTGCGCCGGGTGGCGTCGACGATGCTCATCTCGCCGAAGGGATCGCCCTCCTCGACATCGGCGAGCGATATGGTGGAGCCGTTCGGCCCGTCGGTGACGATCTCCACCCGGCCGGTCTGCAGAACGTAGAACCCGTCCGGCTCGTCGCCTTGCCGGAAAAGCGCGTCTCCCGGCTCGAACCGTCTGGTCTCGTATTCGATGGACATGGACCTCGCTACCCGGAAAACGACCGCCCCGAAACTCCCCACCCAGAATAACAGGGGGGCCTCGCGATAGGGAAGGGGCGAACCGCCCTTCTTGCCCCACGCTTCTTGCTCCCCCCGGCGGGATCTGTATCGTTGCGGAACCGTTATGGGAGGAACCCCGGATGAGCGACACCAAATCCCGAGAAGCCATCGCGCGGCTTGCGAAATCGATGTTCGATCGCGGCCTTACCTTCGGCAGCTCCGGCAATATCAGCATCCGGGTCGAGGATGGCTGGCTGATGACGCCCACCGGTTCGACCATGGGGGACCTCGATCCCGCGCGGATCTCCAAGTTGGACGACGCCAGAAATCTGATCGCCGGCGACAAGCCGACCAAGGAAAGCTTTCTGCACATCGCCATGTACGAGGAGCGCCCGGCGACCGGCGCGGTGGTGCATCTGCATTCCACCCACTCGGTCGCGGTGTCCTGCCTCGCCGATATCGACCCGGCCAATGTCCTGCCGCCGATCACCGCCTATTACGTGATGAAGATCGGCGCCCTGCCGCTGATCCCGTATTTCCCGCCGGGCGATCTCGATCTCGCCAAGGCGGTGCGCGAGATGGCCGGCAAGCACCACGCCGTCCTGCTCGCCAATCACGGACCGGTGGTCGCCGGCAAGTCGCTGGAGGACGCGGTTTACGCAACCGAGGAGTTGGAGGAAACCGCGCGGCTCTTCCTGATGCTGAAGGACATGAAGACCCGCTACCTGACCGACGCCCAGGTCGCGGCCCTACGCGAAAAGTTTCCGAGTTAGGCAGCGGTGTCAGTCGACGGTCGTGAATGGCGCTAGGTAGGGTGGTGGTCTCTCTTTTTCCTATCTCGCCATTCCGTCCCCACCTTGCGTCATCCCGCCCGCCGCCTGCCCTCGCTTGATCGGGGTCTGGGACGACCAACAAATACCCGCGACCATGAGAGATTGGCCTGACCGCTCGCATTAACCCCTTGCGCTCCATTTGGCATGTGGTATACCAGACACCAAATGCCTGTTGATGTCGTCGTCCATCGCCTCGGACCCCGCAAATGAGCGCCGCGATTACCGCCAGTCCCGAGACCCAATCCGCCGTATCCCTGGAGCCGGTGGCGCGGAATTTTAGTCTCAAGGACCATGTCTATGGTGAGTTGCGCCAGGCGATCCTGGACGCGCGGATCTATGACGAGGCGACGGATCTCCGTCTGGACGAGCGCACCCTGGCCGAACAGCTCGGCATCTCGCGCACGCCGGTGCGCGAGGCTTTGGCGCGTCTGGCCCAGGAAGGCCTGGTCGAGATACAGCCGCGCAAGGGCGTGTTCATCCTGCGCAAGACCCGGGATGAGATCCTGGAGATGATCACCGTGTGGGCGGCGCTGGAAAGCATGGCCGCGCGGCTCGCGACCGAGCGGGCGAGCGACGGTGAGATCGCTTCTCTCCGGCGGCTGGCCAGCGGCTTCGAAACCACCGATGCCCGCGCCCATATCGACGACTATTCCGTGGCCAATATCACCTTTCACCAGCGCATCCTCGAGCTCGGCAAATGCCCGATGCTGAAGGATATCGCCGACGGCCTGTTCGTCCATGTCCGCGCCGTGCGCAGCCGGGCGATGCATGAATCCGACCGGGTGACGCGCTCGGTCGTCGACCATCTGCATATCGTCGAGGCGATCGAGGCGCGGGACGGCGATCTCGCCTCGACACGGGTGCGAGAGCACACGATGGGGCTTTATGAACATGTCCGGCATACCTGGTCCGAGCTTGACGGCCGGGCGCCGGAGATCAACGAGACCAGTTAGGAACACTTGAGGATCAGCGAAATCATGACCGATTCAAACCAAGAAACCGAAGCCGCTCAGAATCTGACCGATGGCTTTCATCTCGTCATCGACGCGTTGAAGCTGAACGATCTGAACACGATGTACACGGTGCCGGGCATTCCGATCACTGATCTCGGGCGGATGGCCCAGGCCGAGGGCATGCGGGTGATCTCGTTCCGCCATGAGCAGCATGCCGGTTACGCCGCGGCGATCGCCGGGTATCTGACCAAGAAGCCGGGCGTTTGCGTCACGGTCTCGGCGCCGGGTTTCCTGAACGGTCTGACGGCGCTGGCCCACGCGACGACGAACTGTTGGCCGATGATCCTGATCAGCGGTTCCTCCGAGCGCGAGATCGTTGACCTTCAACAGGGTGACTACGAGGAGATGGATCAGCTCGCCGTCGCCAAGACTCTGTGCAAGGCCGCGTTCCGCGTGCTTCACGCCGAGGATATCGGCGTCGGCATCGCCCGGGCCTATCGCGCGGCGGTTTCGGGCCGGCCCGGCGGCGTCTATCTCGATCTGCCGGCCAAGCTCTTCGCCCAGGTCATGGACGCCGAGGCGGGCGCGAAGTCGCTTATCAAGGTGGTGGACCCGGCTCCGGCGCATGTCCCGGCGCCGGCCTCCGTGGACCGCGCCCTTGAGGTCCTGAAGAGCGCCAAGAAACCGTTGATCATTCTCGGCAAGGGCGCCGCCTATGCCCAGGCCGATGACGCGGTGCGCAACTTCGTCGAGAAAAGCGGCAGCCCCTATATCGCCATGAGCATGGCCAAGGGCCTGTTGCCGGACGACCATCCGCAATATGCCGGGGCCGCGAGGTCGCTGGTGCTCAAGGAAGCTGACACGGTCATGCTGATCGGCGCCCGGCTCAATTGGCTGCTCGGCCACGGCAAGGGCAAGCAATGGGGCGAGCCCGGCTCGAAAAAATTCATCCATATCGATATCGATCCGAGAGAGATGGACAGCAATCAGCCGATCGCGGCGCCGCTGGTCGGTGATATCGAGAGCTGTCTCGGCGCCCTGCTGGACGGCATGGGCGAGGATTGGCCGACGCCGCCGGCGGACTGGATGGGAGCGATCCGCGAGAAGGTCGACTCGAATGTCGCCCGGATGGCGCCCCGGCTTCAGAACAACAACGTGCCGATGGACTTTCACGGCGCGCTCGGCGCGCTCAAGGCGATCATCAAGGACAATCCCGAGACCATCCTGGTCAACGAGGGCGCGAACACCCTGGATTTCGCGCGCAGCATCATCGACATGTACCGGCCGCGCAAACGCCTGGATGTCGGCACCTGGGGTGTCATGGGGATCGGCATGGGTTCCGCCATCGCGGCCGCGGTCGAGACCGGCAATCCCGTGCTTGCCGTCGAGGGTGACAGCGCCTTCGGCTTCTCCGGCATGGAGATCGAGACCATCTGCCGCTACCAGCTTCCGGTCTGCGTGGTGATCTTCAACAATTCCGGCATCTATCGCGGCACCGACGCCAATCCGACCGGCGGCGCCGATCCCGCGCCGACCGTCTTCACCAAGGACGCGCGCTATGACTGGATGATCAAGGCCTTCCACGGTGTCGGCGTGAACGCCACCAGCCCGGACGAGCTCGATCAGGCGGTGCGGGAGGCGATCGCCTCCGGCAAGCCGACGCTGGTCAACGCGGTGATCAACCCGGAAGCCGGGACCGAGAGCGGACGCATCGGCAATCTTAACCCGCAAAGCGTTGTATCGAAAAAGAAATAGCCGTCCCGACGCGGTGACAGGCCTCTCCAAGGGAGAAGAAAATGGAAGCCCTCAAAGGCATCAAGGTTCTCGATTTCACCCATGTCCAATCCGGGCCGACCTGCACCCAGTTACTGGCCTGGTTCGGCGCGGACGTGATCAAGGTCGAACGCCCCGGGGTCGGTGACGCGACCCGCAAGCAGCTGGTCGACGTGCCCGGCGCCGACAGCCTCTATTTCACCATGTTGAACCACAACAAGCGCTCGCTGACCCTCAACACCAAGAACGAGACCGGCAAGGAAGTGCTCACCCGTCTGGTCAAGGAATGCGACGTGCTGGTAGAGAACTTTGCCCCCGGCGCGATGGAGCGGATGGGCTTTGGATGGGAGCAGATCCAGGCCATCAACCCGCGCATGATCATGGCCTCGGTCAAGGGCTTCGGTCCGGGCCCGTTCGAGGATTGCAAGGTCTATGAGAACATCGCGCAATGCGCCGGCGGCGCCGCCTCGACCACCGGATTCTTGGACGGTGTTCCGACGGTCACCGGCGCGCAGATCGGTGACAGCGGCACCGGACTGCATCTGGCGCTTGGCATCGTCACGGCGCTTTATCACCGCACCCATAGCGGCAAGGGACAGCGGGTGCTGGCCTCGATGCAGGACGGGGTGCTCAACCTCTGCCGGGTCAAGCTCAGGGATCAGCAGCGGCTGGCGGCGGGGCCGCTGACCGAATACTCCCAACATGGCGAGGGCATTCCCTTCGGCGATACGACGCCTCGGGCCGGCAACGATTCCGGCGGCGGCCAGCCGGGCCGGATCCTGAAATGCAAGGGCTGGGAGCAGGACCCCAACGCCTATACCTATTTCATCACCCAGGCCGCCGCCTGGCCGAAGATCTGTGACGCCATCGGCAAGCCCGAGTGGAAGGAAGATCCCAACTACGCGACGCCGAACGCCCGGCTTACCCGGCTCAACGAAGTGTTCGGCGCGATCGAGGATTGGACCATGACCAAGACCAAATACGAGGTCATGGAGATCTGCAATCCGCTGGATATTCCGGTCGGCCCGATCCTGTCGATGAAGGAGATCGCGGCGGAGCAGAGCCTGCGCGAGACCGGCACCATCGTCGAGGTGGATCACCCGGAGCGCGGCGCCTACCTCACGGTCGGCTGTCCGGTAAAGCTTTCGGCCTCGCCCGCCGACGTCCAGCGCTCACCCCTGCTGGGAGAGCATAACGACGAGATCCTGCGGGACGTCCTCGGCTATGAGGGCGAGGCCCTGGAAGCGGTATGGAACAGCGGCGCGGTCGGTGACCGTCCGGCCCAGGCGGCGGAGTAGGGGGAGGCGTATCGGAACACAAACTCGGCCATCCCGCCCCCTGCTTAAACGGGGGCGGGGTGACGATTGAAAAGGTTGCCTACTCCGATGACGCTTGAACTCCCGACCACGCGGCTTCCCAGCCTTGCCGAGATGCGGCTGGGGTTGAACCGGCACAACTGGACCAATGCCTTCGTCTCGACGATCTTCGCGGTCACCGGGCCGATCGCGATCATCCTGACCGTGGCGGCGGCGGGCGATCTTTCCAAGCAGATCGTCGACGGCTGGATCTTCGCCGCCTTCGTCGTCGGCGGTATTCTTACCATCCTTTGCAGCCTGTTCTATCGCATGCCCCTGGCGCTGGCCTGGACGATGCCCGGCTCGGCGCTCCTGATCACCGCGCTCGACCATCTCAGCTTTCCCGAGGCGGTGGGGGCGTTTCTGGCCTCCGGCGTGGTCATGGTCCTGCTCGGCGTCAGTGGCCTGGTCACCCGGATCATGGCGGCGATTCCGGTGGGTGTGGCGATGGGCATGGTGGCGGGGGTGTTCCTGCCCTTCGGTATCGACCTGATCACCGGCTTTCGCGACAGTCCCGTTCTCAGTATCGCCATGGTCGCGGCGTTCCTCGCCTTCACCGCGATCCCGGCCCTGGGCCGCGTCGTCCCGCCCTTGCTGGCGGCCCTGATCGCCGGAACGATCGCCGCGATCGTGCTCGGCGACACGCCGCGCTTTCCAGGCGATACCACGTTAATCGCCGGCCCCTCGATCGTGGTGCCGGCGTTCAGTATTCCGGCGCTGTTGGAACTGGTTGTGCCCCTGGTGATCTCGGTCCTGGCGGTGCAGAACCTCCAGGGCTTCACGGTGCTCGCCGAGGCGGGGCATAAGCCGCCGACCGGCATGCTGACCGTGGCCTGCGGCTATGGGACCTTGGCCATGGGAATTCTCGGCTCAGTCCCGACCTGTGTCACCGGCCCGGCCAACGCCTTCCTCACAAGCTCCGGCAAGCGCGAGCATCAGTATATGGGCGGCATCCTGTTCGGCCTGATGTTCGCGGGGGTCGGCCTCCTCGCGCCCGCGCTCACCCAAGCGGCGACCACGATGCCGAGGGTGTTCATCACCGCGCTCGGCGGCCTCGCCATGCTCCCGGTCCTAATCGGCGCCTTTCGCGCCGCCTTCTCCGGCCCCGGCGCCGGGGGGCTCGGACCGCTGGTCTCCTTCGTCGTGACGGTAAGCGGGATCTCCCTGTTCAATGTCGGCTCCCCGTTCTGGGGCGTGGTGTTCGGCTATCTCGTGCATGTGGGGTTGGATCGGCGGGGGTGAGTGCATCACTTGCATTGATAAAATGCAACTATTGCACTATATAGGCATGGAGAGAAGTGGGAATGCCCACGATCGCCACTGTTCAAAACATCGCGATCCGGGTCTATCCGAACGATCATCCGCCGGCGCATTTCCATCTGATCTCACCGGAGTTCCACGCCAAGGTTTCGATTGATGGCCTGGTGATACTCGAGACGTCCACCAGTGAGCGCAACTTGCGCCCCGGACTCGCGTGGGCGGCGGAGAATCTGGATATGCTGAAAGCCGCGTGGCGGCGCTATCACGGCTAGGAGGAGCCAATGCCCCGTAAGACGGCGGAAACCAGGTTGAAGGCGGTCCGACCGCGACCCGGCCTCTGCGTCGAGGTCACGTGGTCGAATGACTTCACCGATATCGTCGATTTGACCGAGCCGATGAGCCACCCTGTGTTCTCGCCCTTTCGAGAGGCGCGGGCATTCGAGACGGTTCATCTAGATGACATGTGTTACGAAATTCGTTGGTCCGATGAAGCCGCCATACCGATCCATCAATTGAGAGCCTTGATCGCGGCGCAATCATCGGCCCAGTTCAAGGCGTGGCTGGAGCGAACGGGCCTGACATATGATCGGGCCTCGGTGGCGCTGGGGCTATCGCGTCGGACAGTCGCGAACTACGCGAATGGAGAGCGGGTGCCGAGACATGTCGTGTTGGCGTGCGCCGCGATCGAGGCGGGGATCGCGGCATAAGGGATGGTCCGACAATCATTCCGTCGCATGGTCGAGGGCTTTCGGCTGCCCCGCCCTCACCCATGCACAGTCTTAATATTCCACGCCTTCAGCAGAATCGGCTCGAGGATGTGCCAGTCCATGACGCCGGAGGCCTCGGCCCAGCCCTCGTAGTCCCGGAGCAGCTCCTTCTCTAAAGGCGCGTTGGCGCCGATCAGGTTGTTGAGCTCGGTGCGGTCGACATCCATGTCGTAGAGCTCCCAGGGCTCACCATGCAGGCGGACCAGCTTGTGGTTGCCCCAGCGGATCGCGCTGTTGCCCTCGTGCTCCCAGAAGATCGGCGCTTCCCGGGTCCAGCGCTTGCCCTGGAACATCTCGAGCAGCGACTCGCCGTCCGGGGATTGGATTTCGTGGCCGCCGTACTCCTTGGGATAGGCGGCCCCGGCGGCCTCCAGGATGGTGGGCATGATATCGACCACATGGGCGGCCTCGTGGCTGATATGCGGGCGCTTGATACGGTCCGGCCAATGCACCACCAGCGGGGTCGAGATCCCGCCCTCGTGGACCCAGTGCTTGAACAGCCGGAACGGCGTGTTCGAGACATTGGCCCAGGGCAGCTCGTAGCTCTGGAAGGTCTCGTCGCTACCGGGATTGAGGCCGACGATATTGCCGAGCGTGATCCGCCGCCCGTCCAATGTGTGCTCGGGATAGCGCGCGGCCACCCCGTCCTCGGCCATGAATTCGGCGCAGCCGCCATTGTCCGAGAGAAACAGGATCAGGGTGTTGTCGAGCTCACCGCGCGCCCGCAGGGCCTCGACCAGACGGCCGATCGACTGGTCCATGCGGTCGACCTGGGCGGCGTAGACCGCCATGCGCGCGGCTTCCCAATCGGTCTCCTTGACGTCGCACCAGGCCGGCGCGTCGGCGTGACGGGGTGACATCTCCCATTTGTGGCGCAGCACGCCGGCGGCCTGCATCTCCTCGTGCCGGTTGGCGCGGAGCTGGTCCCAGCCCTTCAGATACATCCCCTCATAGCGGGCGATATCCTCGGCCGGCGCCTGCAGTGGCCAATGCGGCGCGGTATGGGCGAGATAGAGGAAAAACGGCTTCTCGCGGTCGCCCTCGGCGGTCATCTCGATCGCCTTGTCGGTGATCGCGTCGGTGAAATAGAAATTGTCGGCGGTCACCTCGACCTTGGAATCATCCTCGATCAGATAGTGCGGCGAGAAATAATTCGAGCCGCCGTCGACAATCCCGAAGAAGCGATCGAAACCGCGTTGCCTTGGCGTCGGATGCTGGACATCGCCGATGCTCCAGTTGTCGGCGTCGCGGGCGATGAAGTTTCCCCCGACATGCCACTTGCCGGACATGACCGTGCGGTAGCCGGATTGTCCCAGCGCCTCGGCGATGGTGACGGTGTCGTTGCGCAGAAAGCCCTGATAGGCCGGAACCCCGAGATTTGGCGTCATGTGGCCGATCCCCGCCTTATGCGGATACAGCCCGGTCAACAACGACGCCCGGGTCGGGCAACAGCGCGCGCAGTTGTACATCGACGACATCAGGACCCCACCTCGGGCCAGCCGGTCGATATTCGGCGTGCGGATCTCCGAGCCCATGATCCCGAGATCGGCGAAACCCATGTCGTCGACCAGAATCAGCACGATATTGGGGCGTTTGGTGGCGGCGAGGTTGTTCGATGCGGCCATGGCGGATACCTCCCTCGGTGTGAGGAACAGCCTAACGCGTCGTTGAAAGCCCGCGCAACGCCAGCCACATCAGGATCGTCGCACCACCGCAATAGGCCGCGAAGATCGCCGCGATGCGTTCCATCGGGATCGGGGCGTCCATCATCGCGCCCATGACCGGCGGGCCGAGGGCCGAGGCCAGGACCGAGAACGCCACGATCAGCGAACGGATCGCGCCGATGTGCCGGACGCCGTAGATCTCGGCCCACAGAGCCGCGACGCCGGTGTAGTTGATGCCGACATTGACCCCGAGCAGGAACAGGTACGGCCAGGCCCAAAAGGCGTGGTCGAAGGCGGTGATAATCAGCAAGGCGGCGATCATCGGCACCAGGAACATCGGGATGACCCGCACCGCCGTGATTCGGTCTATCAGCGGGCCGGCAAGCAGACCGGCGATCAGCGAGCCGACCGCGTAGCCCCAGTAATTCCCGGTGATCCAGGCGGCGCTCCACCCCTTCGCCTCGGCCAGCGCGAGATGGTGAAAGAACATCGCGGTGCCGATTACCGACGGGGCCATGACGGCGGGCATCAGAAGATAGAACCGCCAGTGTCCGAGTACCTCTCGGCGTGTCCAGGATCGGCCTTCGACACGACGCTGGCTTGCGGTGTCGGTGGCAACATCGGCCTCGATGTCGCCGACGCCGATCTTCCATGCCGGTCGGCGGAGAAGCCAGACGATGACCGGAAGGATCAGCACCACCAGAACCAGGCCCGAGGCCGCGTAGGTTTCGCGCCACCCGATCGCGGCGATGCCGGCGACCACCAGGACCGGCAGCACCGATTCCCCGGCCGCGAAACCGAGGGTCGCAAGCGCCACCGCCTTGCCGCGCCCGGCGCTGAAATAGCGCGCCATGGTGGTGACCGAGATATGGCTGCTAAGGCCTTGTCCGCTTTGTCTGAGAAAGAAGATCGCCAGGACCAGCAGGGCGACATGTGGCACGGCGGCCATGAAAAGAGTCGCGCCGACCAGGGCCGCGAATACCGTCAACGTATAGGGCGCGAGCCTGAAACGGTCGATCAGCGCCCCGGTCCACGGCAGGCAGAGCGCGCTCAACAAGGTTCCGGCCATGTAGATGGTGCCCCATTCGGTATGGGAAAGACCGAAAGTCTCGCGGATCGAGGGACCGAAGGCGCCGATGAAGAAGGTCTGACCGACGCTTGACGCGAAGGTCATGGTGAAGCCGAAGCCGAGCAGCACCGGATGGGCGGCCACGAAGGCGCGATAGCCGGTGGCGATCATGATTGTTCCATTCCGGCGACAAACGCGTCCACCGCCGCCGGTCCGGTGAAATGGTGAACCGTGACATGCGCCGGCAGGCTATCGATCATCTCCAGAATCTCGGGGCGTAGATTGCCGCGATATCCCATGATCCAACGCAGGAATACCCAATCGATTCCTTCCGGGCACCCCTCGGCCATATCGGGGCGGACTCGGCCGAAATGCGTGGCAATCCGTTTGATGACGCGAAACAGACAGAGTAGGACCGGAAAGTCGAGGAAGATCACCGTGTCCGCCCTAGCGACTCGAAGATCGAAGGAGGAGGAGTGGTTGCCTTCGAAAATCCAACGATCGCCCTGGACGACTTCCTTGATTAGGTCGCGGGTTTCCTCGCGTGGCCGATTGACCCAGCCGGGCGTCCAAAAGATCTGGTCGAGGTGAACAACCGGAAGATCCGTCAGCTCGGCGAGGCGGCGGGCCAAGGTTGACTTTCCGGCACCGGAGCAACCGACGATCATCACACGCTTCACGGTTTACCCCGTCTTTGCCGTTGTGATCTCTTCGGTTAGCGCGGTTTGTGTGTCGGGACAAGTCGGGTGCGTCACCTTGGTCCGGGGTTGAGGGGCGGAGCCGGTCATCCAGCCCCGCCGACCGGTTCAAAGAATGTTGTGGGATGGCCCGTAGGGATAGCCGGTGATGTTCTCCGGCCCGTTCTCGGTCAACACCACGATGTCATGTTCGCGATAGCCCCCCGCGCCGGGTTGGCCCTCGGGGATCCGCAGCATCGGTTCCATCGAGACGACCATCCCGGGCTCCAGGACCGTGTCGATATCCTCGCGCAGTTCCAGCCCGGCCTCGCGCCCGTAATAGTGGCTCAAGAGACCGAAGGAATGGCCATATCCGAAGGATCGAAATCCGAGAAGATCGCGTTCCGCCAGGAACCCGTTTATCCCCGCGCATATATCGGAGCACCGCGCGCCGGTCCTGATGAGGGACAGGCCCAACTCATGGGCGGCGACATTGGCCTCCCAGATCTCGAGCGACCGGCGGTCCGGCTCTCCGAGAAACAGTGTCCTCTCGAGCGCGGTGTAATAGCCGGAGATCATCGGGAAGGTGTTCAGGCTCAGAATATCACCCGGTTCGAGTCGCCGTGTGGTGACGGGGTTATGCGCGCCATCGGTGTTGAGGCCTGATTGCAGCCAAACCCAGCTATCGCGGATCTCGCTTTCGGGAAAGCACCGCGCGATCTCCAATTCCATGGCGTCGCGGGCGGCCATCGCGACATCGATTTCGCGGGTACCAGCCTTGATCGCGGCGACGGCCGCCGCGCCGCTGAGATCGGCGATCCTGGCACCTTCCTTTATCAGTGCGATTTCCTCCGGCGATTTGACCATCCTTTGCCGCATCAACTCGGGCGCGATGTCGACCACGGCGCGTGGCGCCAGGAAGTTGTCGAGACAGGCGCGCGCGGAGAGGGTCATGTGGTCGGCCTCGATCCCGATGCGTCTGTTGTCGCCGACGATACTGGCGACGGCGCGCCAGAAATTGTCGCGGCTCCAGTCCGTGTAAATCAGGGATTCGGTGACCGAACGGCGTCCGGGTTGCCCGCCGTCGATATTCGCCGAGACGGTTATTGTCCTGTCCGGGGTGATTACGCAGGCATAGGGGCGCCCGAACGCGCAGTATAGAAAGCCCGACACGAAGGCGATGTTCTGCATCGACGTCAGAACGATCGCATCAAGATCGGCCTCGGAGAATGGCAACGGCGATCGTGGGCCGTTATCGAAGGGGAAAAACGCGGGATGTCTGGTCTGCATCGTGACCTCCATGGTTGCTCGGGCATGGAGGGATGTCCCACCCGCCCGATGGAATATCCGGGCGTTCAGGATGGAAACGGACGCGATCGACCACGGTCCGGGAACCGGGTTCGATGATTTCCTCATCAAACCCTCGGTGACGCCATCGCGCGAAGTTCCAGGCTTCATTGAACATTGCCTTGGCGTAACCTACTCGCCAATTCCCGCCGTGGATGCGACCGAAATCGACGTCCCGCCCGATAAGAGGGCGGGTTGGTTCTAGTTCCGCATGCGCGCGCCGGTTGGATCGTAGAGCGGGCGCAGGCTCGCGGTCGCGGTGACTCGAACACCCGCCACGTCGATCTCATAGTGCGATCCGATGATATCGGCGGTGCTCTCGCCCGGCGCGCAGGGTACGTAGCCGAGACCGATGGCCCCGCCCAGGTGATGCCCGTAATTTCCCGAGGTCAGCCGCCCGACAACCTTGCCGTCCCGACGGATCGGCTCGTTGTGATAGAGCAGCGGTTCCGGATCGGAGAGTTGGAACTGTAAAAGCCGGCGCGACAATCCCTGCTGCTTCTTGGCCAATACCGCCTCGCGGCCAATGAAGTCGCCAAACCGTCCCGCTGGCTTGTCGGTCTTGACGGCGAAGCCCAGCCCGGCCTCGAGAACGTGATCCTCGTCCGTTATGTCATGGCCGAAATGCCGGAAGGCCTTCTCGATCCGACAGGAATCCAGGACATGCATGCCACAGAACGCGAGGTCTATCTCCGCGCCGCGCTCGGCGATGGTGTCGAACACATGGCTCGCCATGTCCGTGGAAACATAGAGCTCCCACCCGAGCTCTCCGACATAGCTCACGCGGTGCGCCCGCGCGAGCCCCATGCCGATCTCGATCTCCCGAGCGGTGCCGAAGGGAAAGGCTTCATTTCCGAGATCCGCCGGGGTGAGCGGCGCGAGCAAGTCCCGTGCCCGTGGGCCCATGACACAGATCACCGCCTCGCCGCTGGTCACGTCGGTCACGACGCAATGCGCGTCTTCGGGGATCCGACGCCTCAACCAGGACAAGTCCCGCGCCGCGGAGGCGGCCGAGGTGACCACGAGAAAGGCGGTCTCGGACAATCGTGTGACGGTAAGGTCGGCCTCGACGCCGCCGCGATGGTTCAGCCATTGGCCATAGACGATGCGGCCCGGCTCCACGGCCACGTCATTGGCCATGACCCGTTGCAGCACGGCTTCGGCGTCACGGCCCTCGACCCGGAACTTGGCGAAGGAGGACATGTCGAACAGACCTACATTCTCGCGCACCGCCTTGTGTTCGGTGGCGGCATGCTCGAACCAGTTCTGGCGTTTCCAACTGTACGCGTATTCAGGCGTAACGCCGTCTTCGCGCGCCGCCTCCGGCAGGAACCAATTGGCCCGCTCCCAGCCGGCGGTCTCGCCGAAGCAGGCGCCCCGCGCCGCCAACCGGTCATGCAACGGGCTTTTCCGTATCCCGCGCGCGGTGGCGTACTGGCGATAGGGGAAGTGGTCGGCGTATAGCAGCCCCAAGGCCTCGGTCGCGCGGTGATAGAGGTAGGTCTTGTTGCTCTGAAACGGTTGCATGCGCCGGATGTCGACATCCCACAGATCGAAGGGCGGCTCTCCGGCGTCCATCCATTCCGAGAGCGCCTTGCCCGCGCCGCCGGCGGATTGAATGCCGATCGAGTTGAAACCGCAGGCCATGTAGAAGTTCTTGAGTTCCGGCGCCTCGCCCAGGAGATAGCGGTCGTCGGGGGTGAAACTCTCGGGGCCGTTGAAGAAGGTCTGGATGCCGGCGGTCTCCAGGATCGGCATCCGTTTGGCGGCGGCTTCGAGGATCGGCGCGAAATGGTCGATATCCTCGGGCAATTGGTCGAAGCAGAAATCCTCGGGGATGCCGTCCATGCCCCAGGGTTTGGCGACCGGCTCGAAGGCGCCGATCAGCAGCTTGCCGGCGTCTTCCTTGTAATAGGTGCACTCATCCGGCACCCGAAGCACCGGCAGATTCCGGGCGAGCCCCTCGATCGGCTCTGTCACGATGTAAAAATGCTCATTGGCGTGCAGTGGCGTGGATACCCCGGCCATGGCGCCGACATCGCGGCCCCACATGCCCGCGCAGTTGACGACGTATTCCGCTTCGATGGGACCGAATTCGGTCTCCACACCTGTTACTCGTCCCGCCGCCTGGGTGACGCCGGTGACCTTGACGCCTTCCAGGATCCTGGTGCCGTTCATCCGCGCGCCCTTGGCCAGCGCGAGCGCGATATTCGCCGGGTCAGCCTGACCGTCACCGGGAATGAAGACACCGCCGATCCCGTCCGAGACCTCGAGCAGTGGGTATTTCTCCTTGCATTCGGCAAGGCTCAGGACATGGGCTTCCAACCCGAAGGTGCCGGCCATTTCCGCGCCTCGGGTCAGTTCCTCCATCCGATCCTCGGTCAAGGCCAGAGCGAGGGAGCCGAAGCGGCGGTATCCCGTCGCGACCTCTGTTTCGGCCTCCAGGCCGTCGTACAACTCGGCGGAATAGGCCGCCAGACGGGTCATGTTATAGGTCGCGCGCAATTGTCCGATCAGGCCGGCGGCGTGCCAGGTGGTGCCGCTTGTCAATTGCTTGCGCTCCAGCAGCACCACGTCCTTCCAGCCGAGTTTCGCCAGGTGATAGGCGAGCGAACAGCCGACCACGCCGCCACCAATGATCACCGCCCGCGCCTTGCTCGGTATATCCACCACGACCACCTCCTCCCGCCGGAACTCCTTGACGACGCAAGGGGACACGATCGGCGCGTGGGACTCAAGCCGGGGATCGCCGGAAAAGGTCTGATTTAGGACAACGCCTTGAAAAATCCAAACCGCCGACCACGTTTTGACGAATGATGGTCGCTGTCTATCGGCGTGTGTTGCCGTCCTGGCGCAAGGCTGGACCTTGGCTAGGGCTTGTCGAATTCATCGGCTTTGGGTCTTTTGGATGTCCATCGTGAGGCCCTGCCGTGCGCCAGGGCGACGGAAGAGTATCGGAGAAGTGGTGAATTTGGAAATGGTCGCTTACGGTTTCGTCGCCGGGATCATCGGTTAGACGATGCCGCACCGCGGATTTTCAATGATCCCCATTGGTTAGTGCCGTGACCCTGGGAGTGGTCTAGTTCATGAGCAGAAGCATGTGGATTCTCGCCGCGATCTTCGCGGTTATGGCGATTGCGCTGATCTATCAGTCGGAGGTCGGCGGCGGCGTCGAACGGCCCTGGGCCGAATGCAAGGAAAACCTGGTTCAGCAGATCTTCTCTGGCGACTGCACGCCCAGATCCGGGCCTGGCGGGCCGCGTCTCGAGGATGGCGCCTCGTCGAATTAGCTCAATAGGGCGCTTCACCCTCGACCAGCACGCGATGCAGGACCCGCCCGAACATCGGGTCATAGTCGCGGTGCGCGATATGCATCATGCCGCGATTGTCCATGATCACCAGATCGCCGGCGCGCCATTGGTGACGATAGGTGATCTCGGGGACAATGACCTCGTCCAGCAGTTCTTCCAGATAGATACGGCTTGCCTCGGGGCTCATTCCGTCGAGATGGTCGACCATGCCGGGATGGAAAAAGATCGCCTTGCGGCCGGTCACCGGGTGGGTGCGCACCAAGGGGTGCCGGCGTGCCTCGCTATGCGCGGCGCGGTCTTTCGCGGTTGAGTAACGGTCATCGATTTTGGTCACCACCACATGGCCCGCGAGTTCCTCTTGCCTGGCCGGGCTGAGCCGCGCGAAACCTAGCTGCATGTTCGCGAAACCGGTATCGCCGCCCGTCGGTGGGAGCCGAACCGCGTAGAGCGCCGAGTAATTGGGTGGGCGCTCCTGATGGGCATGATCGGTATGCCAGTCGCGGGCGCCGATCGGCACGAACTTGCCGTCCGCGCCGATCTTGGTCTTGGCGCTGTCCAGCACGACGATCTTGGGATGACCTGCCATCAGAAGCGAGGTCAGGTGTTGCTGCATCAGTGGGCCGAAATGCCCGACGGCCCGTTCCAGGGCGACGGGCGAGAGGTCCTGGTCGCGCACCACCATCACCATGTTTTCAATCAACGTGTCCTCAAGGTCCTGGCGTGCCTCGGCGTCCAGGGGTTGGGAAAGGTCAATGCCGGTGACCTCGACCCCCAGAGGTTCCGACAACGGCATGAAGGTAACGGCCATGGGATGTTCCGGTGATGTCGCGCGTGAAGAGAAGCCTTGATCAGATCACGATCCCGGCGTCGATGTCGAGTGCGCCCGCCGCCGCCGTCATCGCGCGTGACCGGGGTGATTCGCGCGGTTTTGGGGGGAGGTTCCCTGAACGGTGATCGCCAAGCGATTCACCTGAAAGGGACATCCGGCGCCCGGTAGCCCAATGCCGCCGCATGCGGTAGAGCTTTGGTCGGTCCTCAAACGCGCGAGCCGTCATGCCGGTCATCAGCCGCCTAACGATGCAACCCAATCTCCGATCGCTCTATGAACTTTGGGGCAAGGTGAAGGGATCGGGAAACGTGCCCTTGCTCTCCAAGGTGCCGATCGAACGGCTGCGCGATTGGCTGCCAAATCTCGCGATCATCGCGGTGCGCCAGGACAACGACTATGTCTATCGCTATTACGGGCAGACCTTTGTCGAGACCTTCGGGGTCGATATGACCGGTCTAAACCTGGAGTCGCTGCCGGACACACAGCGCAACATTCTCGAGCACGAATACGACTATGTCCTTACCCGCGCCAAGCCGACCTGGCGGGTCTATAGCGGCGAGTTTTTCGGCGAGATCATGACCTATGAGCGGTTGATCCTGCCCTTCGCAAAGCAAGGCGACGTGGTCAGCACCCTCATGGTCGCCGCCTATGAAGTGAAGAACGACGGGCTGTTCGATATCCATTGACGGCGTCGCCGCTTGTTCCAAAGCCCAAGGCATCCTAAGGTCCGGCGCGGAAAGACCTTGGAAACGCCATGGATCAGCCTCTTTTCAATCAGCAGGTCACGTTCATCTACACGACTGATCTGGCTGTCGGCAGTGCCTTTTTGGCCGAGAAGCTCGGGCTGGAACTGGTGCTTAATCAGAACGATACCTGCCATATCTACAAGGTGACCGAGACATCGTTTCTCGGCATCTGCATCAATCGCGCGCCGCCGGAGAACCCCGGCGTGACCTATAGCTTTGTTTCCGGCGACGTGGACGCGGCCTACGAGATCTTGCGGGGCCGTGGTGTCGAGTTCGAGGCTCCGCCGGCCTATTCCGAGCGCTTCAAGGTCTATTCGGCGTTCTTCCGAGGCCCCGAGAATTATCGATTCGAACTTCAGGCGTTTCGTGATCCCGCCTGGAAGACCCCGAACTAAACGAAGGCATTCGCCATGACCACCGATCCCGCCTTGATGTCCGCAACCGAGCTCGTTCATGCCTATGCACGTCGAACCTTGTCGCCGGTGGAGGCGACAGAGGCCGTTCTGGCGCGGATCGACAAGCATGACGGCACGTTCAACGCCTATCGTCTCGTCGACCCGGAGCGGGCGCTGGAGGCGGCCCGGGCATCCGAGGCTCGTTGGGCCGCGGGCAAGCCCGCCGGTATCGTCGACGGCGTTCCGACCTCGATCAAGGACCTGGTGGCGACCAAGGGTTGGTCGACCCGGCGCGGCTCCCTGACCTCAAGCGAAGAGGGGGATTGGGACGAGGACCATCCGCTGGTCGAGAAACTGCGAAACCATGGCGCGGTGCTACTCGGAAAGACCACCACGCCGGAGTTTGGCTGGAAGGGAGTGACCGACAGTCCGCTGACCGGCATCACCCGGAACCCCTGGGACCCGAGCAAGACGCCGGGCGGCTCATCCGGCGGCGCGGCGGCGGCGGCCGCGGCGGGTATGGGCGCGTTGCATCACGGCTCCGACGGTGGCGGCTCGATCCGAATGCCCGCCGGTTACACAGGCATTTATGGGATCAAGCCGACTTTCGGACGTGTGCCGACCTATCCGGCCAGCGGTTTCGGCACGGTCTCCCACCAGGGGCCGATGACCCGCACCGTCGCCGACGCGGCCTTGATGCTGACCGTTATGGCCGAGCATGACGCAAGCGATTGGTACGCCTTGCCGGCCACCGGCCAGGACTGGCGCGAGAGCCTAGGTCAATCGGTCAAGGGGTGGCAGATCGCGTTCAGCCCCGATCTGGGGCACGCCAAGGTCGATCCGGAAATCGCCGCGTTGGTCAAGGCCGCCGCCGAGAGTTTCACGGCGCTCGGCGCGCATGTCGAAGAGGTGGACCCCGGCCTCGGGGATCAGCATGACACGTTCCGGACTCACTGGTATGTCGGGGCGGCGCGCCTACAGAAGACATTCAGCGCCGAGGAACTCGCGATGCTCGACCCGGGTTTTCGCGAAGTCGGCATCGCCGGCGCGGCGATCACGCTGGACGAGTATCTCGACGCCGTCGCCGCGCGCGAGGCGGCGGGCACGAAACTCAATCTGTTCCTGGACAAGTATGATCTGTTGCTGACCCCGACCCTGCCGATCACCGCCTTCGAGGCCGGCGAGGAAGTGCCGGTGGGCTCCGGCATGGACCGGTGGACACGCTGGACGCCGTTCTCCTATCCGTTCAACCTCGGCCGGCATCCGGCGGCCACGATTCCCTGTGGTCTCTGCTCGAATGGCCTGCCGGCGGGATTGCAGATCGTCGGCCCGATGAATCGCGACGACAAGGTCCTGGCCGCCAGCCGAGCCTACGAGACAATTCGCCCGATCGCGCTTCCGGATCTTGGATAAGGTCTATTCGCCGGCGATCTCGGCCCAGGTCTCGCGCATCCAGAGCGCGCAAGCGGTGGATTGCTCGAAAATCGAGTACCGACATCCCTCGCCGTAGTCGAGATTGGGAATGAACTCGGTACTGATCTGGCCGAGCGGACTGTCGTCGTTGGCGGCGTGATGGCGCATCAATTGCCTGATCACTTCCTTCCAAGGTTCCAATAGCGCGCCGTCCCATGGAGCGTGATAGTTGCCCTCGCCAGGATCGACGAAGGGATATTGGATGCCCCGCCCGGGCTTCCCGTTCTCGTCGACGGCGGCCGTGTTCTTGGGATTGTTCGGGACCGCGGCCCGGGCGTGGCAATGCCGCACCCAGCCGGCGTCGATCCAGGTCCGGCAAACGCTCCCCGGCTTGAAGGGATCCAGGACCAGCTTGCCGGACTCGACATCACCCCGAATATCGAAAATTTCCTGTTCGGCGGGATTGTCGATCTTGAAAATGACGTGACTGTGGTCGAGCGTCATCCGAAACGGCAGGCCGCGATCCTCGGCCATGCGTCCGACCACCTCGACGCGGCGAAAATCCTCGGACCACATGTTCACATGCACCTCAAGGCAGGGGTGCACGCCGTGGCGATCTCCCTCAGCCACCGCCCGTTCATAGAAGTCGACGACTTCCTGGTCGCTGGCGAGGCTTCCATCCGCCTTGTGCGAGGTGACTTGAACATTGTGCACGACCGAGCCGAGCCGTCCGCCAAGCTTCAGATTCTCCAGCAGCAACGCCTCGTCCCGACCGAGCGTATAGAACCAACCGCCAGCGCGGACCGGCAGGTCGTACTTCTCGCGCGCGGCGATAAACTGGTCGATCTCATCCGGAGCCGGGGTCTTGTCGACATAGTCAAAAGCGCCGGATTCCTTGGCCATCCGGAACCGGGTGTCGATATCCGGCATCGGGTCGTCGTGGGTGTGCTTGATCCCGTTGGTCTGAATTCCGAACAAAAGTTCCTTGACCATCACACACGCTCCCCGCCGGTGAAAATCTCGCTAAGTGTGCGGTGTGGAGCGGTTCTAAGACAACCCCCGAGTGGGGGAACGGGGCTGGCCTAGAACAGCCGGCCACCATTGGGAACGGGGTGGTCGACGCCGAGCATCACCACGTCGCCAGCGGCATCGGGAAAACCGACCACCAGCACCTCGCTCATGAATTTGCCGATTTGCTTTGGCGGGAAATTGACCACCGCCGCCACCTGGCGCCCCGGGAGCGTCTCCAGGTCATAATATTTAGTAATTTGCGCCGAGGTTTTCTTCACGCCGATCTCGTCGCCGAAATCGACCCATAGCTTGAACGCCGGGCGCCTGGCCTCGGGATAAGGCTGAGCGTCGACAATGGTGCCGACCCGGATATCGACCTTCAAGAAGTCGTCAAAGCTGATAGTCACGTCGTGCTCCCGGCGCGGATGAATGGGAGGCGGACAATACCATCGGCCCAGAACGCCGCAAGGCCAACCCGACATTGCCGGATTGGCCTTGTATGGGAAAGGTCATCGATCGCGAGGATCGAGCCAAGGCTGAGATGTTAGGCCGCCTTGAATTCCTTGATCTCGTCGACGCTCTCGTCCATCCGGCGCTTGATCAGCGCGAAGGCCTCGGTCTGGGACTTGCGCAGAACCTCGGAGACCTCGTGCATGGATTGGGAAGCCTGCTCGATGCCGGTCTTGACCATCTCCGCCTGCTTGGCCATCCGGCCCTCGGGGCTGGTGTCGGTCATCAGATCGGTGACCCGGGCCTGGGTCTCTTGAAGCGTGGTCTGAGCCAGTTCAATTTGACGCTTGGCGACGGCCTGATAGCCCTCGGCGACGATCTGGTTGGCGCCAATCATGGCTTCGACGTTCTTCTTCTGCGCCGCCATGATCGCCTCGACATCCAGGCCGGGGATCTTGGCGTTGTTGAACATGGATTGAAAATCGAACATTTTGAAGGGGTTGGCTTGATCCGCCATGATTGATCTCCATCGTTGATCAGGGTCGCGCAAAATGTTGCGCCGCACAATTGGCGCCCTTATCGTCGATGTTTCGCCGTCTGTCAACAATTTGTGTTGCGCCGCACAAAAATTATCGAGGCATCCTGGCCGGCTTGGCGAGGCCGATGGAGAGAGCCAGGCTTTCCGCCTGACCAAGCCGCCCGTCCAGTCGTCGAAACGTGGCGGAGAGATCGGGGCTGTCGTCACGGGTCCACACCCGAAACGCGTCGAGGAAGATCGCTTCCAGTGCCTTGACGCGAACAAGGCCGGCGGGGCCCTGAACCGAAACGCCCGCCGCGGCGAGGGTCGCGCGCATCGAGGCGGCGAGGGCGCAACCGCCGCGTATCGCCATGCCCGGATTACCGAGCGCCGAACGAGTGACGGCGAGAATTCCCGCCTTGTAGGGTTGCATTGCATCGAAGCGCAGCATCAACAGCTCAAGAAGGGCTTCGCGAACCGGGATGTCGTCGTCCGATCCGATATCTTCGCTCTCTAGGGTTTCGCGATCGATCCGCGCCGCCAACGCCCGAAGGATGGAGTTTCCGTCGCGATGAACCCGCCGCAATGTCGCCTCTTCCATTCCGGCGGTCGTCGCGATCGCGGAAAGCGAGCATCGGGACCAGCCCAGGGAGCCGGCAAGGTCCATCGCCGCGCGCAGCAGTTTTTCCTCATCGAACGCGGTTGAGTCGGGCTGGTCGCTCATAGGCTAATGGTTCTCCCGGGATGGGAGACTAACCCGCCGCCATGGGGTGATGCCAGACGGAGATCCGTGATTAGCCGGCAAGTTCCTTGGACCGGGCCGTTGCAGTGGCGATGGCGCGATCAAACACCGGCTGCACGCCGTCATCGGCCATCAGCACCTCCAGTGCCGCCGCGGTCGTGCCGCCGGGACTGGTAACGTTGACGCGCAATTGGCTGGCCGCCTCCTCCGAGAGCCGCGCGAGTTCCCCGGCGCCCGCGACGGTTGCCCGGGCGAGGCGCATGGAAAGATCCGCCGGCAGTCCGGCTTTCTCCCCCGCCGCCGCCATCGCCTCGATCAGCAGGAAAACATAGGCGGGCCCACTTCCGGAGACGGCGGTGACCGCGTCCATCAGGCCTTCGTCCTCGACACCGACCACTTCACCGACAGCCGAGAGTAAGGCGCCGCACATGGTCGATTGTTCCGCCGTGACGTTGGCGTTCGGCGCGTGCACGGTAATGCCGCGCCCGACCGCCGCCGGGGTATTGGGCATGGCGCGAACGATCGCCGCCTCGCTTCCCAGCTTGGACTCGAAATAACCGATGGTCTTGCCCGCCGCGATTGAAAGAAAAACCGTTTTCGGCGAGACGAAGCGTCGGAGCGGCGCGATCGCTTCGTCCATGGTCTGGGGTTTCACCGCCAGGATAACCACCGAGGGATCGACGCCGTTCGGGATGTCCTCGGCCGCCGCGTGGACGGTTACTTGAGAGGCCGCGGCGAAGCGATCAACGGCCCCCGCGAAAGGTTCGATCACGTGGACGCCGACATCGGCGTAACCGCTCTCGATCCAGCCGTCGAGCATGGCGCCGCCCATTTTGCCGCAACCGGCCAGAATAAAGGGATTACTCATGATTTATGCTGTTCCCGCGACTTCGATGAGGGCCGCCGCGATGGCGTCCTCGGCGGACTTGCCGCCCCACATGACAAACTGAAAGGCCGGGTAATAGCGATCCGACTCGCTGATCGCCACATCCACCAGATCCTCGAGTTGCTCGACACTCGCCGCGCCGGCGCCGCGCAACAGCAAGGTATGCCGAAACAGCGGCGTGCCTTCCTCGCTGGAGAGATCAAAATGACCCAGCCACAGTTTCTCGTTCACCAGGGCCAGCAGGTGATGAATGTCCGCGCGTCGCTCGCGCTGCACCCGTGATTCGAAAAGGCAGGTGAAATGCAGGGCGCTCATGTCCTCCTGCCACATGAAGAACAGGCGATAGTCGCACCAGCGCCCGCTGATCTCCACGGCCAGTTCCTCGCCGCTGGCGCGCTCATGCGGCCAGTCATTGGCGCCCACGATTTCCTCAAGCAGGTCCAAGGGGTTACGAGCAAGGCTTGAGGGTTCGGCAAAAGTCAGGGACATCGCGCCACCTTTCGGTTGGAACTCCGATGCATCTCCAGCTCACTACTATATATAGTTCAACACATAGGTCTTGTAGCGAGTTTGCCCAGGCGCACCAGATATGGGCAGGATCTCAGACTCATCGAGTCTGTCAACCCAAAACCCCGGGCATGGTCAAAATTTCACCACAAGGGAACCAAAGGGTTACGGAGCGCCCTCGTCGGGACGCGCGCTAGTTGGACGCGGCTGGCTCATCCGGGGGAGTGTCGGCGGCGGCGTTCCTAACGGATTTAGCGCGGCTCCCGGTCCCGGCCTTCGAGGGGCGCTTCGTGGTGGCCCGCTTCGAGGTCGGCGCTGGGGGTGGCGTTCTTGCCTCGAGTTCGGCCAAGCGATTTTCGAGATCTTCCTGCGCCTCGCGTGCTTTTCGCGCCATGTCGCGCACCGCCTCGAATTCCTCGCGAGTCACCCAGCCGTGTTCGTTGAGGAACCGTTCCAGGCGTTGCTGCATGAGTTGCTCGACTTCTTGACGCGCGCCGGCCGCCGCCGACAGCGCGCCGTTGGCGACCTTGGCAAGATCATCAAGCAGGCGGTTGTTGGATTGCATGGTCAGGCTCCCGAGGCGTCACGCGGTCCCATCTTCTGGTAGATATATGGCGTTTTGTCATGGAAAGTCGCGGAAAAACCGACGAGGCGTTGCTAGGCGACGCTTGAACGATTATCTACGTCGATAACCCGTCGCCGGCGTCACGCCGGAGATGGAATGGGATCGCGGCGGTGTTGCCGCGATGGGTCGGCGGCGCGGAGTTCGAAATGATCCTGGTCACGGGCGGCGCCGGCTTCATCGGCTCGAACCTCGTCGCGGCGCTTTTGGAGCGCGACGGAACGAGTGACGTGGTGGTCGTCGACCGCTTCGGTCATGACGACAAGTGGCGCAATCTCGCCAAGCATTCGGTGGCTGAGTTCGTCGAGCCGGAAAGGCTGATGGAGTTCCTGGCCGTCAACGCGGGCGCGGTGGAGACCATCTATCATCTCGGCGCCAGTTCCTCGACCACCGAGCGCGATGTTGATTTCATCATCCGCAATAACTTTAGCCTATCCTTGTCGCTATGGCGCTGGTGCGCCGAGCATGGGGTTCCGTATATCTACGCATCCTCCGCGGCGACCTATGGCGGCGGAGAACATGGGTTCGACGACGACCCGGCGCCCGAGGCCTTGGCGCGCCTGCGGCCCCTCAATCCCTACGGCTGGAGCAAGCATCTGTTTGACCGGCGGGTGATTGAGATGGTGGGACGCGGTGATCCGACGCCGCCCAGATGGTCGGGGCTCAAGTTCTTCAACGTCTATGGGCCGAACGAATTCCACAAAGCCAAGCAGAGCAGCGTCGTCGCGCAAATTCAGCCGCGTATCCGCGCCGGTGAGCCGGCGGTTTTGTTCCGTTCCCATCGGGAAGGCATTCCGGATGGTGGCCAAAGCCGGGACTTCATTTGGGTGGGGGACTGTGTCGATGTGATGCTCTGGCTCGGCGAAACCACCGGTGTATCCGGGTTGTTCAATGTCGGCACCGGCAAGGCGCGAAGTTTCGCGGATCTGGCGACCGCGGTTTTCGACGCCCTCGGCAAGACCCCGAGGATTGAGTTCATCGACACGCCGCAAGAAATCCGCGATCGCTATCAGTATTTCACCGAGGCATCCATGGATCGGCTGCGCGCGGTTGGCTACCCAGGACAGTTCACCAGTCTCGAGGAAGGCGTTCGACGCTATGTTCAGGATTTCCTGATGCAAGACGACGACCCCTATCGTTGAGCCGGTGATGGACAGCCTCGCTTTTCCCATCATCGACCCCGTGGCCATCGAGATTGGGCCGATCGTTATCCGCTGGTACGCGCTGGCCTATATCGCCGGATTGCTGCTGGGGTGGCGCTGTTGCGTGATGTTGACCCGCCGGGTGCCGGTTTTCATGACCAGCGAGAAACTCGACGACCTGCTGCTCTACGCGACCCTGGGTGTCATTCTCGGCGGGCGGTTGGGATATGTGCTGTTCTACAAGCCGGCGTTTTTCGCCGCCAACCCGCTTGAAATCCTGATGGTCTGGCATGGCGGCATGTCCTTCCACGGTGGATTTCTGGGTGTTGTCGTCGCCGCGTTTATTTTCGCGCGCCGCCAGAATATCCCGGCTTTGCTGCTTGCCGATCTTCTGGCCGTGGCGGCGCCGATCGGCTTGTTCTTCGGGCGGATCGCGAATTTCATCAATGGTGAGCTGTTCGGGCGTCCCTCCGACGTTTCCTGGGCCATGGTGTTTCCCCATGGCGGCCCGCTACCCCGGCATCCAAGTCAGCTTTACGAAGCCGGGCTGGAGGGGTTGGTGTTGTTCGTGATCCTTGCCGCCGCGGCGCTGGCGACGCGCGCGCGGTTTCGCCCGGGACTGCTCCTCGGCCTTTTTCTGATCGGCTACGGAGCGGCCCGCTCCTTCGTGGAACTGTTTCGTGAGCCCGACGCGCATCTCGGCTTTATCTTTGGCCCGATTACCATGGGACAGGTCCTGTCCGCGCCGATGATCCTGGCCGGGCTCGCGGCTTTGATTCTGGCGCTCAGACGGCCGGCGGTCACCGATGCCTGAGTCCTTGCTGCCGGCGATTCTTCGGCAAATCCGGCGCGCCGGTCCGATGACCGTGGCCGAGTACATGGCCGAAGCCCTGCACAAGCGCGATGGCGGTTATTACGCCGCCGGTGATCCGTTCGGCGCCGGTGGAGATTTCGTGACCGCGCCGGAGATCTCTCAGATGTTCGGCGAGCTAATCGGTCTGTGGACGATCTCTACCTGGATCGGCGCCGGCGCTCCGGAACCGGCTTGTCTGGTCGAGCTCGGCCCGGGGCGGGGAACCCTCATGGCCGACATGCTGCGCGCCATCGGCGGCGTGGTGGCGCCCGGAGAGGTGTTTCAGATTCACCTGGTGGAGTCCAACCCGAGCCTTCGAGCGATCCAGGCGGAGCGATTGGCGCCGCATCAACCCGTCTGGCATGACGACATCTCAAGTCTGCCTGATTTGCCCTGGTTCCTGGTCGCCAATGAGTTTCTCGACGCCTTGCCGATCCGTCAACTGCGATGGACCGACGGCGCCTGGCGAGAATGCCTTGTCGTCGCCGACGAGGCTGGATGTGAACTTGCCTGGGGCGTCGAGCGCGCGGCATCCACGTTGGCCGGCCTGCTGCCATCGGATCTTCGGGACGGCGCCGAGGAAGGAGCAATGGCGGAACTGACGCTGGCCGGGAACGCGATTGTCGGCGATATCGCGCGCCATGTCGCCGAGCAAGGCGGGGCGGCTCTTTTCGTGGATTACGGTTCGGCGCGCGGGTCGCGCGGGAGTTCTTGCAAGCGGTCCTGGAGCACCGCCGGGTTGATCCCTTGGCCGAGCCCGGTCTGGCGGATCTGTCCAGCCATGTCGACTTCTCCCAGACCCGCGCCATCGCCGAGGCCAATGGCGCGGCCTTCCGAGGGCCGGTTGATCAAGGCCGGTTCTTGTTTGAGCTGGGTATTCACGAACGGGCGACGGCGTTGAAGGGCGGGGCGTCACCCACGCAACGTCGCGACATAGACGCGGCGATGCGCCGCTTGATCGCGCCATCGGAAATGGGCACCTTATTCAAGGTCGCGGCGCTGCTTCCGCCGGACGCCGAGGATCCACCAGGCTTCGGCTCACGCGGAGGCGGTTGAGGCACACGGCGGCGATGACACGGCGGCGATGAGGGACACGAGGATCCAATGATACAATTGGAAGACTTCGAGGGACGCGGTGTCCGGCATGCCTTCTTCACCCGTCGAGGCGGTGTCAGCACAGGTATCTACCATTCCCTTAATTGTGGGCTCGGCTCCGACGATGATCCCGACGCGGTTCGGGCCAATCGAGCGCGGGCCATGGCGGCGCTCGACCTGCCCGCCGATGCGCTCATCACTTGTCATCAGATCCATTCCGCCGAGGTCGCGGTCATCGACGCCGGCGCATTGCCGTCCCAGCCACCCCGGGTCGACGCTTTGGTCACCAGCAGTCCAGGCCTGGCGCTGGGTATCATGACGGCGGATTGCGGGCCGGTTCTTTTCGCGGATACAACCGATCGGGTCGTTGGCGCCGCCCATGCCGGTTGGCGCGGTGCCTTGGGCGGGGTGCTCGAGGCGACCGTGGAGGCGATGATCGACCAGGGGGCGCGGGCCGACAATATCATCGCCGCCATCGGTCCGATGATCGGCCCGGATTCCTATGAGGTGGGGCCGGAGTTCCCCGCGCCGTTCCTGGAACAGGAAGCCGGCAACGGCGCCTATTTCAGGGCGGCGGAGCGCGAGGGCCACTTCCTTTTTGATCTGCCCGGCTATATCGGCGCGCGTCTGGCGCGGCTCGGCCTAGGCGATATCTTGAGGCTAGACGGCGACACCTGTCGTGATCAGGCGAATTTCTTCAGCTATCGCCGTTCCACCCATCGTGGCGAGCCGGATTACGGTCGCATGCTTTCCACCATCGCCCTGGAGTCTTGAGGATATGGCCCTGCATTTCAGCCGCGAGGAATTCGCGACACGCCAAGCAAACGCGATCCGGCTCATGGAGGAGCGCGGCCTGGACGGGCTGTTGATCTTCAAGCAGGAGAGCATGTTCTATTTGACCGGATATGACACGTTCGGCTTCTGTTTTTTCCAATGCCTGTATCTGGGCGCCGATGGCCGGTTGATGTTGCTGACCCGGGCGCCGGACTTGCGTCAGGCGCAAAACACCAGCCTGATCGAGGATATTCGGATCTGGGTGGACGGGCACGGCGCGAACCCGGCCATGCAACTGCGCGACGTGCTCGCGGAGTTTAAAGCCGGGGGCGGCACTCTCGGCGTGGAATACGACACCTACGGCCTGACGGCCTATAACGGCATGCGGGTTCAGGCGGCGATGGATGGTTTCTGCGCCTTGACCGACGCCTCGGACCTGATCGGCGGCTTGCGCCTGGTCAAGAGCCCGGCCGAGATAGCCTTCGTGCGCCGCGCGGCGGAACTCGGAGACGCGGCGCTGGCCGAAGCCAACCGGATGGCGGGAGCGGGCGTCGATGAAGGCGAGATCCTAGCCGCAATGCAGGGCGCGGTGTTTCGCGGCGGCGGTGACTATGCCGGCAACGAGTTCATTATCGGCTCGGGACCGGACGCCCTCTTGTGCCGCTACTTTACCGGTCGCCGAGTGCTTGATCCCCAAGACCAGATGACCTTGGAGTTCGCCGGCGCGTATCGCCACTATCATGCCTGTCTGATGCGCACGATCGTGATCGGCGAGGCCTCGGACGTTCAGCGCGACATGCATGACACCGCGCTCGAGGCACTCCAGGCCTGTCGCGACGCGTTGGTTCCAGGGCGGCCCATTGGCGAAGTATTCGACGCCCACGCGGCGGTGATGGATCGGCGGGGTTACAGCCACGCGCGCATGAACGCCTGTGGCTATTCCCTCGGCGCGGTCTTCGCGCCGATCTGGATGGATATGCCGATGCTGTACAACGGCAATCCCGTCATCGCCGAGCCGGGGATGGTGTTCTTCCTGCATATGATCATGATGGATAGCGAAAAGGGCCTGGCCATGGCGCCCGGCGAGACGGTGTTGGTGACCGAAACCGGCAATGACAGGCTCTCCGCCGCTTCCCTCGAACTCGTGGTGGCCTGAGGCTCGCGACAATGCCGCATCTTTGGATTTTTCTCGCGGCGATGATGCTCGGCGGGTTGGCTACATGCGTTTTGATCTGAGGCTGATCAATCCAAGGCTGGGCGCGGCGGTCGGCATCGTGCTTTTAATCGTCGGGTGCGGGCCGGTCCCACAGCCCTTTCAGCCGCCGGAATGGACGAAGAAACATAACGATTTCCTGCTCGCGCCCCTGAGCGCGGGGGTAGTGGTACGCGGTATCGAAGGACCAGTCGGCTGGGTCGGGGACGCCTTGACCGAAGCCATGGCCGAAGCGTTGCGGGAGCGGGGTATCGCGGCGGGGTCAACCTGGTCGAACCGGTTGTCCCTGGGCTTGTCGGGGAGTGGATATCAGGCCCTGCATCCGGACAAGCCGCCGGAATTGGTCATGACCTGGACGCTGATCGAACCCGATGGGGCGATTCGCGGGCGGCGCGAGATCCGCCTTACGCCGCCCGATGCTTTTTGGGAAGAACCGACGCCGGCGATGTTTTGCGACGTCGCCGAACGCAACGCCGAACAGGTGGTTTCCTGGATTGATCCGACCCGCCGGGAACGGACGCCGGAGATCGCCGATACCCCAAGCCTAGGCGTTCTGCCGATCGAGAGCGCTCCGGGCGATGGGGACACGTCTCTTGCCCGCGCCGTTGACCTCGCGCTTCGGGCGGAGCGAATCCGAATCGTTGAAAAAGACCGGGCCGATTTGATCGTCACGCCGCGAATCGAGGTCGCGCCGGCGCCTGACCAGAGCGAGGATGTGAAATTGAGCTGGATTGTCTCCACGCCCGATGGCGTCGAGATCGGGCGAGTCGACCAGGAAAACAGAATTCCGGAGGGTCAACTCGACGGGCGCTGGGGCGCGGTAGCCGTGGCGATCGCCGATGGAGCGGCCCAAGGCATCGCCGATCTGGCGAGGGCTTGGCGGGACGCGCCGGCGGCTGTTCGGACTCAATAGGCCTTGCGCCGCCGCGCGCCTCGCTGATAAAAGATCGGCGCGTGCCGACCAGGGGGGATCCGGGGAAGCGCGGGTAGCAAGGTCCAGGGCTGCAACGGACACGGGGCGGGCATTTCCAGGTATGTCGACGAAGATTCTTGCCTGCAACAGCAACCGACCTCTCGCCGAGGCCATCTCCGCTTATATGAATCTGCCGCTGACCAAGGCGGATGTTCGACGGTTCTCCGACATGGAGGTTTTCGTCGAAATTCAAGAGAACGTGCGCGGCGAGGATGTGTTCGTCATCCAATCGACGTCGTTCCCGACCAATGACAATCTCATGGAGCTTCTGGTTGCGCTCGACGCGCTGAAGCGCGGCTCGGCCAACCGGATCACCGCGGTCATCCCGTATTACGGCTATGCCCGCCAGGATCGCAAATCCGGCCCACGCACGCCGATCTCGGCCAAGCTGGTGGCCAATCTGATCACCGTCGCCGGCGCGCACCGGGTCGTGACCTTGGATCTTCACGCCGGACAGATCCAGGGCTTTTTCGATATCCCGACCGACAACCTTTTCGCCGCGCCCGTGTTCCACGCGGATATCCAGGAACGTTATGGCGACAAGTCCCTGGTGATCGTCTCGCCGGATGTCGGCGGCGTGGTGCGCGCCCGAGCCTTGGCCAAGAGCCTCGACGCGGATCTCGCGATCATCGACAAGCGGCGCGAGCGCGCCGGGGTGTCCGAGGTGATGAACATCATCGGCGACGTCTCCGATAGGCACTGTATCCTCGTTGACGACATCGTTGATTCCGGTGGGACGCTTTGCAATGCCGCCGAGGCGTTGATGCAGGCGGGCGGCCTGTCCGTCGCGGCCTATATCAGCCATGGCGTGCTCTCGGGCGGCGCGGTGGCGCGGGTCACCGCCTCGCCGCTTACCGAACTGGTGACCACCGACAGCATCCAGGCGACCGAGGCGATGCGGGTTGCCCGGAACATGCGCCAAATCAGTATCGCGCCGCTTTTGGGCGAGGCGATCATGCGGATCGCCGAAAGCCGATCGGTTTCGAGCCTGTTCAACTATACCGGCTCCGCCGACGATTAAGCCGGGCCAGCTCGAATTTGGACTGGCAATAGCCCGGCAAAACCACTAAAACCTGCCGCTTGCCATGCTTGAACGTATATTTCCGGCACCCCTGGAGGTCGGTTCAGGCATGGCGTCGAGTTATTCATCCTAGGAGAGAACAATGGCCGATATCACGGTTATGGCCGCGACGGCGCGCGACAAGGTCGGTAAGGGGTCCGCCCGCGCGTCACGTCGCGAGGGAAATGTCCCCGCGGTTATCTATGGCGACGGCAAGCCGCCCCTGTCGATCACGATCGAACGCAAGCAACTGGTTCGGGATCTGGAGACCGGTGGCTTCTTCACCACGATCTATGACGTTCAGGTCGACGGCACCGGCAACCGGGTCCTGCCGCGCGACGTGCAGCTGCATCCGGTGACCGATATCCCGATGCATGTCGATTTCCTGCGCATCGGCGCGAACACGACGGTGGCTGTTGAAGTACCGGTGGAGTTCCTCAACGAAGACGACTGCCCGGGCTTGCGCCAAGGCGGCGTGCTCAACGTTGTCCGCTACGCGGTCGAGGTTTCTTGTCGTCCCGACTTGATCCCGAACAGCATCGTGGTGGATCTGGCCGGCGCCGAGATGGGCGATAGCCTGCACATCTCCGCTGTGGAGTTGCCGGAGGGCGTGACGCCAACCATCACGGACCGCGACTTCACCATCGCCACGATCGCCGCGCCGACGGTCATCGTCGACGAGGATCCGGACGCCGAAGAGGATGCGGACGACGGCGGCGCTTCCGAGAGCGCCGACGCGGACGGCGGCGGCGAGGCCGAGGAAGACTAACCACCTCGTCCTGGTTGTTCTGGAATGCCAAGCGGATAAGCCGGAGTCCCGATGGGGCTCCGGCGCCGGTTTTGAACGCCAACCGCTCGGGGATCGATAGATGTTCCTATTTGTCGGCTTGGGAAATCCGGGCCCGAAACACTCCGGACAGCGACACAATATCGGCTTCATGGCGGTGGACGAGATCGCGCGTCGGCATGGCTTCGGCCCTTTTCGGGCGCGTTTTCAAGGCATGATCAGCGAGGGATCGATCGCCGGACAGCAGGTGCGTCTGCTCAAACCCACAACCTTCATGAACGAATCCGGTCGGTCCGTCGGCGAGGCATCGCGTTTTTTCAAGCTGCGCACCGGCCATATCTACACGTTCTACGATGACCTGGATCTGAAAACTGGCAAGTGCCGGGTCAAGATCGGCGGCGGCGCCGGCGGTCACAACGGATTGCGCAGCCTGGACGCCCATATCGGCAAGGATTACTGGCGGGTGCGGCTGGGCATCGGACATCCTGGGCACAAGGACCGGGTTCTCGGCTATGTGCTGAAGGATTTCGCCAAGGAGGAACAATCCTCGTGGTTGCCGAAATTGCTGGACGCGGTCGCCGATGACGCCGGGCTTTTGGTTCAGGGCGAGGAAAACGCCTTCATGAGCCGGGTCTCCCACGCGGTCTTCCCGCCTCCGCCGAAACAGCCGAAACCGCGAACGCCTTCGGTATCAGACGGTGGCGGAGAGCCTGGACAGGCGGGCGCGGACAATACTCAAACCAAACGAGAGAATTGATCAATGGGTTTTAACTGCGGGATCGTCGGTCTGCCCAATGTGGGCAAGTCGACCTTGTTCAACGCTCTTACCTCGACCGCGGCGGCCGAAGCGGCGAATTATCCGTTTTGCACCATCGAGCCGAATACCGGACGGGTCGCGGTTCCCGATCCGAGATTGGACTCGATCGCCGGGCTCGCGAAGTCGGCCAAGGTGATCCCGACCCAGTTGGAGTTCGTTGATATCGCGGGGCTTGTTAGGGGCGCCAGCAAGGGCGAGGGGCTCGGCAACCAGTTTCTCGCGAATATCCGCGAAACCGACGCCATCGTTCATGTCCTCCGTTGTTTCGAGGACGGCAACATCACTCATGTCGATGGCTCGGTTGATCCGGTCCGCGACGCCGAAACCGTCGAGACCGAATTGATGCTTGCGGATCTTGAGAGCCTCGAACGCCGGGTGATACCGCTGGAGAAAAAGGTTCGCGGCGGCGACAAGGAGGCCAAGGCACAGCTGGAGGTCATGCAACGGGTTCTGGAGGTGCTGCGCGAAGGCTTGCCGGCCCGCTCGATCACCGATTGGAGCAAGGCAGATGCGCCGATCGCCCGAGGCCTCAACATGTTGTCCGACAAGCCGATCCTCTATGTCTGCAATGTCGAGGAAGACAATGCCGGCACCGGCAATGCCTTTAGCGAGGCCGTGGCCGCCAAGGCGGCGGCCGAGGGCGCGGAATGCGTGGTAATCTCCGCCGCGATCGAACAGGAAATCTCGCAACTCGGCTCGGCCGAGGAGAAGACGGAGTTTTTGGAAACCCTCGGCCTGGAGGAGGCCGGGCTCACGCGCGTAATCCGCGCCGGCTACAAGCTTCTTGGTTTGCTGACCTTCTTTACCGCGGGCCCGAAGGAAACCCGCGCCTGGACCATCACCCAGGGCTCCAAGGCGCCGCGGGCCGCGGGCGCGATCCATACCGATTTCAC